>ENA-OVGE01000228-OVGE01000228.1-human-gut-metagenome-genome-assembly--contig:-NODE-228-length-54887-cov-29.228042_pt1 | contig 54887 bp, 43 predicted proteins | sample MGYA00237769_ERZ505417 | MGnify/ENA primary metagenome ERZ505417 (study PRJEB26158, sample SAMN06016403) | human gut metagenome | biome: human gut; feature: ankylosing spondylitis patient; material... | reverse complement strand
ATCTGCGTCCCGATAACGCACTTTCAATGTAAAAATAATTTTGAACACCTACTTATCATTTAATTTTATTACCTTTGCCTACATGAAGTACTCATTTATCATACCCGTATTCAACCGCCCCAACGAGGTGGACGAACTTTTGCAAAGCCTTACCACACAAACGCTGAAAGATTTTGATGTGTTGGTGGTAGAGGACGGGTCTACCCTGCCCTGTCAAGACGTGGTGGCACGCTATGCCAGCCAACTGGCCATACATTATTATAACAAGCCCAACTCTGGCCCAGGACAGACACGCAACTATGGCGTGCAACGCGCCACGGGTGAATATGTACTGATACTCGACTCCGACGTGGTGCTGCCCCCCGGCTATCTGGCCGCTGTCGATGCCGAGCTCACTGCCAACCCATGCGATGCCTTTGGCGGGCCCGACCGTGCCCACAAGGATTTCAGCCCCACACAAAAAGCCATCAATTACGCCATGACGTCGTTCTTTACCACAGGCGGCATACGCGGTGGCAAAAAGAAAATGGACAAATTCTACCCGCGCTCATTCAACATGGGTGTGCGCCGCGAGGTATACAATGCACTCAACGGCTTTAGCGAGATGCGTTTTGGCGAGGACATTGACTTCTCCACCCGCATATTCGAGGGCGGCCACAGTTGCCGTCTGTTCCCCGAGGCATGGGTGTGGCACAAGCGCCGCACAGACCTGAAAAAGTTTTTCAAGCAAGTACACAACTCGGGCATCGCACGCATCAATCTGTCAAAACGCCACCCCGGCACACTCAAGCTGGTACACACCCTGCCGGCCATATTCACAGCCGGCTGCGCCCTGCTCATTGTGCTGGCTGTCATCGCAGCCATTTGCGGCTGTCCACATTGGTGGGTCATGCTGCTGCCCTTTGCACTGTTTGCCATCATCATCTGCGCCGATGCCACACGCGCAGAACGCAGTTTTGGCGTAGGGATTCGTGCCGTGGCAGCTTCCTTTATCCAACTTTGGGGCTATGGCTCAGGCTTTTGGCGCGCATGGTGGCGCCGCTGCGTGTTGGGCAAAGGCGAGTTTGACGCATTCCGAAACAACTTCTACAAATAGATATTTATCAAGCAGGAGGCGCAAACCTGCATAGCCAGCAGCAACAGGCAACGCGAAAAAAGGCCGCATTTTTAATAATAAGCCCCATCATGCTTCGAGCCTTCTTCGCCGCATAAATTTCCCTTTCACACACTTCTACCCCACTTCATGGCAAAGCTCAACATCACCGATTTGGCCCTTGACGACCGGCCACGCGAAAAGTTCGAGGCACAAGGCGCTTCAGCGCTCTCCACCTCCGAACTATTGGCCATACTCATAGGGTCGGGCAATACAGACGAGAATGCCGTAACACTGATGCAACGCATTTTGGGCGACTGCAACGGAAGCCTTACACTGCTCGGACGCAAGTCCATTGCCGAATTGTGCCAATACAAAGGCGTAGGGCCAGCCAAAGCCATTACCATACTGGCAGCGTGCGAGGTGGGCAAGCGGCGGGCTGCCGAACCCGACCAACGGAAGATAGTGAGCAGCGCCAACGACATCTACGCCTATATGCGCCCCATCATGTGCGACCTGCCACACGAGGAGAGTCACATACTGTTGCTCAACCAACGGTTGCAAATATTAGGTTCACGCTTAATGAGCCGCGGCGGCATAACAGGCACTGTGGTTGACATACGCATGGTGTTGAAAGAGGCACTTCTGGCCAATGCCACTAACATCGCCCTTGCCCACAATCACCCCTCGGGCAATTTACGCCCCAGCCGCGAAGATGACCGACTGACCGACAAGGTAAAACAGGCTGCCAAACTGCTGGACATTACGCTCATCGACCACGTTATTGTGACCAACGATGGCTATTATAGTTACCAGGACGAGGGACGCCTTTAGACTGAACTGAACAAACATAACGACACCCGCTGGTGGAACTCTTGGTTAACAGGGTAACAAGTTTACAAGTTAACTTGTCAACTTGATTACTAATTCCGCCAACGCATTAACGACACAACTACAAAATATGACACCCGAAGAAAAGCTTAAAATAGAGGAGCGCATTGTCGAAGTGCTCAAAACGGTTTACGACCCCGAAATTCCCGTCGACATCTACAATCTGGGCCTGATATACCGTATCGACCTGCACGACGACGGCATACTCGAGCTTGACATGACACTTACCGCCCCCAACTGCCCCGCAGCCGACTTTATTGTGGAGGACGTGCGCACCAAGCTCGATGGCATAACAGGCATCAAAGACGCCAAGGTCAATCTGGTGTTCGAGCCCGAATGGGACAAGGACATGATGACCGAAGAGGCCAAACTCGAGTTAGGGTTTATGTAACCCCCCAGGGCACGCTTTTGTTTTTCCAACCTGATTTTTACTTATGAGCAACGACACGAAACCACATAACATCTACTTCTTGTCAGACGCACATCTGGGCAGTCTGGCCATTGCACACCCACGCATGCAGGAGCGCCGGTTGGTCAATTTCCTCGACAGCATCAAGCACAAGGCCGAGGCCGTCTACCTGTTGGGCGACATCTTCGACTTTTGGTACGAATACAAAACCGCCGTACCCAAGGGCTACACACGCTTGTTAGGAAAAATCAGCGAACTGACCGACCTTGGTGTAGAGGTGCACTTCTTTTATGGCAACCACGACTTGTGGCAGCACGACTATTTTGAAAAAGAATGCGGCATGATACTTCACCCCCACAGCGAGGTGGTTGAACTGCACGGACAAACATTTTATCTGTCACACGGCGACGGACTGGGCACAGACGACAAAAAGTTCAAGTTTCTGCGTGCCATCTTTCACAATGCCACATGCCAGCGCTTGTTCTCGGCTCTGCACCCACGCTGGGGCATGGCCTTTGGCTTGGAATGGGCACGACGCTCACGCCTAAAACGCGAGGACGGAAAAGAGCCACCCTACCAAGGCGAAAACAACGAGTCATTGGTTCTATTTGCCAAAGACTATCTCAAGACCCACCCCGACATCAACTATTTCGTGTTTGGCCACCGCCACATCGAACTCGACCTCATGCTCTCACGAACAAGCCGTCTGCTCATTCTTGGCGATTGGATTACACTATTCTCATACGCCGTGTTTGATGGCGAACACATGTTCATGGAGAATTTTATGGAAGGCGAAACCATCAACTGATCTTCCACACAGCAAAATCAATAAACAACGAACAAACATAAACATGAAACGCACACTCATTGCACTGATGGCCTGCCTGGCAGCTTTTGTCAACGTTCAGGCACAACTATTATGGAAGGTTACCGGCAACGGCCTTGCCAAACCATCATACATAATGGGCACGTACCACCTTGCCAACACCAGTTTTGCCAACTCCGTCAAAGGGTTGCACGACGCTCTCAATGCCTGCGAGCAGGTGTATGGCGAACTCAACATGAGCCAACTCGACACACAAGCCATGCAGGGCATGCAAAGCACCATGATGCTGCCACAAGGCCAAACACTCGACAGTCTGCTTACTGCCGACCAACTGGCAAGGCTCAATGCTTTTATGACGAAGTTACTGGGCGCAGACTTCAGCAATCCGCTTCTTGAACCCATGAAACAGATGACTCCAGCCGCTCTCAACACACAGTTTCAAGTGCTGATGTGCATGAAGCTGGAAGGGGGCTTTAATCCCAACGAACAGTTCGACACCTATTTCCAAAACGAAGCGAAAAAGCAGAACAAGGCGGTAGGCGGACTCGAAACGCTCGACTATCAAATGAAAGTGCTGTTCAGCGCACCCATGCCACGACAGATTGAGCAACTCATGTGCCTGGTAGACAACTACGACTACCAAACCGAATTGCTCAAACGCACCATCAAGGCGTTTTATGCCGAGGACATGAATGCGATACAACAAATCTACGAGGAGAAATTGCACAACACTTGCGACATGACGCCTGCCGAGGAGAACGCACTGATTTACACACGCAATGCCAACTGGGCCAAAGCGCTACCCAATATCATGTCACAGCGCAGCACACTGGTTGCCGTAGGCGCAGCCCACCTGCCAGGGCCACGCGGCTTGCTACAACTACTCAAAGACGCCGGTTATACCGTCACCCCAATCAGTAAATAACAGGACTCGGGGTTACAAGTTGACAGGTTAACGGGTTAACGGGTAAGTTTGTTCTGGCCTATCATATTGTGCTAAAGGTCGGAAAGAATATATTGTAAATACCCGACTAACATACCCGTCAACTCGTTAACTTGTCACCCCGTCAACCAATCCCCCATACACTCACACAAACATGAACGACTTCTTTCTGCAAGCCAACCACATTGTCAAACGCTATGCTGCACACACCGCCCTCAACGATGTGAGCATCAGTGTGCCACGCGGCAAAGTGTTCGGACTGTTAGGCCCCAATGGTGCGGGCAAGACAACTCTTATACGCATTATCAACCGCATCACTGCCCCCGACAGCGGCGAGGTGCTGTTTGACGGCCACACCTTCAGTGCCGATGACGTCATGCGCATTGGCTACCTGCCCGAGGAACGCGGCCTTTACAAAAAGATGAAAGTCGGCGAGCAAGCCATCTATCTGGCCCAGCTCAAAGGCTTACCTAAGAGCGAAGCCATAGTACGCCTCAAAACATGGTTCGAGAAATTCGGCATCATGCCGTGGTGGAACAAAAAGCTCGAAGAGCTGTCAAAGGGCATGCAGCAAAAAGTGCAATTTATCATTACCGTGCTGCACGAGCCACCATTGCTCATATTCGACGAACCATTCTCGGGCTTCGACCCCGTAAATGCCGAAATGCTCAAAAATGAGATATTGGCTCTGCGCGACAAAGGACATACCGTCATATTCAGCACACACAACATGGCCTCGGTCGAAGAGGTGTGCGACGAAATAGCCTTGATCAATCACTCACAAGTAGTGTTGTCGGGCGATGTACACAGCATCAAGGAGCGTTTCCGCACAGGGGTGTACGAAGTCACCTCATGCGACGCCACACTTCACAACACGCCCAACATCTTCACCATCAACGAACACACACAGCACGCCGGTCTGCACCACTACACACTGAGCAAGACTGCCGATGCCGACAACAGCCAACTGTTTGCTGCCGTGGCTGCACAAATCAGCCCGCGCTCCATCAGCGAGCAAATGCCCACAATGCAAGAGATATTTTTACAGACCGTTCAACCCGCCACACCTCCCGTCCATCATGAATAAATTTCTACTCGTTGTACAGCGTGAGTTTATGACGCGCGTCAAGAAAAAGTCTTTCGTCATTCTCACCATACTCATGCCCTTCATATTCGCAGCATTGGTATTTGTGCCAATTTGGCTGGCAAGCATCAAGGACAACAATCAAAAGACCGTGGCCGTGGCCGACAAAACGGGCAAATATGTGGGACTGTTCAAGGACGACCAAACCTACCGTTTCGTACCCATAGCCAATGCCGACGACCGCGCGCTATATGCCGACACCACCAGCTACGAGGCGGTGGTTGACATACGTGCCGATTTGGCCACCAACCCCAAAGCTGCCACCATCTACTCTCGCAACGAGGTGCCAGCTGGCTTGTTGTCGTATGTTGAGAATGTCATCAACGAGCAAGTGCGCCACGACAAGCTCGAAGCCACAGGCATCACCGGCCTCGACAAAATCATCGACGATGTGCAGAGTCAAATCACCATCAGCACCATGAAGCGCAATGCTGATGGCGACACCTCATCGTCAAACACTGCCTTTGCCATTGCAGCCGGCTTTGTATTCACATTCCTCATCTACATGTTCGTCATGTCTTATGGCGGCATGGTCATGCAGAGTGTGATGGAGGAGAAAACCAACCGCATTGTCGAACTGATGGTGTCGAGTGTCAAGCCCTTCCAGCTCATGATGGGCAAGATTGTAGGCATCTCACTTGTCGGCTTTGTACAACTCGCCATCTGGGGCGTCATGTTGGTTGTCATTCTCACCGGTGCCAGCATGGCCTTTGGTGTGTCAAATGCCGACATGATGCAAACATCGAGCATGGCCATGGCCACACCGTCAGCACAAGCCATGAGTGCCGCGCCAAGCGAAACACAAGAGATGCTCACAGCACTGCTCAATCTGCCATACGCCGAATTGGGAGTTTGCTTCGTCCTCTACTTCATTGGCGGCTATCTGCTCTATGCCTCATTCTTTGCCGCCATTGGCGCATCGGTCAATGAGCAAGAGGACTCATCACAATTCATGATGCCCATTGTCCTCATCATGGTATTTGGCTTGTACGCCGCCATGGGTTCAGCCGAAAACACCAATGGCCCCCTGGCCTTCTGGGCGTCATTATTCCCCCTTACCTCGCCCATTGTCATGATGGTGCGCATACCCTTCAACGTACCACTTTGGGAGGAGGTACTTTCGCTCGTCATTCTCTACGCCACGGCGTTATTCTTTATCTGGTGCAGCGCACGCATTTACCGCGTCGGCATCTTAATGTACGGCAAAAAGCCAAGCATCAAGGAGATGATTAAGTGGATGCGGTACAAATAGCGAGCACCACATTAGCACATTAGCATATTAGCACAGCACATTAACAAACGTATGTTTTCAATTATAATGATAGCCCTTTGCGGCGTCGTAGCCGGATTTGGGCTACGACGTTGGAAAGGATTACAACACGTCAACAGCACCATTACCATCACCATTTGCTTCATGCTCTTTGTACTCGGACTCTCCGTGGGCGAAAACCGCCTCATCGTCAGCAACCTGTGGAGCTACGGCAGCCAGGCACTACTCATCAGCCTTGCCAGCATATTGGGAAGCGCCATTAGCGGCTGGGCGCTACACAAATATGTCTTAAAGTCAAAACAGGAGGAACGCGCCGCATGAAACAAAGCATTATCGTAATCATGATGTTTGTGCTGGGGTGCATCATTGGCGACATATACGCCCCAAACTGGGACCTTCACAACGTGTCAATGATGATACTCTATGCCCTTATGTTCCAAGTGGGACTGAGCGTAGGTTGCAGTCCCAATCTCAAAGCCATATTGCGCAACTTCAAGCCCAAAATGCTGCTGTTGCCACTGGCCACCATCAGCGGCACCCTGTTGTTCTCGGCCATCATTAGTGTGGCACTCGTGCAATGGCGCGTGACAGACTGCATGGCTGTGGGCAGCGGCATGGGCTACTATTCACTCTCGTCCATACTCATCACACAGCTCAAAGTGCCCACTCTTGGCCAGCAAGTAGCAGCGGAGCTGGGCACCATTGCACTGTTGGCCAACATCTGTCGCGAAATGACAGCTCTCATCTGCGCCCCGCTCATTCACAAAATATTCGGGCCGCTTGCCACAGTGACTGCTGCGGGTGTTACCTCGGTCGACGTATGCCTGCCTGCCATAACCCGCACGTGTGGCAAGGATATGGTGCCAATAGCCCTCTTCCACGGCATGCTGATTGACATGAGCGTGCCACTGCTCATACCATTTTTGTGCGAATTGTAAATTGGTTGACGGGGGGATTGGTTGACGGGTTAACGGGTAAGTTAGTCAAGCTCTTACAATCTTTAGCATAATAGATATATAGGACAAACTTACCCGTTAACCTGTCAACCCGTTAACCCGCCAACCAGTCAACCAGTCAATATACAACAGACGTATGAAAAACCCACTTCTTTCCTTACTACTACTTTTTATTTCACTACCGCTGTTCAGCCGCACGCCCATCAAGGTGGCCTGTGTGGGCAACAGTGTGACATTTGGCTACAAACTGCCCGACCGTAAAACGCAAGCCTACCCCGTACGCCTGCAACAGATGTTGGGCAATGGCTACGATGTGCGCAACTTTGGACACAGTGGCGCCACGCTGCTCAACAAAGGGCATAACCCCTACATGCAGTTGCCCGAGTTCAGAGACGCCTTGGCCTTCAAACCCGACATGGTGGTAATCCACCTTGGCCTCAACGATACCGACCCACGCGATTGGCCTCAGCATGGCGACGACTTTGTGTCAGACTACCGTGCCCTGATTGACTCCTTCCGTGTGGCCAACCCCAAAGCCAAAATATGGATATGCCTGATGACGCCCATCTTTCACGACCACCCTCGCTTTGACAGCGGCACAAGGTTGTGGCACAGCTACATTCAGCAACGCATACGCCAAATTGCCAGCACCTATAATGTAGGACTCATCGACCTCTACACACCCCTGCACAAATTTCCCAATCTGTTTCCCGACGCCTTACACCCCGACCCCGAAGGTGCCGGCATTCTGGCGCGCACCGTTTACAGCGGCATCACCGGCAACTATGGCGGACTGCAACTGCCCCACACCTACGGCAACGGCATGGTCATTCAGCGCCAGCAGCCCATCAATCTGCAAGGCACCGCCAATGCCGGCGAACACATCAGCATCAACTTTCATGGCACAAAAGCCGAGGCCATAGCCAACCAGTTTGGCAAATGGGCCGTCTCACTGCCTGCCGAACAGGCTGGCGGCCCCTACACCCTCAGCATCAAAGCCCCAAGCGGCAAGCACACATTCAATGATGTTTGGGTGGGTGAGGTATGGCTCTGCTCCGGACAGTCAAACATGGAGCTTGTCGTACCCCGCACAAGCACGGCCAAAGCCGACCTGGCCGCCGCCGACACTTGCTCGCTTCTGCACCTGTACAACATGCCAAGCATCGTACCCACCTACAACATGGCTTGGGACTCTGCACGGCTTGACTCTGTCAACAAACTACTTTACATACAACCCGGACATTGGGAACGCTCCAACGCACAACTTGTGCGCAAATTCTCGTCAATAGCCTACAACTACGGACGCATATTGGCCTACAACCTGGGGTGCCATGTGGGCATTATCTCGAATGCGGTGGGCGGTTCGGGCTGCGAGGACTGGATTGACCGCAGCACACTCGAGGAGGATTTCCCTGCCATATTGCGCAACTGGAAACAAAACGATAACATCATGCGTTGGGTGCGCGAACGCGCCACTACCAACACGAGCAAGGCAACATCTGCACTGCAGCGTCACCCCTACGAGCCGGCCTATTTGTTTGAGAGTGGCATATTGCCACTGCAAGGCTACGGGCTGCGCGGTGTATTGTGGTACCAGGGCGAGTCGAATGCCGACAATGTAGAGGTGCACGAACGCCTTTTCCCATTGTTAGAAAAGAGCTGGCGCAAATTTTTCGGCCGCACCGACCTCCCCTTCTACTTCGTGCAACTCTCGTCAATCGGCACACGCCCTTCGTGGCCACACTTCCGCGACAGCCAGCGCCGCATGTCCGAAACCCTACCCCACACCTACATGGCGGTAAGTTCCGACTTAGGCGATTCGCTCGATGTGCACCCCACACGCAAATTTGAGGTGGCACAGCGCCTGGCATTGTCTGCACTCTGCCACACCTACAACTACCACCTTACCAGCAGCGGCCCACGCTATTTGTCGTTTACAGCCAACGGCAGCCAGGCCACACTGCGCTTTGCCGAGGCCGAAAATATGCACCCCGCCAACGGCACTACGCTCATGGGGTTTGAAGTTGCCGGTGCCGATGGCATCTACCACAAGGCCGAGGCCAAACCACAGGGCGAGGAGTGCATCGTGCTAAACTGCCCCGAGGTGAAACAAATCAAAGCCGTGCGCTATGGTTGGCAACCTTTCACACGCGCCAATCTTGTAAATGACGCAGGGTTGCCGGCCTCTACATTCCGCGACGAGCAATTTTGAGGTGTGTGGGGGGAGGACTGTTGTGCCAAAGCATTACGCTCTAATGGGGACGAGGCTGCTGGAAAATGCCCCGACGCGAGGCTGCTGGAAAGTGCCCCGACGCGAGACGCGTCGCCCCCATTAGTGGTAGCGTTTGGTGCTTGAGTTTATTCGCATTTTTGCGTTTTACCGAACAACAATAATAAAAAGACAAAGTGCAGACAAAATGCTTTGAAAAGATGTGGTGTGCTGTATGCACTCCCATTTTCCATTGCATTTTGTCTGCACTCGTTTACACCGTGCCGTTAGTAACGGCTATACAAATAACCGCCGCATCAAAAGTGTACAACCAATTCGGCCACCACCTTGTCACGCTCAGAGGTCTTTGCCAACGAGATGTCATCATAGAAATACTTCTCGTAGTTCAACCTGATGTCGGCATTCATCTTCTTGGCCATGCTCAAAGTGATGCCGCCGGTCACGCGGTGACGGTGCGCATCAGTCAGCTTGAGTTTGCCCTCATCGGTCAGCGTGCCGTCTGAGTGATTGTCCATCATGTCGTAGCGACAGAGGAAACTCATCTTGCGGAACACCTTTGGCAACGGCTGGTCGTAGCACACAAAGGCATCGAAAGCGTTCACATCGTTAAACGCCTTATGCTCGTAATGTTTGCGCAGATATTCTGCCTCGAACGTGAAACGTCCGCTTTGCAGCGTGGCACCGCCATCGTACAAATACGTCTTGATGCCGTTAGGTGATATCTTTTGCACCGAAGCTTGCAGCGTCAGGCCGAACGGCAAGGCGTACTGTGCCTTGGCCGAGAAGTTAAACTCCTTTGTCCAATAATTCTTTTGGTTGGTCAGTCCCGAGCCGTTAAAGGCTCCAGCCTCAACAACCAATGGCACATTGGGCAACGTGTAGCCCACATAAAGACCCACATCGCGCACATTACCCACCTGTTTGGCTATGAAAGAGCGGTTGGCAAAATACTGTTTGTGCGGCGAGCGGTGCGCATCAATGCTGAAGGGCACACGCATCTGTCCGATGCGCAAGTCGAGCCCCCGGCAAGGCAACACGCCGGCATAAGCATCGAGCATCTTGATTTGTCCCTCGTCGGACAGGTCAATCTCAGCCTTGTAGTCAACCATCGGGGTAATGAAGCCGTCCAAAGCCACACGTGCGGTGCGCACCTCAAAGCGACTTTCCTTTTCGTTGGTTTGATATTCCACCTTGCCGCGTATCGTTCCGCTCACGTGCGGCAGCCACGATTTGCTGCCCACTTTGGTTGAGTCTGTTTGAGCCGCCATGCCCACTGTCATGACACAGGCTGCGGCCAGGAGTTGTAAGCGTTTCATATACGTTATGCCTTGATATTTGTCATTTCACGATAAGCTTTGCCACTCTCAATCATTTGTCGGAGTTCGACCATGATTTGCTGCATTTCCTGTCCAAAGTGCAACATGAGCGTGAGCGAGTTGAGGTTGCAGCCTTTGGCCTGCATGGCCACACCCACATATTCGTTGTAGGCACAAGCCTCTGCCTCGAGCTCCTGACACTGCGGCACAAGGGCATCGTTGTCACTGCCACGCTGGTTGCGCAGGTTGTCGGCCACTACGAGCATCAAGTTGGTCACCTCGTTGCGTAGTTTGCAAAAACGCTCTGCCATGATGGCGTCAACCGGGCTGAAGTTGTTGTCAACATGCTCGTGTGCCGGTTCGGCTATGCGTATTATGCCATAAAGCATCTGGCGCAGCGAATTGTGAATGAGGTGGAAATTGGTGCTCAGGCGCACAGCCGACACAGGCGGCTCCACACGACGCAAGCAGATAGTTTCGCGACGACGCAGACTCTTCAGTTCGCGTTTAATCTTGGCCAGGCTGCGCAATGTTGTGCGCATGGGGCGTAATTGCTCGGCAAAGAGTCCGTCAGTTGATGTGGTGAGTGCCTCGGCATACTTGTGCAGCATGTCGGCAGTGCTCATACCAATGTGGCGCGAGAGCATGGGCACAATGGCTGTATGGTCGGTGGTGCTGATCATTTGCTGGAAGAGCACATCGCCCTCGGTCACCTCCTTTTGCTTGCGGGCAAAACGCTGCTGGCTGTGAATAATGCTGTAAATGCCGGCTACTACAATAATGACTACTGCCACCACACCGCCAAAGTTCATGGCCATGGCCACGAAGAAACAAGCGGTGAATGCCACACCTGCGGTGATGAACCAGCCACCAATAACGGTGAGCACACCTGTAATGCGGAACACGGCTGTTTCGCGTCCCCAAGCACGGTCGGCCAATGACGAACCCATGGCTACCATGAAGGTGACGAACGTGGTTGACAGTGGCAACTTGAGCGAGGTGCCAAGTGCTATGAGCAACGACGACACAACGAGATTGACCGAAGCACGGCACATGTCGTATGCGGCCTGATTGTCAACGGCCTCGGCGGGTACTTGGAAACGGCGGTCAATGTAACGTGCCACACTGGGTGGGGTTACGTTAGCCACGGCATTGCCTATTGAGTTGCCCCAACGCACCAGGCTGCGGGCCACCTTTGACGAGCCAAACATTTCGTCGCCCTCGTTTTTGCGCGAGAGACCGACCTCGGTCTCGGTCACCTTGCGTGCCTTCTTTGAGGTGGCAAGGGCAAACACCATGATAGCGCCAGCGGCTGCCAGAAAATAAATGGGTGTGTGGGCCGAACTGCCGAGTGAAGTCATCATGAACGAGTCGGGCGAGGCACCAGCAGCATTGGCCGAGAAGTCGGTGTAGGCGCTAAAACCTGCCAGAGGCACACCAATAAAGTTTACAAGGTCATTGCCTGCAAAGGCTGTGGCCAGGGCAAATGTACCAATCAGCACAATGACGCGGAACACATTGACCTTGAACACATGCAATATCTGCATCACGATGGTGGCAATTACAAACGTCATGCCCAATATGACCAAGATGTGTTCGTTGAGGAAAGCCTTTACATCGGCATTCATGAAGGAGAGGTCTTTCAAACCCTTGAACAGCATGAAGTAAAGTATGGCTGTGATGGCTAAACCACCGAAAATGCCAATCTTGAAGCGCAGGTTCTTGGTTATGCTGAAGCTGAATATGATACGCGTGATATACTGAATGAGCGAACCGAACACAAAGGCTATTGGCACACTCATGAATATACCCAATATCACCTCGAGTGCTTTTGATGTGTTGAGGTAATCGCCCATGAGCAGTGTGCCATCGCCACCTGCCATTTTGAGCATGGTAAAGGCAAAGGCCGCACCCAACAGTTCGAACACCATCGATACGGTGGTGGAGGTGGGCATACCAAATGAGTTGAAGATGTCGAGCAACACGATGTCGGTTACCATCACCGCCAGGTAAATGTACATCACATCCTCAAAACTGAAGTACTGCGGTGTAAAGATGCCGTGACGTGCAATGTCCATCATGCCATTGCTGAGCACGCAACCGCAGAACACGCCCGTGCCGGCAATAAATACCAGCGAGCGGAACTTGGCTGCCCTCGACCCTATGGCCGAATTCAAAAAGTTCACCGCATCATTGCTCACACCTACCCAAAGGTCGAACGCGGCAAGAATGAAGAGGAATATGACCATTCCCAAATACATCCATTCCATACAGATTTGTTGTTTTGTGAATTAAATAGTTATTTGTTTACGGGTGCAAAAGTACGGGCCTGATGTTGGGAGGTTGTGACAATGTGGTTAAGAAAGTGTGAAGGCGCTGATTGCGTAACAGGGGGTGACGCATCTTCACACAATTTTAACAGCGCCTTGCGCACATAGTACAGATAAAAGGCGTAATATTGCAGCATCATTTGCCAGTTGGCCGATTTAAGGGTTGACAGAATAGCAACTAAACAGGTTTGCAAAGGCGGGCTGAATCATCGTGCAAGGCGAATGCAATCAAGTTTGCTTGATTAAGTTGCCAAAAACGCGCTGTAAAAAACGCAAGCACTAATGGGGGCGACGCGTCCCGCGTCGGAATAAAGAAAGGAGGAAAATACGAACCTCTACTAAATAATAGCTGCATCTTTTCCCGACGCGAGACGCGTCGCCCCCATTAGAGGTAGCGTTTTGTGCGTGAGTCCGTTCGCATGTTTACTTTTCACCGAATAGCAACAACAACGAATAACCTCAATTATATTATATATATTATGACCTACAAGATTCTAGTAGTAGACGATGAACCCGATTTGCGCGAAATTCTGCAATGTAACCTCGAGAATGCCGGTTACAAAGTTGATACGGCTGAATCGGCCGAAGAAGCGTTGCACATACTGTCGCCCGAGCACAACCTGATATTGCTCGATGTGATGATGGGGGGCATGTCGGGCTACCGCATGGCCAACAAACTGCGCAACGAGCTGAAGCTTAAAACGCCTATCATTTTCCTTACGGCTAAAGATACGGAGAACGATTTGCTGACGGGCTTCTCGGCCGGTGCCGACGACTACATATCAAAGCCTTTTTCGCTGCACGAGGTATTGGCACGCATCAAGGCTGTGCTGCGACGCACCAAAACCGAACCCGAGCGCACCGAACTGCATGTGGGCAGCATGACTATCGATTTTGTAAAGAAACTGGTCAAGACCAATGGTGAGGACATCAAACTGTCGCCCAAGGAATTTGGTATACTCAGCATGCTGGCCAAGCAACCGGGCCGTGTGTTCTCGCGCGAGGAAATACTGGCCGAGGTGTGGCATGGCGACAGCTATGTGCTCGACCGCACCATCGATGTGCACATTGCCCGTGTGCGACGCAAACTGGGCGAGGACGCTTGCCACCTGACTAACCGACAGGGGTATGGCTATTGCTTTGAAGAGTAAGTGGGTTAGAGGGTTAGGAGGTTCGTGGGTTAAAAGATTGCCTTTGCATTCTAAGTTTCCTAACTCACGAACTTATTAACTCCTCTACTTTCGATCCGACCCTCCAACCCTCTAACCCTGTACCCCCCTAACCCCCTAACCCTCTACCACACTCTAAATGACTTACAAAACCAAACTGCTGTTAAACTTTACACTGCTGTTTGCCGTATTTACGGCATTGCTGGTAGTGTTTCAGTACAACCGCGAAAAGCAATACAAGCGCGACTTGCTCGACTCACGATTGCGGAGCTATGCCGACATGGTGGGCGAAACGGTTGATCAAGACAAAAATAGTGGTGACACGGTGCGCTACACCGACATGCTGCGTGTGATGCCTGCCGACCTGCGACTGACCGTTATCAGCCGCATAGGACGTGTGAAATTTGAATCGACACACCACAGCATTAACGAAATGAACAACCACCTGACAAGGCCCGAGGTGCAGGCTGCACTGAAGAATGAGGAGGGTAGTGATATACGTCTGTCTGAGACCGACCACCGCGAATACTTTTACTATGCCAAGGCCTTCAATGGTTACATTGTGCGTGTGGCAATGCCCTACGATGCCACAGTGCAAACTTTCATGAAGGCGGACAATGTGTTTTTGTGGTTTGTGCTGATGCTGTTTCCCATAGCATTGGTGTTGCTCATCTATATTTCGGACCGTTTTGGACAGGCTGTGTCGGGACTGCGCAACTTTATGCTGTCGGCCGACCGCGGACTTGTGGACTACGACCACATTACTTTTCCACACTCCGAACTGGGCGACATTGGCCGCGGCATCATGCGCAAATACAAGCAGCTTGAGGAGTCGAAACAACAAATTGACCTTGAACGTGAACGACTCAAGCGCCACTTTCATTACTACGACGAGGGCATTGCCATATTCAGCCCCACACGCACACGCATCTATTGTAACCCGCGCTTTATGCAGTATGTCAATGTGCTGCTCGACCACCCCACCCCCGACATCAACACCATTTGGCAGGCCGATGCCTTTAAGCCTGCATTAGAGTTTCTACAACTCAACAGCGGACAATCTGCCTCTGCCGACGAGACGCCCGTGTTCAAGTTCAACACCAAGGGGGGGGGCAACACATTTGCCGTGCAGGTGCTCATCTATGGCGACGGGGGTTTTGAACTGTCGCTGGCTGACGTGACTCGTGCTGAAAAGAGTCGCAAACTCAAACAGCAGATGAGCAACAATATCACGCACGAGCTGCGCACGCCGGTGAGCAGCATCAGGGGCTACATCGAAACCATACTCGACTGCGACAATCTTTCTGATGAACGCAAGCACTACTTCCTTGAAAAGGCGCAAGCGCAAGTGGTGCGATTGAGCGACCTCATACGCGATGTGGCGCTCATTACAAAAACCGAGGAGGCTGCCGACCTCATGCCGCGCGAGCAGGTGGACATGGCACGTGTGGTGGCCGATGCACAGGAGGACCTGCACGAGATGTTTGACCGCACTGGCATGAAACTGCACGTGTCGCTACCCGAACACCTGACCATCAACGGCAATTACTCGCTGGTTTATTCCATCTTCCGCAACCTCATGGAGAACAGTTTGCGCTATGCCGGCAACGGCAAGGACATTTGCATATCATGCTACAATCTGTCGACGGAGTTTGCCTATTTCTCTGTGAGCGACACGGGACAGGGGGTGCCCGAAGAGCATCTGCCGCGCTTGTTTGAACGTTTTTACCGCGTGACCGAAGGCCGCACACGCGACAATGGCGGCACGGGCCTCGGCCTGTCTATTGTACGCAATGCGGTGCTGTTTCACCACGGCGACATATCCGTACGCAACCGCAAGGGAGGCGGACTGGAATTTTTGTTCACATTGCACAGATAGGTTGTAGATGTACCAAAATGAGCACGCGCTAACGGGAAAGTTCTTAATTCAACTTTCAGATTTAGGTTCGCACGGCCTGAAAGACGCTGCGAAAAAACGCAAGCACTAAACGCTACCACCAAACGCTACCTCTAATGGGAGCGACGCGTCTCGCGTCGGGATAGAGATAGGAGTTACATACGAACGCTGCTACTGCTAATAACTTAAGTTTCGGATTTAACAAGGGCGGGCTGAAGGCCCAATGGAGCACATAGCCCAGGGCAAGCGAAGCGTCACCCTGGGTATCGCGTGTTGGAGCGGTCGCGCCCTGTAAGGGCAAAAGCTTTAAGCTATGGCGCAGTTCTTGAACATAATATACATGCGATATTCCACTCTAAGACCGCAAAATCAGCTATCAAGCAGGATAACAACATAAAGGGTTAAAGCTTTTGCCCTTACAGGGCGCGACTGCTCCAACGTGTGATCCCCAGGGTGTCGCTTCGCTTGCCCTGGGCTATGTGCACCATTGGGCTTTCAGCCCGCCCTTGCTAAATCCGAAACTTGAGCAATACCACCTTTAAGATTGCGTTTAGAACAGCGCGTTTCAGACTACCACGCAAAGGGCGGGCGTGTCAAAAACCTGGCACGGCGTCAATCTGGCAATTCGTCGAAGAGCGAGGGCGTGGCGTCGTCCGGGGTGGTGGGGGTGTCGCCGGCATCATCATCGGCCCCGGTGGCGGCATCTGCCTCAGCTTCCGTCGGTTCGGGGAAACGCAACGGTTCGAGTTCCTCAATTTTATCGACCGTGCAGGTGGTGATGCGCTTGCCCTTGGCCTTGTAACTCTTTACACCGATGAATGGCTCTACATCAAGCTCCATGGGTTCGCGGAAGGCATCGCCGCCGCCATAGGTCACGAGCAGGCGCGGATATACCTGGTCGGTGAGCAGCACAAAGCGCGAGTTGGCATTGTCGCCAAGGAAACTCTGCGGACGGGCCTGCGTGCAACGCTCCAAGGTGAAACGCTTGACGTAGGGGAAGTTCTGCTGGTCGGCATCGAAGAGCACCGCCGTCCACACCTTGTGCTCGTCAAACTTCTCCACACGCAGTATGCCCGTGGGCTCGTAGTGGTTGTTGAGGTCGAAGTTGGTGGTGTAGAACTGGCCGCTCTGCAAGATGACGAGCACGTAATCGTCGGAGTGGAACTCGCCAAGGTACTGTCCGCGGCCGTCGTAGTTGAGTCGCTGCACATCGTGGTCGAACCACACCTTGCGGCCGCCAAGGGTTGAGGCACCGTGGGCCTTGAGCGTGATTTTGTGCACATCGACACGTGTGAGCAGATTGCCACGGCTCTGTCGCCCCTTGACGAGTATCTCGCCAAAGTCGCGGTCCATGCTGATGCGCTTGAGTTTGGGGTTGGGCCTGAAGGTTACCTTGATGGTTTCGGCCTCGCCATTGGGGTTGGCCGTAAAGTAGAGGATCTTGCTGCCGGGGGTGCCGGTGGTGAGGTCGTACTCGCGGTCGTGGGTGACGCTTGTCACATTAAAGCGCTTGATGTAGCAGGCATTGGTGGCGCCATCGCGGTAGACGGCATTGTAGATGGTGCGTTTGTCGCCTTTCTTAAACACGGCTATGTGCACTACCTCCACCTTCTTTTTCTTTTCGGCCTTCATGCGCTCGGTTTCGCCAATGAACACTTTGTCCTGCACACGCGTCACCTTGTAGGTGCCATCGCGGTAGAAGATGATGACATCGTCGATGGGCGAGCAGTTCTCGACAAACTCGTCCTTTTTGAGGCTGGTGCCCATAAAGCCGTTTTCGCGGTCGATGTAGAGTTTTTCGGTAGCCTCAATCACCTTTGTGGCCTCGATGTTGTCGAATGAGCGTATTTCGGTGCGGCGCGGGTGTTCGTGGGCGTACTTGTCGCGTATGAGGCGGAACCAGTTGGCGGTCACCTCCACCATGTTTTGCAGGTCGTGATCGATGCGTGCCACCTCCTCTTTCATGCGGGCAATGAGCTCGTTGGCCTTCTCTTTGTTAAACTTGAGTATGCGGCCCATCTTGATTTCCATCAGTCGCAAGATGTCGTCGCGTGTTACCTCGCGGTAGAACTGGGGCTTGTAAGGCTCGAGGCGGCTGTCGATGTGGCTGACAGCGGCGTCCATGTCCTTGGCCTGTTCAAAGGCGCGGTCTTTGTAGATGCGCTCTTCGATAAAGATGCGTTCGAGCGAAGCAAAGTGCAAGCTTTCCATCAGTTCGCCGCGGCGTATCATGAGCTCCTTTTCGAGCAGCGAGCGCGTGTGGTCTACCGAGCGGCGCAGCACGTCGCTCACGCTGAGGAACTTTGGCTTTTTTTCGTCGATGACGCAGCAGTTGGGATTGATGCTCGTTTCGCAATCGGTAAAGGCGTACAGGGCATCGATGGCCTTGTCGCTCGAGGTGCCGGGGGTGAGGTGTACGTGTATTTCGGCCTCGGCGGCGGTGTTGTCCTCCACCTTGCGTATTTTGATTTTACCCTTTTCGTTGGCTTTGAGTATGGAGTCGATAAGGGTGCTTGTAGTCTTGCCGTAGGGCACCTCACGAATGACGAGGGTTTTGTTGTCGAGTTTTTCAATCTTGGCACGCACCTTGACGGCTCCGCCACGCATGCCGTCGTTGTAGCGCGACACATCGATGGAGCCGCCCGTCTGGAAGTCGGGATAGAGGTGGAACTCCTCACCGTGCAGATATTTGATGGCGGCCTCGCATAGCTCGCCAAAGTTGTGGGGCAGAATTTTGGCCGACAATCCTACGGCAATGCCTTCGGCACCTTGGGCCAGGAGCAGCGGGAACTTGACGGGGAGCGACACAGGTTCCTTTTTGCGGCCGTCGTACGACATTTTCCACTCTGTGGTTTTGGGGTTGAACAGCACGTCGAGTGCAAACTTTGACAAGCGTGCCTCGATGTAACGCGGTGCGGCAGCACTGTCGCCGGTGAGTATGTTGCCCCAGTTGCCCTGGCTGTCGATGAGCAGGTTCTTTTGTCCGAGCTGCACCAGTGCGTCGCCTATTGAGGCATCGCCGTGCGGGTGGAACTGCATGGTGTGTCCCACCACGTTGGCCACCTTGTTGTAGCGGCCATCGTCGAGCAGTTTCATCGAGTGCAGAATGCGGCGCTGCACGGGTTTGAGGCCGTCGCCAAGGTGTGGCACGGCACGCTCAAGTATGACGTACGAGGCATAGTCAAGAAACCAGTTTTGATACATGCCGGTAAGCTGCAACTTGCCCTCGTCGTCCTTCACCCCGCCGGGGTGATAGTCTGAGTGGGCCGTTGTGGCATCGGCATAGTCGGTTGTGGCATCGTCCTGTGCGCCCTGTTGGGGTGCAGTGGCAGCATCGTTCAATTCGTTGTCCATGTCTTTTGTTTCGTCGCTCATCGTGTTGTATGATTGTGTGGTAAGTAGGTGTTCCGCTTTAACGGGCAGTCGGTCCATTTGGTGTACAAAGTTACTAATTTTTTGCGGTTACGGGCTACGCGGCCACGCACAAGGGGGTGATATTGATGGCCTTTTGCACAAAAAAAAATGGTAAATACGCGTTTCACAACGCATATTTACCTCACAGAACTTATATAGAGATGAAAAAACTATCGTAGTATGCAGGCCTGCCCACTATGGGGGCTGCCGCTGTTGTAATTACATTACGTGTGCAAAGATAATACACTATGCTTTATATTGCAAGTATTTATACGACTTTTTACCCCCCCCGTTAAGGTTATTTAATATAGCGACACGCTCATTACCTATTAGCAACCATAATGGCGTCGTCGGTCAATATTATTTCATGTTTTTTATACAGGGTGCCCACGGCGCGCTTGAAGGTTTTCTTGCTCACACCGAAGCGTTGCTGAATGTCCTCGGGGGCCGAACGGTCGGTAAAGGGCAGTCGGCCGCCGGCCTGTTGCAGTTCGTGCAGCAGTTGGTCGGCAAAATCGCGGAAGCGTCCTTTGCCAATGCGTTGCAGCGAGAGGTCGAGCTTGCCGTCGGGGCGCACATTAACCACGGTGGCCGACAGCACATCGCCAGCATGGGGTTCGGCCTCAAATATCTGGTTGTCGTAAATGAGTCCCGCACAGCGGTTGTCGGCCACCACCTTGAAGCCGAGGGGTGTTTTTTGCTGTACTATGACCTCCACTTCCTGTCCGCGGTGGTAGTCGGTTGGCCTTGCGGGCTGCAGGTAGCGCTCCACCTTGGCCGAAGCCACAATGCGCTGGGTTTCGGGGTCGATGTGTACGTGCACCAAATAGCTGCGGCCTTGCTGCATGGGCATCTTTTGCTCGCGGAAGGGCACGAAGAGGTCCTTCATCAAGCCCCAGTCGAGAAAGGCGCCATACTCGTTGACCCATGCCACCTTGAGGAATGCGAAATCGCCCACACGCGCCAGGGGTGTTTCGAGTGTGCCCACAAGGCGCTCACTTTGGTCGAGGTAGACAAACACCTCTACCTCGTCGCCCGGACGCATGCTGCGCTCCACATAGGTTTTGGGCATGAGTATTTCGCCCACTGTGCCGCCGTCGAGGTAGGCGCCGTGGTCGGTAAAGCGTGTAATGCGCAGGGTGTTGTATTGGCCGAGTTTTATCATAAGGCTGTGTTGGGGGTGTTGGTGATTGTGGGGGTTGCGTCGGTTGGCTGGCTGTTGATGCGTCCGTCGAGCAAATGAATGGTGCGGTCGGTGAGCGAGGCGAGTTCCTCGTCGTGTGTGACGATGACAAAGGTTTGTCCCAGTTCGTCGCGCAGTTTGAAGAAGAGTTGGTGCAGCTCTTGCTTGTTGTGCGTGTCGAGACTGCCCGACGGCTCGTCGGCCAGTATGACATCGGGGTTGTTCATCAGGGCGCGAGCCACTGCCACACGTTGTTTTTCGCCGCCCGAGAGTTGTGCGGGTTTGTGTTGTGCACGCTCGGCCAGTCCTAAGTAGTCGAGCAGTTCGAGTGCGCGCTTGCGGCATTCGGTGCGCGGTTTGTCGGCTATCATGCCGGGTATCATCACATTTTCGAGTGCGCTGAACTCGGGCAGCAGCTGGTGAAACTGGAACACGAAGCCCAGGTGTTCGGCACGGAAGCGCGAGAGTTTTTTTGACGTGAGTGCGAGCACATCGCAGCCGGCAATGTTTACCGTGCCCTCATCGGGCTTGTAAAGTGTGCCCATAATCTGCAGCAGGGTGGTTTTGCCTGCGCCGCTCGGGCCGACAATGCTCACCACCTCGCGCGGGGCGATGTCGAGGTCGATGCCCTTGAGCACCTCGAGTTTGCCAAACGACTTGTGTATGTTGCGTAGTGTGATCATGTGCATTAGGGGCTTAAAAGCATCGGCACACAGGCATAAAGTCTGCGTGCCGATCATGCTTATATATCTTGTTGTAAGACTGTTATGTGTTATTTCTTAGCAGCGGGTGCGGCTGTTGTAGCAGAGGCCGTGATGCCGAGTTTCTTCATTACTACCGAAGTAACATCGGTGCTAAGTGTCTCGTTGATTACGATGCCAGCCTGCTGCGAGGCGTTTTTGTCGATGATATAGACGTAGCCGCCCTCTTGTGCCACTGTGTTGACAGCGTTCATCACCTTCTGCATGATGGGCTGCATTTTCTTTTGCTGCTCCTGCTGGAACTTTTCAGTGTTGTCCTGCTGTGCCTGCTGCAAACGCTGGTACATATCTTGCAGTTCCTGCTGGTGGCGCTCCTTTATGTTGGCGGGAGTAGCGTCGGTATCTTCCTTCTGATACTTCTCGGCCTTTGTTTGGAGTTCCTTCTGCATACCTTCAATTTCGCTCTGGTACTGCTTGCCGAGGGCCTCGATGCTTGCTTGTGCTGTTTTGAACTCGGGCATGGCTTGCATGATGGTGCCATAGTCGAAGTGTGCAAACTTTTGAGCGCAGAGGCTCAGAGGTGCTACAAAGAGCACGAGTAATAAGAGTTTCTTAAACATTTCTGTGTGATGTGTTGTATTGTTTGATGATTTTGCCGCAAAGTTAGTGTATGACGGGAGATGGGCAAAGCGAAAAGGCAAAAAAGAAACTAAATTGATGCGCAAATGCGTTGTCAATGTGTTGCTTGCCATGCTCGCGAATGTGCAAATCTACTTGTCAGATTGCTGATATGCTGTATCCTCCCTGCCAAGTTTGGCCGCCGTGAACGCAGTTGATGTAGGGGCGCTCGCTCACAGGACCGTTGAAACCCTGGTGGTCGCACAAGCCATACCATGGTTCGCAGCACACAAAGGGCGTGTGCACACCCTGCGGACTCCAAAAGAGCCACGCTGGGGCATCGCAAGCCACACGGGCCACAGGTTGGCGGTTGCGGTCGAGTACGGTGGCCGCTGTCACCTCATGATTTTCAAAGATAAGGGCCTCGTGACTGAATGTCTCCACCGAAATGGGTATCAAGCCATCGGCATCGGCCGGCACACTGTAAGTGTCAGGTTCAAGGCAACCTTGCTCGCCGGCGCGCAGCACATGGGTTGGGTTGCCCTCAAGCAGCAAATAGCCGTCTATGGTGTGTGACTCGTCCCAATCGGGCAATACTATGGCGGGGTGACCGCCTAACTGGAACCACAGGTCGCAGCCCGAGGGGTTGTGCACACTGAAGTCGGCCTTGAGGGTGCGGTTGTCGAGCGTGTAGGTAACGGTGAGTCTGAAGGCATAGGGGAACCCCTTAAATGTGCCCACGGTGCTGCATATCTCGAAGGTGGCGCGGTCTGTCTGCACATCAATGGCGCGCCAAGTGGCACGGCGCACAAAACCATGTTTGCTTATTTGCAATTCTGCGCCATCGATGCGGCACGTGCCGTTCCACAATCCGCCCACAATGGGGAAGAGTATGGGCGAATGGCCGTTCCACCATTTGGCATCGCCATGCCACATATACTCGCGCCCGCTCTTACAGCAGCGCAGGCTTTGCACTTCGGCCCCCACCTCACTGATGGAAGCTGTTATTATTCCGTTTGAAATCTGTACCATGATTTGTATACATTAGTTGCCTACGGCGTCCGCCCATTAGCATATTAGCACATTAGCATATTAGCACATTGACACGCGCACTACCCCACACTGCCCTCGAGCGACACGCTGAGCAGTTTGGTAGCCTCAACGGCAAACTCCATAGGCAGTTTGTTAATCACCTCCTTGGCATAGCCGCCCACAATGAGCGACACCGCGTCCTCGGTAGGTATGCCGCGCTGGTTGCAGTAGAGCAGCTGGTCCTCTGATATTTTAGAGGTGGTAGCCTCGTGCTCCACGGTAGAGTCTGGGTTAGCCACGTCAATGTAGGGGAAGGTGTGTGCGCCACACTCCGAACCCAGCAGCAAAGAGTCGCACGACGAGTAATTGCGCGCACCGGCCGCCTTGCTGCCCACCTTTACCAGTCCGCGGTAAGAGTTTTGGCTCTTGCCGGCCGAAATACCCTTCGATATGATGGTGCTGCGCGTGTTGCGCCCAATGTGTATCATTTTAGTGCCAGTGTCAGCCTCCTGGTGGTTGTTCGTCACAGCCACCGAGTAGAATTCAGCCTGCGAGTTGTCGCCCATGAGCACACACGACGGGTACTTCCAGGTGATGGCCGACCCCGTTTCGACCTGCGTCCACGACAGTTTGGAGTTGGCGCCGCGCAGCTGGCCGCGCTTGGTCACGAGGTTGTACACACCGCCGCGGCCCTCCTTGTCGCCAGGATACCAGTTTTGCACGGTCGAATACTTCACCTCGGCATTTTCGTTCACCACAATCTCCACAATGGCGGCGTGCAACTGGTTCTCGTCGCGCATAGGGGCGGTACACCCTTCGAGGTAGCTCACATAGCCACCATCGTCGCACACAATGAGGGTGCGCTCAAACTGTCCGGTGTTGCGTGCATTGATGCGGAAATAGGTGGACAACTCCATCGGGCAGCGCACGCCACGCGGTATGTAGACAAACGAACCGTCGGAAAACACCGCACTGTTGAGCGCTGCAAAGTAATTGTCGCGATAAGGCACCACCGAGCCGAGGTACTTGCGCACCAATTCGGGATTTTCGCGCACGGCCTCAGATATGGAGCTGAATATGATGCCCTTCTCCTGCAGTTTGTCCTTAAAGGTGGTTTTCACACTCACCGAGTCCATCACGGCATCAACCGCCACACCGGCCAGCTGCATGCGCTCCTCAAGCGGAATGCCGAGTTTGTCAAAGGTTTTCATCAGTTCGGGGTCAATCTCCTTGTTGCCCTCGTCCTTTTGTTTCTTTGTAGGGTCGGCATAGTACGATATGGCCTGATAGTCAATTTGCGGCAGGTTGACGTGCCCCCAGTCGGGCTGTTCGAGTGTCTGCCAGTAGCGGAAGGCCTTGAGGCGGAAGTCGAGCAGCCATTCGGGTTCACCCTTCTTGGCCGAAATAAGGCGTATCACGTCCTCGTTGAGTCCGCGTTCTATCACCTCGGTGTGTATGTCGGTGGTAAAACCGTATTCGTATTTCTTGTCGGTAAGTTCCCTTACCAGTTCGTTGTCGTTAGCCATGTCAGTTTTTCTTCTTTGTCATGTCCACCCAGACGGTGTCGGGCTGGGCTGTGGCCGCACTGTCGGCAGGCAGCACCTGCTGGCCACCGTTAGCCGTATCGTCGTGATCAAAACAAGCGCGCAGGGCGCCGGTTACAGGACCGAGCAGTGTCGACGACTCGGCCTTTTCCTGGTTGAGTATGTGCAGGCTCTGCATCACATTGAGCACGCAGCTCAATATAACGACATACTTCAGCGCGCTGACTGCAGCGCCAAGTATGGAGTTGGGCATACCCAGCTTCATGCCTTTGAGCGACGTGGTAAGCACATTGGCCACGAAACCAAGCACAATGGGCACGGCTATCCATAGCAGGAAGAAGGCTATGATGCTGGTCACCATGTTGGTTTCTGTGCCATTAACTGCCAGATATTCGCCAAAGGCCGAGTAACAAGTGGCAGCTATGAGCAAACCGGCCAGGGTGCCGACGGTCGACACAAGCTCCTTTACAAAACCGGCGCGCCAACCGCTAAACAGGGCCCACAGCACTACTATTATTATAAATGCGTCTATCATTGTAATGGTAGTTTGCTATAGTGAATAGAGAGGGGGCGCGGAGTTAGAAGTATCCCTCGCGCTTTTTCTGTTCCATCGAGGCGTCCTGGTCAAAGTCTATCACACGGGTTGTGCGCTCGCTCTTGGTGGTGGTCATCATCTCCTCCACAATCTTTTCGATGGTGTCGGCCTCGCTCTCAATGGCACCGGTCAAGGGCCAGCAGCCAAGGGTGCGGAAGCGTATTTTGCGCATTTCTATCTTGTCGCGGTACTGCTCGGGCAGACGGTCGTCGTCGGGCATGATGAGCTGGCCGTCAATCTCTACGCACGGACGCTCCTTGGCAAAGTAAAGGGGCACGATGGGTATGTTCTCCAAACGTATGTACTGCCAGATGTCGAGCTCGGTCCAGTTGCTGAGCGGGAACACGCGTATGCTCTCGCCCTTGTGAATGCGGGCATTGTAGATGTCCCACAACTCGGGACGCTGGTTCTTGGGGTCCCATTGGTGGAACTGGTCGCGGAAGGAGAAGATGCGTTCCTTGGCACGGCTCTTTTCCTCATCGCGGCGTGCACCGCCAAAGGCTGCGTCAAAGTGGTACTTGTCGAGACCGGCCTTGAGGGCCTGGGTCTTCATCAGGTCGGTGTGCACTTTCGAACCGTGGGTAAACGGTCCCACACCGGCTTTGAATGCCTCCATATTGCTCTCCACAATGAGGTTCCACCCGTGTTCCTTGGCATACCAGTCGCGGAATTGGAGCATCTCCTTAAACTTCCACTTTGAGTCGATGTGCATCAAGGGGAATGGCGGACGGCCGGGGGCAAAGGCCTTTTCGGCCAAGCGCACCATCACGCTCGAGTCCTTGCCTATGCTGTAGAGCATTACGGGATTTTCAAATTCTGCTGCCACCTCGCGTATGATGTGTATCGACTCTGCCTCGAGTTCCTTCAAATGGCTCAAACTATAATTTTCGGTCATTGTGTCTATATTTATTATTGCGTTGCAAACGCCGGGGGCTGGGCCGATGGGCTGCCCCCTACGTTCGTCACTATCTATTTCGTGCAAAGGTACGTCTTTTTCTGCAAAAATAACGCAAGGCGAGCGCAGAACATCAAGCATGCTTGAATGTTATGCCGAGCCGCAGCTTATTTTATCTAAAAAACGACTACCTTTGTACCATTACTTAAAACGAGCTACTCCAAGCAATGAAGGAATTACACATCATAACTCCGGTTAAGGACTCCATAGAGTCTACTCTGCTCACCATCGAGGCCATTATGGCCAGCCAGCTGAGCATAGCCCACACCTATACGGTATACAACGACTTTTCAACACCCGAGAATACGGCTCGCCTCGAGGAGGCCGCCAAGCGCTACGGGTTCAGACTGGTCAACCTGAGCGACCTCACGTCGCACCCCTCGCCCAACTATCTGCTGGTGCTGCAAACGGTGCAGCGCGAGGCACTGGCGGCTGATGCGGGGGTGTGCATCGTCGAGAGCGATGTGATTGTGCGTCCCGACACGCTGCAGGGATTAGTTGACGGGGCCACGGCGCACGAGCAGTGTGGCATAGCGGCATCGGTTACGGTGGACGACAATGGCGACATCAACTATCCATACCTCTATGCCAAGGGTATGGAGAACCGCGTTGTCGACACCAAGCGGCATTGCAGTTTTTGCTGCTCGCTGCTCACACCGGCCCTGCTGCGCGCTTATGCGTTCACGGAGCTTAATCCCGAAAAGAACTGGTTCGACGTCACCATATCGCACGAGTCGCTCAAGCACGGGCTGCACAATTATTTGTTCACCTCGCTGCCGGTCATTCACCGTCCGCACCAAAGCCGCCCTTGGAAACAGCTGAAATATAAGAACCCGCTGAAGTACTATTGGCTCAAGTTTACGAAAGGGTTGGACAAGATTTAACCCGCTGACGGAATTAGTGAACGGGTAAGTTTGCCAAGCCTTATTTCTCTCCTTTTTCTATCCCGACGCGAGACGCGTCGCCCCCATTAGTGGTAGCGTTTTGTGGTAGCGTCTGGTGGTAGCGCTTGGTGCTTGAAGAAACGCAAGCTCTAATGGGGGCGAAGCGTCCCGCGGGGGAAAGATGCAGTTGTTATTAAGTAGAGTTCGTATTTCCTTTCTCTATCCCGACGAGACGCGTCACCCCCTCAACCCATAATTTTAAGCATTACACATGAAACGCATTTCCCACCTCATAGCTGTGATGGCCACCGCCTTGTGTGGCCTCGGCGCCCAAGCGCAAACACCTGTCGACACGGTGGAGCACGAGGTGCTGCTCGAAACGACAAAGGGCAACATTCGTGTCAAATTGTTCAACGACACACCGCGCCACCGCGACCATTTCATGAAATTGGTGCGCGAAGGCTACTACAATGGTTTGCTCTTTCACCGCGTCATTCCCGACTTTATGATTCAGGCTGGCGACTCGGCCAGCCGGCATGCCGCACCAGGCCAGCGGCTTGGCGACTCGCCAGAGCCTTACACTCTGCCGGCCGAAATTCTCTACCCCACGCACTTTCACTGCCGCGGGGCTTTGGCTGCGGCCCGTGAGGGCGACGAAACCAATCCCACAAAGGCCTCATCATATTCGCAATTCTACATTGTGACGGGGAGCATCTTTACCAACGACATGCTCGACCGTGCCCAACAATACCTTGACAGCACCACCAACCATCAGGTAAAGCTCACACCGGCCGTCAAGGAGGCATACCGCACTTACGGCGGGGCACCCCACCTCGACGGGCAGTACACGGTGTTTGGCCAGGTGGTGGAGGGCTACGATGTGACGGACCTCATTCAGTGGGCCGGACGCGACGAGAACAACCGTCCCTTCGACGACATTCGTATTGAGCGCGCCACAGTGGTGCGATAGCAAGTCAAGCCCGTTGGTGGGCAGAGTCGGTCGCGACCGATGATTTACAACATGGAAAGTAGAGCAAAATGAGTGACGAACAGAAATATACGATACAAGGATTAGAGGAATATATCCGTCAAGGAGAGCCTCTACAACGTGAGCGTGGTGAAACCTGGAGGGTGGCTATCGGATTACAACAAGTAGATGGCTTAACCCCCTCTGAGTATCTACTTGATACAGCTCAGAAGCACATAGAAGGTGACATCAGTATCGGCGAAGCTAAAAGACTTATAGATGCCTATTACAAGTCGGCAGCTGGACGTAAGGAGGTGGAAAACAACCGAACGGAAGAGGCAGACAAAGTATCGGCTCGTATTACAGAGATTCTGACAGAGAAAACGTTCTCGTTCGCCCCAACTCAACTTACCTCCATTCACCGCCGATTGTTTGAAGGCATCTACAAGCAAGCTGGTAAAATCCGTGACTATAACATTACCAAAAGCGAATGGGTGCTAAATGGCAAAACCGTTTATTACGCAAGTGCCGACACTATCAGCGAAACGCTCAACTATGACATGGGGCAAGAACGTGCTTTCAATTATGCGGACATGAATGTGGACGATGCAATATCTCATTTAACACGCTTCTGTGCCAACATCTGGCAGATACACCCTTTTTGCGAGGGAAACACCCGAACAACGGCGGTTTTTATGATTAAGTACCTACGCACATTGGGGTTTCATGTGACGAACGATGTGTTTGCCGAGAAATCATGGTATTTTCGGAATGCGTTGGTTCGTGCAAACTACAGCGACTTAACCCAAGGCATAACGGAGACAACTGCCTATTTGGAGAACTTTTTCCGTTGTATGCTGCTTGGTGAGGAGCATGACTTGAGAAACCGAACAATGCACGTGGAATGGAACAAAGTGCAAAACAGAAATGAGGTTCAAAGTGCAAACAAGGCTGTTCAAAGTGCAGAAATGGCAGTAATATTACCTCCAAAGTGCAAATTTTGCACTTTGGAGGAGATTGCACTGCTCCGCATAGTGCAAGGTAATCCATCAGTCACACAGAAAGAACTTGCGGTGCAGATGAGCAAGTCTGAACGAACTATTAAGACAATCACCGTGCATCTGCAAGAGATCGGTATACTTCGTAGGGCAAATGGTAAGCGAAATGGATATTGGGAAATTATAGGTGAGGCCCAGTAATTCTGGAACATTGATTATTGCTGTCCGATAAGACGTAATCATGCGAACGGAGTCAAGCCCCGAACGCTACCTCTATACACTATCACCAAACGCTACCCTAAACGCTAACACCAAACGCTACCTCTAATGGGGGCGACGCGTCTCGCGTCGGGAACTAAGACAAAGGCTCACAGACAAGCATGTAATTACTGCTGTCTGTGAGCCTTTGTTTAGTGTATGAACATTGCAATTTTCCCGACGCGAGACGCGTCGCTCCCCATTAGTGCTTGCGTTTGTTAGTAGGGCTTAGTGGTAGCATTTAATAGTCGCGCTCTGTGCTAAGGGAGGAGCATTATAAACACCAATAAAAATAGATAAGTTATTCGCCAATATGCAGTTGTACAGATGTGCAAACAAACAGACGCCGTAGCGTTACAAGTAGTAACGTTACGGCGTCTGCCATTTATCATATTATCATATTGTCACATTAGCGCATCAGAACAATGCCTTCTGCGTAGTGCTACGGCCAGCCTGGTCCACACGAATGATGAACAAACCAGTGCCGAAGGTGGGCAATGAAACCTCGCCATCAACAGTAGCGCTGCTCACAAGGCGGCCCTGAGCGTCGAACACGCGTGCAGTAGCATTATGAGCCTTCACCACAAATGCACCATCGATAGTCGAAATCTGTGCATCAGCAGCATTGTTGGCAACAGTCACATCGTTGATGCCCGTCATGGTCTCATCTACGGTGTTAGTCTCGCCAAGCTTAGTCTGGCAACCAGTCACAATCTTGCCGGTTGAAGCGTCTACCAAGTAAACAGCCACCGAGCAGTTACCCTTGTTCACAGCGGGAGTAAGGTTCTTCGGCCACTTCAGGTTGTAGCTGTTAGTCCACTCCTCGCCAGCCTTGAGTGCGGGCAGAATGCCAGCCTCGTTTTCGCCAGCCTCAGTAAAGGCGCGTGCCACGTGGTTCATGTCAAACTTCGAGGTACCAGTCTTGGGGTTGATTGTGGCAGAAGCAAGAGCCCACAAGTAGGGATCCTTCTTCCAGGCTTCAATATAGCTCTTGTAGCCTGTCTGACCCTGGTAGGTGTACATATATTTTACAGCAGCAAAGTTGTTAACCTGGTTTACGCCGCTTACACCGTCCTCGGTGAGCACGTATGCCAAGGCATACTGGTTGGCAGGCACATCAATGTTGAACTTAACAGTCGTGCTGATGTTAGGACCGGCCAAGCCATTGTTACCCTTTACAGTGAGGCTGGCCTCGCAAGGCAAGCTGTTTATGTAGCGGCAAGCCTGCAGCAATCCCTCGGCGGGGTGGAGCCTGATTTGACGGTTGAGCAACACGGTGGGCAGAGAACTGCTGAAGTTGCTGAAGAAAGCGCTGTAATCGCTGCAAGTCAACGGATCAGTTTCGTTATTATAGGGACCATGAATGGCAACCTTCACAATCTTCTTGGCATCGATCGAATCGGCCAATCGGTTGAATTCGGCTATACCGTAAGGACACCAACCACATGCTGTGCTGGTAAGTTCCTCTACAACGGGAATGCGCTTGTACGTTTCGGCAGGCAGTGCGATAACGGGGAGCGGACCCTCGTTTTCAGTCTTTGCTGTATAGTCGTCTGCCACACCGTTCACCTTGGTAATAGTAAACTTGGCTTCAGAGCGTGCTGCAGTGGCAGGCATATCCATGGGCAGAGCAAGTTGAGTGGCAGTCATATACTGCAAGCCATACTCACCGGCAAAGCTCTTTGTGTAGGTCTTGGTAGAGCCACCATTTTCAACGGTATACTCAATGCTGCTGATAGAGTCGGTACCAAGCGACATCAGTTGCACTGTGGCTTCACCATTTTTACCAGCAAAGCTGCGGGCATCGTCAATGGCGAGAATGGCCGCATCGTTGGTCTTCAAACCTCCCTTGCCAGTGGTCTGCACCCAAATGGGGGCGTTGTAGTAATAGTTGCCGCCGTTCGTCATGGTTACGGCAAACACGTCGTCATTACCTGAAGAACCCATCATGAACGCGCCATAACCGGTGTTGGTAAAGTCGGGGTAGTAAATCATGCCCAATGGTTTGCCTTCCTGGCTGGCGAAGGGGTCATTGCTGTCGTAAGCTGTGCCGCCGGCCACCCAGCCAATAAAGAGCTCGCTTTTGAGGGTGTCAGGAATAACATAGTCGCAAACTACCGAAGTAGTCTGAGGTTGGTACACGGTCTTACCATTCTGCTTGACAGGAGTCGGCGTCTTGACAGTAACAGGTGCCGACCACAACACGTTGATGTCGCCATTACTGTTTGCCATTGTGCCTACAAACACCTTAGCATCGGTGTACTTACCCATCCATGCCACAAAGTTGATGAGGCCCACTTTGTTGCCTGCAAAGCGGTCGGTTACGATGGCGGGGAAAGCAGCGGCATAACCTATACCAGTGATGCCAGCTTTTTGAAGAGTTGAAAGCGACAAGCCAGTGCTGCCGATGCCCATATAGCTGTTAATTTCATTACCGGTCACCTGGTAGCTGAGCTCTTTGGGGTTGCGGGTAACGGTTTCGTCGTCGGCCATGACGTGCATGCGGCCGGTGGCGTTTGCCAAACCAATTTTGGCTGACGGTGTGGCCATGCCTGCGCGCTGGCTCATACGGGTTGCGGGCAATGTGCTCTTAAGACCACTAAGCGCCTTGGGAGTTGTTGCCACTTGTGCAACTGCGCTGCCAGCCACAAAAGCGGCAGAAAGCAGTGTGAGTACAAATTGCTTCATATATTATTAGTTATGTAATTAGTTGTTCAACTATTGCCGTTTAATATTGCAGCTTGTCAGATTTACTTTACCATGATTTTGACGCTGCTGCCCATGCCTGTTGTGGCAAGGTAGAGGCCGCGCTGCAAACCGGCCAGGCTGACAGTGCCATTGGCGGCAGTGGTAGCGGCGCGCTTTACAAGGCGTCCGTCGGTGGCGTAGAGGCTGATGGTGCGCGGTGCTGCCGAGCCAAAGGCATAGCTGAGCGTGTTGCCGTTCACCTGCAGTCCCTTGTTGTCGGCCTTTACCTGGCTGATGCCTGTGGGGTCGGCATAGACGTAGCGTAACACAAAGCTTGTTACATATTGTTTGTCTGCCATTACAGTCACATTGGCATTAGCCGTCATGTAATTGCCGCTCTTAAAATTGGCATGCAAGGACATGTCTGTGCTTTGACCGGGAGCAAGTGGAGCTTCACGTGTTTCGGTAAAAGTGGACATTTCACCACATGAGCCTGTGATGCCGCACCACGAGAAAATGTTTTCCGACGCCAGCTTGCGGTCAATGACTACTGTCACTTTGAGGTCGACTGCCTCGTCGCCGGTGTTGACGATCATGGGCTCACGGGCTAAAACCTCGCCAGAACCATCACCTTCGTCTACATCGGCATAGAATGTCACTACCTCGTTGGTGGCCACCTCCTTGCCGTTGCAGGTAACCTTTACTTGTGCTTTCATGCTTGCAGTGCAGGCAAACACCAAAGCCGCAAGCGCTAATAACTTCTTCATAATGTGTGTATTGTTTGTTATATATATGTATTAGGATTTAGCCAACGGCGTGGCGTCTGATTGGCTCATAAAGCCTAAGCCTGTTTATAAAGCGAACTTGCCCATCACAACGCTTACACCTATTGCAGCTTGTGGTCAATCACCTGCATCACGCCCTGCTGGTCGTTGTAGAAGAACACCACCACACTCATGTTCTGCGTGTTCCATGGCGTTTTGTTTCCTTTAAGTGCCGACACATCGGGCAACGTGTAGGTATAGTGCTTGGTGTCTGTGGCGTTGGCTGCCAATGTGAGCTGGTCGCCATAGGGGTCGTTTACCGAGGCACGCAGCACATGGTTGTGCACGTACTGGTTGTTTTTGGTGCCGTCGGGCATATACTGCTGCTGTACCACACCGCTTTCGGTGAGCCACACTTGCAGACGTCCCGTCACAGACTCGTTTGCCGTCACACTGACATCGAGGTTGAGTGTCTTGCTCGCTGCGTCATAGGCTATATTGGCAATATTCAACTCGGCAGCAGGCTGTTGAATGATGCGTGTAAGCACAGCGGCAGCCCATTTGTCCGGACCTTGCAAGCCGCCTGTACGGTCTATCATGCCCGAAGGCCATTGGCTCACGCCCCAATGTTCGTTGTACGCCTTGCTGGTGGCGTTAGCCAGGCCGAACTTGTCAGTAGCCTCATCGCGCGAGAGCGAACCGCCATGAATAGAGACGGCCACCACATGTTCGGCACCATAGAGTTGTTGCAGCGAGGCCGCCATATCGGCTGCAGATGGACAGTTGACGCACTTCTGCCCCGTAAAATCCTCGATGAGCACATTCTTGCGCGCCTCGGGGACAACAGGCCCAATAAAGCGTTTGTCGCTGTCTACCTCGTCGCAGGCTGTAAGGCAACCTGCGGCGATGGCCATGCCAAGTATGATATGATGGAATTTCATTGTGTATGCTTTTGTTAAATAGGTGAGCGTGCTTGCCATGTCGGTGCATCGCTTAAAAGTTAAACGTGTAGCTGGCTTGCAAGCCCTTCGATGCGGGCACGTAGCGGCACACGCCACCCGAACAGTTGTAGCCGGCACGTGTCTTGCCGTAGCCCACTTGCAGGCGGTGGGCACCGTGGGTATAGGTTACGCTGCCCATGAGGTAGTGCACCTTGTTGGTGCCACCGGCCTCGTTTTCCGAACCATCGGCATTGTGCATGGGCACATGGGCGTTGAACTGGTCGCTCACGGTGAACATGAAGTTGGGCAGCACGCTCAGCTCGAGCAGGCCGAACCACCAGTCCTTCTGGTCCTGACGTGTGTGCAAATATTGGGCCTCGCCACGCAGTGTAACCTTGGGGCTGAACTGATATTTGCCCTCGGCTATGAAGATGTGGCTCTTGATGGCGTCGTAGCCATGGCCTTCAACCACCTTCTGGTTGTAGCGCTGGTATGAATACATGAAATTGAGCTTGAGCGGTTTGCTCACCTTCTTTTCAATCTGCACATTCACATCGCGGAAGTAGACGGCATCGCCAAACTTAAAGAAGTGCGACTTGTAGCCGTCTGTGCCCATCAGCTCGCCGCCATTGAGGTCGTTGACGTGCTGGTCGATGGCACGAATGTTGGAGAAGTTGACCTTGACATTGGTGCCATACTTGCCGCCCAACGCGGTGTGGCGCTTGAAGTTGTAGCCCACTTCGCCCTGGAAAGCCCACTCGCCCGGTGTCATCTGTGTGGCATAGGGGTAGAGCGCGGCCAGCGTGTAGGTTTGCTGCATGGAGAAGGCCGGCAGGTGGTTGATGTAGCACGGGGTGATGGCATCGATGGTTGAACGCGAACGGAAGGCCATGTCCTCGCTGCGCTTGGCCTGCAACAGCACGCTCATGCCGCGCTTTGAATAGGAGCCAGAGAGCAGGAGCGTTTTGCCACGCTTATATATATAGTTGTTGCGGCTTGAGGGGTCCTGACTCTTCCAGGCGTACTCGGCCAAGAAGTTGTAGTTGCCCTTTTGCAGATTGGCGCGCACATCGAAGGCGGCCACGTCCTTGGGCATGTTCAGTTTGTAAGCCCCATTCACCTCGTTGCCCGTCACGGCATCGGTTTCGCCCGTCGGGCGTATGCTGTAAATGTCCTTTTCAGCCTTGCCCTTGTGGTTGCTCACGGCCGACAGGCCGAGGGTGAGGCGGGTGCCCGACTCGTCCATGCGGCGCACCCATTGGTCTACGCTCAGCTCGAGGTCGCCGCCGTAGGTCCAGGGCGAGCAGCTGTCCATGTTGCGATGGTGCCAGTAGTAGCGCTGCTGTCCGGCTATGAGCTTGAGGCTCACGCCCTTGAAGGGTTTGAGCGCCAGACGCGCACCGCGCAACGAGTTGTCTACACCCAATGAGCGCTCTTCGTAAGCACGGAATATGAGTCCTGAGCCAAACTGGTCATAGTAGTCGCCCAATGTGAGTTCGACCCACTTGTAATTGCCTTTGATGTAAAAATATGGCACGCCCCAGCCCTTGAAGTCTTTTTCAAAACCGGGCAGGGGGTGGTCAAGGTATTCCAGGCGGGCTCCCGCTTGGAAATACTTGTTGAGCAAGTGCAACTCGGCATACGTGTTGGTCATAAACTTGTCATCGTACGTGCCGGTGCCTATTTTATTGTCTTCGCTGGCTGCTGTAAGGATATCGGTTTGCAGTGAGCCATGCAGCGTAAATTTCTTGGCGTCGTTGTCTTGTCCGTCTGCATTTTGTGCATGCAGCGGCATGGCGGCCGAGGCCAGAGCTAATGCCGTGATGGCGGCGTAATGTTTCATGTGATGATGCGTCGTGTTTGAGGGAGAGCGTTTAGTTTGGAGGTTCGTTTGGAGTTTTGAGTTTTGAGGTTATAAGGTTATAAAGTTACCTTTAGCTATTGAGCTCGCAGAGGTTACTTTATAACCTTATAACCTCAAAACTCCAAACTAAACGATTACTTCTTGCTGGCGGCAATGAGTTCCTTCACCTTGTCGATGAGGTGCTGTTCGCCACCTTCAGTGTAACCACTGCGGCTTTCGGCTATCTTGCCATTGCCGTCAATCACAAATACGTGGGGAATCATGTTCACGCCCATGGCACGGCGGAAGTCAGAGTTAGGGTCAAGCAGCACCTGGTACTCCCAGCCTGCAGCATCGACCATGGGTTTTACCTTCTGTGCGTTCTGTGCCTCGTCAATGCTCACAGCCACCACACGCACACCGGTTTCGTCCTGCCAGTCGGCATAAACCTCGTTTATGGCTTTAAGCTCGCGGTTGCAGGGCTTGCACCATGTGGCAAAGAAACTGATGATGAAGGGTTTGCCATCGTTGCTGAGCGTTGCAGTATCAATGGTTTTACCGTTAATATCCTTCAGTTTGACAGAAGGCAGCTGCGCAAAGGCGCTTGCCGTTACCCCTACAAAAAGGAGCAAGGCCAACAATAGCTTAGTTACTTTCATTTTGGTTGAATTTTGGTTGATGCCGTGGCAAGTAGACACTTGTCGGGGCATGATTGATTGCATTATCGCGGCAAAATTACGCCTTTTAGTTGTATTGGCAAATACTATGGCATTGAAAAAAGCTGAAACACAACGTTTAAGGGTATTTATGGGGTCATGTAAAGTGTTTTTGTGCGGTTTTGTCTACACCTTATTATATAATACACTGCTTTAGCTCTGGTAATTTGTTTTTTGCGTTTTTGCTTGCATCTTGCACTTTTGCATGACAAAAGCTTGATAATCAACGGATAAAAATGTGTAGGCAGCCTTTAATTTTACATGCACTACCATCTGCAAGCATCAATTACGGCAGTGCGTTTTTTCTGCATAGGGAGGGCGGTTACAGAGCATAGGGAGGGCGGATTTTCATTTGCTCCGACATTATTTTCGGGCTCCCTATGCCGGTCACTCCCTACTTGCATGACATATACATGCTTGCCCGTGCAAGGCTGTGCAGGGAGTGCAGGCAGGAGTGCAGGTTGTGCAGTGAGTGCAGGCAAAAGTGTAAGCAGATTTCAGCATTACCTACACTACGTAACTTTGTGAGTATCAACACATTACTACCAAAAAGTGCAAGATGCAAGTAAAACGACAAAAAAGGTATGTAGGGGAGTTATTGGAGCACAAAGCGCAAGCACTAATGGGGGCGACGCGTCTCGAGGCTGCTGAAAAATGCCCCGATGCTGGGCAAGGAAAACTGCTATAAATATTTTCGTATCTCATTGAAAATGAGTAGCTTTACGTCAAACAATACTCTATGATACAGCAGCAACTAGAAATACCACTGAGTCCGTATGCAGGGCTTTATGATATAGTAGTACCGCAAGATGACATATATCGACAGCTTGACGAGCTGGTCGACTTTTCTTTCGTTTATGACGAAATAGGCAAAAACTATTCATGGAAGAAAGGACGCTTTGCAGAAGACCCTGTTCGTATGTTCAAGTACTTGCTGATCAAGATTATTGATAAACTCTCAGACAGGCGCGTAGTTGCAAATACACTCGTAAATCTGTCATTCAAGAGGTTTCTCAGATTAAGGCCGGAAGAGACAAACATAATAGATGCAAGTACACTCTCAAAGTTTCGCAAACTTCGCTTTGAAGATGTTGATGTCCTCAATGTCCTGATTGCAAAGACTCTGAAAATAGCCAAGGATAATGGACTTCTGAAAGGGAATACAATCCTTGTGGATGCCACCCATGTTACTGCCAGGGCTGTACGTTATGACAGCAAGGATTATATCATACACAGAGTGAACACGCTTGTCCGTCATCTCGTAAAAGTCCACGACTGGAAAGTGGAGGACCTCCCCCCACGACCTGAGAAGGATGCCGACACTGCTGCCTGGATTCAGGCAGGAAAGGCGCTTGTCGCATATATAAAGGAACAGCCTGCGTTACGCAGTGTTTCGGTTGTCATGAATTTGTATGAACTTCTGGAGGAGGCAATGGAAGACGCTGAGGAGAGCAGCTATCTTTCAATGGATCGTGATGCAAAAGTCGGACACAAGTCAACGGAAAAGCCCTTCTTTGGCTCAAAAGTGCATATGGGAGTGGAGAGCGAAACAAGGCTGATAACGGCTGCACATATCACCTCCGGAGACAGACCCGATGATAAATATTTGGGCGAGGTGGTGGAACAAAGCCGAAAGAATGGAATGGAAGTCAAGGAGGTTGTAGGCGACAAGGCATACAGTTCGACAGAGAACCTTGAAATGTCAAAGAAATGCAAAGAAGAAAATCCTGCGGGTGAGTTCACCCTTTATTCGCGACTCCACAATAACATAACCTACGGCATACGCAAGGATGACGGATTCACATTCAACAAAGATGCAGACACCGTAGTGTGTCCCAACGGGCACCCGGCAAAAAGCAAGAGGTATAAGAAAAAACGCAGAGGGCGTAGTGCGGCATGGGAGTACAGCTTTGATATAAACAAATGCAAGGAATGTCCATTGCGTGAGAAGTGCTTTAAGGCTGGATCTAAAAAACGCACGTATAGTGTGAGAGAACTGTCAGATCTTCACAGGGAATATATAAAATTCCAGAAGACAGATGAGTTCAAAGAGAAAATGCGGCAACGATATAAGATTGAAGCAAAGAACTCAGACCTCAAGCACAACTGCAATTTAGAGCGTGCCGAATCATTTGGCAAACATTGTTTGACGATGCAAACAGCATTGTCTGTTTTTGCATGCAATATAAAGACCATTTTACGCCTGATTAACGCCAAAAAATAAGGAAATGACAGGATAGAAGTAACATATTACAAATATGAACTACAGGAATGCATATAAAGCCATATAAGGCCATGTTTTTTCCAAATTTCATATTTCAGAGGCATCGATTAAAGTCTCCCATACGAGCCTAAAATAGGCTCGAAAAGGAAGACTTAACTCTATAAACCGCTATTTTATCAGCAGCCTCGTCTCGCGTCGGGGATAGTGCAGCTGTTATTTAATAGAGCTTGTATGCTTTTCTATCATTTTCCCGACGCGAGACGCGTCGCCCCCATTAGAGCTTGCGTTTGATGGTAGCGCTTATCGCAGAATGGCATAATTAGACATTGGCTTGAAGTTGGGATAGCCGTCTGTCAAATATAAGCTGTATTCGTTGCTATGTAATCCGCGTGGATTGCGTGCTATGTAGTCGACTACTTTCCAATAATGGTGTTCATTGCGAATTATACGGTCAAATGACTCTGATTGCCATACTTTGCCATTGACATTGAGCAACTCGTTAAGTTTATGTGCAGTGTATGATTTTAGTGAAGCTATTACAGACTGAATGCTAAAGTTATTGATGGTTTGCAGTATTAGATGTACGTGATTAGGCATTATCACATAATCGTGTATGTGATAACGGCTATGGTCAAAATGGTGAAACGCGTGTTCTACAAGTTTTCTCGCCTCTACTATTTTAAGCATGCAACAACCAAGGCATCTGTCGAGCAGACTGTTGATTGTTTGCAACTTCAGTCTTTCTAATTCATTTGCCTCTTCAGTAGTCAGTACATTACCATGTGCTTTTTGCCATGCGCTAACAGTTCTTTTGTACTCCAAGGTGGCATCTGCGGGCATTGAATCTGCCAATCTGAATGTAACGAAGTATATTTTACCCTCTATATGCCAGTGAGGCAGGTCGCCACGTGTTATGTACATAGGTATTATATTTTAAGATTAAAAGTGACGCTAGCACTTAACGCTAGCACAAAACGCTACCTCTAAACGCTAGCACTAATGGGGGCGACGCGTCTCGCGTCGGGAAAAGAAGTAGTTATTAGTAGCGTTCGTTTCTTCCCTACTTTCTCTATCCCGACGCGAGACGCGTCGCCCCCATTAGTGCTAGCGTTTAGAGGTAGCGTTTGGGGCTTGAGTCCGTTCGCATGTTTATGCTTTACCGGACAGCAACAGCTTGTAGCCAAAAGTGTCAACCGAGCACCTTGCTCACCCGCTTGATGTGCTCCACAGCCAGTTTGGCCTCGTCGAGCGAGAGCGTGAGCGGTGGCAGCAAGCGCAGAATGTTAGTTGAGGCCGCTCCCGTAAACACATGCTCGTCGTGTACAAGCGCGTTGCGCAGCGCTTTGATAGGCTGGTCATATTCAATGCCAATCATAAGGCCCTCGCCGCGCACGTCCACAATGTGCGCATCGGTTTGTTGCAGCTTTTTAAGCTCCTCCATCAAGTAAGCGCCCACCTTGGCCGCATTGTTCACAAGCTGCTCGTGCTCAATCACGTCGAGCACCGCCAGAGCCGCCGTACATGCCAAGTGGTTGCCGCCAAAGGTAGTGCCTAACATGCCATACACCGCCTCAAACTTGGGCGAGATGATGACCGCCCCCATCGGGAAACCATTGCCAATACCCTTGGCACAAGTAATGATGTCCGGCTTCACGCCAAGATGCTGGTGAGCAAAGAATTTGCCTGAGCGGCCGTAGCCACACTGTATCTCGTCGCAAATAAGCACCGTGCCCGTCTTGTCGCAAGCCTTGCGCAGCCCCTGCATAAATTCGGCCGTGGCCATGCGTATGCCGCCCACACCCTGAATGCACTCCACAATCACTGCAGCCACATCGCCCTTGTCCAGTTCAGCCTCAAAGGCCGCCAAGTCGTTGAGCGGCAAGAAAGTCACGTGGCCGTTGCTGTTGACAGGTGCCACAATTTTAGGATTGTCGGTAGCCTCCACAGCCAGCGAGGTGCGTCCGTGAAAAGCCTTTCCCGCAGCCAGCACGCGTTTGCGTCCCGTGTGGAATGAAGCCAGTTTCAAGGCATTCTCGTTAGCCTCGGCCCCCGAGTTAATCAAGAACAGTTGGTAGTCGGGGTAGCCACACACCTGTCCCAACCTTTCGGCCAGTTGGCTTTGCAGCGTGTTGATTACCGAGTTAGAGTAGAAGCCCAGCGTGTTAAGCTGTTTGGTGAGCATTTCTACGTAGTGCGGGTGGCAATGTCCTATGCTAATCACAGCGTGTCCGCCATACAGGTCAAGATACTCCTGCCCCTTGTCGTCCCACACATGGCAGCCCTTGCCTTTCACAATGTTGATGTCGAAGAGTGGATATACTGGAAATAAAGTCATGTTGAGCAATATTATATTGAAGTTTCAGATTTTGGTTCGCACCTAAATTGCGCTGCGAAGAAAAGCAAGCACTAATGGGGGCGACGCGTCTCGCGTCGGGATAGATAAAGGAAGGAAATACAGTCTCTGCTAAATAATAGCTGCATATTTTCCCGACGCGAGACGCGTCGCCCCCATTAGAGTTAGCGTTTGGTGGTAGCGTCTTGAGTTAGCGTTTGGCGCTTTTGCCCTTATAGGCCATACCCGTCAAAATCCCACAGGCTTGAGTCGCAGACCCGTCGTCTCCTCAAGGCCGAACATAAGGTTCATGTTCTGCACAGCCTGTCCCGACGCCCCTTTGAGCAGGTTGTCGATGCACGACGTCACAAGCAACTTGTCGCGGTGCCGTTCGGCATGTATAAGACACTTGTTGGTGTTAACCACCTGCTTCAAGTCAACCGGCTTGTCAATGTAGAAGGTGAACGGCGCCTCGCTGTAAAAGTCGTGGTAGTAGCCCTCAATCTCGTCGATGGGCGCATCGCACTTGATAACCTCCGTGGCAAAGATGCCGCGTGGAAAGTCGCCGCGGTAAGGTATAAAGTCAATCTCACTGTCAAACGACGGTTGCAACTGGCGCAGCGACTGCTTGATTTCGGGCACATGCTGGTGTTCAAAAGCCTTGTAGATGCTCATGTTGCCCGAGCGCCACGAAAAGTGCGTGGTCGCCCCCGGCTTCACCCCCGCACCCGTTGAGCCCGTAATGGCATTAACCATCACATCGCCGTTGAGCAGTCCGGCCTCGGCCAGCGGCAGCAAGCCCAGTTGCAGGCAAGTGGCAAAGCAGCCCGGGTTAGCCACGTGCAGTGTATTCTGTATCTTAGAGTGGTTGAGTTCGGGCAAGCCGTAAATGTAGTCATTGTCGTCCGACTCCAGACGGAAGTCCTGTGCCAGGTCGATGATGCGCACATCAGCCGGAATGTAGTGTTCGGCCAGGAACTTGGTGCTCTTGCCATGTCCAAAGCAAAAGAACACCACGTCCACCTGGTCAAAAGGCAGCTGGTCGGTAAACCGCATATCCGTTTCGCCATACAGCCCCTCGTGCACCTCGGCCAGCAAATTGCCGGCGTTGCTCTCGCTGTTGACAAACACGATTTCGGCCTCCGGGTGGTTGAGCAATATGCGGCACAGCTCGCCGGCCGTGTAGCCGGCCCCGCCAATAATACCAATTCGTATCATGTAAAGAAGCGTTTTGTCGTTTGTTAAGTAGGTGTTCAAAATTATTTTTACATTGAAAGTGCATTATCGGGGCGCAGATGTTTCCTTCGGGTGAGGGTTTCTGTCCCCCGATAACGGGGGAACCGAAGGGGGTCATAGCGGGCTATGTGACCGAGGGCGAAGGGAACAGATGCGCCTCGAGAATGTGCTTTCAATGTGGAAATGACACCTACTGATTGTATAAAATAATTTTGAACACCTACTTATTCCCCGTCGGGGTGGTTAGCGTAGTACACTCTGAGCGGTGTGCTGAGCACCTTGATAAAGCCCTTGGCGTCCTCAGCCGTCCAGCCCTTCTGTGTTTCGCCATATTCGCCAAACTTAGTCTTAACCAAGTCGTCGGGGCTGTCCACACCCACTGTGCTGAAACCAAGCGGACGCAGTTCGAGAATAACCGTACCATTCACATTGCGCTGCGAGCTGGTGAGCATGGCCTCGATGTCGCGCATCACCGGTTCGAGATACTGGCTCTCGTGCAGGAACATGCCGTACCAGTTTGCCACCTGGTCCTTCCAGTACTGCTGCCACTTCGAGAGCGTATGTTTTTCGAGGAAGCGGTGTGCACCAATGATAAGCGCCGGTGCGGCAGCCTCAAAGCCCACACGGCCCTTGATGCCGATGATGGTGTCGCCCACGTGCATGTCGCGGCCTATGCCATAGGCAGCGCCAATCTCCTCCACCTTGGTAATGGCCTCGATGGGGTCGTCGTAGCGAGTGCCGTTGATGGCCTTGAGCTCACCCTTCTCAAAGGTCAGTTTGAGTTGTTCGGTGCCCTGCTTGGTCACCTGCTTGAGGTAGGCACTCTCGGGCAGCCCCTGTGCAGAGTCCAATATCTCGCCGCCGCAGATGCTCGTGCCCCAAATACCCACGTTGTACGAGTACTTAAGCTTGGTAAAGTCAGCCTTGAAACCATGCTGGTTGAGGTAGTCCACCTCCTCCTTGCGCGACAGGTTGCCGTCGCGTGTAAGGGTGATAATCTCCATGTCGGGGCACATCACCAAGAAGGTCATGTCAAAGCGCACCTGGTCGTTGCCCGCACCCGTTGAGCCGTGTGCAATGGCATCGGCGCCAATCTCCTTGGCATAGCGAGCAATGGCCATGCCCTGGAATATACGTTCCGACGACACCGAGATGGGGTAAACATTGTTGCGCAGCACATTGCCGTACACCATAAACTTGAGGCTCTTGTCGTAATACTCGTGTGTTACGTCGAGTGTCACATACTTTGTGGCGCCCAGTTTGTAGGCGTTCTCCTCATTCGTCTTGAGCTGCTCGGCGCTGAAGCCGCCCGTGTTGGCGCAGGCTGCATATACCTCGTACCCTTTTTCTTTGGCCAGGTACATAACCGTGTATGATGTGTCAAGGCCGCCGCTAAAGGCAACCACTACTTTCTTCTTTGACATGATATATAGCGTGTTGAGTGTGTTGTGTGTTGTATTAAATTGTCAAGTTATGGTTCCGTCACGCCTCGTGCGTTTTGATAAAGTCGAGCACGTCCTGCGGAATTTCCACCGGCAGTTTGGCGTCAGGGTGGCGTGCGGGGTCAAAGAGCATACCCGTGCACACACAGTATTTGCGCTTGGTGCGTGCCAGCACATCGCAGTTGATGCAGCATGGCGCATCGGGTGTGCCGCAGCCCTTCCAGTACTCATCGTCCTGCGTCAGTTCGCTGAACGGCACCGGCACATATCCCAGCGAGGTGTTGATGCGCATGACGGGGCCCGAACTGGTCAGACCAAATATTTTGGCGTGCGGCCAGCGCACACGGCTCAGCGAGAAGGCCAGGCGCTTGATGCGGGTGGCCAGGTGGTGGCCGCGGAACTTAGGCACCACTATCAAGCCCGAGTTAGCCACATAGTGCTTGTTCTCCCAGCTCTCGATGTAGCAAAAACCGGCAAACTCCTCGCCGTAGAGGGCTATAATAGCCTTGCGCTCCTTCATTTTGGTAGCCACATACTCGTGTGTGCGGCTTGCAATGCCCGAGCCGCGCACCTTGGCAGCATCGGTTATGGTTTTAAGTATGATGTCGACGTATTTCTCGTGGCTGGCGTCTGCCACGACTACTCTTATGCCATCGTCGTATTCTTCCATTACGTTGTTAAGTTTATTTGTGGGTTGTGTTAAGTATGCAGTAAAGTAAGTGCTGTACGCACCGCCTGGCGCGTGCATATAGTCGTTAAAGAATGATGCTGCGCAAGGCCGGTATCACATTGCCCAGTTCGTCGGTAAACTCCTGTCGGGTGCAGTCCTCGCGTATGATAATGAGAATGGTGTCATCGCCGGCTATGCTGCCGAGCACGCTGCTCAGCTTGTGTGCATCAATGTCCGATGCCAGTCCGGCGGCATATCCCGGTCGTGTTTTGAGCACCGCCATGTGTCCCGAAAAGGCAATAGACAAGAAACCGCTGTTGCGCAGATAGTGCGGCACAACGTCGGGTTTCACCGTGCGGTGGTACATGGGGCTTTCGGGCAGTATGTAGCGGTAGCCGTCGGGCGTGAGAATTTTTGTGGCGTGCAGTTTGGCCAAGTCGCGCGACAGGGTGGCTTGTGTCACTTGGCAGCCGTTTTTTGCCAACTCGCCAAGTATTTCCTCGTGACTGCTCAGGTTGTTGCTGCTGGCAAGTATCACTCTTAGCACCTCAAGGCGCTGCAATCTGTTGCTCATATTTATAAATAGGTGTTTATGCAATCAGCAGGCGCCGTTTCCATGTCGCAGGTGCGTAGCCCGGTGCATCTGCCTCCTCCGCTTTAAGCGGCATGGCCCGCTATGGCCCTTTGCCCGAAGGAGGCACTTGCTTCACGACAACGCACTTTCGATGTAAAAATAAATTTGAACGTCTGCTTGTGTTTACTTTGTAATTATGCTGCAAATATACAAACAATATTGCAACTTGTGCAAGTTATGCAAATAAAAATTGCATAACGTGCATAATATTTCGGTGTATTCCGCATAAAATTATGCACTATGCGGCTTGTGGCAGCAGATTTGTCGGCCATGGGGCATACACCGCTGGCCGACGGGCGGAACAGTTACGGGAGGGCGGTTTTTCGGTTACGGGAGGGCGGAAAATCAGTCCGTCCGATGCAAAATCCGCTCCCCCGTAACGGGCAAACCGCCCTCCCGCTGTCGTAGCACCGCGTGGCAGCACCCCGTTTGGCGCTTGGCCGCTTGGTGGCACGGGTGCACAAATAAGCCCGTATTTTGTTGTACGTTTGCAAAGAATTAAATACCTTTGCGTGAAAGATGTTTACATCCTTTCCTTAATTACTAAAAACGCAAAGAGCCGCGGTGTTGCACCATTGGGGTGGGGCATTGGCGGCAAAAGGCGTTTTAACGGGGCAGAAAACCCGCGTGGCACGCGCATATATATAATGTGTATGCCACACATTGGCCGGGTGTGCTTGCACCCCTCGCCATTGGGCTTGCCCCCAAAAACCTGCATGCTATGCAAAATAATTGTCACTTGTCAAAGCTCATTCTTGAGCAAGCCAAAAAGTACGGCGACCGTGCCGCACTCAGTTATCGCGATTACGACCTCAACAAGTGGGTGCCCGTGTCGTGGAAAGAGTTTGCCCTGAATGTGCAAAAGGTGTCCTTTGCACTGTTGCGCCTGGGCGTGGGAGTGCAGGAGAATGTTGCCGTGTTCTCGCAGAACAAACCTGAAACTCACTATGTTGACTTTGGTGCCTACGGCATACGCGCGGTGACCATACCATTCTATGCCACAAGCAGTGCTGCACAAATAACCTACATGCTCAACGATGCGCAGGTGCGCTTCTTGTTTGTAGGCGAGCAGCAGCAGTACGACGTGGCATTCAGTGTGATATCTGTGGCGCGCACGCTCGAGCGCATCATCATATTCGATCCCAAGGTGAAGAAAAACCCCACCGACCATCTGTCGGTGTACTTTGCCGATTTCTTGAAACAGGCACTGGCTGGTGGCATTTCGGAGGCCTTGAAAGATGAGTACAAAAAGCGTCAGGCCGATGCCAACTACGACGACCTGTGCAACATACTCTACACCAGCGGCACCACCGGACAGAGCAAGGGTGTGATGCTCACCTACGGCCAGTATCGTGAGGGCTTCCGTGTGAACGATGCCGTGCTGCCCTTGAGCGAGGACGATGTGTTTCTCAACTTCCTGCCCTACACCCACATCTTTGAGCGTGCATGGTGTTACCTGGGCTTGACCGAGGGTGCACTGCAGTGCATCAACCTGCGTCCGGCCGACGTGCAGCACTCCATGCAGGAGGTGCACCCCACGTGCATGTGTGCCGTGCCCCGATTTTGGGAAAAGGTGTACCAGGCTGTGCTCGAAAAGATGGAGAACGGCTCGTTTATGGAGCGCAAACTCATACGCGAGGCACTCGAGGTGGGCAAGCGCTACTGGGTGAATTACAAGGCGAAGGGCAAGAATGCCCCGATGGGCCTGAGCTTGCAGTACAAGCTTTACGACAAAACCATTATCAAGCTGCTGCGCAAGACGCTGGGCCTGGAGCGTGCCAACTTCTTCCCCACAGCCGGCGCCGCCGTGTCGCCCGAGGTGGAGGTGTTTGCCCATGCCGCCGGCATCAACATGGTGGTGGGCTACGGCCTGACCGAGAGTCTGGCCACCGTGTCGTGCGACATACCGGGCAAGCCCGTCACAATAGGGTCGGTAGGCCGCCTTATTGACAAGATAGAGATAAAGTTTGGCGAGAATGATGAGATACTGCTCCGCGGCAAGACCATCACGCCAGGCTACTACAAAAAAGACTCGCAGACCAAGGAGGCCATCGATGCCGACGGGTGGTTCCACACGGGCGATGCGGGATATATGAAGAATGGCGAACTCTTTTTGCGCGAGCGCATCAAGGATTTGTTCAAAACATCGAATGGCAAGTACATAGCCCCGCAGATGATAGAGTCGAAACTGGTGCTCGACCGCTACTTTGACCAGGCGGTTATCGTGGCTGACAAGCGCAAGTTTGTGAGTGCGCTCATTGTGCCAAGCTACAAGCTGCTCGAGGACTATGCCAAGGCCAAGGGCATCAGCGTGGCATCGCGCGAGGAGCTATGCACACACCCTGCCATAATAAAGTTCTACACCGAGCGCATCGAAACGCTGCAGCAGGATCTTGCCCACTACGAGCAGATAAAGCGCTTCATACTGCTGCCGCACCCCTTCACCATGGACAATGGCGAGCTGACCAACACGCTCAAGGTGCGCCGCCGCGTGGTGTATGAGCATTATGCCGAACAGATAGAACAAATATATGCCGAGGCTGAGGCTGAGGCCGCTGCCAAGGCGTGACACGCTGAATTGAATAACGCGCAGGCGGAAATGGTTGACAAGTAAACAAGTTTGCGGCGTAACAGGTAAGTTTGCCAAGCCTTTCGGGTTTCTCGTCACTCTGACTTTAACATAACAAGTGGTGTACAGTATGCTTACTTGTTACCCCGGCAGTTTGTCAGCCTCTTAACCAGATAATCCGCTGTTGAATAGTAAAAATATAACGACTATATAATGATAACTTCTGACCAACTTAAAGATGCCCAGGACCGCGTGGCGGCCCTTTACAAGTACCTCGACATTGACGCCAAAACCATGCAGCTCGAAGAGGAGCAGCTGCGCACACAGGACCCCGGATTTTGGGACGATGCCAAACGCGCTGAGGAACAAATGAAGAAGGTGAAGGGCATTGAAAAGTGGATTGAAGGTTACAAGCACGTCAAGACTCTTGTTGACGAACTCGCCCTCGCCTTCGACTTTTACAAGGAGGAGATGGTGACCGAGGAAGAGGTGGACGACAATTACAGCAAGTGTATGGAGGCCATCGAGGAACTCGAACTGCGCAATATGCTGCGTCAGGAGGAGGACCAAATGTCGTGTGTGCTCAAAATTAACTCGGGAGCCGGTGGCACCGAGAGCCAGGACTGGGCTTCGATGCTGATGCGTATGTATATGCGCTATGCTGAGGCGCACGACTACAAGTGCAACATATCGCACCTGCAGGACGGCGATGAGGCTGGCATCAAGACGGTGACTATGGAGATTGAGGGCGACTCGGCCTATGGTTACCTGAAGAGCGAGAACGGTGTGCACCGCCTGGTGCGTGTGTCGCCCTACAACGCGCAGGGCAAGCGCATGACGTCGTTTGCATCGGTGTTTGTCACCCCATTGGTGGACGATACCATCGAGGTGTATGTCGACCCGTCTAAAATATCGTGGGACCTCTTCCGCTCAGGCGGTGCGGGTGGCCAGAATGTGAACAAGGTGGAGACGGGTGTGCGCTTGCGCTACCAGTACACCGACCCCGACACTGGCGAGACTGAGGAAATATTGATTGAGAACACCGAGAGCCGCAAGCAGCTTGAGAACCGCGAGAATGCCATGCGACTGCTCCGCTCACAACTCTACGACCGTGCACTGCAAAAGCGCAAGGCGGAACAGGCCAAGATTGAGGCCGGCAAGAAGAAGATTGAGTGGGGTAGCCAGATACGCAGCTACGTGTTTGACGACCGCCGCGTGAAGGATCACCGCACGGGCTTTCAGACGAGCGATGTGAACGGCGTGATGGACGGCAAAATCGATGGCTTTATCAAGGCTTACCTTATGGAGTTTGCCGACAAGGGCAACGAATAAGTGCTGCCACCGTGTGGCCTGACTGACGCACGTAAATTGATTTAACTCTAACCGTTGGCAGTAATATGGGTTGACGGGGCGGCAAGCAGGTGTGTGCTGCACTACTTGTCCGTGTTAACGACAAACCGGTAAGGGACGCAGGTGCTTGACAAACCTGCCCGTTAGCTTGTAGGCCCGTATGCCATTTCTGCCCGCGCATTAAACTCTATATGACCATGAAAGTAAAACATGCTATTAAAAAGAAGGCCCGTGAGGCCATGGAACGCAAACAAGCACGCAATGTCATGTTTGGCATAGTGGGTGTACTATTCTTGCTGCTCGTGCTGGGAATGGCCGCTTACTATTTTGTGCAAGCGTAATGATAACTGCATAAGTATGCCACTCGAAATAGAACGCAAATTTTTGGTTGTGGGCGACTACAAGTCGCTCTCCGCATCGCACAGCCGCATCATGCAGGGTTACATCTGCAGTGGGCGCGGTCGCACGGTGCGCGTGAGGCTGCGCGACGATAAGGGCTACCTCACCATCAAAGGGCCCTCGCTCAACGGTGGACTGTCGCGCTACGAATTTGAAAAGGAGATAACCAAGGACGAGGCTCTGTCGCTCATGCGTCTGTGTGAGCCTGGCATCATCGACAAAACGCGCTGGCTGGTGCCCGTTGGCAGCCACACCTACGAGGTGGACGAGTTTTATGGCGACAACCAGGGGCTCGTGGTGGCCGAGGTGGAGCTGGGCAGTGAGCATGAGGACTATGAGCGCGCGCCTTTTGTGGGGCGCGAGGTGACGGGCGACCGCAAGTATTACAACTCGTCGTTGCGCACTTACCCCTACAAGGACTGGACGGAGGCCGAAAAGCTCTGAGTCACCACACCGCGGGACTGAACCTTACTTGACAACGGCAGATAGTTGAAGCGTCAATATCACAAATATATTGTGCTCTGACTATCTGCCGTATTATTCACTCAAGTTTTGGATTTAGCAAGGGCGGGCTGAAAGCCCAATGGAGCACATAGCCCAGGGCAAGCGAAGCGACACCCTGGGTATCGCGTGTTGGAGCAGTCGCGCCCTGTAAGGGCAAAAGCTTTAACCCTTTATGTTGCTATTCTTACTTGACAGCTAAATGCAGTCTTAAAGTGGAATATCGCATGTATATTTTGTTCAAGAGCTGCGCCATAGCTTAAGGCTTTTGCCCTTACAGGGCGCGACCGCTCCAACACGCGATACCCAGGGTGTCGCTTCGCTTGCCCTGGGCTATGTGCTTCATTGGGCCTTCAGCCCGCCCTTGTTAAATCCGAAACTTAAGTCATTCATTAAAAAAAAACGCGCTAATGGGGGCGACACGCTCAGAGGTTGCTGAAAAATGCCCCGACGCGAGACGCGTCGCCCCCATTAGAGTTAGCGTTTGTTGGTAGTATTTGATGCTTGAAGAAACGCAAGCACTAATGGGGGCGACGCGTCCCGCGTCGGAATTTTTTCAGCGCCCCATTGCATTGGTGCTTGCGTTCCCTGTTGTTGCGGTATCCGAAGTTCCTATCATTTTATCATAAACAAAGCTATTCATTCCTATGTTTTATATCACACATACCTTTCGTCTTGCCCTGGCAGTGGCTTTTGCGGCTTTGGCCTGTGTGGCGAGCCGTGCGCAAACGGCTGCCCTGTCTGACAGCATAGTTGACCAGTTGCGCCAAATTAACTTGCCGCTCATGAACATTACTACTGTTGAGGGCAAACTGCCCAAGAGTACTTATGTGTCACCCCCCGACGGTTGCGTGGGAAAGAGCATTGTGCGGAAGAGCACTGTGACGGGGCGACTGGTGATGACGCTCGGCGATTCGTTGCTCTACGACAGCGGCACTTTCCAGCCCGACTCGACTGGCATCACGTTGCACATGCGCGGCAACACCAGCTCATACAATCTGACTCCGTCGTACAAACTGAAATTGCAGCAACGCGCCGACCTCCTGCAGCGTGGCGAGCGCATTTATCGCAACAAGCATTGGGCCTTGCTCAACCAAGTGACTACACGCGACTTCAAGACCATGGTGGGGCAGCAGGTGGCCATGCTCTGCGGCACAAGATGGGAGCCGGCCAACAGGTTTGTCAATCTGGTGATTGATGGCAGTTATCGTGGTGTGTACTTGCTCATCGAAACGGTGAAGGAGAGCGAGGGGCGCTGCAATGTGCCGCTCGAGGGCTATGTGACGGAGTGCGACTCTTACTGGTGGACCAAGAACGACAGTAATTTCCATTCGAACAACTTGCCCTACACCATGGGCTATACTTTCAAATATCCTGATGCCGACGAGATAGATGCGGTGTCGTTTGCTTACATACGCAACACGATCAACAACTTTGAGGACGCGCTGTATGGCGGACAACCCATCGACGACTTGTTTGACACGCGCTCGCTCATGGGCTGGTTCTTGGCACACGACATTCTTGGCACGTGGGACGGCTGTGGCTCGAACATGTTCCTGATAAAGGACGACCGCAGGGACTCGCGCTTGCGCATGGGACCATTGTGGGACTTTGACAGCACCTTTAAGCGGTCGGGCGAGTGGGCCTCGGTGCACCGCATTCAACAATTTTATGGCGCGGCGTGTTTCAGCCGGCCCGAACTGGTGCAGGAGTATGTGGACCTGTGGCGTGAGGTGCGCCCCTTGCTGCAAGAGCGTGTAAAGGCGGTGGTCGACTCGCTGTGTACTAACTATGGCGAGGCTGTTGACTCAAGTCGCGTGCTGGCCGCCCGTTGGGGGGCATTGCCCACTATTGCCGATAATGCGAAGGCGGTGGAGGATTGGTTTGCCGAGCGCATTCCTTGGCTCGACGAACATATTGAGAATTTGCTGGTGGTGCAGTCTGACAGTAGCATGACAGCGGCTCCTATGGGGGCTGTGCAGCGCATGAAGGTGTATGCTGCCGATGGCCGGCTCTGTTTTGAGGGTACGCCAGACGCTTGTGCCAAATGGGTGCGTGCTACCCAAACGTCTGTGCCCGGGGCTTACATCTTGCGCTCGATAGGGCGTAACGGTGAGGTGCTGCGCACTGAGGAGGTGATGAAACGTTGACGCTATTGTAACATAAGTAGGTGTTCAAAATTATTTTTACATTGAAAGTGCATTATCGGGGTGCAGATGTTTCCTTCGGGTGAGGGAGCATAGCGGGCTATGTGACCGAGGCCAAAGGGAACAGATGTACCTCGAGAATGTGCTTTCAATGTGAAAATGACACCTGCTGATTATATAAAATAATTTTGAACACCTACTTACTAACACAAACCTTGCACACACTTAGCACACACTTATAGGCAAACAACTCAAAATTAAAGGCACTTACCCCTCCGTAAGTGCTTTTTTTTACCTAACTTTGCCCGAAATTATGTATACTGCAAATAATAATAAAACAATATAATAACTAACAACTTAAATGGCAGCATTACAATCAATCAGAAGCAAAGGTGCACTGCTTGTAGGCGCATTGGGCCTGGCCCTCTTTGCCTTCATTGCCGAAGAATTCTTCCGCTCGTTGGAAACTACCTCCAACATGGACAGAAACATTGTAGGCGAGGTGTACGGCGAAAAGCTCAACATTCAAGATTTCCAGCAAATGGTGGATGAGCAAAGCGAAGTAGCCAAAATGCAAATGCGTATGCAGGGACAGGACGGCACCCTCAACGACCAGCAAACAGAACAAATCCGCGAGCAGGTTTGGCAGCAGTTTGTACAAAAAAGCATGATAGAGCACGAGTGCGACAAGCTCGGCCTCTTCGTAACCGATGGCGAAGTGCAGGAAGCACTGCGCCAAGGCGATGCACAAAGCCTGCAAATGATGACCATGTTCTTCCGCAACCAGCAGACAGGCAGATTCGACCTTCAGAGCCTGCAGGACTTCATGAAGAACTACAACAAGACCATCGCACAGGCTCAACAAGCACAAAACGCTGAAGCTGTAGAGCAAATACAAATGGTTAAGAAGCTTTGGGATTACACCGAAAAACAGCTCCGCGACGAATTGCTCTCTAACAAATTCAGCATGCTCTTTGCAATGGGCTTCGTTTCTAACCCCATTGCCGCTAAAGAGAACTTTGACGAGCGCAACATTCAAAAGAATGTCGAAATTGCAGCACTCCCCTATTCTGCTATCGACGACAAGGGCATTCAAGTTTCAGACGACGATTTGAAGAAAGCCTATGACGAGTTCAAGGACAACTTCTACTCACCCGTCGAGACTCGCGACATCAAGTTGATCGATGTCAATGTAGTGGCAAGTGCCTCAGACCGTGCCGAACTCACCAAGAAGGTACAAGGTTTCCAGCAGCAGTTGCAAAATGGCGGTGACGTAGCCAACATCGTACGCTCATCAAACTCTGCCGCACAATACTCTAACCTTGCACTCAGCAAACAGGCCTTCCAAAGCATGCCCGATGTGGTTGCCGCCCTCGACTCTATGGCAGTTGGCAGCGTTAAGCCCACATATTACAATGCACAGGACAACACCATCAACACCATCAAACTCATTGGCAAGGAAGAAGCACCCGACTCTATTCTCTACCGTCAGATAGCATCAACCAAAGCCGACCCCGCTGAGCGTAAGGCACAGGCCGACTCTATACTGAAAGCTCTGAACGCTGGTGCCTCATTTGCCGAATTGGCCAAGAAATACGGTCAGCCCTCTGACTCTGTTTGGATTTCTTCTAACCAGTACGAATCATTCGGCATGCAGGAAGAGAGCACCTCTTACTTGAGCCAGCTCTACAAGATTGGTGCACACAGCGCACAAGTTATCTCTAACGACCAGGGCGCAGCCGTTGTACAGGTGCTCGACCGCAAAAAGATGGTTACCAAGTACAACGTAGCTATCGTTAAGTGCCCCCTCAACTTCTCAAAGAAGACTTACGAGGACGAACTTAGCCGCTTCAACCGCTTCTTGGCTCAGAACAAGGACGTTGCCTCTATCGAGAAGAATGCTGCCAAGAGCGGCTACATGGTAACCGACCTGCCCGGCTACTCACCCCTTCAAAACGTCATTGCCTCACGCATTGGCGGTAGCGGTGCAAAGGATTGCGCACGTTGGATTTTCGACGATGCCAAGGCCGGAGAGGTTTCAAAGCTCTACGAGTGCGGCCGCAACGGCGACCACCTTATTGTAGCCTGCGTTACAGCCACCAACGACAAGGGCTACTTGCCTTGGGACAACAAGCAGGTTAAGGACTTCCTCACACAGGTTGTCAAGCAACAAAAGAAGGCTGAAAAGGCTATGGCTATGGCCAAGAATGTTAAGACTGTGTCTGACATGCAGAAGCTCAAAGGCAATGTGATTGCCACACTTACCAACCAGACAATGGCCGGCTACCCCACCGTAAATGGTGTAAACGTGCCCGAGCCCAAGCTCGCAGGTGCCATTGCCAAGACTGCCGTAAACAAGTTCTCTGGCCTTGTACAGGGTGCAGGTGCAGTTTACGTGCTCAAGGTTACTGCCCAGAGCAAGACTGCCGACAAGTTCAACGCTCAGGCCGAAATGGCTCAGATAGCTCAGATGAACGGTCAGCGTGCTTACCAGGCTACATTCAACTATCTGTTGCTCCACAACTCTAATATGAAGGACCGTCGCTACGAGTTCTAATAATCACAACGTAATGACGTAAGTCTTACAAGCCCCTATATTAAGCGGGAGGAAAACCATATCAGACGTTTTCCTCCCGCTTATTTTGTTTGCGAATTATTGCTGTACGGTGAAACCAATCTGATATTATAGGCTCACGGATCGCACCGATTGCACGGATTCTGTCACTCATGCAACGTGCTTTAGCACCACGGAAATGACGGATTTGACGGATTTTGTGAGCATTGCATGCTCACTTCGCTATTGGCCCG
>ENA-OVGE01000220-OVGE01000220.1-human-gut-metagenome-genome-assembly--contig:-NODE-220-length-56026-cov-5.226474_pt1 | contig 56026 bp, 49 predicted proteins | sample MGYA00237769_ERZ505417 | MGnify/ENA primary metagenome ERZ505417 (study PRJEB26158, sample SAMN06016403) | human gut metagenome | biome: human gut; feature: ankylosing spondylitis patient; material... | reverse complement strand
CCGCCGCTCCCTGTGGGAAGGGCCTGGCTGATGCGACGGCTAGCCCTCGCGGACGGCCGCGAAGCCGCGCTCGAGGTCGGCGATGATGTCGTCGATGTGCTCGGTGCCAATGGACAGGCGAATCGTGGACTGCGTGATGCCCACGTTGGCGAGCTCCTCGCCGGAGAGCTGGGAGTGGGTGGTGCTGGCCGGGTGGATCACGAGGCTCTTGACGTCAGCGACGTTGGCGAGCAGCGAGAAGAGCTGCAGGTTGTCGATGAACTTCCAAGCGGCGTCCTTGCCACCCTTGATCTCGAACGTGAAGATCGAGGCGCCACCGTTGGGGAAGTACTTCTCGTAGAGCTCGTGGTCGGGGTGGTCGGGCAGGCTCGGGTGGTTGACCTTCTCGACCAGCGGGTTGTTGGCGAGGTACTCGACGACCTTCTTGGTGTTCTCGGCGTGGCGGTCGAGGCGCAGCGACAGGGTCTCGGTGCCCTGGAGCAGCAGGAAGGCGTTGAACGGCGAGATGCAGGCGCCCTCGTCGCGAAGCAGGATGGCGCGGATGTAGGTCACGAACGCGGCCGGGCCCACGGCGTCGGCGAAGGAGATGCCGTGGTAGGAGGGGTTGGGGTCGGCGATCTGCGGGTACTTGCCCGAGGCCTTCCAGTCGAAGTTGCCGCCGTCGACGATCACGCCGCCCAGCGAGGTGCCGTGGCCGCCGATGAACTTGGTGGCGGAGTGCACGACCACGTTGGCGCCGTGCTCGAGCGGGCGGAACAGGTAGGGGGTGCCAAAGGTGTTGTCGACCACGACGGGCAGGCCGTGCTTGTGGGCGATCTCGGAGATGGCGTCGATGTTGGGGATGTCGGCGTTGGGGTTGCCGAGGGTCTCGAGGTAGACGACCGTGGTGTTGTCCTGGATCGCGGCCTCGACCTCCTCGAGGTTGTGCGCATCGACGAAGGTGGTCTCGATGCCAAACTGCGAGAGCGTGTGCTCGAGCAGGTTGTAGGAGCCGCCGTAGATGGTCTTCTGGGCCACGACGTGGTCACCCTTGCGGGCGAGGGCCTGGATGGCGTAGGTGATGGCCGCGGCGCCGGAGGCGACGGCCAGGCCGGCGACGCCACCCTCGAGGGCGGCGATGCGGTCCTCGAAGACGCCCTGGGTGGAGTTGGTCAGGCGGCCGTAGATGTTGCCGGCATCGGCCAGGCCAAAGCGGTCGGCACCGTGCTGGGAGTTGCGGAAGACGTAGCTGGTGGTCTGGTAGATGGGCACCGCGCGGGAGTCGGTGGCGGGGTCGGCGCTCTCCTGGCCAACGTGGAGCTGGAGGGTCTCGAAGTGGAAGGTCTTCTCGACCTCGGGGGTGATGTCGGACATGGTGTTCCTCCTTGTGGGATGGTGATGCTTGGATGATTGGCCGGTCGCAGTTCAATCCCGGGTACAGAAAAGCGCCCGGCAGCTTTGGGCTCCCGGGCGCGAACGAAGACGCTGGTGCGCGCAGGCCTGCGAGCGTGTGCTCGTGGCGCTAGGCGCGGGCGTACCCCTGCAGTGCCCGGGAGCTCAGCATTCGCATGCACATCATCGTGTTGGTCTTGTTGGTCATCGTTCGGGCACCTCCTCGTTTTCGCTGCCTGCTGATGAGTTTATACGGCGCTCGAATTCATACGTCAATACCCTAGTAGAAAAGTAGGTATTAACGTTTTGTTACGCCGAGGTGAGGGGGCGCGTTTTGCGTGCGCCAAGGATTTGACGGGGACCGCGTGGGCATGGCGTGCGGCTGTTGCGTGGGCATGGCGTGCCGTGCCGATGCTCTTCTCGGCAGCCGTTATGGCGGCAAGGCGATGGCGCGCCGCCCCTTCGACATCGCCGTCGCCGTTTACCGGCGTCGCGTCATTTGTTGCCGCCTCGGCATTACGCGCGCATCTCGCGCGGGACACCATGCATCGGTGAAGGGTTTGATGACGAACCAAGGGAGGATCCATGCGCTACATCGAGTTTGGGCAGGCAAAGACCAAGGTCTCCGAGGTCATGGTGGGTCTCATGCGCATTGACCAGATGAGCGTGGCCAAGGTCACCGAGCTGGTCGAGACGGCGCTCGACGAGGGCATCAACGCGCTCGACATCGCCGACGTCTACGGCCGCGGCGCCTGCGAGAGCCTGCTGGGCGAGGTCTTTGCCGCGAACCCGGCCTGCGCGACCGCGTGTTCCTGCAGTCCAAGGTGGGCATCCGCAAGGAGGACGATGGCTTTACCTGGTACGACTTCTCCAAGGAGCACATCATCGAGGCCGTCGACGCAAGCCTCTCTCGCCTGGGCGTCGACCACGTCGACTCGATGCTGCTGCAAACGTGCCATATCGATGGGGAGATGCCGCCAGTTGAACGTGCCATCGTTTGCGCACGTTCGCACGGCATGAAACGTGCAAAAGCAATGGCGATGCGCTCCGGCTCCAACGTGCCATTGTTTGTGCACGTCTCGGCGGCGCGAAACGTGCCGTATCGATGGGGAGATGCCGCCAGTTGAACGTGCCATCGTTTGTGCACGTCTCCGCAGCCCCAAACGTGCATAACCGATGGGGCTTCTCCGCCACATACCCCTTCCAAGCCGCTCAGGTGCACATCCGCGCTGCGACAGAGCGCGGGAACAAGAAGCGAGCGAAGCGACGTATCGGATGGCCTGGCTGCGTTAACGATGCGAACTCGCGAAGGAATCGAGCAAGTTCATCTCGCGCATCGCCGCTGACGGGGCCCGCATTGGGCGGCCCATAGGCGGCGAGGCAGCGCTCGCGCAAGAGATGGCGGAGACCCTCGATGAGCCGCGGCGGGGGGCTGCATCTCAGCACGATGTCATCGACGACCTGCTGCTCAGTGAGGCGGCGCCAAGGTCCGAGGCCCGCGTCCATCGCAAGGTCGAGTAGCTCGTTCCAGGCTGCCTCGAAGGGCGCGCTGCCTGCTGCGATCTCGCGTAGGCGCCGTTTTGTTCGCGAGCGTCTCAAAAGCCGTGGCAGGCAGAGGGTGGCGAGGGCAAGCGCCCCAAGCAGGGAGGGCCCGAGCCATGAGAATTCCGCCCTCCGACCTTGCCGCGCTGCCCCTGCCCCAGCTTGCGACGCGGTCTCATCGGAGCGAGGGGCCGCCTGAGTTGGGGCCGCTGGCGTTGTCGCCGGCCGCGTATCGGCCGTCTTGGCTTTGGGCTCGGCCTGCCCGTGCGTCGCGCCGAGTGCCGCCGCTGTAGTCGCCCTGCTCGTGGACGTTGCGGGAGTCGCGTCGAGTCCCACCCAGCCAAGGCCCTTGAGGTAGAGCTCGGTCCATGCGTGCAGGCTGTTTGCCGGGATCACGAATGCACCGCTGTTGTCCTTTACGTCGGCGGGGCGATAGCCAATGGCAATACGGCTGGGTATGCCAAGCTCGCGCGCCATGAGGGCCGTTGAGGCGGCAAAGTGCATGCAGTATCCTCGCCGCTCGCTCATGAACGCGTCGAGTGACGAAAGGTTGTCTGTGCCCAGAGGCGCGTCGAGCGTGTAAGTGAACCCATGAGAGAAGTAGTTGAGCAGCCAGCGAAGCATCTCGATGTCGTCCTCGCTTGACCCTCCCGACGAATTGGCCGGGCTCTCGGCAAGCTCGAGCACCTCGTCGGCCGCATCCCGCAGCGAATCTGGGAGATCGTCCGGAAGAGCGAGATAGGGCGAGAGCTCACCATTCGGCGGGATGCCCTTGGCTTCGTCCGACGCGTCTCTTAGCGCTTTGAGCTTGCCAATCTGCTCGGGCTTCGTTATGGGCTCCAGGTAGGAGCCTGCAACCGTATAGGCAAGCGAGCCCGTTGTGCCCGCCTGCGACCAGAGCGAGTCCGCGGGAGTCCAGCGCCACGCGTCGCTTGAGGCGCTGCCGCTGATGGCGAAGCTGGTTGCCCCGGGGATGATGGGCGCAAAGTGGCATCTCAGATTGCGCACCGAAACCCTTACGCTCATCTGGGGCGCGTCTGGTGCGGATGCGCTGGTTGCGCTGGGTGGCAACTCACGGGTGGACCATGGGAAGGAGCTTGCCTTATCTGCGCCATTGTCGAGTTCCCATGTGATGCCAGCCAAGTCGCTGATGGTGTCTAGCCGCAGGTAGACTGGGGTGCCCGAGCTGCTTTGGTAGACAAGCTGCGCATCATCGCCACCGGCGCGCAGTGCCTGGGAGAGGTCGGCCATGGGGTTGACGCTTCCTTCGAGAAGAACACCCTGGGGGCAGATGCCGCTTCTTTGCAGAGCAGCCTGCAGGGGCGACGCCAGCACGAGGGCCATGGCGAGCGACGCGATGCTTGCGATGGACGTGACGAGCGCGATGCGGGCGTTGGCTTTGTGGCGGAGGCTTGTGGCACTCTTGGCGAAGTGGCGTATTAGCGCGGGGTCTCCGCGGAGAAGTAGGACGGCGGTGGGCAGCACAAGAAGCGCGAGCTCCCACCAGCTCGGGGCGGGCCCGCGCGTGACCTCCCGCATCGTCAGGAGCGCAAGGGGCATGAGAGCCGCAAGTGATCGCGTGGACCCTGACAGGCACACGAGCCAGAGGCCCTGCGCGACAAGCGCGCCTGCAAGCACGAGTGCCACGGCGGCATCGCCGTTGGCTTCGAGGGGCGGCCAGGCGTGATAGAGCGCAAGGGCCCCGTCCCGCGTGCGCCCCGCGAGCGCGACGAGCGACGTGGCTCCCTCGCCTGCTGGCAACAGGGCGAGAAGCGCCAGCGGGAGCGCGAACATCGCAATGAGGGCGGACCCCGCGGCGGCGGTCACTACCATGCCCCTGGTGCTGCTTGGCCTTGGGATGAGGACGGCGAGCGATGCCGCGAGTGCAATCATCGTGGTGACCGCCTGGAGCCAGCTTCCAGGGTGCACGAGCGCACGCAACGCGGCAAAGGCCTGGACGAACAAGAGGGCAAGACAGAGCAAATCGACGCCTCTGCCCGGAAGCGTGGTGACATGGAGGTGCCAGTGTCGCCGTATCGCTCGCAAGTTGAGGAAGCCTGGTTCTCGGTTGCTTGGAACGTCCGTGCCAGTGCTGGCGCCCTCTCGTCTGGCTGGCGAGCTGGCGATGGCCCTGTCTATGACCATGAGCCTGCCGTGGCGAGCGGTCTGCTTCCAGGAGATGAGCCCCGGGGCGTCCCCGGGGGCGTAGGGGCGAAGCCGCGCGGGGTCGAGCTCCTCCTGCTGATTGGTCGCATTGGGCCGGTCACAAGCGGGGATGGGCGTGACGGGCGGCTTTTCCAGCGTACCGGGCGAGCGGCCTCTCCGCCCCAGCGCAAGCATGCCTAGCGTGCGTACCAGGCTAAGCAGCGCAAGCCATAGGCCGCTTGTGAGCAGCGAGGACGAGCCCATGCGGCTGCCGACAAGTGCGAGCAGCAGGGAGAGGGCGAGGATGACGGCGCTGCGGGCTCGCATGCTAGCCCCGCGGTGGCCTAATGCTGGTCAAGAGCTCGGCCACAATCTGCTCGGCAGCCTTTTGGCCACGTTGGTCGTCCGTCAAGATGAGACGGTGCGAAAGCACTGGTACGGCCAGCTCCCGTACGTCTTCGGGAAAGACCGCGGGGCGACCGTCGAGCAGGGCATGTGCTCGAGCCAAGGCGAGGAGCGTGAGACCTGCCCGGGGAGATGCCCCGAGGGCCACGTTGGGTGCGCCTCTCGTGGCGGCAAGAATCCGCACCACGTAATCGGCAACCTTAGGACTCACGTAGACTCGCGCACAGGTGGAACGTGCCTGGCGCAGTTCCTCGAGCTCGCACGCCTGCGACACATGGGCAACGGGATCGTATCCGATGGGCGCAAGGAGCATACTCGCCTCGTCAGCGGCGCTTGGGTAGCCAATCGAGATGCGGCAGGCGAAGCGGTCGAGCTGGGCCTCGGGCAGGGGATAGGTACCCTGCATCTCCACGGCGTTTTCGGTGGCAATGACGAGGAAGGGGTCGGGCAGGGCGTGGGTCGCTCCATCCACGCTGACGCGCCCCTCGCCCATGGCCTCGAGCAGCGCCGACTGCGTCTTGGGGCTTGCGCGATTGATCTCGTCCGCAATGACGACGTTGGCAAAGATGGGACCGGGACGGAAGACGAACACGCCGGTTTGCTGATCGAACACGCCGATGCCCGTGAGGTCGCTGGGGAGCAGGTCGGCGACGAGCTGGATGCGACTCGTCGTGCCGCTCGAGGCCTTGGCAATCGCCCGTGCCAGCGTTGTCTTGCCCGTTCCGGGAACGTCCTCGAGCAGTACGTGGCCCCCGGCGATGAGCGACTCGACGGCAAGTTCCACGGCGCTGCTCGGCATCACGAGGGGGCGCGACACCGAGTCGACGAGCGCGGTGACCGTGGATGCTGCGGCCCTCATCTCTGCCTGGGTTGGCGTCTCTGATGTGTTGCTGTCGCGGCGCCCGGGTTGGTTGGCTTGGCTCATGGGGTCTCCCCTCGAGAGTCTGTTATTTACCAAGCATACGCGTGCACTACAAGGGCCTCGGCGGGGGAACGTTGCATGTCCGTAAATTATCGGGGAGCGTAACGAGCCATTGTTTGTGCACGTCTCGGCAGGGTGAAACATGCGAAAGCGATGGCAATGCGCTTCGGCTCCAACGTGCCATCGTTTGTGCACGTCTCCGCGGCTGCAAACGTGCCATATCGATGGGCGAGATGCCGCCAGTTGAACGCGCCATCGGTTGCGCACGTCTCCGCCACCTCAAACGTGCATAACCGATGGCGACGTGCGAGAAGTGCCGTGGTGGCGGCATGCGAGAAGTGACATGGCGCCGTGCGAGCGCCGTCACGCCGGCGCACCGCCTGCGCGTCTCGGCCGGATGCGCTAGCTCAGCACCTCGTAGCCATCCTGGGCGATGAGGGCGCGCAGCTCCTCGAGGTAGCGCCTGGCCATGGGCGAGAGACGGGCGCGGTCGTTGGTGAGGTATCCCAGCTGCATGGTCTCGTCGGTGACGAGCGGCACCGAGACGATGTCGCTGCCGTTGAGGTTGCTGTTGAGCATGCCCGAGCAGATCGTGTAGCCGTCGACGCCGCGTAGCAGGTTGAACAGGGTGGCGCGGTCGGTCACGACGATGCTCTTGCGGTGGCTCTCAAAGGGCAGCAGCTCCTCCGAGAAGTACAGCGAGTTGTGGGTGCCCTGCTCGTAGCACAGGTAGGGGTAGGCGTCGAGCTCGTCGAGCGTCACACGCTCGACGTGCGCCAGCGGGTGGTGCTGCGAGAGGAACACGTGCGGCTGCGCGTCGAACAGCGGGGTGTAGGTGAGGTGGTTCTCGCGCATGAGCTTGCGCAGGACCTTCTCGTTAAACGAGCTCAGATACAGCACGCCCAGCTCGCTGCGGTAGCCCGCGACGTCCTCGATGATCTCGTAGGTGCGGCTCTCGCGCAGGGTCATCTCGTACTCGTCGGCCTCAACGCTTTCGAGTAGGCTCACGAACGCGTTGACCACGAAGGCGTAGTGCTGCGACGAGATGGCGAACAGGCGCTTGGAGGGGCGCGCGTGCGCGTAGCGCTGCTCGACGAGCTCGGTCTGCTCGAGGATCTGGCGCGCGTAGGAGAGGAACTCCGAGCCGTCGGGCGTGAGCGAGATGCCGCGTGCCGAGCGGTTGAAGATGACGATGCCGAGCTCGCCTTCGAGCTCGCGCACGGCGGTCGAGAGGCTGGGCTGGGAGATGTAGAGCTGGCGCGCGGCCTCGGTGATCGAGCCGCACTCGGCGATTTTTGCGACGTAGCGCAGCTGCGTGAGAGTCATGGGCGCTCCTCGTGTGTGACTGGAGCGATTCTAGCGCGTGCGCCGGCCGTTTGCGCCCACGTCGCGGCTCCCAAACGTCGCGCGCGGGGGTACCCTAGTGACGACGAGAGGGGTCTGCGGCACCCGCCGCACTCGCTGTTGGCGCAAGGGGAGCGCCACCACTCACGTTTGGAGGAATCGCATGGCAGAGCACTACAACTTCTTTGCGCCCACGAGGGTCCTGTTTGGCCCGGGCAAGCTTGCCGAGCTGGGAGACCAGCAGCTTCCCGGCAAGAAGGCGCTCGTGGTCACGACCGGCGGCAAGTCGGTCAAGGCCAACGGCTACCTCGACAGGCTCTACGGCCAGCTCGACCGCGCGGGCGTCGCCCACGTGCTGTTCGACCGCATCGAGCCCAACCCGCTGAGGCAGACCGTCAACGCCGGCGGCTGGCTCGCGCGCGAGCAGGGCTGCGACTTCGTGGTTGCCCTGGGCGGCGGCTCGGTCATGGACGGCTCGAAGGGCATCTGCGTGGTCGCCGCGAACCCCGGCCGCGACGAGGCCGGCAATGAGGTCGCGGGCGACATCTGGGACTACGTCATGGGCGGCACGGCCAAGGGCCTGCCCATCCCCAACGACCCGCTGCCGCTCGTGTGCGTGACGACCACGGCCGGCACGGGCTCCGAGGCAGACGCCGGCGGCGTCATCTCCTGCGAGGAGAACGACGAGAAGCTGCGTCTGGGCAGCCCCAAGCTGTTCCCGCGCCTCTCGGTGGTCGACCCCGAGCTCATGCTCACGGTCCCCGCCCGCCTCACGGCCTTCCAGGGCTTCGACGCGCTGTTCCACAACGTCGAGTGCTTCATCGCCAACAACCACACCCTCATGGGCGACATGATCTGCCGCGAGGGCATTCGCAACGCCGCCGCCTCGCTCGCCGCCTGCGTGAGCGACGGTGCCAACCTCGAGGCGCGCACGCAGCTCGCCTTTGCCAACACGCTGGGCGGCTACGCCATGGTGTGCTCGGGCTGCTGCGGCTGCCATGGCACCGAGCATGGCATGAGCGCGCACCACCACGACCTGCCGCACGGCGCGGGCCTCATCATGATCGCGTGCGCCTACCACCAGCACATGATCGACGCCCACGCCTGCGACGACCGCTACGTCGAGATGGCCCGCCTCATGGGCGCGAGCGAGGCCGAGGTCGCCGAGCAGGGCCCATCCGCCTTCGTGACCGAGCTGGCGCGCCTCAAGCGCGAGTGCGGCGTGGACGGCCTTGCCATGAGCGAGTGGGGCATCACCCGAGACGAGCTGCCCGCCATCGCCGAGAACGCCATCACGACCAACGGCGCGCTCTTTGGCCACGACCCGGTTGAGCTCTCGGTCGACGACGTCACCGCGATTCTCGAGGCAAGCTGGAAGTAGGTATTTGCCGCGTGCGGGGGGCGGGCTGGCGCAGGTGCCAACCCGTCCCCTTTGTGAGAAGGGAAGCGCATGCGCAAGGACCTCTACCTCGTACGACATAGTCAGACGCTCTTTAACCTCAAGCGCATTTCGCTCATGCCGGCTCGCGCCCCGCTACGCTACTCCTGGACCTTGAGGGCGAGCGACATCGGCATGCGGCGGATCGAGCGCAGGTGGAGAAGCGCCGCGACGACGTAGGTGGCAAAGCCCGTGAGCACGCACTGGGCCATGGCGCCCGCGGGGACGAAGATCTCGATGTTGCCGTTGTAGGCGTAGAGCATCGAGCGGAAGATCGCCGTGAGCGCGCCGATGAGCAGCGGCTGCGTGAGCAAAAGCGACGCTACGACGCACCACGTGATCGAGCGCACGTAGAGGTGGCTCACCTCGCGGCCGCGGTAGCCAAAGACCTTCATGTACGAGATGCTGCGCGCGCTGCGGTCGATGACGGCCTTCGTGAGCAGGTAGATGAAGATGAGGAAGATGAACACGGCGATGCCCATCAGCAGGTACATCATGTCGCCCATCGAGTCGGTCATCTGCTCGCCGATCTTGTCCATGTCCGCGGGCGTGAGCTCGCTCGCGAGCCAGCGCGCGTCGATGTCGAGCGGTTCGTCGCTCGCTATTGCGTTGAAGAAGCCGCTCGCGTTTCCCAGCAGCGTGTTGAAGGTGTCGAGGTCGAGGTAGACGTTGAGGTCGGACTTGGTGCCCCAGGTGCCGTCGATCTTGAGGCGATAGGTCGTGTCAGTGTACTTGTCCCAGAGGGTGATCGTGTCGCCCGCGCCCAGGCCGTACTTGTCTGCGATGCCCGCGCCCACGACGACGCGCCCGCCCGCGACGTCGAGCCCCTTCCAGTAGCGGGAGTCCTCACGGATGCCGTAGACGTTCAGGCCCTCGTAGCCCGTGTCCTGCCCGCGGTCATATTGCAGCTGGTAGATGCCGTAGCTCTCGGCCTGCTCGATGGCCTCGCTCGAATTGGCGGCGAGGTTCACCGCGTGGTCGTCCTCGTCGATGCGCGCGAGGCTGCGCACGAAGTCGGCGCGCTCGTCGCCCGTAAGGCACAGCTCGTCGATGTCCGAGACCGAGGCCAGGCGGTCGTACGCCTCCCAGCTCGCCCGCGCCTCGTCCGTGCCCGTGAGGTCGACGGGACGCTTCAGGGTGTACTGGTGGGCGGCCACCATGCCGCTTCTCAGGTTCTCCGAGTAGTGGTTCATCGTGGGCATGATCGCGAGGCCAAAGAGCAGCAGCATGCTTGCGAAGGCGATGCCAACGAACAGCGTGGCGAAGTTGCCGAGGTTTCGCAGGAACACGCGCAGGCGGAAGCGCGCGACGAACCCCAGCCGGGCGGGCAGGCGCACGCCACGCCTCGTGCCGCCCCGCCCCAGCTCGTGGCGCAGGAACTGCAACGGGGTCCTTCCCATTTTGCGCAGCAGGCCCACGAGCGTCACGCCCACGAGCAGGGCGAACGGCACGGCGGTGCACATGGCAAAGACGCGCCAGCTCCAGGTCATGTGGTAGGGCGGCAGGCTGTAGGAGTTGTAGTAGAGCCCCTTCATGGGCTGCTCGAGCAGCGTGAGCCCCAGCCCCGTGCCGCAGGCGCAGGCGAGCGCGCCCACGAGGGCGGGCGTCGCCAGGTAGTGGGCCACGATCTCGCGCGTGCGCCAACCGCTCGCGAGCAGGGTGCCGATGATGGCACTCTCCTCCTCGATCTGCGCGCCGCTGAGCACCACGAAGACGAAGCCCATGATCACGATGATGATCGCCATCATCATCTCCCACATCGAGGAGTCGCCCTCGACGTCGTCGGCGGCATATCCTATGCCCTGGTTGGCGTCGGCGTCGATGAAGTCCGAGACGCGCGCGTCGTGGTCGGCGAGCGCCTCCATAACGTCGGCCTCGGCGTCCGTGCGGCGCGCGGCAGACATCGTGCGGTCGCCAAACACGATGGCATAGGTGTACGAGACGGGCGCCACCTCCTCGAGCGCGGAGAGACCCTCGTCGCTGACCTCGGCCACGCCAAACGACAGGGCGTTGATCGTGAAGTCGCTGTTGTTCTCGAAGAGGGCCTGCTGGTCGGGCAGGGTCATGATGCCCACCACGGAAAGCTCGCGGCCAGCGAGCTTAACCGTGCCGCCCACGTGGATGCCGTTGTGGCTCGCGAAGACGCGGTCGACGGCGACCTCGCTGGCGGTCTGGGGCGCGCGACCTTGCGCATAGGCCGCGACGTCGACTTGCGTGCGGTGGGCGTAGGCGCGCACGGTTGCCTCGCGCGCGGCGGCGCTGCCGTCTACTTGCTCCAGCGCGGCGTCGACGCTCGTGATGGGCACGACCTCGGCGCCGCCATAGCCTTGCGCCGCGTCGCGGGCGGCGTCGAGCTGCCCGTCCGTTGCCTCGTAGTCGAGCGTGAAGCGGGCGTCCTCGATGACGTAGTCGTCGCGCATCGTCGACATGATGACGTTGATGGAGCTCGCCGCAAGCAGAAATCCGCTCACGAGGGCAATCGAGCCTGCCATGAGCAGAAAGATTCCCAGGTACTTGCCCATGTTGTTGCGAAGCTCGCGCGGGAGCCTCTTGGTCAGCGGGCTTCTCATGGCTACCACTCGAGCTCCAGCGCGTGGGCGGGCGCGGGGTTGACCTCGTCGGAGACGATGAGCCCGTCGCGCAGGCGCAGCACGCGGCTGGCCATGCGCGCGATGGCCGCGTTGTGCGTCACCATGACGATCGTGCAGCCCCAGTCGCGGTTGACGCGCTCCATGAGGTCGAGGATCTCCTTGGAGGTGTGGTAGTCGAGCGCGCCCGTGGGCTCGTCGCACAGCAGCAGGCCCGGGTTCTTCACGAGCGCGCGACCAATCGCGCAGCGCTGCTGCTGGCCGCCCGAGACCTGGCGGGGGAACTTGTCGCGCTGCTCCCACAGGCCCAGCGAGGCGAGCAGGTCGTCCATGGGCAGGGGGTTGCTCGACAGATAGGCCGTGACCTCGATGTTCTCGCGAATCGTGAGGTCAGGCACGAGGTTGTAGAACTGGAACACGAAGCCCAGCTCGCGACGGCGGTACTCGCCCACCTGCTTGGGGGCGAGCTCCGTGAGCTCGCAGCCACCCACGCTGATGGTTCCGCCGTCCGCGCTCTCGAGCCCGCCGATGAGGTTGAGGAAGGTCGACTTGCCCGAGCCGGAGGGCCCCAGCATGACGCAGATCTCGCCGCGGCCCACCGTGGTGGTGAGGCCGTCGAGCACCTGCACGCGGGCATCGCCCTCGCCATAGTGCTTCTTGAGGTCGCGTACGACGAGGTAGGGCTCGCCGGTGGCTCCCCAGGTGGTGGACGAGGGGGCCGCGCCTGTGGCGCGGCGGCGGGTGAGAGGTGCCATTGCTGCTCCTAGTTGGCTTGCGTAGCTATAAGTTAGCCAAATCTAACGAATTAGTTAACGCAAGTATACTCCGCGGCTCAAAGGGGTAGGGGTAGGCTTTGACTCAAATTTAAGATTCTTGTTTACATAAGACAAAATGAGGGTAATATGCTGCAGGGTTTACATAAGTAATGGCAGCTGTCGCACGCCGGGCGGGTCCCAGGAGGGGGCGGCCCGGGCGGTTGCCGCCTTAGGGTGCGCTCGAAGCGCACGTGAGGGAGAGAAATGGGACTTACGCAGGCCGCCGAGCGCGCGGCGCTCAACAAGCTCGTCGACTACCTTGACGAGAACCCCGAGGAGCACGTCGACAAGATCATGGACCTCGTCAACAAGCTCGTGCCGGACAACGTCTTCCCCGTTCAGCGCCAGGCGTTCACCGACGTCATCAAGAGCCGTGGCAACTGGTACCAGCTCATCATGAAGGTCTTCCAGCTCAACCCCGAGATGCGTACCAAGCTGCTCAGGGCCCTGCTCATCGACGGCAACCTGCTTGCGTGGCCGCAGCAGGAGAAGGCGCGCGAGAAGTACCAGCGCAACATCCCATGGGCCATCCTGCTCGACCCCACGAGCGCCTGCAACCTGCACTGCACCGGCTGCTGGGCCGCCGAGTATGGCCACCAGCAGAACCTCTCGCTCGATGACATCGACAGCATCGTGACGCAGGGCAAGGAGCTGGGCACCCACATCTACATCTACACGGGCGGCGAGCCGCTCGTGCGCAAGCACGACCTCATCAAGATCTGCGAGAGGCACCCCGACTGCGCCTTCCTGTGCTTCACCAACGCCACGCTCATCGACGAGGCCTTCTGCCAGGACATGATCCGCGTGGGCAACTTCGTGCCCGCCATCTCGGCCGAGGGCAACGAGCACACCACCGACGCCCGCCGCGGTGAGGGCACCTACGTCAAGATCGAGCGTGCCATGGACCTGCTGCGCTCGCACAAGCTGCCGTTTGGCATCTCCTGCTGCTGGACCAAGGCAAACGCCGACACGGTCGCCACCGAGGAGAACATCGACTGGATGATTGAGAAGGGCGCCCTGTTCTGCTGGTACTTCCACTTCATGCCGGTGGGCCGCGCCGCCACGGCCGACCTCATCCCCACGCCTGAGCAGCGCGAGAAGATGTACCGCTTCATCCGCGAGATGCGCGACAAGAAGCCGCTCTTTACCCTCGACTTCCAGAACGATGGCGAGTACGTGGGCGGCTGCATCGCCGGCGGCCGTCGCTACCTGCACATCAACGCCGCGGGCGACGTCGAGCCGTGCGTCTTCATCCACTACTCCAACGTCAACATCCACGACGTGAGCCTGCTTGACGCCCTGGGCAGCCCCATCTTTATGAAGTACTACGAGGGCCAGCCCTTCAACGGCAACCACCTCAAGCCCTGCCCGATGCTCGAGAACCCCGACACGCTGCCCAAGATGGTGGCCGAGAGCGGCGCCCACTCCACCGACCTGGTGGAGCAGGAGACGCCCGAGCAGCTGCGCGAGAAGACCGTCGAGGCCGCCAAGGCCTGGGCGCCCATCGCCGACCGTCTCTGGGAGGACGAGTCGGACTCGATGTACGTCAAGCGCCACAGCGCCGACGGCTCGCAGGGCATGGCGGCCTCCGACATGGCCAAGTTCGCCGCCCAGGGCCACCGCGGCTACGTCGACGAGCCCACGGCCACGAAGTAGCGAGCGCGCCCAACCCGTTCGATTAAAGCGAGGGGCCCGTCTTCCCTGGGGGAGACGGGCCCCTTCTCGTATGACGTGTGCCATTGGGGACGGGTCCGTTTGCCCATGACAGCGGGAACGTGCCTTCTGTCATATGACATCAAACACGTCCCCGCTGTCATACGCTAGATGCGCACCTCGAACTGGGGGCTGTCGCCAAGATCGCGGCAGCCGCGCCGCTCGCACGAGGCAACCGAGAAGCCCAGGCCCAGGCGGCGCAGCATCTCGTACTTGCTGCGGGCGTCTGCGTACTGGTCGCGCAGACCGCGCAGCACGTCGCAGACGGCCGCGCCCGTGCCCTGCAGCTCGCAGGAGACGTTGCCGTCGTCCTCGTTTCTCACCCAGCCGGCCACGCCCGACTGGCGGGCGAGTGCTTGGGTAGTCCAGCGAAACCCCACGCCCTGCACCATGCCGGTAAAGACGAGGGCGAGGCGAACCTCCTCGGGAACGTCCCAGCGCTCGATGACCTCGTCGATGTCTATGGGCGTTTTCATGGGTGCTCCTTGCTGGTGGAGGGCACCTTCGACGGAGCCCTGCGCTCGCGTCCTCGCCGCTGCGGGGTGACTCGCTTAGGATTCCGTCGAAGGTGCCCAGCTATGCGTCGCTCAGTGTCATGGCCTCGTGCGGGTTTTAAGCGAGCATCCCGCAGCCGCAACGCGGCGAGGACGCGAGCGAAAGACCCGCACGAGGCGCGCTAGACCTTACAGGCAGCTCTCGTAGATGGCGCGGGCGTCGGCCATCGTGAGCCTCTGGATCTGGCCAAACTCGGCACCCTTATTAATCTCGAGCGTCTCGAGCAGGGCGTCGATGTCGTCTGCGGTGACGCCCAGCTCGCCCAGCGTGCGCGGCATGCCCAGCGAGCAGAAGAAGGCCTGCAGCTCGTCGATGGTGGCGAGCACGGCGTCCTCGATGGCCTCCTCGGGCGTGGCGTCGATGCAGTCCTCGACGACGTCGACCGGCTCGATGTCGAAGACGCGCGCGCCCAGCGTGAGGAAGCGCTCGGGAGCAGACTGCCAGACGTAGCGCATCCAGGCCGGCATGATCACGGCGAGGCCGGCGCCATGGGCGACCTTGGGGTCGTGAGCGGAGAGCTCGTGCTCCATGCCGTGGCTCTCCCAGCCGCCGGCGCGCTTGCCGTCGACGCCGCGGCCACAACCGGCGAGGTCGTTGTGCGCGAGCGTACCCGCCCACATGAGGTTCGCGCGGGCGTCGTAGCAGGTGGGGTCATCGAGGACGCGCGGCGCCTCGTCGACGATGGCGCGGATGAGCCCGCAGTCGAGCTCGTCGGTCACCGGCACGGGGCCGCTCGTCGAGAAGAAGCGCTCGAGGATGTGGGCGCACATGTCGGTGATGCCCGCGGCGGTCTGGTAGGCGGGCAGCGTGAAGGTGAGCTCGGGGTCCATGATTGAGACGACCGGGCGGTTGAGCTCAGTGGAGAGGCCCTTCTTGAGCAAGGTCTCGTCGTTGGTGAGCACGCTCGAGGCGCTGGCCTCGGAGCCCGCGGCCGGGATGGTGAGGACGCAGGCCACGGTGGGCTTGCCGCCGGCGACGGGCTCGGCGGCGTGGGTGTAGAGGTCCCAGACGTCGCCATCGTAGGGAACGCCGAGGGCGATGCCCTTGGCGGTGTCGATGACCGAACCGCCACCCACGGCCAGGATTACGTCTGCCTCGAAGGCGCGGGCCGCCTCGATGCCCTCGCGGGCGTGGGCGAGGCTCGGGTTGGAGCGGGCGCCGCCAAACTCGCTGTGCGCGATGCCGGCTGCGTCGAGCGAGGCCAGCACGCGGTCGAGTGCGCCCGTGCGCACCACGGAGCCCTGGCCATAGACGACGAGGGCGCGCCCAAGGCCGCGGCTGGCGAGCTCGGTGCCCGTGCGGTCCGTGACGCCCCTGCCAAAGACGACCTGGGTGGGCATGGAGAAGCTGAAATCGTTCATGGGTGGTCCTCCCGTTTGCGCTGGTGGGTCGCGTGCCGTGCTTGCGCTATTGTAAGGCGTGCAACCGATGCGACGAGGAGGCAATCGATGGGCGACAACGGAATCGGAAGGGCGCTGGTCTGCGCCGTGCTGGGCGTGGCACTGGCCGTGGGCGGCCCCTATGCCCTCGCAGGCGTCGACGTTGCCTGGCAGCGCATCGTGCTCATGTCGCTGCTCCTTCTGTGCGTCGTGGTGCTCGTGGCCTGCGTCGTGCTCGCCATGGTGGCAGAGATCTGCTTTCGTGCCGGCACCGCTCGCGCCGACTGCGTGCTGCTGCTCGCCGACGCCTTCCTCATGGGAAGCGTGGGCTGCATCACCATCGTCGCGGTCTTCTCGTTCGTGCTTGCCGTGATACGGCTGGCCTAGGCCCGCGCCGTCCTTGGCCGAGGCCGGGTACATCTGCCTGGGTGCTCCTTGCGCCCCGCGTATGTCCTGGCGTGCCCCGACGCGCCGCCGCACGCCCGTTGCGCCCGGGGTGCTCCTCGAGCCCTTCTCGCACGGCTCTTCTGTGTGCGCCCGGTGTGCGTAAATGACTACGGATTGCGGAACAACTTGCCCATCTAGCAGCAAATTTGCATAATTGGGCTGCCGGGTGTGGTCTGCATGGGGCTATACTCGGGTGCGGTTAGTGTAGTCGCCAAGCTATGGAGGTAACACATGCTCGTTAACGCTGCGCACATGCTCCAGTCCGCCGAGAAGGGCCACTACGGCCTCGGCGCGTTCAACACCAACAACGTGGAGTGGACCTACGGCATCCTCACCGCCGCCGAGGAGCTCCAGAGCCCGCTGATCATCCAGTGCACCGCTGGTGCCGCCAAGTGGATGACCAGCTTCAAGCTGTGCCACGACGTCGTCGTCGACATGATGGACACCCTGAACATCACCGTCCCGGTTGCCCTTCACCTCGACCACGGCTCCTACGAGGACTGCTTCAAGGCCATCGAGGCCGGTTTCTCCTCCATCATGTATGACGGCTCGCATGAGAAGGACTTCGAGACCAACCTCGAGCACACCGCCGAGCTCGTGAAGCTGGCCCACTCCAAGGGTCTCTCCATCGAGGCCGAGGTTGGCGGCATCGGTGGCACCGAGGACGGCGTGACCTCCGCCGGCGAGCTGGCCGACCCCGACCAGTGCAAGCAGATTGCTGACCTGGGCGTCGACTTCCTGGCCTGCGGCATCGGCAACATCCACGGCCTGTACCCGGCCGACTGGAAGGGCCTGTCCTTCGACCAGCTCCAGGCCATCAAGGCCAAGACGGGCGACCTGCCGCTCGTCCTGCACGGTGGCACCGGCATCCCCGTCGACCAGGTCCAGAAGGCCATCTCCATGGGCATCTGCAAGGTCAACGTCAACACCGACCTGCAGGTCGTCTTCGCCAAGGGCGTGCGCGAGTACGTCGAGGCCGGCAAGGACCAGCAGGGCAAGGGCTACGACCCGCGCAAGATGCTCAAGCCTGGCCGTGACGCCATCGTCGAGCGCACCAAGGAGCTCATCCGCGAGTTCGGCTCCGACGGCAAGGCCTGGAACTAGTCATTCCTCGCGCAAACGGCGCATCTGGCCGGCCCGCTCGTCGCGGGTCGGCCTTTTTTCATGCCCGGGGACACAGGGACGGGTCTTTTGTCCCCGCCCGGTGGTGACAAAAGACCCGTCCCTGTGTCCCAGCACTGTTGTGAGGTGCGCCAAAGTGGGATACTTTTGTGCCGACGAAAGGAAGTTAACCATGTATGACAATGGTCCAGTCCCTGGCCGCAATGACGAGTGCTGGTGCGGCAGCGGCAAGAAGTACAAGAAGTGCCACGCGCGCATCGACGAGCGCCTGCAGGAGTGCTACCTCAACGGCCAGGAGGTCCTCGACCGCACGTGCCTCAAGACCCCTGCCGACATCGAGGGCATCAAGGCGTCTGCCGCCATCAACATCGGCGTGCTCGACTACGTGGCCGAGCACATCCGTGCCGGCGTGACCACGGCCGAGGTCGACCAGTGGATCTATGACTACACCGTCGAGCATGGCGGCATCCCGGCCGACCTCAACTACGAGGGCTTTCCCAAGAGCGTCTGCACCTCGATTAACGACGTGGTCTGCCACGGCATCCCGAGCGAGCACGACGTGCTCAAGGATGGCGACATCGTGAACGTCGACTGCTCGACGATTCTCAACGGCTACTTCTCCGACTCCTCGCGCATGTTCTGCATCGGCGAGGTGTCGCCCGAGCGCCAGAAGCTCGTCGACGTGACGCGAGAGAGCATCCAGCGCGGCCTGGCGCAGGTGAAGCCCTGGAACACTCTGGGCGACATGGCCCACGCCGTGCAGTCCTACGTCGAGGAGAACGGCTTCTCCGTGGTGCGCGAGTTTGGCGGCCACGGCATTGGCAAGGAGTTCCACGAGGACCCGTTCGTGTCCCACGTGGGCGAGCCGGGCGAGGGCGTGGTGCTGGCCCCGGGCATGTGCTTCACGATCGAGCCCATGGTCAACGCTGGCGGCCCCGACATCGACATGGACGACCCCAACGGCTGGACGGTGCGCACGGCAGACGGCTCCGACTCCGCCCAGTGGGAGGTCCAGGTCGTGGTGACCGAGACGGGCTATGAGCTGCTGAGCTGGTAGCTTGCGAGCGCAGCGTGTTTTTCGAGGGGCTTCCCGGCCTGGCTGGGAAGCCCCTCTCTTTGTCTGGGGTGCGGTGGGTGGTTGGTGCCCAGAGGGCTACGCCCCCTCGGGGGCGCTTAGCCGGCGATGCTTTCCCAGTAGAGGTATGCGGCCTGGGCGGGGTCATCGCATTCGAGCCAGGTGAAGTAGTCCTCGGCGTCTGCCTCGTAGTCGTCGGGGTTGTCATAGTCGTTAGGGTCTGGGAGGTCCGGAGCGCCGGACGACACGTCGCTTCTTGCGCCAGAGGCATCGAGGATGGGAAGGGCATCGGCGTTGAGCGAGGTGCTCTCGGGCCAGTAGTTTGCGCCCTGGTTCCACCTGGAGACGTCGATGACCTCACCGTCTCGCACGACGGCCTCGAACACGCGCTCGCGCTTCTCGTTGCGCGAGCGCCAGTAGTAGGGCGTGCCGCCGTCGAGCAGGCCACCGTCGATGACGTCGCCCGTCTCGTCGGGCTCTCCGAGGTAGGTGCTGCCAATGAGGGTGGCGGGCATGTCCTTCCAGGGCATCGCGTGCGCAACGGGAATGCCACGGGGGTTCGTCGTGGGGAGGTCCTCGGTCTGTGCGACCTCGGTGGTGGAGGGCTGCGTCATGGCGTCTATCCTTGCCTGGTTGTCCGCAAGCTGCCGCTGCTTCGTGGCGAGCTGGCTCTCTGCCAGCCTGATGTTCACGTAGGTGGGCGTCGGCTTTGGCTTCGGGGCCATGGCCAGGCTGCATGCGGAGATGGCGAGCGCGGCGATTGCGATGCCGAGAAGACCGAACAGCGTGCTGTGCCTCATGGTGTCCTCCAATCCTTGCGTCGAGTCTAGCGCCAGCTGCGGACAATATGTATCCTCGCAGGTAATGAGCACTGCAAGGCGAAAAGGAGACGGTATGGGACTTGCAGAGGACGTCATGGCGTACCAACCCGTGAACGAGCAGGAGCACGTGGACCGAGAGCTCATTCTGGGACGTCTCGCGCATGACCCGCACGTGGCGGACCGCAGCTCGCTCGCGCACCTCACGACGAGCGCCTGGACCGTGGATGCGGCGGGCGAGCGGGTGCTTCTGTGCTACCACAACATCTACGACTCGTGGAGCTGGGTGGGCGGGCATGCGGACGGCGAGCTTGACCTTGCCGCCGTCGCGGCCCGCGAGCTCGCCGAGGAGACGGGTGTGACCCGCGCCCGCCTCGTGGACGCGGGTGCGGGCGGTATCGCCTCGCTCGAGGTGCTCACGGTGGACGGCCACGTGAAGCGAGGGCACTATGTGGGGTCTCACCTTCACCTCAACGTGACGTACCTGTTCGTTGCAGACCCCTCGCTGGCCCTGCGCAAAAAGCCGGACGAGAACAGCGACGTGCGCTGGGTTGCGCTCGATGAGGTCTTCGCCCTCTCGAGCGAGCCCTGGATGTGCGAGCGCGTGTACGAGAAGCTCATCGCCAGGACGCGCGAACTCCGCGACGCGGGCCTGCTGGGCTGAGACGAGCCCCTAGAGCGCCGTGCCGCGTGTGGGGACCGTGAGCCCCGTGAGGGCAACGCCCTCGTGCTCAAGAAGGGCCACCTTGGCCTTGATGCCCCCGCCAAACCCCGTGAGGCTTCCGTCCGCGCCCACGACGAGATGGCAGGGGACGATGATGCCGATGGGATTGGCACCCACCGCGCCGCCGGCGGCGCGTGGCGACGTGCTGGAGCCGCGCATGTCCGAGACGCGCCTCGCCACCCAGCCGTAGGTGACCGTCTGCCCGTAGGGGATGGTGAGAAGCGCCTCCCAGACGGCCTGTTGGAACGTCGTGCCGCGCGGTGCGAGACAAAGCTGTGTGGGGTCTGGCGCCTCGCCCGCGAAGTATCGGTCAAGCCAGGAGCGGGCTTGGCAGAAGACGGGCGCCTGGTCGCTGCGCTCGGCGCCGTCCCAGCAAAACTTGGCGGCGTCCCTGCCGGACGTGAACTGGCAGGCGCACAGGCTCGTGCCGTCCTCGCTCCCAAGCACGAGCGGAGCGATGAGGGCGGGCTCGTACGTCGAGTACATCATTTGCTCGATTCCTTCCTCCTTGCCTTGTCACGTGAGCGCCTGCGTGCCTTTCTCTGCGCATCCGTGAGCGGGGCGTAGTCCTTCTCGAACCCTGGGAACTGGCCACCGGCGATGGCCCACAGATACAGGCTCGCAACGCTGCCATACGGGCTGTACCTGCGTCGATAGCGCTCGAATTGCTCGCGGGTGACCTTGCGGTGGTGATAGACCATGCGCATGCCGCGCTGGATTGCCAGGTCGTCGAAGCTCAGGACGTCTGGTCGCTCAAGGCAGAAGAGCAGAAGCATCTCTGCCGTCCAGACACCGACGCCCCTAAGCGAGCAGAGCGCCGTTATGGCATCGGCGTCGTCCATGCGCTCCACGGCCGCGAGGTCGAACTCATGGCAGTTGACCTTCCTTGCGAAGTCCTTGATGTACTCGGCCTTCTTGAACGTCATGCCGCATGACTGCAGCTCCTCGGCACTCGCTCGGTCTACGCGCTCGGGACATACGCTTCCGAGCGACGCGCGAAGCCGCTCCCATACCGTGCGCTGCGCCGCGCTCGAGATCTGCTGTCCCACGATGTGGTGGATGACGGCGGAGAAGAGGTCCTCGTCGGTCTCTCTAAGTATGTGGCCGCACGTCTCCTCCACGGCCGCAATCGCCCGGCCCAGCCGTCTATCTCTTGAGGAGAGATAGTCCGTGGCCTCGCTCGTGTAGCTGAAGTACGTGGGCATCGTGGCCTCCGTCCGATCGCCTGTTGGCCTATATCATACATATGTTCGATTCTGCTGCAATAGAAATCGTGCGCCGGGTATACTCGACACAACCAACGGCGCCGCCGGGGAGCGGCGTGAGGAGAGGAGCTTCGCATGAAGGTCATGCTCGTGAACGGTAGCCCGCACAAGTATGGGTGCACGAACCGCGCGCTCGAGGAGGTTGCCCGCGCGCTCGAGGCGGACGGCGTGGAGGCGGAGATCTTCTGGATCGGCGCCAAGCCGCAGGGCGGCTGCGTGGCGTGCGGCGCCTGCGGCAAGACGGGGGAGTGCGCCTTCGGGGAGGTTGTGAACGAGTTCAGGGCAAGGGCCGCCGAGGCCGACGGCTTCGTGTTCGGTGCTCCCGTGCACTATGCCCACGCCGCGTCCTCGCTGCTGGGGTTCATGGACCGCCTGTTCTACTCGAACGGCCGCGCCGGCATGCCCAACGTGCTTGCCCACAAGCCGGCCGCAGCCGTGGTGAGTGCCCGACGCGCCGGCACCACGGTGTCGTTCGATGACATCAACCGCTTCTTCACCATCTCGCAGATGCCCATTGTGAGCTCGTACTACTGGAACAACGTCCATGGAGCCACCCCGGCCGACGTCGAGCGGGACGAGGAGGGCCTGTCCGTCATGCGCCAGCTGGGCCACAACATGGCCTGGATGCTCAAGTGCATCGAGGCGGGTCGTGCGGCGGGCGTCGAGCCCGGGGCCGAGCCGCGTGCCTGGACGAACTTCATCCGCTAGCGGCTTTCTGCTTCATGGGAAGGCGCGTCCGGGGCACCTGGCCGCGGACGCGCCGATGGGGACGCTCGCTATGGTCGTGCGCGGGGATCGGCCTACCTGGCAGGCCCGAACACCTCGACAGAGCGCGCGAGCTCCTCTCGGATCTTGATGTGCTGCGGGCATGCCTGCTCGCACTTGCCGCAGCGCAGGCAGTCGTCCGCGGGCAGGTGCCCGTGCTTCTCGACCTGCCAGGAGCGCTCCTTCTTGGCGGTCTCGGGGTTGTCGTAGAGCGTGAGCATGTTCATGGCCGTGAAGGTGCCGGAGATTCCGATGTCCTTGGGGCACACCTTGGCGCAGTAGTTGCAGCGCGTGCAGGGGATGAGGGGAATCTTGGCAAGCTCGGCGCGCGCCTCGTCGAGCGCCGTGCGCTGCTCGTCCGTGAGTCCCTCGAACGTCGCCATGTAGGAGAGGTTGTCGCGCATCTGCTCGACGTTGCTCATGCCCGAAAGCACGGTGATGACGCCCGGCAGGCTCGCGGCGAAGCGGATGGCCCAGCTGGCCACGCTCGAGGTGGGCTCGGCCTGCGTGAGCACGCGGGCCACCTGCTCGGGCGGGTTGGCGAGCATGCCGCCCTTGACCGGCTCCATGATGATGACGGGCTTGTTGTGCTTGCGCGCCACCTCGTAGCAGCGGCGGCTCTGCACGGCGGGGTTGTCCCAGTCTGCGTAGTTGATCTGCAGCTGCACGAACTCCATCTCGGGGTGCGAAGTGAGCAATTCGTCGAGCTCCTCGGGCGTGGAATGGAACGAGAATCCTGCGTGGCGGATGACGCCCTCGCGCTTCTTCTCCAAGATCCAGTCCCACATGCCCCAGTCGTCGAAGAAGTGCGTGCGGAACTCGCCCAGGTTGTGGAGCAGGTAGAAGTCGAAGTAGCCCGCCCCGGTCTTCTTGAGCGAGGTCTCGAGCTGGGTGATGGCGTCGTCGCGGCTCTCGCAGCTGATCCAGGGCGCCGCCTTGGTGGCCAGCTGGAAGCTCTCGCGTGGGTAGCGCTGCACGAGGGCTTGGGCGATGGCCTCCTCGCTGCCGGCGTAGGCCCAGGCGGTGTCGAAGTAGGTGAAGCCGGCGTCCATGAACAGGTCGACCATCCGCTTGGTCTGCTCGACGTCGATCGCCTCTCCCGCCTTGGGCAGGCGCATGAGGCCAAAGCCCAGCTTCTTGATGCCCTGTGCTCCGTCCGGTCCAATCGAGTACTGCGCCATGCTGGCTCCTCTCCCGTTGTGCCCGGCAGGCCGTCCCCGCGTGCCGCCCGGCATGTCTGTGCTGGTCGCGGGCGTGTGGGCCCGCGCGAAACCCTAGTTCCTGCGATACCACGCGAGGCACATGGCGATGAAGTCTGCCATCTGCGCCCCGAAGTCCACCGGCTCACGCACGACGCCCAACTGGGCCACCGCCTCGCGCACGAGCGGGTTGTTGAGGCACGACCCTGACAGCCCCACGGCGTGGTGGTAGATAGTGTTGACAAGCACCTCGCAGCGCTCGGCCGGCACGCCCAGGGCGCGCGAGAGCCGGGCGTTCGTCTCGTCCAGGTGCTCGTAGTAGCCGCGCTTGAAGGCCATGAGGGCCTCGACGCTCACGTTGGTCTCGATGACGGTGAAGAGCAGGTCTGCGTAGCGGAAGTAGCGGCGGTGCCGGCAGCAGACGTCGGTCCACGCGGCCGCCGCGTCTTCTGGCGTGGGAAGCGACGCCATGGTGTCGAGCAGGTCCGCCGTGTAGGCGTCGCGCAGGTCGGCCATGATGAGCAGGAAGATCTCTTCCTTGGTGCGCACGTACTTGTAGAGGTTTGCGCGCGACCAGCCAAGCCGCTCGGCGATCGTGGTGAGTGTGATCTGGTGGTAGGGGTGCTGCTCGAACAGCTCTCCCGCGGCGCCCTTGATCTGCTCTACGCGCCGGCACTTCTGCTCGGCGCTTCTCGCGCGCTGAAACTCGGTCATGCTGCGGTCTCCTCGCAAGTGACGGTGTGTAGCCTTATGGTAGCGCAACGGGCGCGTTGCGAGGTACGCGCGGGCAAGGTCGCGAACGTAAGACGGCGGGCGTGCGGGTGAGACCGGCGTGATGCCGCGCCGCGCACGTACGTGGCCGGAGAGCCGATAAGGCGGGTGCGGTCCGCGGCTTGGCGCGTTGGGTCCGCGCCGGCCGATTGGCGGCTACGCGCGCCTGAGGCCGTAGACGCGGGCGGGGCGGCACACCATGAGGGCCACGAAGACCGAGAAGCACGTGAGGGCGAGGCTGATGGGGTAGATCATCATGACCGTCGCGAACGTGGGGCTCGCGGGGAACACGAAGAGCACCCACAGGAAGCGCGAGCCGCAGACGCACACCGTGGTGATGAGCGCCGGCGTGAGCGAGATGCCAAACCCGCGCAGGTAGCCGCTGATGTTCTCGTAGGTGAGGCTGAAGACGTAGGACGGGATGATGTAGCAAACGCGCACGTAGCCGATGCCCACGACCTGCGGGTCGCCGTTGAACAGCGACAGGATCTGGCGGCCAAAGACTACCAACACGGCAATCATCGCGCCGCAGACGAGCAGGTCCTCGGCAAGCGCCACCTTGAACGAGGCGAGGCAGCGGCCGATGTTTCGCGCGCCAAAGTTCTGGCTCACGAACGTGGTGCAGGCCTGGGAGAACGAGTTCACGAGGTTGTAGCAGACGTACTCGAGCGACAGCGCGGCGCTCGAGGCCGCCATGACCTCGGTGCCCAGGCTGTTGATGCTCGACTGGATGACAACGTTGGCCACGGCAAAGACCGCGCTCTGCAGGCCTGCCGGAAGGCCGATGCGCACGATGCGCCCCAGCACCGCGCGGTCGATGCCAATCTGGGAGGGCGTGATGCGCACGGGCGCGTCGATGCGCATGAGGCGCCAGAAGAGGATCGCCGCGCTTGCCGTGTAGCTGATGACGGTGGCGATGGCGCTTCCCGCCACGCCCCAGCCCAGCCCCGGGATGAAGGCGAAGTCGAGGGCCACATTGAGCACGGCCGAGAAGGCGAGCGTCTGCAGGGGCATCTTGGTGACGCCGATGCTGCGAAGGATCGCCGCCTCGAAGTTGTAGAGCAGGATCGAGGGCATGCCCAGCAGGTAGATGCGGAAGAAGAGCAGCGCCAGGTCGAAGGCGTCGGGTGGGACGTTGAGCAGATGGAGGAGGGGTGCTGCGGCGAGCTCACCCAGGATGGTCACGACGACGCCGAGTGCCGCCATGGCGACCGAGGTGTGCGAGGCGCGGCGTACGGTGGCCTCGTCGCCCGCGCCGATGGCGTTGGCGATTACGACGTTGGAGCCCAGCGCCACGCCGATGAACAGGTTGAGGATGAGCGACGAGATGGGCGTGTTGGAGCCCACGGCCGCCATGCCGAGCGCGCCGCCGTCTCCGGTGAAGTGGCCCACCATGACGACCGAGATGAGGTTCGAGAGCTGCTCGAGGATGCCGGTGAGGGCCACGGGCAGGGCAAAGAGCGGGATGTTTCTCCACAGCGACCCCGTGAGGATCTGCAGCTCCCCGTGCCTGTGCCCCTGCTCGTGCTCGCTCTTGCGCGCCCCTGCCTCTGCTGCCATACCACTCCCGTTCGACTGTCTGCGTGCCCGTCTAGTCTAGTGACGCGGCGTTACTTGTGGTGGCGCGAACCTGAAGGTTTACATACTCGCCACGTGCTCGAGGGCAAGCTCCACGAAGCGCTCGGCCACGGGCCAGCGCCACGAGTCTGCCGGCAGGGCGTAGTCGATGGCGTAGGTGGCGTCCTGCCCCAGGTCAAAGACCGTGAGGCCGCGGGCCTGCTCGGGCGTCTTGGTGTCGTCGAGCAGGTCCTTGGGGCACACGCAGGCGCCCACGCCGCGCAGGGCCAGCGACAGCAGGGTCGCCATGTTGCGCGAGTAGGCGCGCACCTTGGGACGAAAGCCGGCGCGCGCGATGAGCTCGAGGCCCAGGCGGCCCGTGATGTCCTCGGGCGGGCTCAGCACGAAGGGGCATCCCGAGAGCGGGCTCACGTCGCCGCGGCCCAGGGGCTCGGCGAGCGCCTGGGGGTCGACGCCGTGCCGCTCGAGCAGCTCGGTGGTGGCGAGAAGCACCATGCGCTCGCGGAAGAGTGGGTGCGACTCGATGCGCGCGCTGCTTGCCGGCAGGACGCCAAAAGCCACGTCGACCTGGCGGGCGAGCAGGCCGCGCAGGATGCCCTCGTTGGTGTCCTCGCGCAGGTCGACGCACACGTTGGGGTACTGCTCGCAGAAGCGCTCGATGACGGGCGGCAGCACCGTGCGCCCGCGCGTGAACGAGATGCCCACGCGCAGGGTGCCCGCCTGCAGGTTGTCGGGGCCCGCCACCTCGCGGCGCATGTCGTCGAGCTCGCGGTTGAGGCGCTTAGCGTGGACGAGGAAGGTCTGCCCCTCGTGCGTGAGGCGCAGGGGGTTGCTGCGCACGATGAGCTTGCAGCCCAGCTCGCGCTCGATGCCGGCGATGTGGGCCGAGAGCGTCTGCTGGGTCACGTGCAGCGCCGCCGCGGCCCGCGTGAAGCTGCCCTGCTCGGCAATGGCGCAGAAGTACTCCATGGTCTGGAAGTTCACGTTGACCCCTCTGTCTCACAAGAATCGTTTGTATCAGCTATCGAGAATAACAGTTTGAAACCGTGGCCTTCTGGGTCGATAGTGCTCTATGCGCGGCCGTCCTACCTTCCAAACATCCCTCCGGCCGCGCGCATCTGCCCAACCTCGTCCCTGAGGAGCCGCGCTTCATGCTCGAGCTGGTTGTCCTTGCCGTCTTCTGCCTTCAGCTCATCGTCTTCGTCGCCGCCGGAGTGGCGGTGACGGTTCCGCTCTCCGTGGGATTCATCCTCTTCTATGGCTATGGGCTCATGCGTGGCCACGACCCGGCCGAGCTCGTTCGCATGGCCCTCTCGGGCGTCTCGACCGCGCGCGGCGTCATCGAGAGCTTCGTGCTCATCGGCATCCTCACCGCCCTGTGGCGCGCGAGCGGCACCATCTCGCAGGTCGTGGTCATGGCGTCGCCCCTCGTGACGCCCGCGGCCGCCCCGCTCGCGGCCTTTGCCCTCACGTCACTCATGTCGTTTCTCATGGGCACGGCCTTTGGCACCGCGGCCACGATGGGCGTCGTCTGCATGACGATGGCCCACTCTATGGGCGCAAACGCGCTGCTCTGCGGTGGTGCGGTGCTCGCCGGCGCCTACTTTGGCGACCGCGTCTCGCCCATGAGCTCGAGCTCGCTGCTCGTGCGCTCGATTACCCATACGTCGCTTGGCGGCAACTTCCGCGCGATGATGCGCTCCTCGCTTGTGCCGCTCGTCGTCGCGGCCGCGGCCTATGGCGTGCTGGGGGTGGCGCTTGCGCCTGCGACCTCGGGAGATGCGGGCGCGGTGTCGGGGGTGCTCGCGTCCTACTTCAGCCAGGGCGTCGTGGCCCTGCTGCCCGTGGTGCCCGTGCTCGTGCTGCCGCTTCTCAAGGTGGGCATGAAGCGGTCGATGGCCACGAGCATTGCCCTGGCGGCCATCGTGTGCGTGCTCGTCCGCGGCGTGGCGCCCGCCGAGCTGCTCCAGGCGAGCGTCTTTGGCTACGTGCCAGCCGATCCTGGCGTGGCGCGCATCATGAGCGGCGGCGGCATCTTGTCGATGGCGAACGTCACGGCCATCGTGTGCCTGAGCTCGAGCTTTGCGGGCCTCTTCGAGGGAACCGGCCTGCTCGACGGCGTACGCGGCCATGTCGATGCGCTCGCCGACACCCTCACGCCCTTTGGGGCGGTGCTCGCCGTGGTGGTGCCCGCCTCGATGGTGGCCTGCAACCAGACGCTGGGCACGATGCTCGCCCACGAGCTGTGCGCGGGCGTCGAGGAGAGCGACCGCGAGCTCGCCCTTGACCTCGAGGACTCGGCCATCGTCGTGTCGCCGCTCGTCCCGTGGTCTGCCGCCTGCAGCGCGGTGGCGAGCATGTGCGCCGCCCCCGCCACCTGCTGGCTTGCTGCCTTCTACCTGTGGCTCATTCCCGCCTGGCACCTCGCGGCCTCGCTTGCGGGCCGCCGTGGGTCGCGCGCCTCGAAGGTCTCGCGCGGCCTCGTGCGCCTCACCCTGGGCGCCGCGGCGTAGCGCTCGCCCGGCCGCCTGTCTCGCTGATTTACGTGGCTCGGTAACGGCCCGGTGCGTCGTTCGATTTGCTGACGCCCCGATTGTCCCGCGCTTCTCGCCCTTCTCGCAGACGCCCCACCGGTTCTGCACGTTTTGAATTACGTCTCATTGGTTTTACACGTCTGGAAGGCCGGGGACGTGTCAAACCAATGGCGCGACCCGCACTACGTGCTAAACCAATGGCGTGATTCGCACGACATGCCAAACCGATGACGCGATGGGGCGCCGCTAATTCGTGCGGTAGCTCGGGTCGACCTCCTGCAGCTCGGCAAACGAGTCGATCTCGACGATGTGGGAGGGGTCGCACTCGCGCACGTGCACGTCGTAGGCGTCCGCGCGCACGCGCAGGGGCACGTCGTCCCAGAAGATCTGGCGCTCCTCCTCGCCCTGCTCGAACACCTCGGGCAGGTCTGCCGCGAGGCGCGCGCCGTCCGCGCCGTCCCAGTAGGAGAGGCCCACCATCTGCCAGCAGGGCCTGTCGCTTCCCTTGGCAAGACGCGTGATGCGGCCCTCCTCGGTTGTCTTGAACATCCAGTCCTCGGTCTTGTCGACCGGAAACGCCAGGTAGTTCGAGCGGTACTGGTACTTGCTGATGTAGCTTGGGTCGGTGAGATACAGGTCGCTCTCGAAGGCGTAGGCGTTTGCGAAGTGGTCCTTCGCTGCCACTGCCGACGAGATGTTGTTCGTCTGGTCGAACAGCGGGTTGTCGATGAAGGTGACCTGAGGGTACTTCTTGAGCAGCACGTCAAACTCGTCTGCGAGGTAGCCGCGCACCACGTAGATTTCCTCGATGCCCACGGCGATGACGGCGTCGAGCAGGCGCTCGATGAAGCGCTTGCCGTGCACGCGCACGAGCGGCTTGGGGGTGTTCACCGTGATGGGCAGCATGCGGCTGCCAAAGCCCGCGGCGAAGAACACGGCACGGCGGGCGCGGTAGGGCTCGAGCGCCATGAAGCCGGCGGTCGTGATCTCGTAGGGACGGGCCGCCTCGTCCTCGTCCTGACCGGACGCCCTGCGCACGAAGCCCTCGATGGCGAGGTTCTCGAGCACGCGCGCGTCGGCCTTGTCCGAGCGCCCCGCCTCGCAGGCGACAAGCGCGTCGAACTCGGGGCGGGTGAGGGCGCGGCGGCGGCTGCAGCTCTCGTCGATCATCTGCTGGGCGGCGCGGCCAAAGTCGCGGGCCGCGTCGTACCAGATGCGCGTCCACTTGCCCACCGGAGAGCCCTTGCACTCCTTGAAGAGGGCCCACACGTACCAGTACCAGCCCACGACGGCCGTGGCGGCGATGCAGTGCAGGCGTTCCTCGGCCGTGGGCTCGCGGCCAAAGTAGCTGGGCAGGATCGCGAGGGCCTCGTCGAGCGTGTAGCCCGAGCCCTGCGCGATGAAGTTGCCGATGTCGCAGCCGTAGTCGCCCGTGGCCGCGTACTCCCAGTCGATGAGGCAGATGTCGTCGCCCCTCACCAGCAGGTTGGGGCCGTAGAAGTCGTTGTGGCACAGCACGGGCTTGCCGGCGCCCGCGCGAAGCGGCCCCACGAGCTTGGCGATCTGCTGGTTGCGCGCCTCGAAGTCGGGCGGCAGCGGCCAGCCTTCCGCCTTGAGCAGGCGCACGATCTTCTTGGCCTCGTCGTAGAAGTCGAACTTCCAGGGAGACGTCACGCCCGACTCGTGGAGCTTGCGGGCGATGCGCATGGCGTGGGCCACCTGGGCGGGGTTGGCATAGTCGAACTCGGTGCAGCCCGAGATGAAGCGGCTGATCTTCCAGCCCTGGTGCCAGTCCTCGTAGACGAACGACGTGTCGAGGCCCAGGCGGCTCGCCGCCTCGAGTGCGAAGGCCTCGGCCTTGCGGTTCACAATCTCGTCGGTGCCGGCGCCGGGGTGTCGGTAGACGTAGCGCTGGCCCTTGCACGAGAAGAGCACCGAGAGGTTGGTGAGGCCCGCGTCGAGCGGGCGCACGTCGGTGATGTCGCCGCGCTCGCAGTCGAGCGTGGCGCAGATGTTGTCGAGGATTGTGGAGTCGACGTTCTCGAAGAAGTCGGCGTCGAAGGAGCGCAGGTCTCCCAGGTAGTCGAACTCGTTGATGACGCCCGGGCCCACCTTGCGCGCGTACATGGGCAGCTCGTCGGCGTGCTCGAGGAAGACCGTCTCCCACAGCTTGCCCAGGGTGTCGGGCGCGTAGTACTCGTCGGCGAGGATCTTGAGGTAGTCGCGGGCAAAGGCCTCGTCGAGGTAGGCGGGGCCGTCCATACGCCAGGTGTGGTCGACCCCCTTGCGGCTGCCCACGATGCGCTCGCCCGCGCCCAGCTCGATCGCCGTCTTGGCGTCGTGGCCCAGGCCCTGGCTCTCGACGGCCGTGGCGCACGAGCGCCACTCGTAGGCGCTGAAGAGGTTCTCGGCGTAGTACTGGTCCGATGGGCAGACGTAGGTGTTGCCCAGCCACTCGCGGGCGGCGAAGAGCGACGCGTGGTTGTTACGCGTGGCGTACTCGGTGGTCTGCACGAGCGTGACGCCCAGCTTGTCCTCGAGGTAGTAGAAGCTCTCCTTCATGGGGCCCACGACGACGTGGATGTCCTCGACGCCGGCCTCCCTCAGCTGGCGGATGAGGCGCTCGATGAGGACCTCGCCGCGTACGCGGAAGAGGGCCTTGGGGCGCTCGAACGAGAGGGGCGCGAAGCGCCTGCCCATGCCGGCCGCCAGGATGATGGCCCCGCGCACGCGGTGGCGCTCGAGCAGCTCCGCGCCCGCGTCCGTGAGGGCGAGGTCTTCTGCGAGAAGGCCGCGGCCCCGCAGTTCGCGCACGGCGCGGTTGGCGGAGCCGAGCGACAGGCCGGCGTTCGCGGCGAGCTCGCGCTGGGTCGTGGCGGGCTTGGTCGCGAGCGAGGCGAGGACGTCGAACTGGATGCGAGAGATCATGGGCTGTTCCTTGCTTGGGGTGGTTGGGGAGGGTGCGTGACGTGACGGCATCGGCCGTGCTCGGGCTGGCGCCGATGTCTGCTAGCAGGCCCCGCGGCCGGCGATGCCGCGGGCGATGGCAGCGGCGACGCCCTGGCGCTGGGCCGCGTACGGCCTGCCCTCGAGCAGCAGCTGCTCCACGCGGATCCGGTCGAGCTCGCGCGGTTCGGTCTCGTAGGGGTCTGCCGAGAGGACCGTCATGTTGGCGAGCTTGCCGGGCTCGAGCGAGCCCCAGTCGCGTTCGTCGAACGTGGTCCAGGCGCCGTTGTAGGTGCACATGCGCAGGGCCTCGCGCACGGTGAGCGACTGGGCGGGGTTGCTGTGGTTGCACGCGCGGCTCATCCACAGGATGGGGTCGGGGTCGGTGCAGGGGGCGTCGGAGCCCGCCGAGATGGTGATGCCGCGGTCCCAGAGGTCGCGCAGGGGGTTGAGGCGCGCCGCGCGCTCGGCGCCCAGGATCTTCTCGAGGTAGGCGTCGGGCTCCTGCGGCCAGTCGATGAACGAGGTCTGCATCGGCAGCTGGATGTGGTGGCGCGCGCAGAGCTCGAGGCTCTCCTCCGTGGGCAGGCAGGCGTGGATGATGCCATGGCGGTGGTCTGGCCTCGGGTGGTCCTCGAGCGCGGTGGCCAGGGCGCGGGCGGCCTGGTCGAAGGCGGCGTCCCCGATGGCGTGCATCTCGATCTGCAGGCCCGCGCGGTTCGCCTCGACGCAGAAGCGCGTGACCTCCTCGTCGGTGTAGTAGAGCACGCCGGTGTCGCCCGTGCCCTCGTAGGGCTCGTCCAGCGCCGCGTCGGTGGAGCCAAAGCAGCCGTCGAGTGCGCAGGCGAAGCAGCCGCCGATGCGCGGCAGGTGACGGCTCGTGGCCACACGCACGTCCATCGACTGGGGGAACACGCGCACGGCAAAGCCGCCCTGGGCGCTCTTGGCGAGCCAGCGCTCGAGCGAGATGTCGAGGTTTCCGGCAAAGCCTACGCCGCTCACATCGTGGACCATGCCGATGCCCTTGCCCGCGAGGTAGTCCATGGCGCGTTGGATGTTGCCCACGAGCTCGGGGATTGAGAGCGACCCCGTGATGAAGTCCGAGACGGCAAAGAACGCCTCCTGGTTCATCTCGCCCGTCTCGGGGTGGTAGCCGCGCAGGCCGCTCACGCGCTTCTCGACCCTCTCGAGCAGGCGCGAGTTGACGACGCAGGCGTGGCCGTCGTACTTCACGAGCATGAGGGGCCGGTCGGGGCAGACGGCGTCGAGCTCGGCGCGGCTTACGAGGCGGCCCTCCTCCACGGAGTAGGGCGAGGCGCCAAAGGCGATAAGGGTCTTGGCGGCGCTGTTGTGGGCAAAGTCGGCGACCATCTCGCAGATTTGCTCGTTGGAGCGTGCGTCCATGACGTTGAGGCCCGCGTTGAAGGTGGCGAAGCTCGCGAGGTGCTCGTGGGTGTCGACGAAGCAGGGGACGAGGGCGCGTGGTCCCAGGTGCTCGACGGGGGCTCCCCCGTAGCGGGCGGGCAGGTCGTTGCCCACGTAGGCGATGCGGCCGCCCTCCTCGACGAGGTAGCGGCAGACGTCGTCGTGCTCGTTGACGGTAAGGATGTGACCCTCGTAGACCTTCATGCGTCTCCTGACGTTTGGCGTGACGCGTCTGCGTTTGACGCGGTGGTTGATTGCTCGTTCGCGAATGCAAGCGTTCCGTAAACGGTGAACATGCTAGTACGTGAACGCGCCCGCGACCGCGCTTCTCGGCCAACGGTGCCTGCGCCAGCTGGGAAGACCATGGGCGACAAGGACATGACCGAGCAACGCCGCCGCCAACGGGGTGCCGATCACTAGCCATGAGCCCCTCTCGCCAAAGACCCCTCTCGCCAAGGACCCCTCTCGCCAAGGACCCCCTCTCAAATTCCTAGGAATATGTCGATATGAGTATCCGCTAAATGTTGTTTTCGCCATTTTCCTAGGAATTTGTGGTTGGGAGAGCGGGGGACTGCTCGCCTGGTATTTATGGTTGGGAGAGCGGGGCTGCTCGCCTGGCATCGTGACAACCGGGAAGGAGGCCGCCCGCGGTGTCTCTCCTTTACATAACGTCGCATATACAGGGATGTTGTTGAGATGGAAACACGATGCGGGTGCCGCGCCCGTGCGTGGCGCTATACTTCTGTACACATATGAAGTTCTCAAGTGCGGCGCCCCAGTCTCGGCGCCGCTGGCGGCGGGCGCGCCTGCGTCCGCCTTCTGAGAGGAGAGACGCATGGCAACTACCATCCCCGGCAGCCTCCGGGTCTCCAACGACGTCATCGCCGACCTTGCCGGCTACGCCGCGCTCGAGTGCTATGGCGTGGTGGGCATGGCCTACACGGACGCCCAGGACAACATCGTGCGCCTGCTCTCGTTCGGCAGCCTGCGCAAGGGCATCGACGTGAGCACCTGCGAGGGCACCGTCAAGGTCGACCTGCACACCGTGCTCGAGCAGGGCGTCAACATGGCGAGCGTCTCGCGCAACCTCCAGAGCGCCGTGCGCTTCACGCTCAAGGAGATCGCCCAGATCGAGGACGCGGACGTCACGGTCCACGTCGAGGACCTGCGCGCCAACAAGTAGCAACACAGAAGGCCCGGCCTCGCGTCGGGCCGCCGCACGTTACTGGCCCGCACCGCGCCCGGCCAGCCTACGATTTGGAGAGAATCTCACCTATGATTGCCAACACGATTCGCTCGTGCTTCCCCGTGGCCGCCCAGGCCGTCGCCGACAAGTCCGAGGACATCAACAAGCTCAACGTCTTCCCCGTGCCTGACGGCGACACCGGCACCAACATGTCGCTTACGCTGGGCACCGTCGTGCGCGAGATCGCCGCGCTGCCCGCCGGCGCCGACATGGAGGCCGTCGCCAAGGCGATCACCCACGGCTCGCTCATGGGCGCGCGCGGCAACTCCGGCGTCATCACGAGCCAGATTCTGCGTGGCATGGCCGAGGGCCTCGTGGGCGCGCACGACCCCGTGACCACGGGCGACATCGCGAGCGCCTTCCGCAACGCCGTCAAGGTTGCCTTCAAGGCCGTGCGCAAGCCGGTCGAGGGTACGATCCTCACCGTCATCCGCGACATGAGCGCCCGCGCGGACCGCTGCGACAAGGAGAAGATGCCCGTTCCCGAGATGCTCGAGGCCCTCGTCGTCGAGGCCTACGAGAGCGTTGCGCGCACGCCCGACCTGCTGCCCGTCCTCAAGGAGAATGGCGTCGTCGACTCGGGCGCCTACGGCTTCGCCACCTTCGTCGAGGCCTTCGTGAACGCGGCCCTGGGCAAGAGCGGCGTCTCCATCGACTTCGACACCACCGTCGCCACGGCCGACGGCGCCCACAACGCCGCCGACGCGCGCGTCGCCATCGAGCTCAATGACGACTGGGAGGGCTCGGAGTACCGCTACTGCAACGAGTTCCTCTTCAAGGCCGAGGAGGGCTTTGACCCGGACGCCGCCCTCACGCACCTCGCCACGCTGGGCGACTGCGAGCTCGTTGTGGGCTCCTTCCCCGACTTCAAGGTGCACGTGCACTCCAACGAGCCCAACCGTGTGCTCGAGTACATGCTTCAGTACGGCCAGGTCTACGAGGTCTTCATCCACAACATGGACATGGAGGCCCACGACCGCACCGCCAAGATCGCCGACGACCAGGCGACCGCCCGCGAGCCGCGCAAGCCGCTGGGTTTCGTGGCCGTCGCCGCCGGTGACGGCGAGGCCGAGATTCTCAAGTCCCTGGGCGTCGACGTCGTGGTCTCCGGTGGCCAGACGATGAACCCCTCCACGGCCGACATCCTCGACGCCGCCGCCGCGACCAACGCCGACAGCGTCATCGTGCTGCCCAACAACGGCAACATCCGCATGGCCGCCGAGGCCGCCGCGAGTGCGAGCGAGGACTTCGAGATCGTCGTCGTTCCCACCAAGACGGTGCCCCAGGCCTTCGCCGCGATGTTCGCGGTCGACACCGACGCCACCGCCGCCGAGAACGCCGAGGCCATGGTCGAGGCCATCGCCGAGGTCCGCGACGGCGAGGTCACGCACGCCGTGCGCGACTCCCAGGCGGCCGACGGCACACCCATCCACGACGGCGACATCATGGGCATCGCCGGCGGCGACATCGCCATCGTGGGTTCCGACGTCGAGCAGGTGACCCTCGACCTCATCAACAAGATGCAGGAAGAGGAGGAGGGCGACACCCTCACGATCCTTGCCGGCCAGGACATGGACGACGAGCGCTTCGAGGCCCTGTGCGACCGCATCGAGGACGCCCAGCCCGACCTCGAGGTCGACGCCCACCGTGGCGGCCAGCCGCTCTACCCCGTCATCTTCTCGATCGAGTAGGTCGCAAGGAACGTGGGGGCGGCCGGAGAGCCCGGCGTTGCCGGGACCCTTCCTACCATAGGCGAGGCGTCGATGCGCCTCGCGCGCACGCGGGCGTGGGACGCTGATGTCTCACGCCTGCGCTTTGCTCGCGGGGCACGCGCCGAGGCCCTCGAGCGCATTGGCGTGCGCACCGTGCGCGACGCCCTGCTCCACGTGCCGCACCGCTACCTCGACTTCACGCGCGTGACGCCCGTGGCCGCTGCCGATATCGGCACCGAGGCCACGGTGGTGGGCGCCGTCGACAAGGTGACGCTCAAGCGCCCGCGCCCGCGCCTGCAGATTGTCGAGGTGGCGCTCGTCGACGCCTCCGGCGTGCTCATGTGCGCCTTCTTCAAGCAGCCGTGGCTGGCCGAGCAGATTCATCGCGGCGACACCCTGGCGGTCTCCGGCAAGGTCACGTTTGCCTATGGCTTCAAGCAGATGACCCCGCAGTTCCACGAGGTCGTGGCCAAGGCGGGCGAGGCGAGCGTGGGCTCTGCCACGTTTGCTCGCATGCTGCCGGTCCACGGCGTGACCGAGGGGCTCTCGGCGGCCTGGATGCGCCGCATCGCGTCTGCCGCTGTGGCCGACTACGCCGACGCCTGCGACTACCTGCCCGCGAGCCTCGTGGCCAGCCACCGGCTCATGACGCTCGCCCGGGCGCTTCGCGAGGCGCACTTTCCCACCTCGCGCGTTGGCGCCGAGCATGCCCGCCGCCGCCTCGCCTTCGATGAGCTGCTCTGTCTGCAGGTGGCCCTGCTCGCGCGCCGTGCCATCGAGGTGGCAGACGTGCGCCCCCACCAGCACGTCATCGACGGTCCGCACAGGGACGCACTGCTCGCGGCCCTGCCCTTCTCGCTCACGGACGAGCAGGACGCGGCCGCTCGCGACATCCTGGCCGACATGGCCGCGCCCCGCCCCATGAACCGCCTGCTTCTGGGCGACGTGGGAACGGGCAAGACGGCCGTCGCCGCCGTGGCGCTCGCCGCCTGCGCAGACTCGGGGACCCAGGCCGCCGTCATGGCGCCCACCTCGGTGCTCGCGCGCCAGTATGCCGAGAAGCTCGGCCCCGTGCTCGACGCGGCGCAGGTGAGCTGGGCACTCGTGACGGGCGCCACCCCCGCCCCCGAGCGCGCCAGCGTCGCGGGGCGCCTGACCGCAGGCGAACTCACGGTCCTCTTTGGCACCACGGCCGTGCTCGGCGACGACCTGCAGTTTCATGACCTGTCGCTCGTCGTGGTCGACGAGCAGCACCGCTTTGGCGTGGGCCAGCGCGCCCGCCTGCGCGCCAAGGGCGAGGCGGCCGACCAGCTCACGATGACGGCGACGCCCATCCCGCGCACGCTTGCGCTCTCGGTCTACGGCGACCTCGACTGCTCGCGCATCGCGCACCGCCCGCACCCGGGCGCGGGCGTCACCACCAAGCTCATCACACCCGAGAACGCCGACATCGCCCACACCGCGATCGCCGACGCCATCGCGGCGGGGCACCAGGCCTACGTGATCTGCCCGCTCGTGGACGACGCCGACGAGGGCGACGAGCTCGACGACGTGCCGCAGGCCGAGCTGGCCCAGACCTCGGCCAAGCCGCACTCGGCACTTGCTACCCACGAGCGGCTACAGCGCGTGTTCAGGGGCTCTGAGGTGGGGCTGCTCCACGGACGCATGCCCACGGCCGAGAAGGACGAGGTCATGGCAGCCTTCCGCGCAGGCACCATCGACGTGCTCGTCTCGACCACGGTGGTCGAGGTGGGCGTCGACGTGCCCAACGCCACGGTCATGATGATCTGGGACGCCGACCGCTTTGGCCTGGCGACCCTGCACCAGCTGCGCGGACGCGTGGGCCGCGGCAGGTGCGCGGGCAGCGTCTACCTGGTGAGCGCGGCGCGCGGAACGAGCCCGGCGGCCAAGCGCCTGCGCTCGCTCGAGCGTACGAGCGACGGCTTCGAGCTTGCTGAGACGGACCTGCGCCTGCGCCACGAGGGCGAGGTCCTGGGATACCGCCAGAGCGGCGGCGTGACGCTTCGCCTCGTCGACCTCGTGGCCGACGCGGACCTCGTGGCGGCGGCCCATGCGGACGCCGAGGCAATCGTAGAGAGTGACCCGGCGCTCACCGACGCGCGCCACGCGCCCCTTTCGCGCGAGGTGCGCCGTCGGTTTGGCGCCTACTTCAGGGGAGAGAGGGCAGACAGATGAGAATCGTTGGAGGCAAGTGGAAGGGTCACCCCATCGAGGCCCCCGACGGGCGCGACGTCACGCGTCCCACGACCGACCGCGTGCGCGAGGCCGTCTCGTCGATGCTGCTCAGCGCCCGTGGCCTTTCGCTCGACGACGTGCGAGCGCTCGACGCCTTCGCCGGCTCGGGGGCGCTTGGCCTCGAGCTCTTGAGCCGCGGCGCCGCCCACGTCACCTTCGTCGACCTCGACCGCGGGGCCTGCGCGCGCGTGCGCAGAAACGCCGGCACCCTTGGCGCCGCCTCCGCCACCTTCGCGGTGGTACGCGGCGACTCGTGCCGCCTCGCGGCCGCGGGCAGCCTCGCGGGCGCGCCGTTCGACATCGTTTTGCTCGACCCGCCCTATGCCACCGAGGTGGACGTCGTCGCCGGCCTCGTCGGGGCGCTCGACTGCAGCGGGCTGCTCGCGTCCGACGCCATCGTTCTCTACGAGCGCTCCGCGAGCCGCCCCACGATCGAGCCGGCCGGGTTTGTGCCGCTCAAGCAGAAGCGCTATGGTCAGACGGCCGTCGACCTCCTTGGAAGGGAATCCTAGAGCATGAGCATGCCGACCCAGCACATCGACCGCATCGAGCACGTGGTCGTGCCCGGTACGTTCGACCCCATCACCTATGGCCACATCGACGTCGTGCGCCGCGCCCGCCGCATCGCCGGCCGCGTCACGGTGGCCGTTGCCGCGAGCCTGGGCAAGAACGGCACGGGTCCCGTGCTGTCGCTTGACGAGCGCGTCGAGCTCGCCCGCCGCGCGCTTGCCGACGAGGGCGTGAGCGAGGGCGTCGACGTGCGCCCGCTCACGGGCCTGCTCGTCGACTTCTGCCACGAGGTGGGGGCGGGTGCCGTGGTCAAGGGCCTGCGCGCCATGACCGACTTCGAGTACGAGCTTCAGCAGGCAGACCTCAACTTTCGCCTGGCACCCGACGTCGAGAGCATCTTCGTGATGAGCAACCCCGCCTATGGCTACGTCTCGAGCTCGATCGTGCGCGAGCTGGCGGGGCTGGGCGCCGACATCTCGATGCTCGTGCCGCCCTGCGTGGTCGAGAAGCTGGGCGAGCACTTCTCGCACAAGGCATAAGCCGCGCTTTTATCGAACGTGTTTGTGTGGGGGAGTCGGAGCCTGCGGGTCACGGCTCCCTTCTTTGTGAGGAGACGGCGCGTTGCCCCCGTGACCTTGCGGCCCTATGAGAATCGTGGTTGCTAAACGTCCGAAAGCAGACTATCATAGCAAGCCGTTAGTCTGATTTCGGATGATTTGGAGCATTGTGGAGTATGTAGACGAATCGCGGGCGCTCGATGCCAACGGCCTGGTCTGCATGGACGTGTGGAGTCGTAGCTTTGACTTGCTCTACCGCAAGAGCGACCAGCTCTACCACGAGATAGCCGTCAACTGCGGCATCTCCGAGAACGCCTATTGGCTCATGTACGTCATCTACACCTGCGGTGGCACCGCCCCGATGCGCGAGCTCGTCGAGCGCTGCTGCAGCCCCAAGCAGACGGTTGCCTCGTCGCTGCGCGCGCTCGAGGGCAAGGGCTACGTCGAGATCTCCTTCTGCGAGGGCAGCCGCAAGAACAAGCAAGTGTCGTTCACCGAGACGGGCCGGGAGTTCGCGCGCACGCAGATTGTGCCGGCGAACATCGCCGAACGCCGGGCCTTCCAGACCCTCGAGCCCGCCGAGCGCGCCGAGATGCTGCGCCTGGTCGAGAAGTACGCCGCGGCCATCGAGCAGGAGCTTGCGAACATGAAGGGAAGGGACAAGTGAGCAACAACGATACGACCATCGAGGCCGAGCTCAGGCGCATCGCGCGCGAGGAGGGCCTTAAGGGGCACGGCGCGGGCCTGCGTCTGCTCGCGCGCCTCGTGGCCCCCTACAAGGGGCTCGTCCTCGCGACCTTCGTGGCGATGCTGTTCGACCTCTCGGGCATGCTGCTCATCCCCACGCAGCTCTCGGCCATGATCAACACGGCCGTGACGACGCACGACACGAGCGAGTTCCTCGTCCATGGCGGCCTCATGCTGGCGGCTGCGCTCGCAGGATCTGCCGGCTACATCGCCTCGACGTGGCTTGCCTCGCGCCTGTGCGCCAACGTGGGCCGCGACCTGCGCTGCCGCGTCTACGAGGCGTCGCTCAAGTTCCCGGCCGAGGACTTCAACCGTATCGGCACGGGCTCGATGATCACGCGCACGCTCTCAGACGCCAACGTGGTGCAGCAGACGCTGCTCATGACGATCCTCATGATCTTCCCCGTGCCCGTCATGTGCGTCATCGCCTGGGGCCTGGCCTTCTCGACCGATGCGGTCATGGGCTGGATCTTGCTTGCTGTGACGCTCGTGACGCTTGCTCTCTCACTTGCCGCCGTACTCGGCACCGCGCCCGTCTTCGAGAAGCTCCAGAGCTTCATCGACGCGATGAACGCCCGCCTGCGCGAGGCCATTGGCGGCGTGCGCGTCGTGCGCGCGTTTGGCCGCGAGGAGCAGACGACGGCCACGCTCAACGAGACCTTCGAGCGTTACGCCACCAACGCCATCCGCGTGAACCTGGTCTTCGCCACGACCGACGCCCTGACGTTCTTCCTCATGAACGTCGTCGAGTCGCTCATCATGTGGAACGGCGCGAACCGCGTGGGCGCGGGCGCCATGCAGATTGGCTCCATCTCGGCCCTCATCGAGTACGCGATGCTCATCCTGTTCTTCATGATGATGGCCCAGTTCGCCATCGTCTCGGTGCCACGCGCCCTTGCGTGCCTGGACCGCGCCGTCGAGGTGCTGACGGTGGAGCCGGCGATCGTCGACGGCCCGCGCGAGCTGGGTGCGGGCAGCGAGATGCGGGCAGACGTGCCCGTGGCGCGCTTTGTCCACGCGAGCCTGCGCTACTCAGACGCCGACGAGGAGACCCTGCACGGGCTCGACTTTGCCCTTGCGCGCGGCCAGGTCACCGCGATCATTGGCAACACGGGCTCGGGCAAGTCGACCATCGCCAAGATGCTGCTGCGCTTCGCCGACGTCACGGATGGCTCGCTCGAGTTCCTTGGCACCGACGTGCGCGAGCTCACCCAGGCGAGCCTGCGCGAGCGCATCTCCTACGTGCCGCAGAAGGCCTGGCTCTTCTCGGGCACCATTGCCGAGAACCTGCGCCAGGGGGCGCCCGAGGCAGACGACGCGCGCCTGTGGCACGCCCTCGACGTGGCCCAGGCAGACTTCGTGCGCGAGCTTCCGGGCGGCCTCGACGCCCGCGTGTCGCAGGGCGGCACGAACTACTCGGGCGGCCAGCGCCAGCGTCTGGCCATCGCCCGCGCCCTCGTGCGCGAGGCCGACCTCTACGTCTTCGACGACTCGTTCTCGGCCCTCGACTACAAGACCGACGCGGCGCTGCGCCACGCCCTTGCGCCCGAGCTCGCCTGCGCCGCCACGCTCATCATCGCCCAGCGCGTGAGCACCATCCGCGACGCCGACCAGATCGTCGTGCTCAGGGACGGGCGTGTCGTGGGGCTGGGTCGTCACGACGAGCTCATGAAGACCTGCGACACCTACCGCGAGATTGCCGAGTCCCAGGAGAGGGGAGGCCACCATGACCAGCGCTAACGACGAGCTCGAGTACCAGGCGCCCGAGGCGGCCGAGGAGCTTGAGGTTCCCGAGCACGCCGGACGTACCGCAAGGCGTCTGTGGGAGGCGGCCGCCGGGCAGCGCTGGCGCGTCGTCGTGGCCGTCGTCTCGAGCGTCCTCTACGTCGCCGCGAGCCTGGGGGCCGTTGCCTACTCGGCCGACCTCATCGACACGCTGTGGGCCAACATCCAGGCGTGCCGGGGCGCGGGCGAGGCGTTCTCCGTGGCGCTCAACAACGGTGGGGCGCGCATCTTCACGTTCTTTGGCATCTGGACGGTGGCCTGGGCCTTCTACGCCCTGCAGGCCCTCGTCATGGCGAGCTTCGCCGAGCGCCTGAACCTGTCGCTGCGCCGCCGCATCTCGTCCAAGATCGAGCGTCTGCCGCTTGCCTACTTCGACGCCCACCAGCCCGGCGACACCATCAGCCGCGCCACCAACGACCTCGACAAGATCTCTGAGTCGATGCAGCGAGGCCTGCTGCAGCTCGTGACCTCGGTGGTGTTCGTGATTGGTGCCATTGCCGTGATGCTCACCTACAACGTGCGGCTCACGCTCGTGTTCGCCGCCTTCACGGCGGTGGCCCTGCTCGTCACGAAGTTCTTCGCCTCTTGCACCCTGGCCGCCGGAAGCGCCCGCCAGGACGCCCTGGGCGCGCTCACGAGCCAGGTCGAGCAGGCCTACTCGGGCCGCTCGGTGATCCTTGCCTTTGGCAGCGAGCTCAGCAGCGCTGAGAAGGTCGCGGCCGACGCCACGCGCCTTGCCAACGCCAGTGCCCGCGCGGACTTCCTCACGAACGCCGTCGGACCTGCCATCCGCTTCCTCATGCGCCTGTGCCAGGTGACGATTGCGGTGCTCGCGGGCACCATGCTCGTGGCGGGTCAGCTCACGGTTGGCGCCTTCCAGGCGTTCTTCCAGTTCGTGACGCAGGGCTCCGAGCCCCTCACGCAGCTGGGCCTCACGGTCAACATGCTGCAGGGTGCGCTTGCCGCCGCCGAGCGCGTGTTTGCCCTGCTCGACGCAGACGAGGTCGAGGCAGACCCCGCGAACCCCGCGACGCTCGCGCACCCGGTGCGGGGACGTGTGGCCTTTGAGCACGTGCGCTTTGGCTACAGCCCGACCAAGCCCCTCATGCGCGACGTCTCTCTTCTGGCCGAGCCCGGACAGAAGGTCGCCATCGTGGGCGCCACGGGCGCCGGCAAGACCACGCTCATCAACCTGCTCATGCGCTTCTACGAGGTCGACGGCGGCCGCATCACGCTCGACGGCGTCGACACGCGCACGATGCGCGCGGCCGATCTGCGCGCCGAGTTTGGCATGGTGCTGCAGGACGCGTGGCTGTTCGAGGGCACGGTGGCCGACAACATCGCCTACGGCCGGCCCGACGCCACGCGCGAGGAGGTCGTGGCCGCGGCCAAGGCGGCCCACGTCGACTTCTACATCCGCACGCTGCCCAAGGGCTACGACACCGTGCTCGCCAACGACGCCGAGAGCGTGAGCGCGGGCCAGCGGCAGCTCCTCACCATCGCCCGCGCAATGCTCGCCGACCCCGCGATTCTCATCCTCGACGAGGCCACGAGCTCGGTTGACACGCGCACCGAGCAGGCCATCGTCCATGCGATGGAGACGCTCATGGCCGGGCGCACGAGCTTCGTGATCGCCCACCGCCTCTCGACGATCGTCGATGCCGACCTCATCCTCGTGATGGACCACGGCACGATCATCGAGCAGGGCACCCACGAGCAGCTCATGGAGGCAAACGGCGCCTACGCGAGCCTCTATCTGAGCCAGTTCGCCTAGCGAGCGAAACAAGGGCGACAAAGGGGTCAGAGCCCTTTGTCACCCTTTCTGAAAATGAGGGAGCGCCCGTGCACCCCCCCCTCGCTCACCGTTTGTGGCCGGTTCGCGTGCCTGATGCGACAAGATGCCCCCTCGCGTGCTCAACGTGACTAAATCGAGCTCCGTAGCTTCAATCTTTGTCGCGTTGGGCACGCGTCTTGTTTGGGCAGCGGAGGGCTGCGCCAAGTGCTACCCTCGGGTGCGGACACAAACTCGCGCACGCGAGGACAACCCAAGGGAGGAACCATGCCCTGCACCACCATTCTCATTGGCAAGAAGGCGAGCTACGACGGCTCGACGATCGTTGCCCGCAACGAGGACTCCGGCAACGGCACGTTCGAGTCGAAGCGCTTCGTCGTAGTCGACCCGGATTCGCAGCCGCGCCACTACACCTCGGTCATCTCGCACGTCCAGATCGACCTGCCCGATGACCCGCAGCGCTATACCGCCGTTCCCAACGCCAACCTCTCCCAGGGCATCTGGGGTGAGGCTGGCTTTAACGAGAGCCAGGTGGCCATGAGCGCTACCGAGACGCTCACCACCAACGAGCGCGTGCTGGGTGCAGACCCGCTCGTGGCCCTCAGACCAGCCAAGGGAAAGCCGGGCGAGCCGGGCTATGAGCCCGAGGTCGCCGGTGGCATTGGCGAGGAGGACTTCCTCACCATCGTGCTTCCCTACATCCACAGCGCCCGCGAGGGCGTAATGCGCCTGGGCGAGCTGCTCGAGACCTACGGCACCTACGAGATGAACGGCACCGCCTTCTCCGACGCCGACGAGATCTGGTGGATGGAGACCGTGGGTGGCCACCACTGGATCGCCCGCCGCGTGCCCGACGAGGCCTACGTCACGATGCCCAACCAGCTGGGCATCGACGAGTTCGACCTCGATGACGCCTTTGGCGAGCAGAGGGACTGCCTGTGCTCGGCCGACCTGCGCGAGTGGATGGCCGCGAACTACCTCGACCTCACGTTCTCCGACGCCGACCTCGGCCTCGCGGGCTCCGATGACGAGGACGCCGCTGGCACAGACGGCGTGCACGTCCTCTTCAACCCGCGCGAGGCCTTTGGCTCGCACACCGAGCGCGACCACGTCTACAACACCTGCCGCGCCTGGGTCATGCAGCGCGCGCTCAATCCCTCCGACATCTGGGACGGCCCCGACGCCGACTTCACGCCCGACTCCGACGACATCCCCTGGTGCCGCGTGCCCGAGCGCAGGCTCACGATCGAGGACGTCAAGGACGTGCTGTCGAGCCACTACGAGGGCACGCCGTATGACCCCTACGGCAACCTTGGCACGCCCGAGCAGGCGCACCGCTACCGCCCCATCGGCATCAACCGCAACTCGCAGCTCGCCGTCCTGCAGATTCGCCCGTACGCGCCCGCTGCCTGCCGCTGCGTGCAGTGGATGGCCTACGGCTCCAACGCTTTCAACACGCTCGTGCCCTTCTATGGCCTCGTGAGCGACACGCCGGCCTACCTGCGCGACACCACCGACACCGTGACAAGCGAGAACTTCTACTGGGCAAACCGTCTCATCGCTGCGATCGCCGACCCCCACTTTGGCGACAACATCAACGCCATCGACAACTACCGCGAGGTCACGATGGCCTACGGCCACCAGGTGCTGCGCGAGTGCGACGCGGCGGTGACGGGTCTTGCCGAGGGCGCCGGCGTCGCCGAGCTGCTCGAGGCTGCCAACGAACGCGTGGCCGAGAGGCTCCGCGAGGAGACCGACAAGCTCCTGGGGAAGGTCCTCTACACGTCGAGCATGAAGATGCGGAACGGTTTCTCGCTGTCCGACCACTAATCCGGTCGATACCGCGAACGTGGCGCGCCTGGCTCCCCGTGGGGCCGGGCGCGTCGCTTTATGCGGATACGTCCTGGGCCATGATGGTGCCGCCGCCCAGGCACTCATCGCCCTCGTAGACGACGACGGCCTGGCCAGGCGTGATCGCGCGCTGGGGCGTCTCGAACTCGACCCTCACGCGCCCGTCTGCCAGCGGCGTGACGAGGCAGGGTTGGTCGGGCTGGTGGTAGCGCACCTTGGCGGCTGCCCGCAGGGGAGCGGCGGGCACCTGACCCGCGACCCAGTTCCAGTCGCCGGCGACAAGCTCGCTCGAGAGGAGCTGCTCCTGCTCGCCCAGGGTCACGGTGTTGGCCGTCGTGTCGATGTCAACCACGTAGACCGGGTGGGTGCAGGCCACGCCCAGGCCCTTGCGCTGGCCGAGGGTGTAGCGAAGCGCCCCCGCATGGGTGCCGATGACGTTGCCCTGCGTGTCGAGGACGTCGCCGGGCGTGGCGGCGCGGCCCGTACGCTCCTCAATAAAGTGCAGGTGGTCGCCACCGGGCACGAAGCAGATGCCCTCGGAGTCCTTCTTGTGGGCACTCGAGAGGCCCAGGCGGTGGGCGATGTCGCGCACCTCGGGCACCTTGTGGAGGCCGCCCAGCGGAAACATCACGTGGGCGAGGCGCTGCTGCGTGAGGCCAAAGAGGAAGTAGCTCTGGTCCTTGGCCGCGTCGACGCCCTTGAGCAGGTGGTAGCCGCGCGCGTCGTGCGTCACGCGGGCGTAGTGGCCGGTCGCGAGGTGGTCGCACCCCAGCTCGAGCGCGCGGTCGAGCAGGGCGCCAAACTTGAGGTGGCGGTTGCAGGCCACGCAGGGGTTGGGGGTGAGGCCCGCCTCGTAGCCCGCCACGAATGGGTCGATGACCTCGCGGGAGAACTGGTTTGTGTAGTCGAAGGTGTAGTGGCGGATGCCCGCGTCCCAGCAGGCCTGGCGGGCGTCCGCCACGTCGTCGGTGCTGCAGCAGGTGCGCTCGCCGGGACGGTCGTCCTCGTTGCTTGCGAGGCGCATCGTGGCGCCCAGGCAGTCATAGCCCTGCTCCACCAGCAGGTTTGCCACGACGCTCGAGTCGACGCCGCCGCTCATGGCAACGAGCACGCGCCCCCTACCCACGGCCCACCTCCCTGGCGCGGGTCCGCAGGGTGGCTGCGACGTCTGCGATGGCCGCGGCCGCCGTGTCGACGTCTGCCTCGTCGTTCTCGGCCGCATCGAGCGAGATGCGCAGGTAGGTGCGCGCCTCCTCGTCACCCACGCCCATGGCGGCGAGCACGTGACTCTTCTCGACGGCCCCCGCCGCGCAGGCAGACCCCGCGCTCACGCAGACGCCGCGTCCGTCGAGCAGAACGAGCGCGCTCTCGTGGTCGACGCCCGCGAGCGTGACGGCCACGATGCCGCCCACGCGCCGCTCGGGCAGGGAGGGCCCCAGGACGCGCGCGCCGTCGATGCGCTCGAGCTGGGCTACGAGCCGCTCGCGCAGGGCCTCGAGCCTCGCGCGGTCTGCCTCGAGGTCATTGGTTGCCTCGGCGAGGGCGGCCGCCATGCCGCAGGCGCTGGCGACGTCGACGGTGCCAGCGCGGTGGCCGCGCTCCTGTGCGCCGCCGTGGACGAGCGAGGCAGGCACGATGCGGTGGGAGCACAGAAGCGCCCCGGTGCCGCGCGGCCCGTGGAACTTATGGGCCGAGAGGGTGAGCAGGTCAAAGCCGTCGCGCGTAAAGTCGAGGGGGAGGTGCCCCGCGGCCTGCACGGCGTCGGTGTGAAACAAGATGCCGCGCTTGCGGCACATGCGGCAGACCTCGCGTACGGGCTGCACGGCCCCCACCTCGTTGTTCGCGTACATGAGCGAGACCAGGGCCGTGTCCTCGCGCAGGGCCGCCTTGACGTCCTCGACCGCCACCACGCCGTCTGGCTGCGGCTTTACGAGCGTTATCTCGAAGCCTCCGCCATAGGGGCCGTCCTCACTTGCGAGCCAGTCGAGGCAGCGCAGGACGCTGGGGTGCTCGATGGCCGAGGCCACGATGTGCCGCCTGCCCTCGCGTGCGCCATGGGCGGCGCCCGTGAGCAGGGCCTGGTTGTTGGCCTCGGAGCCTCCCGAGGTGAGCTCGACCTCGCTGGGACGGGCGTGGAGGCACTCGGCGATGGCGCGCCGCGCCCCCTCGAGGGCCTGGCGCGCGCAGTCTCCGGCGGCGTGCTGGCTCGCGGGGTTGGCGAAGGCGTCGCCCGTGCCTATGAGGCGCATGGCGTCGAGCGCCGCCGTGCTTGGCCTGGTGGTGGCCGCGTTGTCGAGGTAGATGAGGCTCATGGCTTCCCGTCTCGGTTGCTTTATCTGGCTGGGACAGTTGAGCCCGAAGCTATATCGTCCCAAACCGCAGGTAGGGTGGGACAGAATGCTACGGGCAAATGCGTCCCAGGTGCTTCTAGTTCTGCTCGGCAGCCTCGCCGTGCGGGGCGGAAGGCGCGTTGCGCATGGCGAGGATGGTGCGCTCCATGAGCTCGGGGAGCTCCCAGCCCAGCGCCTCGGCGCCCTGGACGATGACCTCGCGCGAGCAGCCCGCGGCGAAGCGCTTGTCCTTGAACTTCTTCTTGAGCGACTTGACCTCGAGGTCGTCGACGCTCTTGGAGGGGCGCATAAGGGCGGCCGCTCCAATGAGGCCCGTGAGCTCGTCTACCGCGAACAGGACCTTCTCCATCTCGCTCGTGGGCTCGTACGGCGTGTCCGTGAGGCCCCAGCCGTGGCTTGCGCACGCGCGCACGACGACCTCGTCAATGCCCGCCTCGCGCATGATCTGCTCCTCGCGGGTACAGTGCTCCTCGGGCCAGCGCTCGAAGTCGAGGTCGTGGAGGGTGCCCACGACCTGCCAGAGGTCCGCCTCCTGCTCGTGTCCCAGCTGAATGGCCATGTCGCGCATGACCTCGCCCACGATGCGCCCGTGGGTGCGGTGGAACTCGCCCTCGTTGTACTGGTCGAGCATCTCGAGCGCCTGCTGTGGGGTGGGAACCATGCATCCTCCTGCTGTCTGCGTCGAATCATTCTCTCCATGATACGATTTTCCCATTATCCTATAGTATTGATAGGAAATTGATACGGCCCGGCGCGCAGCCGACGGCGGGCCCGCGGCGCCCCTGGCGCGAACACGTCGGCGCCAAGGAGGATGGAATGCTCGTTTCTACGAAGGGCCGCTATGCTCTGCGCGTGATGGTTGACCTCGCCGAACACGAGGGCGAGGGTTTCATCCCGCTTCGCGACATCGCCGCGCGCCAGTCCATCTCCGACAAGTACCTCGAGAGCATCCTCAAGGCGCTCGTGCGCGACCATCTCATCGAGAGCCTGCGCGGCAAGAACGGCGGCTACCGCCTGGCGCGCGCCGCGGAGGACTACACGGCGGGCGAGGTGCTGCGTTCCACCGAGGGCTCGCTCGACCCCGTGGGCGGCATGGATGACCTCGTGCGCTTTCGTGCCGAGGAGCCTCGCTGCCACGAGATGTGGGAGAAGCTCGGCGCACTCATCGGAGACTACCTCGACGGCATTCGGGTGAGCGACCTCGCCACCGTCTCCCTCGCCGGTAACGACTACGTGATCTAGCTCGGTATGTCAGTGGGGACGTGCTTTCTGTCATATGACAAAAGACACGTCCCCACTGACATATGACAAGAGGCACGTCCCCATTGTCGTACGCCTCCCGGTGCCGCTCGTCCCCTCTATTTTTGTTGCGCAACAAATAGTTGAGCAGCGGTATTAGCATAGGGTTGAACTTTTCAAGCTGCGCTCGAGTCGCACGAGCCGTCTCTCCAACGAGCAGATCGTCGAGATGGTGTGCGGTCCTTTCGGCAAGCCGCTCGAGGACGCGCTGGCAGCGTGCCGCCAGGACGTGAACCTCTACCACAACGCGCTCACGAGGCTGGCGGGGTCTGCGGGGATGGGGTCATACGAGCGTGCCGAGTTGGTCATGGTGCTGTTCATCGCGGCGGGCTGCTCGGCCAACGTGCGCGCGAGCGTTACGTACGCGCTCGACTACGCCAAACGACCTGCGCCGGTGGCGCGTCGACGCCGCTGCACGTGGCCGTGGCGGGCCTGAGCGGCGCGGACGAGCGCGACGTTGCGGCGGCGCCGCTGGGCCTCATGTCCATCGAGGGCGACTTCGTTGCGGGCTACCAGCACTGGGTCGAGCCGAGCGAGCGGGGTATCGAGCTGGGGGCGCTGTGCGTGGGCGACGGCGACATTACGGCCGTTGGGTCCGACGTGTCGGCGCGCCACGCGCGCCTGTGGTGCAATGCGGACGGCGAGTGGTTTGTCGAGGACCTGGGCAGCACGAACGGCACGCGAATCGAGGACGGCTCGACCGGCGAGGTGCGCGAGCTGGTCGCCGGCAAGCCCGCGCGGCTGCGTGCCGGCGACTTGCTGGGGCTTGGCGCCGCTACGACCTTCGCCATCATGTCCGGCCTTCCCGGCACCGTGGGGCATGAGCCTTGCAGAGTGCGTGTCCATCGCGACTAGGCGGGACCCAACAGGCTGCCATTTGGTCGCGATGGACACGCGAAGCTACCAGCTTGTTGCGCTGATCATGCGCATCGGGCGCGGCATTTCACGTGGTGTGGCGAGGCAAATGGGTTTGAAACTTCGTGGCGCTATCAAAGAATCTTACGTATACTTTTATGAAGGAACATACGTAAGGAGGATTAATGCCTGCCGTAAAGCCAATCTCAGAGCTACAGCGCAACCTAACGGAGATCGCGGGAACGTGCCACGAGACGGGTGAGCCGGTCTATCTTACGAAGAATGGCTCGGCCTCGCTGGTGGTTATGGACGCTGCGTCGTTCGATCGTCAGATGGGTGCGCTTGCCTCCGTGCGCGAGCGCGAAGAACGCGTGAGCCGTGCTATCAGCCGTGGCTACGACGACTACCTTAACGGGCGCGTGAGGCCGCTTGATCAGGCTCTTGCCGATGCGGCTCGTATCAGGGCGGCCCGTCGTGGGGAGTAAGCGACCGGATGCCGAAGAGCATGCTTCTGAGTATGCGGTCCAGCTGACCGATGAAGCAGTCTATGCACTTTCGGATATTGCGAGCGAGTCTTTGGTGGAGAGAATTGGCTTCCTGTTGGGAAACCTCTCCCGCTTTCCACGATATGGCTCTGTTTATGACCCTGTCTATAATTCTGCAAAACCGCCGGTGGAGTGTCGCGTATTCTACTGTGGTCCTTACGGGGTCTATTATCACGTTGATGACGAGAAGCACGTCGTTGCCGTCTTTGCCATTGAGGACGAGCGACGCGACCCAATGGGACGCTTCAGTTTGAGATAGCAAATAGCGGGAGGCACTCGGATAATCCGGGTGCCTCCCGCTATTTGCTTGCATTGACTAAACCTTAGCCTAGCTCTTGAGGTTGTAGATGTTGCTTACGTCGTCGAGAGACGTCACGGAATCAAGTGCGTCATTCTCGAAGAGCGCATTGATTGCATCGACGTATCCACTATCAAGTTTGTTTGAGCTCTTGCTCATAAGGTCGGAGATGATTGAGCGAGTGGCGTTGTTGATGAGTTTTTCCGTCAACTCAGAAGACGTGTCGAAGCGGTAATACGTCTCTTCCTCGAGGCCGCTCACATAGTATTCGGTGTACCCATTCTTGGAGTTGTTGACGGAGAATAGATAGTAGCTCGAGACCGTCGCTCCGTAGCTGTTGGCGCCAGACACTTCGAGCGCAAACTGGCCCGTAGACCTGTCAACGTATGCACCCCTCAGTTTGAAACTGTCGGGGTCCTTCAGACCGTCTGCGACGTCCGCGCATTGTTTGGCAATGATGTTAGTGAAGAAATGTCCGTCTTGGCATCGTCATCTGGTGCGAGGTCGTAGGCGGTCTGGAACTCGCCGGCGCCACAGATGCGGGCGAGCATGGCGGGCTTGTCCTCGTCGGCGCTCTTTTGGTATGCCTGCTCGTACTTGCCTTGCTCAAAGAGGTCGTCGGGGGTGGCAAGCATTGGCGGGATGACGAGTACGCCCAGGATCACGAGGATAGCGGCCGCGATGGCTGCAACGACCTTGTTCTTGGCAAGCCATGCCTTGGCATCCGTCTTCTGGGGCTTCTCGGACTCCTGAAGTGCCGCGAGGCCGTCGAGCGAGATGGTCGGCGTGGGCTGCTCGCCTTGCTTCTCCTTGGGCTTGGCTGCGCCCTCCAGCTTGGCTCCGCACTTGGAGCAGACAACCTTGGCGGACTCGGCGGTCTGCGCGGAAGCCTTGGCTTCGGGCTGCTCGTCCTCCGATGCGTCCTCAACCGTGGGCGCCGCTGCGACGTCGTCGTTGGGCTCTCCGGTCTGGTCGCCCTGCTCGGCTACGAGCTCGCTGGCTTCACCAGTCCGGTCGCTGACGGTTGCCGCTTCGTCTGCCTGCGCCTCGTTGCATGTGTCTTCCTTGGTGGGTGCGTATGCCTGCTCGGATGCATCTGGCTCACTACCCAGCTGCAGGGTGACCTTCTCGTCTTCTTCCATGGTCCCTCCTGGCTCGTGGACGTTTGGTAATCCTTAAGCTAGGGGAGTTTCGGACAAAAACGTTGAGCAACAAATGCGAGTGGTAGGTGCGCAAAGCGAGCGTGCCGCTTGCGTGCCGCGAGGCAAAACCGCGCGGCCCGAAGCTGCCTACTTGCGGCGGCTCTCGCGCAGCTCGTCTATCTCGTGCTTGTTCTGTTCGTGAATGCGCCGCAGTTCGCGGGCGTGCCGCTCATGGAGCTCCTCGGCACGGGCCAGGTAGTCGGCCGCGGAGAGCCGCACGCCCTCGCGGCGCAGCTCAGCGCGCTCGGTATGGAAGGCGTACTCGGCCTCGCGCAGGCGCTCGTGGTGCTCGTGCACGATCTGGCGCGCCGTCTCGGGGCTCGCGGCGATGCGCTGCGCGGCCTCAACGGGGCTCGCCGAGATGGCCACGCGCGATATGTTCGTGAGCGCAGGAATCACGAGCACCGACAGCGCACCTGCGCACACGAGCACGCTTGCCATGGCGCTGGGCATGGCGCCGGCCCCAACCGCGGCCTCGGTGAGTGCCACGATGAGCGGCAACGCCATCGTGCAGTAGAGGGCCGCCGAGACCTTCTCGCCCGCGGGCATGTCGCGCGTCTCGGGAAACGCCCGCAGGCACAGCCCCACGGGAAGGGCGCGCACCAGCAGGAGCAGCGCCACGAAGGTGGCGAGCAGCGCGGGGTTGGCGCCCACGGCCGCCACGTCGATGTCCATGGCCGAGTAGACAAAGAAAACGGGGATGAACAGGCCGTTGCCCACGGCCTCGACCTTGGCGAGCAGCCCCTTGCCCTGCTCGGGCGGCAGCGCGCGGCGCAGGATGAATCCGGCGGCAAACGCGGCCAGCACCGCATCGAGGTCAAGTGCCGCCGCCAGCGCGAGCAGGGCCACGAGCAGCAGTAGCGTGGCGCGCAGCAGTGCCTGCGAGCTTGTCTCGGCATTGTCGGAAAGAAAGCGCACAAGGCGTCCTCCCAGGTTGCGCGCCCGCTCGCCGCCGCGTGCCACCATGACACACACCACGACAAAGCCCACGAGCACGGCGATGTTGGCCGCCATCGAGCGGGTGGGGGAGAGCATGATCGACATGGCCACCACGGGCAAAAGCTCGCCCATGGCGCCGTACGACTCGATGACGCCGCCCACCGCGGTGCCGCCCAGCTCGCGGTCGCGCATGATGGGAACGAGCGTGCCGTAGGCGGTGGTTGTGAGCGCGATAGCGAAGGCGGCCGAACCCGCCATGGAAAGTCCCAGGTCGAGAAGGGCCGTGGCCGCCGCGGCAAGCGCCATGCAGATGGCCCAGCACACGGCGCCGTGCCTGCCCGCGCGCCCCGCGAGTTCGCGCAGGTCGAGGTCGTAGCCGGCGATGAGGAACAGGACGCCCATCCCCAGGCGCGACATGAGCGCGAGCCCCTGCGAGGCGTGGATGACGCCCAGGCAGTGGGGTCCCAGTGTCGCGCCCGCGGCCACGAAGAACACGACCTCGGGGATGGGCCGGCCCGGGATGAGGCTTGCCGCAAACGACGACAGCACCACGACGGCGAGCATCGTGGCGAGCATTGCGAGCTCCGTAGTCATGGGCCTCCTCTTGGTTGGTTTGGACCCTTCTGTTTTACCCAATATGGCGGACACGTCCGCATGATTTCGCGTGCGAGCCATTCGGTCGTATTATGTAATGCGGAAAACTACGCGTGCGCGCACGCAGATGACGGGAGTTGCCATGACCGATACCACTGCCCAGCTCAAGGCCCAGATCGACGAGTTCGTCGACCGCGTGTGGCCCGAGGTGCTCGACGACATCGAGTCGCTCGTCTCGCACAAGAGCGTCGAGGACCTCTCGCAGGCCGCCGAGGGCGCCCCCTGGGGCCCGGGCCCGCGCGAGGCGCTCGACGAGGCCCTCTGCATTGCCAACGTCTGCGGCCTCGAGGCCCACGACTGCGAGGGCTACCTCGGTTTTGCCGACGTTCCCGGTGCCTCGTCCAAGCAAATCGCCACGATTGCCCACGTTGACGTCGTGCCCGAGGGCACGGGCTGGCACACCGACCCCTACCAGATGGTCCGCCGTGACGGCTGGCTGCTTGGCCGCGGCGTCACCGACGACAAGGGCCCCGCGGTGCTGTCGCTCTACGCCGGCCGCTTCTTTGCCGAGCAGGTCGAGGTCACGGGAGAGCCGCTGCCCTACACCCTGCGCGTGATCCTCGGCGCCAACGAGGAGACCAACATGGGCGACGTCGAGTACTACCTCGCCCACTATCCCGAGCCCGACTTCCTCTTCACGCCCGACGCCGAGTTCCCGGTGTGCTGTGGCGAGAAGGGCCTCTACGGCGCCACCATCCGCTCGGCCGCGATTGCGGGCGAGGCGCCTCGCGCGCGCATCGTCAGAATCGAGGGCGGCACGGCCACGAACGCCATCCCGAGCCTCGCCGAGGCCGTCGTGCGCGCCGGTGCCTCCGAGCTGCCCGCGGCAGACGGCATCGAGGTCGCCGAGGCGGGCGAGGGCCTCGCGCGCGTTACCGCCCATGGTATCGGCGGCCACGCGAGCATGCCCGAGGGCACCAGGAACGCCATCGGCATGCTGTGCTCTTACCTGCTTAAGGCGGGCGTCTGCTCTGACGCCGAGCGCGCGTTCCTCGAGCTCGAGGGCACCATCCACGCGAGCACCGACGGAACGAGCCTGGGCATTGATGCCACCGACGACGTCTTCGAGCCGCTCACCTGCATCGGCGGTACCATCCGGACCACCGGGGACGGCCGCATCGAGCAGACGCTCGACGCCCGCTACCCCAAGTCCACGACCGCCGAGGCCATCAGCGAGCGCCTGGGTGCGCTTGCCGCCGCCCATGGCTGCGAGTTCGAGGAGGGCCGCGCCGTCGTGCCGTTCTACGTGAGCCCCGACTCGCCCGAGATCCAGACGCTCGTGCGCTGCTACAACGAGTACACGGGCAAGGACACCAAGCCTTTCACGATTGGCGGCGGCACCTACGCCCGCCACTTCAGGAACGCCGCGAGCTTTGGCCCCGAAGAGCTCGACCTGCCCACGCCCGAGTGGGTGGGCCAGATCCACGGCCCCGACGAGGGCGCCAGCGAGGAGCAGCTCAAGCTCTCGCTCAAGATCTACATCTACGCAATTGCCGAGCTCATGAAGCTCGACCTCTAGGGGGACGGTTTTGGACCGCGCAAAGCAAATCTCGGAGTCCGTGGAGCTGGGCATTCTTCTCGCGCTTGCCGGCGGCTTCATGGACGCCTACTCCTATATCGCCCGCGATGGCGTCTTTGCCAACGCCCAGACTGGAAATATCCTGCTCGTGGGCGTAAACCTCTCCGAGGGCGACCTCATGAAGGCGGGGCGCTACTTCTTCCCGGTGCTGGCGTTTGCCCTGGGGATCATGCTCGCAGACCTTATCCACGAGCGTTTCTCGAGCGTGTTTCACTGGAGGCAGCTCACGGTCTTCTGCGAGGCGGCGATCCTTCTGGGTGTGAGCTTCATACCGGGCACGATGAACCTCGCGGCGAACTGCTTTACGTCGTTTGCCTGCGGCATGCAGGTCGAGAGCTTCCGCAAGATCCACGGTCACGGCATCGCCACGACGATGTGCATCGGTAACCTGAGAAGCGCGCTGCAGAGCGTCGACGACTACATCATCACGCACAAGAAGGGCTTCCTCGAGAACGGCCTGCTCTACTTTGGCGTGATCCTCACGTTCGTGCTGGGCGCCGTGCTGGGCAACGTCTGCATCCACGCACTGGGTCTGCATGCCATCGCGGTGGCGTCGGCGTTGCTCGCTGTGTGCTTCTGCATCATGTTCATCGACCGCGAGGCCAACAGCAAGCGTGTCCAGCGCCTGGGCTAACGGCAACCTCTCCAATGAAAAACGAGACGAAGGGACTGTCCCCTCGTCTCGTTTTTGCTATCTGTCGGGCTCGTGCTCGATCGACTCAACGACGCCGTTCATAACGTCGTCGCCGGTGAGCGACCCCAGCAGCGTCGCAAAGCTGCGTGCGACGGGGAAGACCTCGGCGTCGAGCGAGCCCTGCGCGGCCTCGACGAGCACGCCGATGACGCGCTCGGTGGGGGCGAGCGGCACGCTCGCGGCCTCGAGCGCCTCGTCGACCTCGTTGCCCTCGACGGGGCGCTCGCCCTCGAGGGCGCGCAGCGCGTGAAGCTCGAGCGCGGCGGCG
>ENA-OVGE01000211-OVGE01000211.1-human-gut-metagenome-genome-assembly--contig:-NODE-211-length-57005-cov-60.548955_pt1 | contig 57005 bp, 41 predicted proteins | sample MGYA00237769_ERZ505417 | MGnify/ENA primary metagenome ERZ505417 (study PRJEB26158, sample SAMN06016403) | human gut metagenome | biome: human gut; feature: ankylosing spondylitis patient; material... | reverse complement strand
GTGCATAGTACTGAAAACGAGAGCAAGGATTGCAACCGGCTTTTCGGACTGACCCTCTTTTAGCGTGTTGCCTCCGTCGTTGTAGTTCTGGTCGTGGTTGGTAAGGTATACCATCCGCTTGTTCTTCACTTTGGCCGAGGCCGCCAAAAGCCTGTCGCAGATAGCCCGGAGCGAGTCGGCGTTGTCGCTGTCGTTGAACTTGCGGGCCAGTTCTCCCTGGAAATCCCATGCGTAGTCGTAGTCGAAGCCGCACGAGTCGATGCGCCTGTTCTCAGGGTTGGATATGTCGGTCTCGCCCAGAAACTCGATGGTCTTGCCGTGGCTGTTCAGCTCGGCAATGATGTCTTGCCAATACTTCACCGGTATGGTGGGGCTGCTGACGTAGTCGCATCTGAACCCGTCGACGTCGGCCACTCTTATCCATTGCCTCATGGCCGAGTTCATTGCCTCGACAAGGCCCTCGTCGTGGTAGTTCAGCTCGTAGACGTCGCCCCATCCGTGCGGGTGTATCATCCGCCCGTGGGCGTCTTTGGTGAAAAACTCAGGGTGTTCGGCCACCCATCGGTTCTCGACGGCCACATGGTTGGGCACCCAGTCGAGCCACACCTTCATGCCGCGCCTGTGGGCTTCGCCTACAAATCTCTTCAGGTCGTCTGCCGTGCCGTAGGCCGGGTTAACCATGGTAAAGTCCATCGAGGCGTAAGGGCTGTTCATCTTGTGGCCCCGCGGGTAGATGGGCATGAGCCAGAGTATGTCGGCCCCGAGCGTGTCGAGGCGGCCCAGCTGTCGCCCTGCCGCGGCGAAAGTGCCCTCGGGCGTGAATGCTCCGATGTTCATCTGGTAGATGACGCGGTTGTCTGGCGTCACCGGCTTGGTGTTGTCTATGTCAAATTGCTGTGCCCCCTGCCCGCATGCAGCAGCCAACAGCGCCGAGGCGAGCAGTGGAATGTAAAATGTCTTCATGCCGTTTTTATTTGTTGACGTATTTCTTGCCGTTGACAATGTATATGCCTTTGGCCCTGCCGCTGCCCCAAGGGCCGGCTTTGCGGCCGTTGAGGTAGTATGCGTGGCTGCCGTCGGCTGCCGGTTGGAGGCCTACGGCAGCGATGCCGGCCGGCGTAAGCTCTGTTACGCCCGAGGCGCTGACGCGCAGGTAGTAGTCGCGGTTGGCCGTTACGGTGAAATCGGCCACCTGCTTGCCATTGTTCCAATTGTTGAATATCAGGTTGTATGTGCCGCCGTCGGCATCAAGCAGGAACACCTTGTAAGCATCGCCGCCAATGGTCTTCTCGTCGACCCAGCCCTGGCCGGGCCATGCGCCAAACAGTTCGCCGTCACCCCAGGCATACAGCCCCAGGGCGTCGAAGCCCGTCTCGTCGATGACATAGATGTAATGCTTGGCCGTGGGTACGGCAGGCAGTTCGCCGCAGAGCCTGAAGTTGTCGATGGCAAGGGCCATGGCGTTGTTGGCCGCGTCGCCGGAAGACACCGTGATGTTCCATGCCAGGAAGAAGTCGACGCCTGGCTGCATCCTTGCGTCCAGCACGGCGCTTACCGGTATTGTCTGGCCGGGCACCTCGTCATATCCCCCGGTGGTGGCATCGGGGGCCAGCCTGGTGCAGAAGTCATTGCCGGCCGACGTCCAGTTGCGCCCGTCTGTGGAGTGATACATCTGGACGGTGAAGCCTGCCGGGTTGCTTCCCATGCGGTATTTCTCAACATCATAGCTTATGTGAAGTTTCTCGATGTCCTTGCGTCCGCTGTTCATGAAGTGGGCGTAGATGTTTACGCAGCGTGTGCCGCCGGCGACGCCGGTCGAGATGCCGCCCACGGCGCGGTCGGCGCCATTGTCCGCCCCGAAGTTCCACGTGCCGTTCTTTGCGTTCGGTGGCAGGGCGGCGCCACCGGCATACATCGTGTTGTCTATGGCTGCGGCATAGCTGCCTACTTTGCGCGGGGCCGTTGTCTGCCTGTCAATGCGCCATGCCAGGGGGAGCCGGGCGCCGGCGTCGCTGCCCATGGTGTTGAAGTCTTCGGCCGCCGACAGGTGGTCGGCGTCCATCTCTATGGCCGGTAATACGGTGACCTCGGTCTCTGCGTGTGCCACTTTCACTGTGGCCACGGTGCTGAACAGGCTGTTTTGCGCGCTCACCTTGAATGTTCCTTCGGTCTTGTCGCTCCTGAACACATGGTCGTCGCCCAGCGTCCCGCCGCCGGTCAGGGTGTAGGCCAAATCGGCCGGCGCCTCCATCTCGTTGCCATATTGGTCGCGTGCCACAGCAGTAAAGCGCACGGTGGCCGCTGTGTGGTCTACATAGTTGGTGAACTTCGCCAGGGCCTTGGCTGCATAGCTGCGCATCGAGGCCGCCTCGGCGTCGGTGACGGCGGCCGGGTGATAACTGATGGTGGCCGGGCTCTCGCCGAAGATGAGGCCATATTCCATGCATGCAGCCATATAGGTAGACTTGTCTGTGGGGTGCCGGTCGTCCTGGTACCACGATGCAATGCCTTCCGCCCCCTCGGCGTCGAACGCCTGTTGGTAGGCAAGGCCAACGGGGCAGATGGTGACACCCGTCTCGCGTGCCACGTCCTGGCAGTTGTTCAGGAGCGTGCTGTTGAAGTCGGTGAAGTTTGTCCAGTCGCCACTGTACGCCCAGTTCATTGGTACAATGACCACGGCATTGGGGTTGGGGCAATGCTCGCGTATGTATTCAACCCACTTCCTGACATTGTTGCGGAACGCCTCGGGGTCGGTTCTTGGCAGCGAGCTCTGCTCCTGGAGTATGATGTGCGACCATGCCTCGCTGCGTATTAGCATCTTGGCGCCGGGATTTCCGTCGGCGGCCAGTCCGTCGCCCTCGTCCCAATGTGTGCTCAGGGGCTTGCCAAGCAGTGTGTGCTTGGTCCAGTGGGCGTCCTTGCCCATGGCCCTGGCAATGTCGTTGAACATGAAGTCCTGGTCGTTGTAATGTATCAGGCTGTTGTTAAGCGACAGCACCTTGACCTTGGCGGGCAGTTGCGGCACGAGCGTTACGTCGGCAGGCTGCAATGCCACCGACTGCAATGCAGACGGTTCGCCGGGTTTGCCTCCCTCCTTGCTTTCCAGCATGAGGGTCGCCCCGGTGTCGGCAATGGTCAGCAGTATGCGCTTGCAGTCGAAAATGTAGCCGCACGGTATGTTGTCGTCGGTGCCCGGCACCAGCGCATAGGGCCTGTCGGCCATGATGGCGCTGCCGTTGCTGCCGTAGTTGCAGAGCGAAGTCCATTTTGCATCGGCTATCTTGAAGTTGCCCGACAGTTCCTTGTCGTATATTGCATAAGTGCCATTGCCCTCGTCGCTGAACTCCCAAGCGCTGTCGGCCAGCCACCCGTTTACATCGCCACGGAGGAAGATGCCCGACGCCACGAAGGGCGGGCGTGACGGGTCTTCGCCGTCGGGGTCGGGAAGGGGCTCGCCAAACGATGCCGTCAGGCTTACGTTGTCGAGTGCCAGGCCCATGGCCTTGTTGGGCGTGGTGCCCCTTGACACGGAGATATTCCATGCCAGGTAAATCGAACCGCCTGCAGCCACGGCCGTGTTCAGTTGCTTCCCGCCGACCTGAGCTGTGGCAATGGGCACGTCGGCAGCACCGAGCGTTTCGTCGTCCTTGGCAAAGTCGGTCTTGAAGTCGCTGCCGGCCTTCTTCCAGTTGCTGCCGTCGGCAGAGTAGTATAGCTGTACCGTAAAGCCGTTCTCATTGCCGCCTTTCCTGTATTTCTCTATGTCGTAGCTTATTGTCAGCTTGTTCAAGGGGATTGTACCGCCATTGACCAACCGGGTCATGACGTTGACGCAGCGCGTGCCGCCGTCTACTGTCGTTGACAGGCCGCCGACGGCACGGTCTGTTGGGGCGGCACTCGAGCCGAAGTTCCAAGTGCCGTTCTTTGCATTTCCCGGCAGGCCGGCGCCACCGGAGTACATCACTTCGGTGGCGGCAGCACTGTAGGAACCCACCATTCGCGGCGCGCCCATCTGGCGCTCGATGCGCCAGCCGTCAGGCATGTTTAGGGTGGCGGCCGATGCCGTGGCATCCCACATGCCGTCAAAGTTCTCTGTCGCGGTGTTGTTGGCGGGTGTCAGGGTTATGCCGTCGCCAGCTTTTGCCTGGCATAGCAGGCAAAAGGCGGCGGCGAGCATAATGGATAGTTTCTTCATCGTTGCGAATCGGTTTACAGGCTATGCACGGTCAAGGCTGGAATGTTTCCGGGTCTATCTCTGTGACGCCTGATGTGGTGATGTGCAGATAGATGTCGCGGTCGATGGTGAAGGCGAAGTCGGCCAGCTGGCTGTTTCCTGCGTTGCTGAATATCAGGTTCTCTGCCAGCCCCGCGTTGGCGGCACCCATGTCGAAATACTTGTAGGCAACCCCGTTGACGGTCTGCTTGCCGGTGGGCTCCATGCCGGGCCACCCGCTGTTCAGGTCGTTCACGTCGCCCCACATGTACAGCGTCAGGGCGTCCCAGCCTGTCTCGTCATACACAAACACGGCAAAGCCATCGTGCTTGACGCTTGGTTCCTGGCCAACTTCTTCAACGCCATTGGCTGTGATACGCAGATAGATGTCGCGGTCGATGGTGAAGGCGAAGTCGGGCAACTGTTGTCCGTTGCCGCCATTGTTGAATATCAGGTTCTCTGCCAGGCCTGTGTTTGCGGCGCCCATGTCGAAATACTTCCATTTGGTTCCGTCCTTCTCCAGCGTTCCTGTAGGCGTCATGCCGGGCCACCCGCCGTTCAGGTCGTTCACGTCGCCCCACATATACAGCGTCAGGGCGTCCCAACCTGTCTGGTCGTCCACGTAAACCACGTAGCCGTCGTGTTCGGGTTCGGGCTTTTCGCCATCGCTCCAATAGTAGCTCTCCCAGCGCTGTCCCCACACGTTGGTGAATGTCCCGACGCCCGGATTGTCTGTGTGCAGGGCCGCCTTGCCGCCGATGGTGTACTCCATGCCCTGCGAGGCGGAGTAGAAACGGAAGCCGTCGGCCAGCGTCTTTCCATCAACAAAGCTCTTGGGGTCAAGGTAGATGCCCCACTTCACGTCACTCTGTGGTGCTTTGGTCAGCATGTACTGCTCCTGGCCTATGGCTGCGCTGTCGCCGTTGAACGCCCCGATGATGTATATTTTGTCGTCGGCGGTGGTGCCGAAAGGTGCGATGAACTCCAGCAGTATGCGGTCGGCACGTGTTTCAAACTGCTGACGCTCATGTTCGAATACGATGTCCTCCTTGTCCGAACAACTGCTCACAAGCCCCGTCAGGGCCAGCAGCGTCAGGGCCAGATGATATAGTCTTTTGTTCATAATGCTTAATTTTACAATGCTTCAATACTTATTTGTAGTTAGGATTCTGTATGAGGCCCGGGTTGACAGACAGGGCCGACTGCGGCAGCGGGTACCATTCGTACTTGCGGTCGCGCTTTGCCGGCAGGTTCACTCCGTCTTCGGTTGCGCGCCCCCAGAACCACCATGTGCCCTGGGTGAACTTGTCGAAGCGGCGCAGGTTGGTGCGTCGGCGGTTGCCCTCGCCCAAATATTCCTTGCCCCACTCGGAGAGCATCCAGTCCATGTCGAAGCTGTCGAAGCCGGGGCCGGGGATGCTCAGCGCGGCAGCGCGGTCGCCGCTGCGGTAGTAACGCTGGCGAACAGCGTCAACGTATTTCTTTGCCTCGCCGCTGTTGCCTTTGCGCATCTCGCATTCGGCCACATTGTAGTAGGCCTCGGCCAGGCGGAACTGCACGTCGTCGATGCTCTTGAAGCCTCCCTTGTCGTCGTTGGGATATAGCGGATATTTCACCAGGCGCACGCCGGAGTTGGTCTCGCCCCAGCGTGGATTCATCACCACCTCAAGGTTGCGGCCTAAGTTCAAGAACGTACCAAGCTGGTCTACAAATACCAGCGCCTGCCCGTCGCGGTCGGCGTCGGCGGTAAGTATGTCGCCTTTGCCGAAGTTGGCACGCATCTCTCCTTTGAGGAACATGCCCGGGCCGTGGGTCTTTGTGGCCGCATCGTACACATAGTTCTGCTTGCGTATGTCGCGGTCGTCGAACCGCTCGTAGGGTGCTCCCAGCTTGTCGTTGTAAGGAGCGTCGAGGAAGCAGCGTGCTCCTTTCGTTCCGCCCGTGGGCTGCACCGTGCCATAGTTGTCGTATGAAGGCACGAGGCATACGCAGTTCCAGGCGCCGATGCCGTCGTAGCTCTGCTCGAAGTAGTCGGCATATCCGTACCACATGCCTATCATGGTGCGGACGTTGCTAATGGCGTTGGCGGCACCCTGTCCGTCTTCTGCTGCCAGCGCGAATATCACCTCGGGGCTTTTTACATTGTCAATGCTGTAGAGGTTGCGGTAGTTGCTGTCGAGGCCGTAAGTGCCGTAAGTGGCGCTGATGATTTCTTTCGACAGGGCTTCGCACTCGTCGTAATGCTTTTCGCCTATGAACACCTCGGCGTTGAGCAGCAGGCGGGCTTTCAGCATGCGGTTCATGGCTTGGTTGGCACGGTTTACCGTGGTGTGGCTGCCGTCTTCCTTGGCCAGCGCGTCGACGGTCTCGTCGAGCTCACTGGCTATGAAGTTGTATATCTTCTTGCATGAAGCGTCCCAGTCGGCGTCGGCCGTGCCCGGCACATCGCTGCCGGCAGAGACATTCAGAGGCAGCGCGCCTCCCCAAAGCTCGAACAGGCAATAGTAGTTCCATGCGCGTATGGTACGAACCTCGGCCACGTATTGGGCCAGTTTCTCGTTGCTCATGTTCAGGCTGGCCGCATTCAGGTTTTCCATGTCGCTGAGCAGCAGGTTAGCCAGGCCGACGGCAGTCCATGCCCCGGTCCAGGCATTGTTGATGATGGTCGACTCTGAAGTCCAGTTCTGCCAAGAGAGCACGGTCTTCATGGCTTCGTCCCAACCCCACAGGCCCCCATTCCACGAGCGCCAGGTAAGCTGGTCGGCCGGGTATTCAGACAGATGGAAGAAGTTTTCGCCTGCCAAGGTCGAAGATGTCTGGTAATAGATGGCTGCCACGGCCCCTTTCACACTGGCCTCATTCTGGTAGTATGCACCGGCATCGATGCGGTCGTACACTTTCTCGTCAAGGTCAGTGCAGGCATTTAGTCCTGCCATCAGGCAGGCAACACCGAATATATAATGTTTAAAGGTAATCATAATGATCTAATTCGTGGTTTTATATTTAATGATTAATGGAATCGCAGGGTCACGCCCAGGCTTACCTGTGTGGCCTGTGGGTAGGCCGAGTTGGTGTCAATGCCGGGAGTGATGCCCGTAGAGGTCACGATGGATGGGTCGTTGCCATCATAGCCAGTGATTGTGAACAGGTTTTTGGCAGTAAGGTAGACACGCAGGCTCTCTATTAGCTGTCGGTTCTTCGGCGTGAAGTTGTAGCCGAGAGTAACGTTGTCGAGCTTGAAGTAGCTGCCGTTCTCAAGGAAGTAGCTTGACACAACGCTGCCGCTCGACTTGATGTCGCTGTATTCGGTGTATGCCGTGCGTAGCACGTTGTCGGTGCCTGCACCCTGAAGGCCCATGCCATACTTGCGCATATTGAATATCTGGAAGCCGAGGGCAGAGCGGAACAGCATCGACAGGTCCCAGTTCTTGTACTTGAACGAGTTGCTCCATGAAAGGAAGTGCTTGGGCGCCCCGTTGCCAATGTTGCGCTTCCACGACGGGTCGGCCTGGGCGGCCGGCTGCGCCTTGCCTTCGTTGTCGTATACCATCAGCATGCCGTTCTTGTCGACGCCGGCGTGCTCGTAGCCATAAAACTGCCCAATCTTGCCACCTTCTTTTATTCGGAAGAAATATTCGCTCGAGCCGGGGCCGGGTTTTTGGTATAGGTCAAGGTAGGCCATCTGGTATACATCGCTCGACAGCTTGGTCAGCTTGGTTTCGCCCATGCTCCAGTTTACGCCCGTTGTCCACTTGAAGGCTGTCTTCGAGAGCACGTCGTATTCAAGGCTTGCCTCAATGCCGGTGTTCTTCGTTGTACCCACGTTCACCAGTATGGTGTTGTAGATAAATGGTGGTTGCGGGGCGGTGTAGTTGTACAGGAGGTCTTGCGAACGGCGGTCGAAATACTCAACGCTACCGCGCAGCCTGCTGTCGAAGGCCACGAAGTCGACGCCTACGTTGAAGGCGGTCGATTTCTCCCACGCCAGGTCGGGGTTGGCGTTCAGAGATGGGGCGTAGCCTTTTATCCACTCATTGTCAATCAGGTAGACCCCGTATCCGCTTTAGGTCGACAGAGAGCGGTAGGCATCGAAGTCTGAGCGGCCTGTGACGCCATAGCTTATGCGTGGCTTGAGGCTCTGGAAGGTGGGCTTGATGCCCTCGGCAAACGGTGTGTTGGCGATTTCCCAGGCCAGCGATGCAGACGGGAAGCTGCCCCACTTCTTGTTCACGCCGAACTTGGTGCTGCCTTCCCGGCGCATAGATGCCGATGCATACAGCATGTCGTTGTAGTTGTAGTTAAGGCGCCCGAAGAAACCGATGAGCGTCGATTCCGACGAACCGCCCCAAAGGTTGGCCTTTCCCTCGCTCAGATAGGTGCCGTTGCCTATGCCGTACCATCCCATGGAGTCATATACGAACCCCATGTTCTCGTTGCCGCTTTGCTCCCACTTTGACCGTTCCCACGAATAGCCGAGCACGGCCTTCAGCTTGTGCTTGTCCATCGTCAGCGTATAGTTCACCAACCACTCCAGTCGGTTGGTCCACCACTTCTGGTAGTTCACGTTTGCGCGGCCGGCATAGCCTTTCCAGAAGCTTTCGCTCGATGTCGACGGGGTGTAGAAGTTGCTCTTCAGGTCGTTGTACTGCAGTGCGTAACTCAGCGATGTGCTAAGGCTGTGTTGTGCCAGTTGCAGTATGTTCAGCTTCACGTCGCCATTGCCCAGCACATAGATGCGGTCGCCCTCTGAAACATTTTCGCGCAGGTCGTTCACCGGGTTGTGTATGTCCGTCGGTGAGTTCGGCTGGTAGTACGACCCGTCGGGGTTTTTCACGGGTATGGTCGGGTTCATCGTGAGGGCCGTGTCGAACAGTCCGTCGTTGCCCCAGTCCTCGTGCACCTTGCGCGCCGAGAGCGATGCGTTGAATTGCACACGGTTGTCAAGCACGCGCTGCTCGCCCACGAAGCGTGCGCCATATTCTTGCCTTCCGCTCACGATGTCGAGTCCGTTGGCTTTCTTGTAGTTCACGGAGAGGCCGAAATATCCGTTCTTCGTAGAGCTGTCGATAGACAGATACTGGTTGAGGCTGTAGCTTACCGGGCGCGTTATCTCGTCCCACCAGTCGGTGTCGGCGCCGTAATCCTGGCCTCGGCGCGAGCGGCGGAACTCCTCCGTCGTAAGTATGTCGGGCTTTGGCTTGGCAATGTTCAGGGCTATGTAGCTGTCGTAGGTCACGTTGGTCACCCCCGGGGTGCCCGAGCCCTTCTTCGTTGTCACCAGAATAACGCCGTTGGCGCCGCGTGTTCCGTATATGGCGGCCGAGCCGGCATCTTTAAGCACGGTGATTGATTCAACGTCTTGGATGGAAATGTTGCGCAGGTCGCCGCCCGCAATGCCGTCGATTACAATCAGCGGGCCGTTGCTGGCTGTCAGCGATCCGGCGCCACGCACCTGTATGTTGGTCAGCGCGTTAGGGTTGGCGTCGGCCGTAGAGGCCACGTTCAGGCCCGTCACCTTGCCAGCTATGAGGGCCATGGGGTCGCTGGCGGCACCCTGGTTGAACTGGTCTTTGGAAACCTGCACCACGGAGCTTGATATCTCTTTCTTGGCCAGCGAGCCGTAGCCCACCACTACTACCTCGTTCAGCTGGGCCACATCTTCCTTGAGCGTCACCTCCATCTTGTCGGCGGCCTTCACCTCCTGCGGGTTGTAGCCAACGTAAGAGATTACCAGCGTGGCACCGGCGTTGCACTTCAGTTGGAATTTTCCGGCCAGGTCGGTCACCGTGCCGTTCTGAGTTCCCTTGACCATGACACTGGCACCGATGATATCCTCACCGGCGTCGTCCTTCACATGCCCACTGATGGTGGACTGTGCCGAGACATCCAAGGCAATAAACACAGCTGCCAGAAGCATGGCAACCTTAAGGCGCAGGCCTCGTCTGACTTGCGGACGCTTGGCCTTGCCTCTTGCAGAAATGCAAGAACATTCAAATGCTTTTTTCATTTTCTTGGGGTTTTAATGTTATTTTAGAGTTATTTAAACAATTGTTTCTCATTAAGCCAAGTTGGTGCGCTGCCGCTTAAGGCCGTCATGCTGTGGTGTATGGCTATGCCGGCAGGCTGCCGTATTGGCAGGGGCCGTCTTGCATAGACGTGTCGTGGTATGCCAGATGAGCGTTGCCATCTGCCATGGTTCATCCGGCGGCACTGCCGTAAACCAAGTCGGCCGTAGGGGCCGTGCGGCCTGCTTCATCCACGGTGTCACAGCCTATTGGCACCCGTTAGCCATGCCCGACAGCTTGAAGATGGCGGGCGTGAAGCATGGCGGGGCCGGCGGGCTACTGCAGGCATCGCGACGGAGCGCCGTGCGGATTGTCGGCAGCCACGCCGACGGATGCCGTCACGGACCCGCCGGGTGAACTAACCAAAGTGTCTTTTGCATGTACAGGTGCATAAAGACAACCACTAATAACTAATATAACTATTAACGTATGCATGATGAAACTTTTAGCTATTGATTTAAATTCGGCTGTAAAATTAGGTGAACTAATGCTACACGCCAAGCCGCTCAATGCAAAATCAAAGTCTCAAAATATGCAAATGATTGAAAATCAATGGGGTTTGCCACTTTCGACCGACTGAAAATCTAAACTCTTGCAAACCGTTTTTTGCCATTGTGCAGCCTTTTCTGCCATGCAACCAAGGGCTGTTTGCCACAATGCAGTGGTTTTTTGCCATACCTGTTCCGTGGCTTTGGCAGGGTGTGCCGGCCATGGTTGTTGTGTCTTGCATGGAAGTTTGTCGGTTGAAGGGCCGTTGCCGGCCCGGTCTTGTTGCGGCGGGCGTTTTCGGCCATGCCGCTTTTTGTGGGTATGGCTGGCCCGGTGCCACTGCGCGGCGGCAGTGGCGTCGGGCTGGGCAATGCTTGCATAGTGGCGGCCCTGCTGTGGCTTGGCTCACTGATTTGTTGTATTGGCCGGAAAGACGGCCGTTTTTGCATTGCCGTACGGCCCGTTTCGGCTTGCCAAACGGCAGGTGTTGCGGGCCGATGCCTCAGGCTTCTGCAAGTGGCTGGCTGCGAGGCTTTTGGCTGCGGTTGGGCCTATGCCCGGCGGCCGTGGCAGCATCGGCCACGTTTGCTTGCAAAATAGGGTGGCGGGCGGCTGTGGGCAGCAGGCATTGCGTGGCGTTGCCGCCATTGTAAAATATGTTGCGGTTTGCTTGCAGGTATGCAATAAAATTAGTATCTTTGCCATCATGACATACAATTGGGCGGCCTGACACAGGCCGGAGAAAATGATGAGTGAGGCAACCCGCAAGCGGTTGCAAGTGTTTAACTCTAATATAAGATTAAAATTATGAACAGACTGTTTACTGCCATTATTGTGCTTGCTGCTGTGGCCGGGGCCGATGCAGCAGAGCGCACCATTGAACAGAAGCGCGCCGCCGCGGCGGCTGTGCTGGGTCTTGACGCGCAGCCAGCGCGCTCGGCTGCCGCCGGGTGTATAGAGCCGTTGTATGCGGCGCGCAACCTCACTGTGATGGGAGTGCGCGGCGGGGGCGGCTTTGCCGTAGTGGCCAACGACGAAGGCTCGGCGGCCGTGCTTGGCTATTCGCGCGAGGGCTTTTCCGGCGCCATGCCCTGCGGGTTGCGGTGGTGGCTTGAGGCCACCGATGCGGCCTTGGAGCGTGGCGTGGTCGGCGACGTTGATGCCGATGGGCTGGTGCAGGGCGGGCGTGTGGCTCCCAAGGTGGGGCCACTGCTCACGAGCAAGTGGGCCCAGGGAGAGCCGTTCAACGGCCTTTGCCCCGCGCTGGCGTCGGGCGGGCATTGCGTGGCGGGATGCGTGCCGGTGGCCATGGCTCAGGTGATGCGTTACCACCGTTGGCCCGTCAGGGGCACCGGCACCCACGAGTACCTGTTGGGCACTATGCCCGATGGCTCGGAGAAATGGCTGTCGGCCGACTTCGGTAGCACCGTCTATGCATGGGACGATATGCTCGACAGCTATGCGCCTGGGGCATACTCGGAGGCACAGGCCGCGGCCGTGGCCGAGCTTGTATACCACTGCGGCGTTGGGGCCGAGGCCGGTTTCGGGGGCGAAGGCACGTCGGCCAACGTCACCGACGGGGGCTATGCCATGCTGACGTATCTGGGATACAACCCCGACATGGCCTACCTGGAACGCTCCGAACACGAGGAAGACTGGATGGAGATGCTGATCGGGGAGATTGATGCCGGCAGGCCGGTGATTTACGACGGGCGAAAGCTCAACGGCGGCGACTTCATCACGGCCGACAGGCATGCCTTCGTGATCGACGGCTATGGCGACGACGGGCTCTTCCATGTCAACTGGGGCTGGGGCGGGATGTCCGACGGCATGTACCGCCTGGATTACCTCAAGCCCGACGAGGACGAGGGCTACAACTACGACCAATACATGTTGCTGGGCATTGCGCCGGCCGGCGTTGACGTGCCCCGGCGCTACCTGTTCAGCAACAGGCGCATCACCATAGGCATCAACGGCATATATGGTTTCCTGTATGGTGGCATCGCCCAAGTGGTCAACTGCTCGTGCCGCCCGCTTTACGGCCGGCTGAGCCTGGTGGCCGAAGGCAACGGGTGGTTTGGCGAGCTGTTTTCTACCGACGTGTCCGGCATCAGGCCTTTGGCCGTGTTCCAACTTCGCAACGGCCAATTTGACCTGCCGGCCTCCATGCCCGACGGCGATTACCGCATATATGCCGCGTTCTACGACGACCTGCACGGCGAGTGGGTGAGGGTGGACTATGCCCCGAACTCGACAGACGAGTATGTTGTGACCAAGGAAGGCACCACGTTCACCCGGTATGAGGGCATCTGCACGTCGGCGGGCAGCGCCGTTGCCGGCGGCATGGCGCCCGACGGCGAGGCGAGGGTCTACGACATGTCGGGGCGGCTGGTGATGAGCGCCCCGGCCGAGGGGTTCTCTGCCGACGACATACCAGGCCGCGGCACGTTCATAGTGAGCTGCGGCGGCACTGTGCGCAAGGTGGCAAAGCCGTGACCGCAGGCCCCGGCGCGCAGCCCTCATGGCGTTGGCCGGGGCATGGGAGGCGGGCCGTCGGCACGCAGGCCGCGGGGCGTCGTGGGTTGACAGTTGCCGCCTCTTAAGGCGGTGTTCAAAATAAAATGCCATCAAATTGTGCGCTATTTCGTAGAAGCATGCCAAAGTCAGAAGGGAGAGCGTGGCGGGCTACGCTACCGATGAGACTTTGGCATGCGGCCCGAAAGGGCACACCAGATGGTGGCAAAGATACAGTGGACACCTGTAAGGTCGATTGCAACGGTTAATATTGAACAGCTACTTATATATAATGTGTGTGAAAAAGTTTTGCGTTTCGCCCGAATTAGTTTATCTTTGCAGACTGAATGCGGTGCGAAGCGCACTTTTTGCGTGGCGCACAGGCGTGGCATGACAGAACTTAATTTAAGATTTAACTATACAAATGGCACAGGAAGACGTTTTCAAGAAAATCGTGTCGCACTGCAAGGAGTACGGTTTCGTGTTCCCCAGCAGCGACATCTACGACGGACTGGCTGCCGTATACGACTACGGCCAGAACGGCGTTGAGCTGAAGAACAACATCAAGGAATACTGGTGGAAGAGCATGGTGCTGCTACACGAGAACATCGTGGGCATCGACTCGGCCATATTCATGCACCCCACAATATGGAAGGCCAGCGGCCACGTGGACGCTTTCAACGACCCGCTCATCGACAACCGCGACTCGAAGAAGCGCTACCGCGCCGACAACCTCATCGAAGACCAGATTGCAAAGTATGACGAGAAGATAGACAAGGAGGTGGCCAAGGCACGCAAGCGCTTCGGCGACGCCTTCGACGAGAGCCAGTTCCGCCAGACCAACGCCCGCGTGATGGAGTACCAGCAGAAGCGCGACGCGCTGCACGAGCGCTACACGCGCGCCATGCAGGGCCCCGACCTGGCCGAGCTCAAGCAGATAATAATCGACGAGGAGATTGTAGACCCTATTTCGGGAACAAAGAACTGGACCGACGTGCGCCAGTTTAACCTCATGTTCTCGACCGAGATGGGGGCCTCGGCCGACGGTGCCATGAAGGTTTACCTGCGCCCCGAGACGGCACAGGGCATCTTTGTCAACTATCTCAACGTGCAGAAGACGGGCCGCATGAAGGTGCCTTTCGGCATCGCGCAGATTGGCAAGGCCTTCCGCAACGAGATTGTTGCGCGCCAGTTCATATTCCGCATGCGTGAGTTTGAGCAGATGGAGATGCAGTTCTTCGTAAAGCCGGGCACCGAGCTCGACTGGTTTGCCAACTGGAAGCAGACGCGCATGAAGTGGCACCAGGCACTGGGCTTCGGCGCAGAGAACTACCGTTTCCACGACCACGAGAAGCTGGCCCACTATGCCAACGCCGCCACCGACATCGAGTTCCGCATGCCGTTCGGGTTCAAGGAGGTAGAGGGAATACACAGCCGCACCAACTTCGACCTGTCGCAGCACGAGAAGTATTGCGGAAAGCAAATAAAATACTTCGACCCGCAGACCAACGAGAGCTACACCCCATACGTCATCGAGACGTCAATCGGTGTAGACCGCATGTTCCTCAGCGTGATGTGCCACTCTTACGAGGAAGAGAAGCTTGACAACGGCGAGACCCGCACCGTGCTCCACCTGCCCGCCGCGCTGGCCCCGGTGAAGCTGGCCGTGCTGCCGTTGGTGAAGAAAGACGGGCTGCCCGAGAAGGCCCGCGAGATAATCGACGCGCTGAAGTTCCACTTCAACTGCCAGTATGACGAGAAAGACACCATCGGCAAGCGTTACCGCAGGCAGGACGCAATAGGCACGCCATACTGTGTTACCGTGGACTACGACTCACTCAAGGACAACACCGTGACGCTGCGCCACCGCGACACCATGGCGCAGGAGAGAGTAAACATAGCAGACCTCAATGGCATCATCGAAGACAAGGTGAGCATTGCCAGTCTGCTCAAACAACTGCAGTGATGAAGAGACGAGGCTTTTACTTCCTTGCCGTGGCACTCTTCGCCGTGTTTGGCCTGGCCTCGTGCAGCGAAGAAGACGACACCGTGGAGGAGTTTCCCAACTGGCAGGCACGCAACGACGCTTTCTTCAACAGCCTTACCGACTCGGTGCTGAACCTGCTGGAGCTCAATCCGGCACGCACCGACTGGAAACGGATAAAGAGCTGGTCGAAGTCTGACAGCATAGAGGGGAGCAACTCAGACTATATCATCGTCAAAGTGATTGAAGAGGGCGATCCCGCTTCGGCGACGCCGCTTTACACCGACACCGTGACGGTGCATTACCTTGGCCGCCTGCTGCCGTCGGTGTCCTATCCCTACGGCTATGTGTTCGACCAGTCGTACTATGGAAACTACTACGATGACGTTAGCAAGCCGTTGCAGATGGCCATCGGGAACTCCGGCGGAAACATGCTGGTGGATGGTTTTGCCACTGCCCTCCAGCACATGAGGCGGGGCGACCACTGGATGGTGTACATACCTTACCAGCTGGGTTACGGCTCACAGTCGCAGACGGGGGTGCCGGCTTACAGCACCCTGATATTCGACTTGCGCCTGGTCGACTTCTGGTCGCCTGTGGTGCAGTAGGGTTGTAAGCCGCGTACAGCATTGCAAACAACAAGGGGAGGCTTGCCACACAGGCAAGCCTCCCCTTGTTGTTTCTGCCTTTTTGTGCCGCCGCCAGCAGCAGCCGGCAAACGGCCCCGGCCCCTGTCAGTGTCAGGCGCGGGCCAGCTGCTCGGCGCACTCCTGCACCATCTCGCTCAGGGTGGGGTGTATGTGGGTCATGGCGGCCAGCTCGGCGGCTGTCGTGTCGCGGCACATCAGGGCGCTCACCTCCTGCACCAGGTCGGCCGAATGTGCCCCGTAGGCGTGGCATCCAATGATTTTGCCGCTCTCGTCGGCCAGCATCTTCACCATGCCTTCGGCCTCGCCCATGGCCAGGGCCTTGCCGTTGGAGCGGTAGTTGGCCTTTGCCGTGCGGCAGGCCGTGCCCAGCGCCTTGCAGGCGTCTTCGCTCAGGCCCACGCAGGCAGCCTCGGGATGGGTGAAAATGGCAGCCGGCATCACGTCGAGCCGTATCCCTTCGGTGCGGCCCAGTATGCTGTCGACCACCTTCAGGCCCTGCATGGTGGCGGCGTGGGCCAGCATCTGCCGGCCGTTGACGTCGCCGATGGCGTAAATGCCGGGCACGTTGGTGAGCAGGTTGTCGTCGGTGATTATGCCCTTCGGGCCGTATGCCACCCCGGCGGCCTCGAGGTTGAGCCCTGCTGTGGCCGGCGTGCGGCCCACGGCCATAAGCACGCAGTCGGTCTCGACGGTGGTTTGCTTGCCCTTGCGGTCGAATGTCACGGTGCCGTCGCCCACGGCCTGCACGGCCGACTGCATGAAGAAGGCCACGCCGCGCTTCTCTATGGCTTTGCGCAGTCGCTTGGCCACATCGCTGTCGAGGGCCGGCAGGCACTCTTTGAGAAACTCAACCACGGTGACCTCGCAACCGAAACTGTTGAGTATGCAGGCAAACTCCATGCCTATAACGCCGGCGCCCACTATGCAGACACGGCGCGGCAACTCGGTGGCGGCCAGCATACGGTCGGACGTCCATACCATCGAGGCGTCGTCGATGCCCTCTATCGGCAGCATCTTTGGCACCGAACCGGTGGCTATGATGATGTTGGGCGCTGTGTAGTCCTCGCCGCCTGCCGTCACGGTGTGGGCGTCCTTGAAGGCAGCCTCGCCCCTTACGAGCGTTATGCCCGGTGCCGACAGCAGCGTCTCAACGCCGCTGCGGAGCGTGCCTACCACGCCGTCCTTGCGCTCGGCGGCCTTTGCGAAGTCGAAACTGTAGTTGAGGCAGCCAAGCCCGAAGGCCTCGGCGTCGGCCATGATGTCCATTATCTCGGCGTTGCGGGCGTATGCCTTGGTGGGTATGCACCCCCTGTTGAGGCACGTGCCGCCCACTTCGGCCCGCTCGATGATTGCCACCTGCAGCCCGTTGCGTGCCGCGTGCTCTGCCGCCCGGTATCCTCCCGGGCCGCTTCCGATTATTATCAGGTCTGTGTTCATGTGTGTCCTGGGTTTTGATGGGGGTATCAGTCATCGTAGGCATCATAGGCAACAGGCTATGCCTATGATGCCATTGATGTTTATTTGCTTTCTCCTTCGGCAGCCATCTGCCTGTAGGTTACCACCGGGTGCTTGGCCGCCAGTACGTCGTCAACACGCCCTATGGGTGTGTAGTGGGGCGCGCCCTTCACCGTCTCGGGCTCGGTGGCGGCCTCGCGGGCAATCCGCCGCATCACTTCGATGAACCCGTCGATGGTGTCTTTGCTCTCGTTCTCGGTGGGTTCTATCATTAGCGACTCGTGGAAAAGCAGCGGGAAGTATATCGTCGGGGCATGGTAGCCATAGTCGAGCAGCCGTTTTGCCACGTCCATGGTGGTCACTCCGGTCGACTTGTTCTTTAGTCCGTCGAACACAAACTCGTGCATGCATGTCGTGGCGATGGGCAGTTCGTAGACGTCTTTGAGCGACTCCTTGATGTAGTTGGCGTTGAGTGTGGCCAGCGGGCCCACCTCCTTGAGGTGCTCCTTGCCCAGGGTCAGGATATAGGCGTATGCCCTCAGCAGCACGGCATAGTTGCCGTGGTATGGCCCTACGGATATTTCAGACTCGCCGGGTAGCAGCTCCTCCAGTCCGGCGCGCACCCCGACGGGGCCTGCACCGGGCCCGCCGCCTCCGTGGGGCGTCGAGAACGTCTTGTGCAGGTTGATGTGCATCACGTCGAAACCCATGTCGCCGGGGCGGCAAACGCCCAGCATCGGGTTGAGGTTGGCGCCGTCGTAATACATCAGGGCGCCGCAGCTGTGCACGAGCTCGGCTATCTCGGGTATCTCCTTCTCAAAGAGGCCGAGCGTGTTCGGGTTGGTCATCATCATGCCGGCCACCGTGTCGTCGAGCAGCGAGCGCAGGTCTTCAACGTCTACGATGCCCTCGGGCGTGCTCTTCACCTCAACCACGTCGAGTCCGCAGACAGCCGCCGAGGCGGGGTTGGTGCCGTGTGCCGAGTCGGGCACAATCACCTTGGTGCGCTTGGTGTCGCCCCTGCGCTCGTGATAGCTTCGTATTATCATCAGTCCGGTGAGCTCTCCGTGTGCGCCGGCAAACGGGTTGAGCGTGAATTTGGCCAGTCCGGAAATCTCAGACAGTGCCCGTTGCAGTCCGTCGTACACCTCGAGGGCTCCCCGGCATGTCTCCGCCGGCTGCAGCGGGTGCAGGTTGGCGAAGCCGGGCATGGCCGCCACCTCTTCGTTGATGCACGGGTTGTATTTCATTGTGCAGCTGCCGAGCGGATAGAACCCGTTGTCCACTCCGAAGTTGTTTTCGCTATGGTTGGTATAATGGCGCACAACCGTGAGCTCGTCGCATTCGGGCAGCTCGGCGTCGTGGCTGCGGCGGATGTCGGCGGGCACCTCGTAGTTGCCAAACTTGTTGTGCGGCAGCGAATAGCCCCGTCGCCCTTCGTGTGAGAGCTCGAATATCAGGTTGCCATAAAGTCTGTTGTTCATAAGTCAGATGGTTTCGATGAGTTTGTCAATTTCTTCCTTAGTACGTTTCTCGGTGACGGCAAACATGATGGTGTCGGGTGCAACCTTCACTCCCCCAAGGATGCCATTGTCGATGAATCTCTTCTGTAGTTCGTCAACGTCGCCGGCATAGCGCACGCAGAACTCATTGAAGAACGGGCGGTCGAAGGCCGGTTTGAAGCGGCCTGTGGCCACGAGCCTGTCCATAAGGTAGTGGGCTCCGGCGTATGACAGCTCTGCGGCCTCTTTCAGCCCCTGCTTGCCCATCAGTGACATATAGATGGTGACGAAGAGTGCCATGAGGCTTTCGTTGGAGCAGATGTTCGACGTTGCCTTCTCGCGGCGTATGTGTTGCTCTCGCGCTTGCAGCGTTAGCACGAATGCGCGTTGGCCGCGCGAGTCTTTCGTCATGCCGACAATGCGTCCCGGCATCTTGCGCATGAGCTTCTCGCGGCAGCACATGTAGCCCACGTAAGGTCCTCCGAACGACATTGGCAGGCCCAGGCTCTGTCCGTCGCCCACGGCGATGTCGGCCCCCCATTCGCCCGGTGTGCGCAGCACGGCCAGGTCGGCGGCCACGCTGTTCATGATGAACAGTGCCTTGGCCGCGTGTGTTGCATCGGCGAATCCGGTGTAGTCTTCCACCACACCGAAGTAGTTGGGCTGCTGTACAAGTACGCCGGCCACTCCGCCGTCGGCCAGTTTGCTGTCGAGGTCGGCCTTGTCGGTGGCTCCGTCGGTGGCTTTCACCATCTCGATGTCTACGCCGTGGAAGTGGGCGTATGTGCGTATTACAGCCAGGATTTTGGGGTCTACGGTCTCAGACACGAGCACCTTGCGCGCTTTCTTTGCCGAGGCCACTGCCATGAGCACGGCTTCCGCCGTGGCGGTGCTGCCGTCGTACATCGACGCATTGGATATGTCCATGCCCGTGAGTTCGGCCATCATGGACTGGTACTCGAAGATATAGTGCAGCGTTCCCTGCGATATCTCTGCCTGGTATGGGGTGTATGACGTGAGGTATTCGGAGCGGCTGACAATCTGAGGTACTGCCGCTGGCGTGTAATGGTCGTATGCTCCTGCTCCGGCGAAGCACGTCAGCTGCTTGTTCTTGGCAGCCAGGCCGGCGAAGAACTGCCTTATCTCGAGCTCGCTCTTGGCTTCAGGCAGGTCGTAGTCTTTTTTCAGGCGCACTTGTTCGGGCACTTCGGCGTACAGTTCGTCGATAGATTTTATGCCGATGTGCTCAAGCATGCCCTTTATGTCGGCCTCTGTATGGGGGAAATACTTGTACATAGTTGAAGTTAAGGGTTGGGAATTAAGAATTAAGAAAAATACTCTTGTTGTGGCAGCGGCTGCGTCTTACAGGTGAGGGCTTTGCTTTCCGTTGGTGGTGTCATGCCGCCCCGGTTGTGGACGGGCCTTGTCTTCATTGGGTTTATTGCTCTTTTGTTGCGTAAAGATATAGTAATTACGCAATAGCACCCTGCGTTCCCGTTGCCGAGACTATTTTTCTTAATTCTTAACTCTTGATTTTTAATTTATTTGTTGCACATTTCCTCGTATGCCTTGGCGTCCATGAGGCTTTCGAGTTCTGATGGGTCGGAGAGCTTAACCTTGATGATCCAGTTGGCAAAGGCGTCCTGGTTGATGAGCTCCGGGGTGTCTTCGAGGGCTGTGTTGACTTCGACCACTGTTCCGCTGACGGGGGCGTTGAGGTCGCTGGCTGCCTTCACGCTTTCTACGGCGCCGAACTCTTCGCCTGCGGTAATGTCGTCGTCGACTTCAGGCATGTCTACATATACTACATTGCCTAAGGCATTTTGTGCATAATCGGTTATGCCGATGTAGCCGTATTCGCCTTCAACCTTCACAAATTCGTGTGACTCTGAGTAGTAGAGTCCTTCAATAAATCTTGCCATATTAGTTGTTTTTTGTTATTTGTAGGATTGTTGTTGCTGGTTGTTATGGGAGCTCTGGGAGGTCTGGGGGTGCTGGGAGCACTGGGCCTGTGGGAGCTCTGGGAGGGCTGGGGGTGCTGTGAGCACTGGGCCTGCGGGAGCTCTGGGAGGGCCGGGGGTGCTGGGAGCACTGGGCCTGTGGGAGCTCTGGGAGGGCTGGGGGTGCTGGGAGCACTGTGAGCTCTGGGAGGGTTAGGGCATGATGGGGTTACTTCTTGTAGTGCTTGTCGTAGAAGCGCTTTTTCACTACCGTCCCGGGGAAGGTCTTGCGGCGTATCTGTATCTCCACTTCGGTGCCCAGCTTGGCGTATCGTGAGTCGATGAGAGCCATGCAAACGCTCTTGTCTGTTGAGATGGTGTGGTAGCCGGTGGTTACCTCGCCAATCTTCTCGCCGTCTTTGAGCACTGCATATCCGTGGCGCGGTATGGCCTTGTCAGCCAGTTCTATGCCCACCACCTTGCGCTCAACGCCTTCGGCCTTTTGCCTTACAAGGGCTTCGCGGCCGATGAACTCGGGCTTGTCGAGCTTGCAGAACATGGACAGTCCGGCCATGACCGGCGAGATGTCGGCCGACAGCTCGTCGCCGTATAGCGGCAGGCCCACTTCGAAGCGCAGCGTGTCACGGCATCCGAGTCCGCATGGTTTGCACCTGCCTCCGGTGGCCATGAGCTTGTCCCAGCAATCGCGTATGTAGTCGTGAGACCCGTATATCTCGAATCCGTCTTCGCCTGTGTAGCCGGTGCGGCTTATTATTACGTCGCCAAGCTGCTTGAAGGTGTAGAACGTGAGCTCGCTGCATGGCACCGACAGCACCTCCTCGACCACGCGCTCAGCCTCCGGGCCCTGCACGGCGAGCTGTGCGTAATGGTCAGACTTGTTCTGCAGGTCGATGTCGTAGCCATCGGCATTCTGCTGCATCCATGCCCAGTCTTTGTCGATGTTGGCTGCGTTGATTACGAGGAAGTAGTCATCGTCGGCCATCTTGTAGACGAGCAGGTCGTCTACGGTGCCCCCGTCTTCGTAGAGCATCATTCCGTATAGAATCTCGCCGGGCTTGATGGCGTTGACATCATTGGTGAAGATGTGGTTGACGTATCGGCTGGCATCCTTGCCTTTGACCGTCACTTCGCCCATGTGCGAGACGTCGAACACCCCGCATGCGTTTCGCACGGCTTGGTGCTCTTCTTCGATTGTGGTGTACTGGATGGGCATGTCGAAGCCTCCGAAGGGGCTGATGAGCGCCCCGAGGGCCTCATGCTTGTCGTAAAGACACGTACGTTTGTTTTCCATTGCCTTTATATGTTTTAGGTTTTGTTTGTCAGCAGTGATATCAGGGCTTCGGTCTGCATGCCTCTGATGGCAGCGGCCTCGTCCCCGGCGAGGGCCATTGTCAGTCGCGCGGGTGTGAGCTCGGCTCCGGCCAGGGCGTTCTGGAGCCTCTCGATGGGCACCTCGCCCGGCAGGAAGTCGCCCTTGAAGCACACGTTGCGTATGGTGTTGCCCCTGAGGTCTATGCGCGCCTCTACCGTGCCCACGCCTTCGATGCGCTGTTTGCGTGCCACTGTGTATGGCGGGTTCTTGCCGAATATGAAGTTGGCAGACATGTATTCGGCCTCGATGGCCTCTATCGACCTGATGTCGGCCGGCGTGAGCGTCACGGAGCCGTCGCACAGTTGGCGCCTCAGGGCGTCTTTCAGTTGGCCCAGCGAGAGGTCGGTGTGATCTTTGAGCAGCGTTATCCTGCTGCGCACGCTGCCCACTCCCTTGCTCTGCAGCTTGTCGGATGGCGGCGTGATGGCGCTTGTCATGTTGTCCATGTCGGTGTCATATAGCAGCGTTCCGTGCACTATGCTGTGCCCGTGCGTCTGGTAGAAAGCGCTGCCCGACACCTTGCCGCCGTCGACGAGTATGTCGTTGCGGCCGCTGGCGGTGGCATTTATGCCTATCCGTCTGAAAGCAAGGAGCAGGGTTGTGACATACTTGTTGTAGGTGAAGCCCACGGATTCGCCGCGTGTCACGTATGACATCATCACGTTGCCCATGTCGGCGTAGACGCATCCGCCACCGCTCTTGCGCCTGAACGTGCGTATGCCATGCCTGCGGCAGTAGTCGAGGTTGACCTCGGCTTCGGCCACCTGGTTGCGTCCGAATATCACGCTCGGTTCCACCTGCCACATGAAGAAGCAGTCGGCTGCATCAACGTGGTGTGCCACATATTCCTCCATGGATAGATAAAACGACACGTCTCGTTGTCCGTGGTCGGGCAGTTCAATGTATGTCATAGGCTTTTAGTGTTATGTTTGCCTTGTCCGCATACCCCTTGGCGGCTCAGCGTCGAGCGTGTTGCCTTGCGGCTTTGGGGGCGGCATCGTCATTGCAAATATATGAAATAAAACCGTTATGCCCAAAATTAAACCGAAGAAAATGGGCAATAAAAATTTAGTTTCGGCCAACTGTCATTGCTGTGCATGGTTTGCTGCCTTTCTGAAATAAATTAGTCGTGAAAAGTGTCAATTTGTTTTGCCGCCCGTTGCCGTACATGATGCGTTGAGTGGTGCGCCTGTCGGCCGTGGGCAGTGCGCCCCGGTGAGCCACCGGTCCACTGCCGGCCGCCGGCCATCGTGCCTGCGGCGCCTGTCGCGGTGGCGGCAGTGTAGGGCCGCAGGCGTATGGAAGCCGTAAGTCCGCCCTGTCGCCGGATAATTCAGAGAGCCCCGCCCTGGTCATTGTTTTGTAATATTTTATGAAAAGGCGGCACCTCCCGTTCAATACCTTCAGGCCCAGTGGGTTGCGGCAGTGGCGGCAGTCTGTTGCCATACGGGCCGCATTGCAGAGCGAAACGGCCCGTCAGAGAAGGCGAAACGGCCCGTATGGCGATTCCATACGGGCCGTTTGGCAAGCAGGGTGGGGTGTTGTAAACAAACTTCATTGCCTTTTGGAGTCTGCTTCCATGTCGGCCCGGCTCTTCGACTTTGTCACGAGCCACACCCCTGAGAATACCAGCACCACCGCGGCGGCGTGGGCGGCACGGAACACACCGAGCCCCGCGGCCACGCTTACCACCACGCTTACCACAGGTTGCAGGTAGTTGTAGATGCTCACCACGGTGGGGCGTAGCGTGCGTTGGCCCATCATCATTAGTATGTAGCACAGGAACGTGCCCACTACCACCACGTAGGCAGCCTCGGCCCAGGCCGACGGCGGTATGTGGCCGAGGCCAGTGCCGGCCACGCGCGGCAGCGTGAATGGCAGCACCACGGCCGTGGCGAAGGTAAACATCCACTTGTTGACGGTGAACACCGAGTAGCGTTGCACCAGCGGCCGGAACAGGGCCAGGTAGAGGGCGAACGAGAACTGGGCGAACAGGCAGAGCAGGTCGCCGCGTATGTCGCCCACCTTTGAGCTTGCCGCCGAGGCGCTGGTGAGAATCAGTATGAGCGCCCCGCTGAAGCCCATGAGCACACCCAGGGCCTTCTTGCCGGTGACAGGCTCCTTGAGTATGAGCGCCGAGAGCACCATGGCGAATATAGGCGCCGAGGTGGTGACGATGCTGGCGTTGATGGGCGAGGTGATGCTGAGGCCTATGATGTAGCAGCACTGGTTGAACACAAGGCCCAGCATGCCCGCAAAGAACAGCCTGGCGAGGTCGCGGCCTGGCACGTGCTCGCGCTCCGTGAACATCGAGGCGAGCCAGAAAAGCACCGCCGCCCCGGCCACGCGGAACAGCACCAGCTCGATGCCGCTGATGCCGTGGGCCATGGCATCCTTGCCCACCGGGGCCATGAGCCCCCAGAAGACACAGGCCAGAAACATGCTCATGTGGGCCACCAAGGGTCGTTTGTTATCCATGATTTTGTTATTTAATTGAAAAATACGGGTGCAAAAGTACTCATTTTCACATAAAAAACCTTATATTTGCCGTTAAGATTTCAACGCAACAGCTTATGCAGAAGTATGCAGACTACATCGTCCAGATAGAGATTGAGTCGCTTTGGAGCGGCACAAGGCACATCGTATGGAACCTCGACCCGAAGGTAAACATACTCAGCGGCATCAACGGCGTGGGCAAGAGCACCATACTCAACAAGGTGGTGAAGGGCCTGGCCCAGGGCGGCGAGTTTCCGAGCCACATGCTGCGGGGCGTTCGCATCAAGGTGATGCCGGAAGACGCGCGCTGGATCAGATACGACGTGATACGCAGCTTCGACCGCCCGCTGATGAGCGGCGACCTGGTCAGCAAGATTGTCGACGCCTCGGTGACCACCGAGCTCGACTGGCAGCTCTACCAGCTCCAGCGCAAGTATCTCGACTATCAGGTGAACATAGGCAACCGCATCATCCAGACGCTGAGCAGCGGGGCGCCCGACGCCGCCCAGAAAGCGCAGGAGATATCGAGGCCCAAGAACAAGTTCCAGGACATGATGGACAGCCTTTTCGCCGAGACGGGCAAGAGGCTGATACGCACAAAGAACGAGATAATGTTCTCGCAGATAGGCGAGGAGCTGACGCCATACCAGCTGTCGAGCGGCGAAAAGCAGATGCTGGCCATACTGCTCACGGTGCTCATAGAAGACAACCAGCACTACGTGCTCTTCATGGACGAGCCCGAGGTGAGCCTGCACGTAGACTGGCAGCAGCGCCTCATCGACCTCATCGTCGACCTGAACCCAAATGTGCAGATAGTGCTCACCACCCATTCGCCGGCCGTAATCATGAACGGCTGGATGGACAAGGTGACCGAGGTGAGCGACATCACCACCTGACAGCGCAAGGCAATGGCCCCGGCCGGCGGGGCATGGCGCTTGCCGCAGGCGCCGGGGCAGCCGTGGCGGCACGAGAACGACGGTTACACAAAAAGCAGAATCATGGGCAAGAGGCTAAGGGAAAACATCACTTCACGCTACGTCGAGGCAGCCAACAGCCTCACGTCGAAGAAGGCCAGGCGAAAGATTGTGGCCTATGTGGAGAGCTACGACGACATATTGTTTTGGCGGACGGTGCTCGACCGCTTTGAGGACGAGACGCGCTTCTTCGAGGTAATGCTGCCGTCGCGCGGCACGCTCAAGCGCGGCAAGAAGTCGGTGCTGATGAATTTCATCAGCGAGAACGTAGGGCGCGACATGATAGCCTGCGTCGACGCCGACTACGACTACCTGTTGCAGGGCATCACACCCACGTCGGCCAAGATACTGAACAGCCCGTACGTGTTCCACACATACGTTTATGCTATTGAGAACTACCAGTGTTACGCCTCCGGATTGCACAATGTGTGCGTCATGGTGACGCTCAACGACCATGCCATTTTCGACTTCGAGGAGTACATGAGGCAGTATTCGCTGGCATGCTACCCGCTGTTTGTGTGGTCGGTGTGGATGTACCGCACCGGCAACTACAACGACTTCTCGCTCACAGACTTCTGCAAGGTCATCGACCCGGGGGGCTTCAACGTGTTCCATCCGCAGTCGTCGATAGACCACCTGCGCGGCAAGGTGATGCGCAAGGTGCACTATCTGCAGAGCCGCTACCCCAAGGCCAAGGCCTCTTACCGCCGGCTGCAGCAAGAGATGGAGCAGCTTGGGTTGACCCCCGAGACCACATATCTATACATACAGGGGCACCACATCTTCGACACCGTGGTGGTGCCGATACTCAACAAGGTTTGCAACAAGCTGCGCATGGAGCGCGAGAACGAGATAAACCGCACATCAGTGCACCGCACACAGATGCGCAACGAGATATCGTGCTACGAAAACAGCATCGAGAACATTGGCTCGATGCTGAAGAAAAGCGTGGGCTATATGGCCAGCCCGCAGTTCAGGCGACTGCAGGCCGACGTAGAGCGGTATCTCGACTCGTGCGACCAAAGGCGGCAAAAGCCCGGCGGGGGGCCTGGGGCAGAAGGCTCTCAGGCAATGTAAGTCTCAAGGAACTTCACCTTGCCGCTGACGCCCACAATGCCCGTGGTGGCCGGCAGAAGCAGCGTATGGCCGGCGCTCAGCGTGGCCGACGTGCCGTCGTCGCAGGTAAGCGTACCCTCGCCGCATACCCCTATCAGTATCACGAAGCTGTCAAGTTCGGAGTAGTCGAGCGTCATAGGCTCGTCAAGGTCGTAGAGCGCCGTGCGGAAGTAAGGGCAGTCTACCAGCTCGGCCGGTTCGTTCTTTACTCGGTCATATTCCGTGCGGTAGCTTTCCTGCACCTGGTAGTCAATGGCGTCGGCGGCTTCGGCGGTGTGCAGCTCGCGGAAATTGCCGTCCTTGTCCTTCCGCTTGAAGTCGTATATCCTGTAAGTCACGTCGCTCGTCTGCTGTATCTCGGTCAGGAAGCACCCCGCCCCTATGCTGTGGATGCGCCCCGAGGGTATGTAGAAGCAGTCGCCTTCCTTCACATTGTACCTGCTTATGGCGTCGCATATTGTGCCGTTGGCCACAAGCGCCTTGTATTCGTCGGGCGTTATGCTTCTCTTCAGGCCCACCATCAAGGTGGCCGACGGCTCAGAGTCCATCACATACCACATCTCGGTCTTGCCCCGTTTGCGCCCGTGGCGCATGGCGGTGGCGTCGTCCGGGTGTACCTGTACCGACAGGTCGCCGGCGGCATCGATAAACTTGATGAGCAGCGGAAACTCGTCGCCGTAGCGCAAGTAGTTGTCACGGCCCAGCAGCCTGTCACGCAGCGTTGCCACAAGCTCGTTGGTTGTCAGCCCGTCGTAGGGCCCGCCGTCGACCACGGTCTCTTGTCCCTTGACGCCGGAAATCTCCCAGCTCTCACCCACTTGGCCCATGTTGCATTCCAGCCTCTTGAAGGGGGCAATCCGTTCTCCCCCCCAAATGGTTTGCTTTAGTAGCGGTTTGAATTTAAAAATGTTTGCCATGATTGTATGATATAGGTTGCATCAGTTCTCTTTCCAGAAACTGTGCGTGAACAAAACTAGTACTGTCATAATCTCAAGGCGGCCTATCAGCATCAGAAGCGAGCAAAGCCACTTCACGCCTTCGGGCAAAGAGCTCCACGACATGGTGGGCCCTATGGTGTTGCCAAGCGCCGGGCCCACGTTGCTCAGGCTGCTCAGTGCAATGGTAATGGCGTTGGTGTCGTCGACGCCGGCCAATATGATGACGGTGGCGGCAAGCAAGCATATCAGAATATACGTCACGAAGAACGCCAGGAGCGACGGCACGTGGTTCATCTGTATGTTCTGCCTGTTTATCTTTATGGGCAGCACGGCGTTCGGGTGGAGTATCTGCTTGAACTCGTTGCGTATTATTTTCAGTATCATCACGCCGCGTATGCACTTGAGGCCTCCGCTGGTCGAACCGGCGCACGAGCCTATGAACATGCAGAAACCGAGCACGACCCATGTGAAATGCGGCCATTGGCCGGCATCGTCGGTAAACATCCCGGTGGTGGTGATGAAGGTCACGACCTGGAACAGGGCATGCCTTACGGCGTCGCTCGCCCCGTATCCGCTGCGGCTGACGAGGAAGTAGGCAATGAGCGAGGTGGCTATGGCTATCACGAAGCAGTATAGCTTGAACTCGGAGTTGGTCAGCAGCTTTGTGAACTGCCTCTTGAAGAGCACCACGTAAATCAGTGTGAAGTTCATGCCGGCCAGAAATTGGAATACGGTGGCTATGTACTCGATGGACGGCGAGTTGAAGTGGGCCAGGCTGTCGTTGTATGTTGCGAAGCCGCCAGTGCCGGCTATCGACATCGAGAAGCACACGCTGTCGAACAGCCCCATGCCCGCCACGTGGAAAAACAGCACGCAGCTGGCCGTGATGGCTAAGTATACGGTCCATATCCACTTTGCGTCGGTGCTCAGCCGCGGGTGCATCTTGGTCTTTATCGGGCCTGTCGACTCGGCGGCAAACACCTTGATGCTTCCTCCGACCACCGACGGCAGTATGGCGATTGTGAAGAACACTATGCCCAAGCCGCCTATCCAGTGGGTCAGCGACCGCCAGAACAGTATGGTGTGCGGCAGGCACTCAACATCGTCGATGATGGTTGCGCCTGTCGTGGTGAATCCCGACATGGTCTCGAAATAGGCGTCTGTGACACTGGGCACGTAGCCGCTGATGAGCAGCGGCAGCATCCCGAATGCGCAGAACACCACCCAGATGAGTGCCACCACGAGGTATGCCTCGCGCCTGTTGAGCTCGTTTCCGGCGTTGCGGCCGAGGTATTTGAATATCAGTCCGCTGCATATTGTGAGCATCATCGATATAAAGAACGCCATCGCGTCGTCTTCGCGGTAGCACAATGCCATGACGAGGCACGACAGCATCATGCCTCCTTCGAGGAAGAGCAGCTGCCCGATGATCTTTGATACGATGTCGAACCTTACCATATAGAGGCCGCTTTGAAGAATTTTTCCATCTTGTTCATCTTTTGCTCGTGGCAGAATATCATCACCGTGTCGCCGGCTTCGATTTGCGAGTTGCCGTTGACGAGCATGCCGACGTCATTGCGCACCAGTCCGCCGATGGCCACCCCGAACGGCAGCCCGAGGCTTTTCACAGGTTTCTTTGTCACAGGCGAGCCCTCCTCGGCGGTAAACTCAGCAACGTCTGCGTCGACCATCATGAGCGAGCGCAGGTTGCTCACCTTGGCGTCGAGCATCATCTGGTATATGTGACTGGCGGCTATGGTCTTCTTGTTGATGATTGTTCCGATGTCAAGTTCTTCGGCCATGTCCACGTAGTCGAGGTTTTCCACCATGGCGATGGTCTTCCTCACCCCGAGCCTTTTGGCCGTGAGGCATGCCAGGATGTTGGTTTCGGCATTGCTTGTCAGGGCTACGAAGGCCTGTGTGTGCTTTATTCCTTCCTCCATGAGCAGGCTTATGTTGCGCCCGTCGCCGTGGATTACCATGGTGTCGGTGTCGCTGAGCAGCTCGTTGAGTTGCTCGCAGCGGTGCTCGTCGGTCTCGATTATCTTTATGTCAAGGTATTTGGGGGCAGTCAGTGCCGCCCTGACGGAAGTCTTGCCTCCCCCCATTATGATTACGTTTTTGACGTCGGCATATTGCTCCTTGCCCACAATCTTCCTGATATACGGTATGTATTCCTTGGTAGTCATGAAGTAGGCGAGGTCGTTCAGCCTGAGCTCGTCGTTTCCTCCCGGTATTATTGTCTCGCCTTCGCGCTTCACCGCCACGATGTGGTAGGGGTCGTCGGGGCCGCACAGTTCCCTCAGCGGCCTGTTAAGTATCTCGCATGTGGCCCTGAGCTTTATGCCGAGCATGACCAGCGCCCCCCCATGCACGTCCCATCTCTGCCTGACCCAGCTCATCTTGAGGCCGTTGTTGATGTCGATGGCGGCCAGCACCTCGGGGTAGATGAGCGAGTCTATGCCGATGTTCCGGAAGAAAGAGCCCATCTTCGGCGACAGGTATTCATAGTTGTCTATGCGTGCCACCGTCTTCTTGGCGCCTATGGCGTGAGCCATGATGCACGACGTCATGTTGCGGCTCTCGTCGGGGGTGACGGCCACGAATATGTCTGCGTCTTCGGCCCCGGCCTCCTTCAGGGTCTTGATGCTTGTGGGCGATCCTTCCATAGTCATTATGTCGTACTCGCTGTCGAGGCCTTCCAGCCTCTCGGCGTCTTCGTCCACGAGCGTGCAGTCTTCGTGGTCGCGCGACATGAGCCGTGCCAAGTGAGTTCCCACGGCTCCGGCTCCGGCAATGATTATTTTCATTTTGTTTGTCTTAGTGGTGTTTCGTAATCGTCTGCTTGGCGGTCATTGCGCCTTGCTGTCGCCGCATATCCCGGTTATGGCTTTCTTTATGCCGTCTTTGTCGATGCCCGTTATGTGCATCAGCTGTGGCACGGTGCCGTGTTCCACGAACGAGTCGGGCAGCCCGAGCCTCACGATGCGGGGCGCAAAGCCGTTGTCGGCCATCCACTCGAGCACAGCCGTGCCCATGCCTCCGGCCCTTATCCCGTCTTCGACAGTGACTATGCGGCTGAACCGCCGGCCCACCTCGGCCAGCAGTTGCCCGTCGAGCGGCTTGAGGAAGCGCACGTCGTAGTGGGCCACGGTGAGCCCCGGGTGTTCCTTCTCGGCCTCGGCTATGGCCTTGGCAGCCTCGTTGCCTATATGCCCTATGGTCAGCACGGCCACGTCGTCGCCGTCTTTCAGCTTCCGGCCCGTGCCCACCTCAATCTCCGTGAGCGGGCAGTGCCAGTCGGGCAGCACCCCCCGGCCGCGCGGGTAGCGAATCACGAACGGCCCCTTGCCGGGCAGTTGGGCCGTGTACATGAGCCTGCGCAGCTCATGCTCGTCCATCGGCGCGGCAATGGTAAGGTTGGGCACGGGGCGCAGCGCGGCCATGTCGAACGCCCCGTGGTGCGTCGGGCCGTCTTCGCCGACCAAGCCCGCCCTGTCGAGGCAGAGCACCACGGGCAGCCCCAGTATGGCTACGTCGTGTATGATGTTGTCGTATGCCCGTTGGGCAAAGGCACTGTAGATGTTGCAGAACGGCTGCAGCCCCTCTTTGGCCATGCCCGCCGAGAAGGTCACGGCGTGGCCCTCGGCTATGCCCACGTCGAACACGCGGCCCGGCATCGACTTCATCATGATGTTCATAGAGCAGCCTGTGGGCATGGCCGGCGTCACCCCGACTATGTCCGGGTTGGCCTCGGCCAGCTCGAGCAGCGTGTTTCCGAACACGTCCTGGTATTTTGCCGGCAGCCCTTTCTCGTCGTCGCACAGGCGTTCGCCCGTGCCCACGTCGAACTTTCCGGGGGCGTGCCACACCGTGGCCGCCTTTTCTGCCGGTTTGTAGCCTTTGCCCTTGGTGGTGTGCAGGTGCAGCAGCTTTGGCCCTTTCATGTCTTTGAGCTGTCGCAGTATGCGCACCAGCTCCATCACGTTGTGCCCGTCGAAGGGGCCGAAGTACCTTATGTCGAGCCCCTCGAATATGTTTTGCTGGTGGCTGAAGGCCGACTTGAGCGCGTTGCCCAGCCTTATCAGCCCCTTGCGGCGGTCGTCTTCCAGGTAGCCTTTGGAGCGCAGCCATTTCGACAGCTTGAACCTCAGGGCGTTGTATGTCTCGTTTGTGTTCAGCCCTATCAGGTATTGCTTCATCCCCCCCACGCTCCTGTCGATGCTCATGTTGTTGTCGTTGAGTATTATCAGGATGTCGTTGGGGGTCGACGATACGTTGTTGAGCCCTTCGAAGGCCAGCCCGCCGCTCATGGCCCCGTCGCCTATCACGGCCACCACCTTGCGTTCGGCAGCCTTGCCATTGCCGCCCGTGGCCCCTTGCTCGGCGGCGATTTTCTCCAGCCGCTTCTCGGCCACGGCCATGCCCAGCGCTGCCGATATGGAGTTGCTGGCGTGGCCGCAAACGAAGGTGTCGTAGGGGCTCTCCTTGGGCGAGGGGAACGGCATGATGCCGTGCAGCTTGCGGTTGGTGCAGAACGCCTCTTTGCGCCCTGTCAGTATCTTGTGGCCGTAGGCCTGGTGGCCCACGTCCCATACTATTCTGTCTTCGGGGGTGTTGTAAACATAGTGCAGTGCCACGGTAAGCTCTACTGCTCCGAGGCTCGAGGCGAGGTGGCCGGGATTTACGGACAGCTCGTCGAGTATGTCTTTCCGCAGTTCGTCACAGACCTCAGGCAGCCGGTCGGCCGGCAGCTTGCGCAGGTCTTCGGGGTACTGAATGTGGCTCAAAAGGCCTAAGTCATCGTGTCTCACTATTAGTAATGATATAGAATAAGCCATGCAAAGATACACTATTATTTCGATAAAATGACTTTTGTTAGCAATAAAATGCGTATCTTTGCGATGAATCAAATACAATTATACATATATGAGATATGCCATCATTGGTACAGGGGCCATAGGCGGGTTCTATGGCGGGAGGCTGGCAAGGGCCGGCTTCGACGTGCATTTCCTTCTGCACAGTGATTTTGAGTATGTTCGGGATAACGGTCTTAGGGTAGATTCTTACGACGGTTCGTTTGTCATAAGCCATCCGCAGGCTTATGCCTCGGTTGCCGACATGCCCCCTTGCGACGTGGTCATCGTGGCCCTGAAGACCACGGCCAACGGCGGTTTGCCCGCCATGCTCGCGCCGCTGCTCACTGAGCGCACACTCGTGTTGCTGATACAAAACGGCGTAGGCGTTGAGGCCGATGTCGAGGCGGCACTGCCCGGGGTGCAGCTGGCGGCCGGACTGGCTTACATCTGCACCACTAAGGTGGGCCCGGGGCACATAGAGCACACGAGCAACGGCAAGTTGAGCGTGGCCAACTACTCGTGCCGTGACCAGGGCCTGATAGACGGGTTGCTGGCCGACCTTGGGGCGGCGGGCATACGGGCGGCGGCCGTCGACTATGCCAAGGCGCGGTGGATGAAGGCCATGTGGAACATGCCGTTCAACGGCCCGTGCTCGGTGCTCGGCCAGACCACCGACCGCATGTTGGCCTCGCCCTCCGGCGAGCGGCTCGTGAGGGCGCTGCTGGCCGAGGTCATAGGTGCAGCCCGCGCCTGCGGGGCTGTGGGAATAGACGAGAGCGTGGGCGAGCGCATGATTGAGATGACGCGCAACATGCCGCCTTACTCGCCCAGCATGAAGGTTGACTGCGACCTGGGCAGGCCCATGGAGATAGAGTATCTTTACACCAAGCCCATAGCCATGGCGCGTGAAGCCGGCTATGCCATGCCCCACATGGAGATGGTCGAGATGCAGCTGCGCGCCATCGAGGAGCTGCGCGCTGTCGGCCCGGCCGTGGGGCTGTAGCGCGCGTGGCGCCGCTGGCGGCGCTTTCGTGGCCATGGCCTTTGTAACATTATTTCAGCATCGTGCCCTTCCCGCCGCACAGCCTGCCGGCGGGCGTGTTGCGGGGCGGTGCGGCTGTAGCGCCAAACGGGCCGTTTCGCATTGCGATTCGGCCCGTTTTGCTGTCTGGTTTGGCCCGTTTCGGGGCGCAATGCGGGCCTTGTGGCTTGGCTGTGTTGCGTTTGTAATAAAGTTTCATGACCGCCTTCCACTTTTTACGGAGCTTGGACAGCGTAGCCGGGGCGGCCGATGATGGTTTTGATGTGGAATATTTTAATAATCAGGCCGTGTTTTTAGTCAATGCAGATTGCCGTTTCACATATTTTCATTACGATTTGCAATCGTTAAGAAAACGGCGGCCGGCTCGGTGTACCCACGGGCTGGGCGCGTGGCCGTTTCTTTCAGGCGGAAGGAAAGTGATATGTATTTTACAAATCAGTAAATGATAAATTTATGAAGAAAATCAAATTTTTTGCGATGGTGTTCATGGCTTTGTCGGTGCAATCGGCACTGGTGTCGTGTGGTGATGACAACCCCTCGGGTGACGGCGGGATAGAGCAGGGAGGCCAGACGGGTGGCGGCTCCGGCGACGGGGGAGGCCAGTCGGCCCCGGGACTGTCGACCGTGGAGCAGAAGCAGAGGCTGGAGCAGGCCGCCAACGAACTGATGGGCCTTGTAGATGCGGCCGACTTCTCGAGTGTGGCCGACCTCATTGACTATGTTGCCGAAAACTCGTCGGACGGCAGCGAGGTAGACAGCTGGTTTGACCACTGCGCAGGCTTGTGCGAGGTGTCGGCCACCGACGACCTTGTGAAGAATGTGTACAAGGCGTCAAACTTCTACGGTCAGTTTGAGCTGCGCAACGGCAGGTGGACGCAGACGGCCAGCAACGTGCAGTATCTGGAGTTCCGTTTCACCGACGGCAGCGGCGCTCCGTGCAGCCTGAGGCTCGACTGCTCGGGGGCGGAGACGCCTGTTCACCACGACTCGTTCGACGATGAAGAGTGGGACTACAATTACAGTTCCGACGGATATTATTCGGTCATGACGCGCATAGAGAACACATTTGTGGTGCCCGAGCGCATAGATGTGACCCTCACCCAGGGCGGGGCCACGCTCGCCACGGTATCGCTGGGCTCAGACATCAGCATAAGCAGCGGCAGTGGCGACTTCGACTACAAGCGCGACCGTGCCGAGCTGTCGCTGGCCGTTGCCGTGGGGGCCTATGGCGTTGCCGTCGACAGGGTGGCATTCAACGCCGGGCGCACGGCAGCCTTCTCGCAGAAGCTCACCAAGGACGGCCGCGAGCTCGTGACACTGGCAATGGAGGCCGACGGCGACCTGACCGACGACGACAACCTGACGGGCCGGCTCACGTCGCTCGACTTCAACATACTCGACAAGGTATGGCTGAAAGGCAGCATCAGCAGCATCGACAGGTTTGCACGATACCTTGAGTCTGCCGGTGCCAACAGCCGCGACGAGGCTGCCTATAAGGCCGACATCGAGAGGGCCAACGGCCTGATGGAGCTCGGCCTTTACTTTGCCGGAGTGGACGGCCCGAGCGCAAGCATGCGGCTGTATCCGTTTTCCGAAAGGGGTTATTATGGCGAAGAGTGGTACTGCGAGCCGGTGCTGGTGTTCCCCGACGGTTCTTCGTATTCAACCATGCAGTCGTATTTCGCCGACGGTTTCTTTGAGAGCGTGATAGAGAGTTTCAAGAAGCTGGGCGATGATTTCGTGAGAGTGTTTGACCAGGAGGCAGGCGCATGATGGTTGCATCTCGTCGCAGGCCTGTAGCTTCCGGCCGCCGTGGGCGCCGCCGGTGCCGCCGCCGCTGAATGGTGGGGCAGGTGGTTGCCATGGCCATGGCCTGCATGGCCGCCGCCGCAGGGCATGAGGCGGCGGCCGACAGTGTGGGCACGCTATCCCGCGAGTTGCGCCAGGTTAGCGTGACGGGCCGCAGGGTGAGCTCGCAGCTGGCGTCGGACAGGGGCGTGAGCGTGGTGGGCATGGGCCTCATGCGCAGCATGCCGCGCATACTGGGCAACGCCGAACCGCTGCACTACGCCCAGATGCTGCCCGGCATACAGACGGGCGGCGAGTATGATGCCGGACTGCACATACAGGGCAGCGACAACTCGCACAACATGTTGGCCATCGACGGCGTGCCGATATACAACGCCGCCCATCTGCTGGGCTTCTTCTCGGTGTTCAACGCCACCCATTTCTCGTCGATGCGCATAGGCAAGTCGGCCACTGCGGCGGCGGCCCCCAACCGCCTGGGCGGCATGGTAGACATGCAGGCGGGGCGCGACAGGCCGCCCGGGCCCACGGGCGACGTGGCCGTGGGGCCCATGTCGTCGCAGGCAACGGTGAGCCTGCCTGCCGGGCGCAGCTCATGGCTCACGCTGTCGGCCAGGGCGGCATACTTCAACCTGCTTTACTCGCGGTGGCTCGAGGTAGACGGCGAGGAGCTTGGATATTTCTTCCACGATTACAACCTTACCTACACTTACGCCCCCGACAGCCGCAACAGGCTGTGGGCCGAGGTGTATTACGGTGGCGACGATGCCTCGTACGGCGACGGCGGCTATGGCATGGACACCTCGCTCGGCTGGGCCAACTTCATGGCTGCGCTCCACTGGGACCACTCGTCGGGCGCCACCGGCATAGGGCAGTGTGTTTACTACACACGCTACGGCAGCCGTTTGGGCCTGAGCCAGCCGTCGGTTGGCCTGAGCCTCGAGTCGCGCATAGCCACCGCCGGCTACAAGGCCGAGGCCCGCTTCGGGCAGGCTTCGGCCGGCATAGACGCCGCATGGCACGACGTGAGCCCCCAGGAGCCGCGCTCCGACAGGGCAACAGCCGCGAGGGTGGCGGGCCAGGGGCGCCAGCGGGCGGCAGAGGTGGCCCTGTGGGGCGGGTGGAACTGCAGGCTGGGCCGCTGTCTCGAACTGGATACCGGTCTGCGTGCCACGCTCTATTCGGCCGGCGGCAAGGCCCGCTTTGCAGCCGACCCTACGGCCACGCTGTCATGGCGCGTGTCGCCCGGGGCAAGGGTTTCGCTGAGCGGCGGCGTAAGGCATCAGTACCTGCTGCGCACGGGCTTTTCAGACGTGGGGCTGCCAACCGAGTTCTGGTTTGCCTCGGGCTACGGGCAAAGTCCGCAGTATGGCATCGGCGCCTCGCTCGCCGCCGAGGTTTACCTGGGGCGGAGGGCATGGCGCATAGAGGCCGAGGCGTATTGCAAGCGGCTATGCCACCAGGTTGAGTCTGGCGGCAATGTGCTTGACTTTGTTTTCGACGATTATTCGCTCAACGACGTGCTCATTGCCGGCGACGGCCACAACGTGGGACTCAACCTGCTTGTAGAGCGGCGCAAGGGGCGGCTGACGGGCTGGGTGGCCTACTCGTTCGGGCTGGCCCGGCGGCGCTTCGGCCGCGCAGGCGCGACAGGGTGGTGCCCCGCGGCCCACGAGCGACCCCACGAGCTCAACGCTGTGGCCACCTTCAAGGCGGGGCGGCGGTGGAGCTTCGGGGCGGCCATGGTGGTGGCCTCGGGCACGCCCTACACGCGCGTGGAGCGGTTTTATATGCTGGGCAACCACGTGCTGTCCGACTATGGGCCACACAACGGCGAGCGGTTGCCCCCGTATGTGCGCCTCGACCTGTCGGCAAGCTACGACTTCAGCGTGGGCCGTGGCCGGCGCAGCGGCATCAACCTGTCGCTCTACAACGTGACCGCCCACGACAATGTGTTGTTCTACAGGCTCAAGGTCAACGAGGTGGAGTATGCATACCGCCCCTTTGCCTTTGCCCTGAGGCTGATGCCATCGGTCAATTATTATTTCAGTTTCTGACATTATGATATCATCCAGGTTGTTGAGGGCAGTGCCGGCCCTTGCCGTTGCCCTTGCCTTTGCGGCGTGTGAGCGTGGGTTTGGCGACGCGGCAGAGCCGCAGCTTGTGGTAGAAGGGTGGATAGACAGCGGTGGGTTTCCGGTTGTGATGCTGTCGCGGACGGTGCCCATAACCGACGAATACCGCCCCACCTCCGAGCTTGCCGACTACGTTGAGCGGTGGGCGAGGGTGGCCGTGGCCGACGGGCAGCGCGAGGTGGTGCTCGTGGGAAGGCACGACGCCGACTGCTTTCCGCCTTATGTCTACACCACCTCCGACTTGCGCGGCGAGCCGGGGCATACATACCGGCTTACCGTAGACTGCACGGACGGCACACATGCCGAAGCCACGGCCACCATCCCCGAGCCTGCGCCCATCGACTCGTTTGCCGTAGAGCCCGTGGCCCACGCCGACTCGCTGCGCCAGGTGTACGCCTTTGTGGGCGGCAGGCGCGACAGTTGCTTCTACAAGCTGTTCACCCACGTCTTGGGCAAGCCCTATGGATATATGTCGGCTTACCTCGGCATTGCCGAGGGGCGCATGCTTCCCGCCGACGGCAAGATGCCCGTTAACCCCGGCCGGCTTAACATCGACTCTGATTTCACGCCCTGTTTCGAGGCCGGCGACACGGTAATGGTAAAGCTGGCGAGCATCACCGAAGAGGCCTACCGCTTCTGGCGCGACTTTGAAGACATGACCACGCTGTCGCGCAACCCGCTTTTCCCTGTTACCAACAACTTGCACTCAAACATCGACGGCGGCCTTGGCTATTGGTTTGGCTACGGGGCCTGCTTTGCAACGCTGACGGTTGGGCCTTGACGTTGGCCTGGCCCGGCGGATGACTGCATGGCCCCGGGCGGCCGTAGGTTGCCCCGGGCCGCAATAGGCCATCAGGGGCCAAAACGTTTTCGCGGCATTGCCGGCATCCTGTAGGCCGCCTTGTCTTGGCGCGCCCCGCCATGCCCAAGGCTGTGGTGCAGGCCATGCAGCCCGGCAATGCCGCGAAAACGTTTTGGCCTCTGATGGCATGTTTGGGTTGAAAATGGTTGTGAAAAGGTTGCAATGTTGGTCATAATGTCATAAAAACTGCATCTTTCGTGAAAAAAATGTTTGGCCGCTCAATAACGGCAATGGCTTTTCGTGGATTTTATAGATACACCAATCTTAATGTGAATTATGGCATCTATAAAACTTAAATTCAGGCCGTCGGCCTGCAAGGGAAAGGAAGGCACTTTGTTCTTTCAGTTGATTCAAGGACGCACAGTGCGCCGCATGAGAAGCAAGTTTAGAATCTTTAATGAGGAGTGGGACTCGGCCGCCGGCCAGATTGTGCTGCCGCAGCATCCGTCGCCGCAGGCAGACAGGCTTTCGCTCATCAGGTCTAATGTCGAGCTGGAGTTGAGGGTGCTTGAAGACATCGTGGCCGACCTCGACCTCGATGGCGACGCCTGGGACGCCGACGAGGCCGTGGAGCGCTTTATGATGAGCAGGCGCATTGACGGGAGCGTGTTCCACTTCATGGAAAACCAGATTCAGCGCAAGCTGAAGCTGGGCCGGCTGCGCTCTGCCGAGACGTATCAGACCACCCTGAACAGCTTCATGGGCTTTCGCAAGGGCGTCGACCTTACATTCAGCATGATAGACTCGGCTATGATGCAACTCTACGAGGCTGCCATGCGCTTGAGGGGCCTGTCGCGCAACACCACATCTTTTTATATGCGAATAATGCGCACTAACTACAGGATGGCGGTAGAAGAGGGTCTCACCGACGACAAGCGCCCTTTCAGGCATGTGTATTGCGGCATCGACAAAACGGTGAAGCGGAGCATCACTTTTGCCGACATCAAGCGGATAAAAGACCTCGACCTGTCGCAACGGCCGGTGATGGCCTTTGCACGCGACATGTTTATATTCAGCTTCTGCACGCGTGGCATGTCGTTTGTTGACATGGCTTACCTCAGGAAGGCCGACCTGAAAAACGGTTATCTCACCTACAGGCGGAAGAAGACCGGGCAGTTGCTTACCATCGAATGGACGCGGCAGATGCAGGAGGTGATGGACAAGTGCTCTACATGCGCCACGCAGTATCTCTTGCCAATCATCGTGCGCGAAGACGGAAGCGAGCGCAGGCAGTACCAGAACATGATGCTCAAGGTGAACAGAAACCTTAAGAAGGTGGCTGCAATGGCCGGGCTGAGCGTGCCGCTCACACTGTATTACAGCCGGCACAGCTGGGCTACGATAGCCCGATACAACGCTGTGCCGCTGTCGGTAATAAGCGAGGGGCTGGGCCACGACTCTGAGGCAACCACACAGATATATCTTGACTCGATACAGTCGTGCGAGGTTGACAAGGCCAACAGAAAGATTCTGAGGAATCTTTAGCTGGCAACTGCCTGCTTGGGCATGCCGGTGGCCCTGCCGTTGCAGCCATGTGGCCATGCGAGGCTATTGATAAGTAGGTGTTCAAAATTAGTTGCCATCAAATTGTGCGCTATTTCGGAGATGCATGCCAAAGTCCGAAGAGAGAGCGTAGCGGGCTACGCGACCGATGAGACTTTGGTATGCGGCCCGAAAGAGCACACAAGATGGTGGCAAAGATATAGAGGACACCTGCAAGGTCTATTGTATCGGTTAATTTTGAACAGCTACTTATATGTGGTGCACCATTGGCAAGTGGTGTGGCACTTGGATGGCTGTTGCCTTTTGGGGCGGTTGCCACCGCTATGAGGCATTGGGCGTTGGAGCGGCCGTGGTAGGCCGCTCCCGATGCCGCCTTGCGCTGCCCCATGCACACGGCACACGGCGTTTGCCCTGGCGGGCAACTTTGCTCAGCCGTGCTTACGGCGATGGTACACAATGATATGTCGGTTTTGAGTAATAAATACTAATATGATAATCTCCTGTTATGAGATGGTCAATTTAAATAAACTTGCTTTATTATAAGTATTTGTCGTTTAATTCTTAATTATTATCGGTCAACATCTGCGAGTTTCTCAATGTTTCATGTTGTCAAAAAATCTTGTAATCATCGCAAATAAATCGTATTTTATGGCCATTAGAAGAACAAAATTTGTATCTTTGCAGCAGAAATAGACCATCTCATAACAGGAGATTATCTCATAACAGGAGAGTGTCGCCCGATACGATTAGATGAGCTATTTTTGCTCGGAAAATACGGCGGGCATTGTGGAAAATGACTATTGAAAGATGAAAAGTTTCGCGAATGAAATCTATAACTGCTTGTTTTTCAGTGTATTAAGAAAGCATGCAGGATTGGAAACTTTGTATCATAGCGAGTAATACTAACAGAACTATATGTCTGGCATTGCAAACCAAGAGTACGACCTCTCGTGTGTTCCGTATAATGATGGGCCGAGGTGGTATGTGATGCGCGACCTTACACGAACCAACGCAAAGATGCCTGCCTATAAAATGCTGGAGGGCATGGTGTCGAAGGTGTTTACGCCTATGACGTGGAAAGTGGTTAAGGTTAAGGGCAAAGGTGAGCGTGTGCAGGTGCCTTTTATGCACGACCTGCTTTTTGTCTACGACCGAAGGAAAAACATCGACCCAATAGTAGAACGCATCGGCACTCTCCAATATAGATATTTGAGGGGAACATACCGGGTGCCAATGACAGTGCGTGAGGCAGACATGAACAGGTTCATGCAAGCCGTGGAAATGTCAGACGACCCAAAATATTATTCGCCCAACGAAATAACGCCGGCAATGGTTGGCCGTAGCGTCCGCATCATCGGCGGACCACTCGACGGATACGAGGGCCGGCTGCAGAAACTGCAAGGCTCACGCACAAAGCGCCTCCTGGTAGAATTGCCAGGCCTTATCACGGCCGCCGTGGAAGTGTGCCCCGAATATATAGAATTGGTGTGAAAATTGGTCTTGATGATGTAATGAAAAGGGAGCCTTTGAAAAATGGCATCATTCTCATGTCATTGTTAAGGCGTCATATAAGTGTATTGTAATCAGGAAAATGTCGTCGTTAAAGGAGAAGACTGTGAAGGGTGTTATGTGGAGCAGCTTAGACCGCTTCTCGACACAAGGCATACAGTTTGTGTTCAGCATATTGATAGCCCGCCTGCTATTGCCGTCTGATTATGGTATAGTGGCTATGCTGGGCATATTTCTCGCAATATCACAGACGTTTATTGACAGTGGTTTCAGTACTGCGCTAATACGCAAAATAGACAGGACAGAAGCAGACTACTGCACAGTGTTCTATTTCAACATTGTTGTGGGGTTGTTTTTCTATGGCGTATTATGGTTTGCATCGCCGTGGATAGCTTCGTTTTACAATATACCATTACTTGAGGATGTAACAAAGGTCCTTTCGCTGACTTTTGTATTCTCGTCGTTCTCCGGCATACAAAATGCGAGACTGTCCATTGCCATAGACTTTAAGACCCGGGCCAAGATATCTGTAATAGTTGCGGTACTGACAGGCGTGGTAGGGCTGTGGATGGCATACGATGGCTACGGAGTATGGGCTCTGGTGGTTCAGGCGGTGGTCTCTTCGCTTCTTCGTTCGGTTTTGTTGTGGATGTATGTCCGTTGGATTCCACGGTTGATATTTTCATGGAAATCTTTTCGTGAGTTGTTTTCTTTTGGCTCAAAGTTGCTTGCCTCGGCATTGCTTGACACCACATATAACAATATTTATCCTTTAGTAATAGGAAAGTTCTTCTCGTCATCCACTCTGGGCGTTTTCTCAAGGGCAGAGAGCCTGGCGCAATATCCTTCGTCGAATATAACAAATGTGCTTCAAGGAGTTACGTTTCCTGTTCTGAGTTCCATCCAGAAAGAGCCAGAGCGTCTTTCCAATGCATACAAACACTTTTTGCGTCTTTCGGCTTTTATAGTGTTTCCGTTGATGGTCGGTCTGGCAGCGGTTGCCGACCCGTTGATACGGATTGTGCTCACCGACAAATGGGAAGGGGCAATATATCTTTTGCAGATAATATGTTTTTCGATGATGTGGTATCCTATCCACGCAATCAATCTAAACCTCTTGCAAGTTAAAGGACGTTCGGACTTTTTCTTGAAGTTGGAGGTTATAAAGAAGATACAGGGAGTAGTCATACTTTGCTTTACCATTCCGCTCGGGATTGTGGCCATGTGCTATGGACGCATAATCGGGTCCTTGCTTTCTTTGGTTTATAACACGTATTATACGAAGCGACTAATCGGTTACGGATATTGGGCACAGATGAAAGACTTGTTGCATATACTCGTCCACTCGTTGGTAATGGGTGTGATAGTATGGTTGGTTGTGCAAGGACTTGAATCACAATGGCTACAGCTCTTTTTTGGAATAGTTGTCGGAGCAGCATATTATGTAGTTGGTGCCAAATTGATGAAATTCGCTGAATTGGATGAACTTATTGCCTTGGTTAATAAGAAATGATAATGTATGGAAGAGAAATTAATAACTGTCACATCGCCGTTGCTTCCTTCACTAGATGAACTCAATGTTTATCTTAAGGACATTTGGAAGCGTAAGTGGATTACAAATAACGGGCACTATCACAAAGAATTGGAAAATGCACTTTGCGAATATCTCGGTGTTCCATTCATAAGCTTATTTACAAATGGTACGCTTCCTTTGATAACGGCATTGCAGGCAATGCGCATAACTGGCGAGGTAATCACTACTCCGTTTAGTTTTGTCGCTACAACTCATTCTTTGTGGTGGAATGGTATAAAGCCGGTATTCGTAGATATAGACCCCGTTACGTGCAATCTTGACCCCGACAAGATAGAGGCCGCCATCACCCCCCACACTACAGCCATAATGCCTGTTCATGTTTATGGTCAGCCGTGCGATACAAAGCGCATACAGGAGATAGCCGACAAATACGGCTTGAAAGTCATTTATGATGCCGCCCACGCATTCGGCGTAAAGGTGAACGGAGAAAGCGTGCTCAACGCCGGTGACATGTCTACATTGAGTTTCCATGCAACAAAGGTTTATAACACTATAGAGGGCGGCGCACTCGTCGTTCACGATGAGCAGACCAAGCGGCGCATTGACTATCTGAAGAACTTTGGCTTTGCCGGCGAGACTACGGTCGTGGCTCCTGGCATCAACAGCAAGATGGACGAGGTGCGAGCCGCCTATGGCCTTGTAAACCTAAGGCAGGTTGACAAAGCCATCGCAGCCCGCCATCACATAGCAGATGCTTATCGTGGGGCTTTGAAAGACGTACCGGGCATTCGTTTTATGCAGGATGTTCCGGGTGTGCAACATAATTATGCTTATTTCCCAATCTTTGTTGATGCAGAGAAATACGGCATGACCCGCGACGAGCTTTATTTCAAGTTGAAAGAGCATAACATACTTGGCCGCCGTTACTTCTATCCGCTCATTAGCACATTCTCGACTTATCGCGGATTAGATTCTGCAAGGCCGGACAATCTGCCTGTGGCGACAAAGATGGCAGAACAAGTGATTTGCCTGCCTATGTATTATGGATTGACAGATGAAGACATGGAAAGAATATTAAATTTGATATAGATTTTGATAATTTTATCATATTATGAAGATTATTGCAAATTTTGAACACTATTGGAAATGGGTTCTTACAAGTTTAGTAGGTGCTATATTAGGATATTTGGTTGGTGTTTGGTGTGATGGTTATTTTAAAGTAGAACCACAAATAAAAACTCTTATTAATAGGATAGACTCTTTAAATTCTACGCTTATTGCTTTAAAGGAAGGATCAGATGTGGTGAAGGAACATATAGTTCAAAAATCAGAAAATGGTACAAATTGTAAGGTTGGATATAGTGTAAATATTCTAGGAAATGTTGCTTATGTTGGAAAGAATAATTCATTAAATTTGAAAAAACGAGATTTGATACAAATTACTTATGAACAAGGTTTTAAATCTGTAAGTATAACGGTAATTGTGGATATTACCGATAGTGGAAATGATAGTACGGCGGATATATTTCTTAGCAAAGAAAGTTTTGAAAGTTTAGGTATAACTGGAAAGGATTTATATAAAGGTATTTTTGATATGTATTATAAGTATGTATCAGAGAATGATTAAAAATGTATTGATTTAATGGATTGTATTTTCAATGAGCCTGATATTTATCGTATTTTGACAAATATTAATAATGATTTTAATCCACCTTTATCAGAAAGGGTAGATTTATCGATTTTTGCAGAAAAACTGTTTAAAAATGCAATGTTTTTTTGTGATTATTCGGCTGATGGGATTTTAAAAGGATTAATAGCTTTATATGCTAATGACTTTGAAAACAAGAAAGCTTATATACCATTGGTTTATACTGCAAGAAATTTTAGAGGAAAAGGTGTGGCCAGTGGATTATTAAACGAGGTGGTATCATTTGTGAAATCTTTAAACGGACAAATACGTATAATAGGTTTGCATACAAATAATATTACAGCAATACGTGTTTATAAGAATGTTGGTTTTAAAATTGTTGATGTAGTGGAAGGCAAAAATTATATGATTTGGAAGTATGATGAAACATTTTGATTTTTCTCCGACGCCAATCACTACTTTACCGTATTATTCACGGAAGTGTGGTGTAAATTTATTTGTAAAAAGGGATGATTTGTTTCCTGTTGCAATGGGTGGAAGCAAAGCGCGTATGTTACAATATATAATGTATGAGCCAATTTGTAAGAAAGTAAAAAATATAGTTACAGCAGGTGGCCCTTGCTCTAATTTTAATAGGGCAATAGCAATAATGTGTGCTCAGAATCAGATAAAACTGAAATTGGTTTCCTATACAGATAATCAAAGTGAGTATCAGACATCATTAAATAATTATATTGTAGGATTGGCAGGTTGTGAATATGTTTATTGTAAAAAAACAGAAGTCGCAAATACAATATTAGATGTAATGAATTCCCTTGATAAGGATTCTTCATATTTTATATATGGTGGTGGGCGTTCTTTAGCTGGTATTTATGCGTATTATGAAGCAATAAAAGAGATAAAAAATCAGATAAATAAAATCGACGAATTATATGTTGCTTGTGGAACAGGAACAACTTTGAGTGGAATTTGTGCAGGGATGCAAGAATTTTATCCAAAAGCTATTGTTCATGGAATTTCCGTTGCGAGGACAAGAGAAATAGAATATCCTGTTTTACAAGAGAATTTAAATTTATTGAATCAATATTTGTGTAGAAAATATGATTTTTCAAATTTGATTTTGCATGATAATTTTTTGTGTGGTGGGTATGGTTTGGCTTCGGAAGATATATATTCTTTAATAAAAGAATGTGCACGAAATGAAGGCTTGTTTTTAGATGCAACCTATGTTGGAAAAGCTTTTTATGGTATGAATTCTATTTTGTCTATGAAAAAAAGAATAGGGCAAAATGTATTATTTTGGAATACAGGTGGTTTAATAAATCTCCTTTCACAACGAGATATGTTTTGCAAATGAATATATTATTGACTTCCGCAGGGCGACGTACCTATATGATAAGATATTTTAAAAACGCCCTCAAAGGTACTGGTTTAGTTCATGCTTCAAATAGTGTATTTACATATACATTGTCACAGGCAGATAAGTATGTTATTACACCACAAATCTATGATGAAGGTTATGTGGATTTTTTATTAGTATATTGTAGAAAAGAAAATATTTCTGTTATAATATCTTTATTCGACATTGATTTACCTATTTTGGCGGAAAACAAAAAAAAGTTCGCAGAAAATGGAATAAAGGTTGTTGTTTCAGATTATGATGTAACTCAGATTTGTAATGACAAATGGCTTACTTATAAGTTTTTGGGTAGTGTAGGTTTACCAAGAATTCCAACATTTATAAGATTGGATGATGTTACCCATTCATTGAAAAAAGGATATATTACATTTCCTTTAATATTAAAGCCTAGATGGGGGATGGGGTCAATTGGTATTTATACGGTAAATAATGAAAATGAACTTGATGTGTTATATAATAAATTGCATCAAGAAATTTTTGATACTTATTTAAAGTATGAGTCTAAAGTAGATGTAGATTCATGTATTGTAATACAAAAAAAAATCGTAGGGCAAGAGTATGGAATGGAAATATTGAATGATTTATTGGGTTATCATGTTGCGACATTTGTAAAGAAAAAACTTGCAATGCGTTCAGGTGAGACGGATATAGCAGAGACTGTAAGTAATTCAGATTTTAATTTTACTGCAAATGCAATAGCTAATGGGTTAAGACATATTGCGATGTTGGATGCTGATTGTTTTAAGTTAGCTGATGGGCGAATATATGTGTTAGAGCTTAATTGTCGTTTTGGTGGCCAATATCCATTTACCCATAATGCAGGCGTTGATGTTCCTTTGCAGATAGTAAAATGGTTGAATGGAGAAAATACAGATTTAAATTTATTGTCTCCGATGTTGGGGGTTCGGAGTTGTAAAGATATAATGCCTATAGTTTTTTAAATATGGAACCTGTTGTAAGTATTTGTTGTTTAACATATAATCATATTTTATACATTCGTCAATGTCTTGATGGATTTATGATGCAAAAGATTAATTTTCCAATTGAAATATTAATTTATGACGATGCTTCAACTGATGGAACACAAGGCATTATTCGTGAATATGAGAAAAAATATCCAGACATTATCAAGCCTATTTATCAAAAAGAGAATCAATATTCTAAAGGAATAAAAGTTAGCCTGGTCTATAATTATTCAAGGGCAAAAGGAAAATATATAGCCCTTTGTGAAGGTGACGATTATTGGACAGACCCATACAAACTTCAGAAGCAAGTGGATTTTTTGGAAAGTCATCCAGACTATGTGATGTGCTCGCACCGTTTTAATCAATATATACAGGAAAAAGAACTTTTAGAAGAGGAACAAGACAAAGATTTTAAAGGGGCTGATTATGATTTGAAGAATTTGATTGGTGGTAAATGGCTGACACAGACGCTGACTGTAATGTATCGCCGCAGTGCATTGGATTTAAAACGGTACGCAGCGTATGGAATGTCAATGGATATGATATTATTTTATGAGCTGTTAAGAAATGGCAAAGGATATTGCTTCCCTGACATAATGGCTGTATATCGTCTACATAATGGCGGTGTTTGGTCGGAAGTTTCATTAAATACTCGAAGGCTTGTTGAATTTAAAGCAAGGTTGGCTATATATAAGGTTGAAAAATCAGATGATGCTGCGACATTTATTTTGTATCAATTTGCCAAAGCGATGAGCCGTATATGGATGTTAAAACAGTGGCGCATGTTCCTCAACGTTATTGGTATATTGAAAAAACATTACGGAAATGCTTTTGTTACAAGGCTGATGTTTGACAAACTTGTTTTTGGTAAAGGGATAAGATGGGGTGATGTTTCTAATGTCAAATGTATTGTTCATAAAGATAATTAAAATGTAAGGTTCTTATTATGAGCATTAAGAGTACGTTGAAACGAGGAATAGAAAGAAGCAGGATGCTGTCATTCCTGTACGACAAGATATATTATCCGTATGTGTTATGGAAAAGATGCAAAATCTCAATTCGGGATTATGGCTCATGCAATTCGGTAGATTTTCCTAAAGATACGTATAGTAATAATTTTATCATTACGTTTCGAGGTAGTAATAATACTGTGAAGGTTGGGCGTAATTGCACATTCAAAAGAACCAATAGCATTTATGTTCAGGGAGATGGAAATAGTGTTGAAATTGGTGATAATGTGACTTTTGACCAAGATGTCTTAATTGTAGTGGGAGAAGGTTCAAAAGTTGTTATTGGTTCAGATTGTGTCTTTGCGTATCGTGTACATATTCGAACAACCGACCAGCACTTTATTTATGATGAGAACGGAAAAAGAATTAATCCGGCAAAAGATGTGTATATAGGAGACCATGTGTGGTTAGGGAAAGAAGCGATAATAATGAAAGGCGTTAGTATTGGAAACGGTGCCATAGTAGGAATGGACTCTATGGTGACAAAAGATGTGCCTGAAAGATGTATCGTTGCAGGAAAACCTGCAAAGGTGATAAAAACAAATGTGTATTGGAATGAGTAATATTTATGCAAGAATGTCTAATTCTGATTTGAAGGACGGTTTGTCAGGTTTGATGCGAACAAGAAATGAAGCACCGCTCCTTGAACCTTGCATTGATTCTTGTATCGATGCCCTTGACGAATTGATAGTGGTTTGTTCCGATTGTACAGACAATACATTGGAAATTCTGGAAAGGAAGAAAAAACAATATCCGACTAAGTTAAGGGTATTTGAATATAATAAAAAGGTTTTATCTTTTGATTTGACAAAGGAAGAATTTGAATATGCAAAAACATTGCCAGATGATTCTCCTCGTTTGTATTGTAATTTGTGTAATTTTGGCCTTTCTCAATCCAGATATAAATACCTTACCAAAATAGATGCAGACCAAATTTATTTTGCAGATGAACTAAAGAAATGGAGAGACGTATGTAGTAAGGCGATTTGCATCAAATGGCAACTTAGTTTTATATTAGGTTGGTTTTTTATGATGTATTTCACCGCTTACAGGAGATTGTCTGTTGTAAAAGGAAAGCCCTGTTTGTGGATGCTTCCCAATTGGCTAGTAAGGCTCTTTATCAATCCTTATCATGAATATTCTAAGTGGAGATTGCAACAAGGAACAGCTTGTATAGCTTTGTCAGGGTTGAATGTTTTTAAGGATGATAGGTGGTATGTTCCTTTTGATGGCTTTAATATCCACCCACCGTACAATGGTGCTGGTGATACCGTGGTTTTTAAAATAACGCAAAACACTTATTGGACAAAACGTTATTCTGACACGATATCTTATTCTGTGACAGAGAATTTTCATTGTTCTGATAAGATGATGTTTGCGGGATTGATGTGGTTCCATCTTCATGCGAATCGAAAATATTGTTGGAGCAAAGTAAAAACAATGAAGGATGAACATCCTGAGTGCTTTGTGCCGATTGAAAAATTCCCGGCCATGTCTTATGAAGCTGTTTATGAAAAAATGGATAAAAAAGCACATTCTTTATTCCAGATGACTTTATTTGCTTTTATTCATAAAATAGGTGCCAATAAGATAAATAAGCATTTGTTCCTGTTATCAAAGAGCAATATTAAAACTTTTCATTAAACAGAAAATGGTAAAGGAATCTAACTCGCTCTAATTTGGACTTTGATTGAATATCAAGAAGTTGGGCGTTTGCCTACATAATATAGGTAACAATATGGAAACGAGCGGACTTCTGCTCGTTTCTGTATTTTGCAATATGCAAAGAACACCTCAATTCGGGGGCAAAGATACGATATTTTTCTAAATTTTCCATGATTTATAATAAAGAAAATATCAAAATTAAAACTTTTTGAGAAAAGTTAGTCAAGGTAGAGCTTTTGGTGAAAATCTCGCAAGATTATGCTTCTCCATATGTAACTAAAACATGTTTAATTGTTAAAAAGTTGTTCGATAGTGATTTTTCTTCTATCAAAATAATAGATTCCAAAAATAAAATACTAACTTTGCTAGTAGCTTACATGAAATTAATATGTAACTTGAGTATTAAGTAATATTTTAAGATATTTACTGTATAAATAAGTTCCAACTTAAAACGTTTTAATTATGAAAGCAAAAGTGTATTTAAAAATGTTAGCTTGCTTAGTAGGATTATTGACATTCTATTCTTGCAACAATGATTTAGAGCAAGACAAGAACGCTTCTGTTGAAGCGCAACAAGTTCAAAACGGACAGGAGGTCTCTCTTCAAGAGAATGCTTATGCAGATTATCTTGAACTTATGAAATCATTAAATAGTTCGCCAACAAGAAGTATGTCCACAGCTGAAATCCCTGCTTATTATGGTGGATGCTATATAAATGATGATGGAAATCTTGTAGTCTTAGTAAAAAAGGGAGAAGGTGTATCTGTTCTAAAAACTAGAGCAGCATTATCTCGTTCAACTATTTATGAAAGTTGCCAATACTCTTATAAAGAGTTGCAGCAAGTGGTTGAGGATATTCGGCAAAAAGCACTTGAAGGCAATAACTTTCTATATCAAAATGTGACAATATATGGCATATCTGAAAAAGAAAATATAGTAGAAGTGGGGTTGCTTCATAAAAATTCATCTACAATCCAAGAATTCAAGAAAAAAATCTGCGATAGCAATAAAATCAAATTTGTAAATTGCGGAAAAATCATTCTTAATGACGGAATTGATTGTGCTGGTGAAATCAAGACAATTCGTGATGGCAAAACACACAATGCATCTATAGGGTATAGAGCTAAAGATAAAAATGGCAATATAGGCATTGTCACAGCAGGTCACTTTATAAAAGTTAATGATATTTTAAAAGATTCAGCCAACGTAGAAATTGGCAAGTGTTTATATTCAAAGGAAGAGTATTATGTTGACGCTGCATTTTGTTCAATAACATCAAAAAAACATGCTCCAACTAATAAAATCAAATTCATGAAAGATTTGCAAAAAGATACACTTTCTATAGCTTTGGCTCAACCGCCAAAAGGCTCTTGGATAAATATGGTTGGAATGGTCTCTAAAAGAAGTTCAGGAACTATATTTAATGCAAGCTATGACGTTCCTAACTCAGCACAAAAAACTATTTACAAGGATGTTATATTGGCAAAATATACTTCAAATAGTGGTGATAGCGGTGGTATTGTTTATGCCTTGACAAAAGCGACAAATACGAGATATACTGTTGGGATTAATTTAGGGAGTATCACATACAATGGTATCACTTATGGAGCGTGTATTAAGGCTTATTTAATAAATCAGACCTTCGGCTTAACAAGATATTAAATTATGAATAGATTGACATTGGGTTGTTTCGTCTTCATTTTACTAATATTGGGGACTACTTCTGTTTCCTCAAAAGAAGAATATAATATTAAAAATGAAAGTAAAACATACTTGAATGATTCTTTAAAAATCAGTGCAATTGTCCATGATAAAAAACCTTCATTTGTAACAATTACAATTGAAAATTATGGTAAAAAGCAGATTAGTATTGGCAAGGTTTATGGTTTACTTACATATATAAACAATAGATGGACATATTTGACAAAAGCAAAGAATAAATTTATAAAAATCAATCCAAAGAGCGCTAAGACTATAAGATACAGTCTTTGCATAGAAAAAATTAGAAATTCAGAAATTAGCTTTACTTATTCAGAAAATCGAAAGAACAGAATCAGATTAGATGTGTATAGCAACAATGAATTTATGGGGAAAATTGATTGCGATTTTGCAACGCCTTTTAATGCAGTATGGAGTAAACATGATGGGGTGATAATCGTGAAATACGACTAAAAATTATAATTATGAGGGTGTGTCATAACTCCATGACGTACCCTCATTTTTTGAGGCTAAAAATTCATTGACATTCTGCTACAATCTCTCAATTGTTCATGAATTATATTATGCTATTTTCATTGATAAGTAGATCCTATCTGTATGCTTGGCATTCGACATGCTATTTATAATGGTACGATTATATGTCATAATCCTGTAAACAGAATGAAAAAAGCCGCATCAATACCTGGTTGGGGCAAGATACGGCTTTATTGATAAAATGTGTATTGTCCACATTATAATGGAGCTTAAATGTCCAACATTCTAATGATGTACTTACCATCTTTCTTGATAAACATGAATGGGTTGAAATGCTTATCCTGTGCATTTATTCCATACCCCAAACATTTGTATTCAGCAGGAGCGACAGACGGAAGTGGATATTCCTTAGTCTTTCCGTTTTTCCTATTTACGATGACAAAGGAATATCTGTCTTTTTGGAAGTTGTCTGTCCTTGGCATGCCATGCTTTACAAGACAATAGATGTTCCTCTTGTCCATCTTTACTGTTGTGATGCACTTTGTGAAGTAAGAACTATACAGATTTCCATATTCATGCGTATAAAATTTTGTGGAGTCTGGTGCAATCATAGGAACTGTATCTGTGTCAAACACCATGTAAACCTTATATTTGTCAAGATGAAGGCTATCTGTCACATACAGTTTTCCTGTGTAACCATTTCCATACAAGAAAGTTTTTCCTTCATGTGCGAATACATTATTAAGATAATAATAGCCTGTTCTGCTATTTTCTTGAATACGCTCTAATTTGCCGTAATGTCCATCACACTTTCCGTCATTGATACGAAAAGAAGCTATTATTGGATTGAAGGTCTTATAAAAGCTGCCATTAAAAGGGTCTAAATCTTTCTGTCCTACAATATCCTCTTTCTCAAATCCATCCATAGGCCATGTCAACTTTTCGCTTCCTGTCCATAATTTGTTATTGAACAAGTCGAACACAAAGTGAAGATAGAAATACTTGGAATGTTCCAAATCGAAATCTGGTGAAATCATCTTGCCTGACGTATAATTGTTGATGTCTCGTATCAAGACAGCAGGGGCATTGTAAAAGCTAAAGTTCCATTCGTTGCCTACTTTTTCTCGAAGAATCTTTGGCAGGGAATAGGAAATTCCGATATGAGAAGAGTCCAACATATTTGCAGACAATGCTATGTAAAAGACTTGTCCTTGTTTTACTAAGTTTCTGAAATCCTTATCTGGCACGGAAACAAATTTCTTTTTCTCCGCTTCGTCTGCTTGGAAGAGTCGCTTGAATTTAAACAAACCATTTTCTTTATTAAACAGCATTATACCATTGTTCAGCATGTCGTTAAAAAAAAGATGTCCATTCTCTATTTTGGGAATATCATATATTGATGATATTTCTACTCCATCTTTCGTGTTGACCTCGATGTCCGTTTGTTTCCATTTTGGCATAGGAACATTTATCATCGCAATCTGGTCTGCCACCTCTTTATATGAGTCTTTCTTATCCAATTCATACATGTGAGGAGCAATTCTCTTTTTACAAAGTACCAACTGCTTCACAAACTCTGCCCCTAAGACCGTATATTGTCCACCTGTGACGAACACGCCTTCTTTTGGAACTAATTTGAGTATATACAATCCGTACATTCCTTCAGAGTTGAAACTGAAGATGTTGCTATAAACTGATTTCGTATCATAAATGTAATAATCAGCCTTATAGTTGTTTTTAGAATTATACCAACTTGCTGTTTTAGAATCCCCATATGCAGTTATTAGTAATAACTTGTTGTTCGGATTATTGCGTTTCAGTTTATCATAAAATGCAGGAATTGCAGCTTCACATCTAAAACATTCAGCAGGACTATAAAGAATTGCAAAAATTGTATCTTCCTTAATGTTTGCTGAATGCAAATAATCAGACAGAAGCCCTTCAGTGTTAGGCTTCTGTCTGATTTGCAAGTCGTTCTGCTCCATTTCATTTATATAATCACGCCCCTGTGCAAATATGGTCGTGCAAAACATAAAGAAAAGGAGTGCTAAAATATGCCTTATTTTCATTCTGCCACATTTGCCTTGAACGTTCCACCCAATTTCATTGTTTCAAGCTTAATATTTGCCTTTGTTTCTGACACGGAAGATGGAGCAAAGAAATTGTTTGTAAATAATGTGTTACCATCAGCATCCTTTATCTGCTGCATCACCAAAGTTTGGTCTTCAAATGACACCAAACTTGACTCTATGGTTCCGCACTTTCTGATAGTTGCTCCCTTGCAAGGATTGTTTGCGTTAGTTGAAGCCTTTGAACCATAGAAAGTAGATACAATCTTGTCTGGTGTAGATGTGCTAAGATCATCATCTGATACTGCTGAAGCCTTAATCTCATTTAAGTTTCCTGCAAATGCAGTACCACACACAATAACGGCAATCATGCCCATGAAAAACTTCTTCATTTTTTTACTCCTTATGCAACCTCTACAATAATAGCACAGCTTGGTCGAGGTCTATTAAAGCCAAGTCATGTAAGTTTACATTTGCAAAAGTAATAAAAAAAACTGTTTCATCAAAATGTGTCAATCAAAATATTTTTGTTAATCAATGTAATGTGTTAATTTGATACATATAAAGCGTTATTTTTAACAAAGTGAAATATAACCAACATAATAAACGGTTTGTACTTACAAATTCGTATTTTGTATAACAAACATATACAAAACCATATAATAAGAGGTATGCATATTATATATATATGTCTACCCCTTACTATATAATTTAAGACATTAGTCCCTTAAAGAGGGAATAATCGAGTTCTTTGACATCGTTGAAAATAGTCTTATCAAATAGATCTCTTAGGTGGGTTTTGTCCGTCAATGAAATGCTTAGAATCTGCAAAACTTCATATGTTGAGCGTTTCAATTGCATATCATGGTGAACAATAGCCACGAGACAATAAGTGATAATGGCAACACTAATCTGTATGCGTACAGCATTCTCCGTTGTGCCCCAGAAGCTCTTTATCTTAAGATGCTGCTTTAGCCATTTGAAAAACAGCTCGACCAACCATCTTTTTTATATAGATTCGCGACATCCAACGCAGAAAGATGCTTTGCATTCGTCAGAAAAGTAAACTCACGATCATCTTCTTCATCGTAGTATCGAATGAGTCTGAATGATTCAGGATACTTCGGCTGCAAAGTACGGCTTTTTAGTTACAGTATCATTGCATCAACATTAAGAATCTATTACATTGTAAGAATGAAGAAAATAGGCATAGGCTCTTTTACTTTTTAAGCCTTTCTTTTATGTCGTTAGCTTCTTTGTTTAATTGTTTTGCAAGGCTATCCTTGTAAGCAGCCATTTCAATCATTTCATAATGTCGGCGGATAGAATCCTCATAAACAGCGACACGATTTCTAACATTATTAATAGTATCATCATCACGTTGTACTGAAAAGTGTTTTTCTATGTAGCGAATATTCGGGTCATCAGATGGCAGTACCATTCGCAATGCTCGATACTTCAAGTCTGCTTCCTCCCAATCTTGGTGCTCTCGCCATTGGGTGAGGTTGCCCCAAATGGAAATAACGAGAGATAGAACCAAGCTACCGATGAAAAGAAGAACATACTTGGAGGTAGGTTCAAAGCGGTGGATAACAATCTTCTTCTGAAGCGTGTTGACCATAGCATGTAGCTTTTCGTGTACTACTTGTGAAGTAGCATCTTGCTCTTGCTTCAACTGCTTAACTGTGTCAAACAAGACTTTGCTTCGCTGTTCGCCGTTGCTTGCTTCTTTCTTGGTAAGGTCGGTAAAGATGCAAATTGCCTCTCTTAATCTTGCCAATTTGTCAATAGCTTCCCCTTCTTTTGCAGCCATAGCAAGTATGGCTTTTTCAAGTATGCTCGTATCAACACTTACAGGAACAGGAGTACTTCCTACCTCTGTATTCTTTGGTGAGGCAGAAAGTTCATCGACTTTCTGCTCCAATCTCTCAACTGTGCCGTAGATGGCTTCCAACATTTCTTCTTTCATGTTCAATTCTAATTTTAAGTTTGTAACTTACATCAAAGACTGAAACCCTTTCTGCGTTTCTTATTTTTCTTCTTGGCGGATTCATCCTCTGGGAATGGCTCATAAGTTTGGGCATTGGACGGAGCGAACAAGCCGATGGAAGAAATACCGTCCCAAGGGTCTTGACTGCTCTCCGATATGGATGGCTCCTGGTTGTTCTTCTGATTGCCTTGCTCGTATTGCTGAGCAGATTTGGCTCTTGCTGATAAAAGGTTCTCCGTTCCCTCTAATCTCGCATTCAGTTTGCCAAAGCTGTATTCTCGGCTAATCTGCGTACCCTTGAAGCTATATCCATCCTTGCTGAAACGGATGCCTTGTACCTTGGTTCTCTCCTTGTCCTTATAGACAAGCTCCAAGCAAACACCTCGTTTTGCAAGTTCATTCTTGAACTTCTGCCAGCTATCTGCAACTTTTAAGGCATCTTTGACTGCATTGTGAATCTCGTATTTTGCACGCTCCGCATTGCGCAATTTGCGAGTGTTAGTCTTGCTCTTGTCAGTTCCGTAAGTCAGTCCATACTTGGATTTTAGAGCCTTGGTCACTTGCTCATTACGCCTGTAATCATTCCTGTCTGATATGAGTTTGCCCTCATTATTGATGCGATTGTACACGATATGACAATGTGGATTGTCTGTGTTGTGATGCCTTACGATGATGAATTGGGTATCGGTGATACCCATCATCTGCATGTATTCAAGGGCTATCTTAGCCATGAAATCATCCGTCAAACGTGGCTTGTCCTCGGGCTTGAAACTGAGTGCAATGTGTCCCACAGGCTTCTTAATCCTTGGATTTAGCTGCCTCTGTAGCTCGAAACTTTGCGTTATCTCGGCATTCGTGCCGAGTAACACACCATCCGAGGCGATGATTTTCGCCTCGTCCTTGCCTGTAACATAGCGGATGCAACCACCAAATGAGCTGCCCTTCTTTAGCTTGCCTATCATGTGGTATCCTCCTTTCTGCCCATACTACTTGGCTTCGGTTTATAACTTGCTTGGCGATACTCGCCAAGGATTTCTTTCAATCTTCTCAACAAGTCCACCACATA
>ENA-OVGE01000204-OVGE01000204.1-human-gut-metagenome-genome-assembly--contig:-NODE-204-length-57587-cov-21.410241_pt1 | contig 57587 bp, 57 predicted proteins | sample MGYA00237769_ERZ505417 | MGnify/ENA primary metagenome ERZ505417 (study PRJEB26158, sample SAMN06016403) | human gut metagenome | biome: human gut; feature: ankylosing spondylitis patient; material... | reverse complement strand
AAGTTGAGATAATAACAAAGATGATATTTGAACTTTGTTATATAGAAGCAATATTTGCTTTTTATTTTCCCGACGCGGGACGCGTCGCCCCCATTAGAGCTTGCGTTTCTTCAAGCACAAAAGCTTGCGTCTCTTCAAGCACAAAACACCACCAACAAACGCTACCTCTAATGGGGGCGACGCGTCCCGCGTCGGAAAAATAAAAAGAAAATGCACATCACCGGCACAGCTCGCTACGCCATCTGCCCGTCACGCCACTCGCGGGGCGTCATGCCCGTGCGGTCGCTGAATATCTTGTACAACTGGCTGCGCGATGTAAAGCCACAGGCCGACGACACACTCTCGATGGTGTACTCGGGGTGGGCCTTGATGTAGTCCTGCGCCTCCTTAAAACGTATGTCGCTCAACCAAATGCGGAAGGTGGTGTGCAAATGCTGGTCGAAATAGATGCTGAGGACGCGGCGCACCACACCTATGCTCTGTGAGAGTTTGACCATGTTGACGGTGGTGTCGCGAAAGTTCTTTTCGGCACACCACGCAGCAAGGGCAGCCTCAACAATACGCACCATTTCGGGTGACAACGGCTCGGGATCGGCATTGTCTGATGCTGACTCATCGGCGTCACCATCGTCCATTGACTGTGAGGCGTCGGCCACATCGGTCAGCACCTCGTCGATGGGGGCAAGGTTGTAGCCCATGGCCACGAAACTCAGGTTGAAGATGACAGCAGAGAGCAGCACGGCCGGCCCTATAACAAAGAGCAGCGGACGCCACATGATGGCACCCACAAGCGCAAGCGAGGTGCAGCAAAACAGCAGGTAGCCCGCCCACGTGTAGCGCACATAGGGCATGATGTCGCCACCCGTTTCGGCCTCTACCCTGCTCCTGTTGCGGTGTATCTCGCTGAGCGGTATGACGATGCTCGTGAGCATGGACACCAAATAGAGGGTGTGCAACACCATTTGCTCATAGGGCATGTACAGACTGTTGCGCCTCAGCCACCCGCTGCCAAATGCAACGAATGTGGCCACAAGCAATATGCCAAACAACAGGTCGTAGCGACGGCGCCGACGCTTTTCGCACTCGAGGTTGAGTATGGAATGGGCCACCAGGAAGGTGGCGGGGGTGTAGAACAGTATGTTTACTATCGTGCCGGCATCGTCGCTGTGGGCTCTGAAGCCGCAGGCCATTTGCAGGCCGTAGTGTATCATCAGCAGCACGGCGGCGGCCACGAGCGACCAGCGCGATTTTTCGTACTGGCGGTTGACTACGGACACCTGAAAGCGTGACACGACAAGCACAAGTGTTTGCATGGCAAACACTAACAGGCAGGTGTATTGTAATAGAAATAATGATGACATTTATTGATTGTTAAGTAGTGCCCGACAAAAGGAGGCACTATCCTTTCGGACTCTGCAAAGTTAAACACATTTTTGCCGCTATTCCAAAAATATTTAGATATTTGCGGAATTAATTCCAAGAATATTTAGATATTTGCGGAATTGGGGCTTGTGAGCGGACTATCGGAATGAGGAGATTAGAGTCAATTATTGGCGTTCGGTGAAGCGCTAAAACGCACATTTAATGCTTTGGATTTTTACCGGCAGCAATAATTCTAAACGCTAACACAATCTCAAGCTCTAATGGGGGCGACGCGTCTCGCGTCGGGAAAATTAAAGCAAAAGCTCACAGATAGAAGCCTAATTAGTGCTCATTTTTCCCGACGCGAGACGCGTCGCCCCCATTAGAGCTTGAGTTACTTACGGCGCTAAAAATGGGGCTGGCTAACCTCACGGTCTGCCACCCCCCCATGTATAATAAATCTAACCTAATATTTTCAAGTTGTAGCTTAGTCCTCGTCAGACCAAGACTCGCTGCTCCAGCCCTTCTCGCCAGAGAAAGAGGCGCTTGCGTCAACTTCCTTGTCGCTCACCTTCAGTTCGTTTGAGGCGGCAAGCATGGTCATGGCGTCGAATGTGATAGCCTGGGCTGTGGGAGCCATATATGTCTTTTTCATTGTCATTATCTGTTTTGATGGTTTAATACTACTGTCAATTTAATTAGCGTGCAATGAACTTGTTGCCACCCTTGATGTAGAGGCCACCCTTAACGGTGCGCACTACGCGACGGCCGGTGAGGTCGTAAACGGGGGCGTTGTTCTGCTCGGCATTAACGATTTGGTTGATTCCAGTTACGTTGCCACCAAAGTTCATAGAGATGGCCTCGCCAGCGCCGGCTACATTGAGGGTCAAGTATGCCTTGTTCATACCGAGGGTAGTGCCTACCTTACCCTTGTAGAATGCAGTTTGACCATCTACGGCTGAAAGGATATAAGCATGGTCATCAGCTGCGATTGTCTTGGCAGTACCAGCAGAGTTGCCGAGTTTGTTGTTCTCGATTGTAGCAAGAGTTTCGTCTGTAGCGGGAACCATGGTTACGGCATCAGCGCTTTCAGAGGTCAAAAGAACGCCTGTCTTTGCGGGGATAGCCTCACCTTCTACAGCCTTCATTGTAGCCTGGCTATTGTCAGCAGTGCTTACATAGTAAGCCTTTACACCTGTGGGGATAACAGTAGCAAATGGTGCACTGAATGTGGCGAGGTTGCTCACGCCCTCAACGTCGCTAACTGCGTTGAAAGTGACGGTGTTGGGGTAAGTTACTTCCTCGAGTTTGAAAGCTGTGGTATAACTGGCTGTATTGCTCTCAGTCATATCCCAGCCATTGAACGCACCGTCCTTCTTGTCAACAATGAAATTACCATTTTGTTTGTTACCAGATGTTGCACGTTTTCCTCCTATATTGAAACAAGAGAGAATGCTGTTCTTTGACAATGTCAAGTCTGTCCATTGCGCATCATATTCTGTTATATACCCCTTACCGTTATTGGTACCAGAGCTATTTATAGCAGCAACTACCAAGTATTTGCCGTCCTCTACATTAACAAATACATACTTGTTATTTACTACACGGCACACGAACTGAGCAGCTTGAGACTTATCACTTACGGCCTTAAGTTTGTCTTCTGATTTGTATGAAAAATAATAGCAAGTGCCATCTTGTTGCACATTGGTGATAACATACACCTTACCATCTTCGGGCATCTGAACATCAGTTGATTTATAATATGCCGTCTGAGCTTCGCTAAGTGTAACATATTTTTCATAAGTCTGCTCTGACTCAAAAGCACTGATTGCTGCATCAAATGTAGTACGAACCTTAGATTCAGCCTTTGGAAGACCTACACCTGTCTTTGCAATATCAGCTTTTGAAGATGCCAACAACGCTGCATACTTATTTTCTTTATCATCAAGTGTGTACTCTACCACCAATGTTTTAGCTTTTGCATCAAATTTTACAGTCTTTGAAAGTCCCGTTGTACCTTTTTCAGTAATTGTAAAATTGTCTTGCGTGACAGTCGTACCCTTAGTAAAGAAGAAGCTACCACCATTATACACGGTTTTAGTTCCTTTGTTGGTGTCCGATGTATTCGTGACAGTTATCTGCATTGTCTTCGGATTGAAATCACCCGTAGCTACAACCGAATACACATCGTAATTATCCGCTGGATTTACCTTAGAGAATTCGAAACGGGCATTGCCACTATTTCTTGAGCCAGCAATATAATTCCAGTTGCTCCAATCTTCCCAATAACTGCTTGTTCCCACGCGATATTGTGTGGGATTATTTGTGTCCATTTGAGTTATATCGTAAGTTGCAGGCTTAGTATTCGAAGAAATTGCTACGAAATCGCCCCACTTACCATTGATACTTTTAATGGCATACTTACCGTCTGTGTTGTCTACATAAACGAAAGCCGTTGCATCACTCTTTTGAGCAGCATCAGATGCAAAATAATACTTACCATCCTTTGCAGTCTCTGCCGAATACACATAACGAGGTGCAGTGGCAGAAATATCAGTTCTGGTAACGCCCACCACCTGGCGCATCTGATACCAACCAGATTCGAGAGTTTGCGTCGAAACCGGTTCAAATTTTACCTGTGCCGAAGCAGGCATAGACAGGCTGCCCATGGCAATGAGTGCCAAGGCAAGAGTAGAAATTTTCTTCATAGGTTGTGATATTTGTTGATATTAAGTTATAAATGCAGCGTCGGACAACGCACAACACAACTATCGCCGCGCTATGGACTGGCAATGCAGACCATGGCGCAGCGATGACTCTACGGCACAAAAAGGGCTTGCACCATAGCGAGTGTACGTTGCTGATGTTAAATGTCTATAACAAATGGGGGGTAAATAGCAGCATATTGCTGGCATACAATGCCGCGTGCTTGACCTTACGACCAAACTCGGAGGAAAGTACATAATACGCGTTGCGTGTCATAATTTGTTGCTAAATAATTTTGTTTAATTTACGCTGCCGCATTTGTAAACGCACAACTGCGGCGTGACAGCCTCATCGCTCTGCTCTGCTTTTATCAACAACACTTAATGCAATGGCTGTATCTTGCGTCTTCATTATCAATTCGGCGCAAAATTAAAACCTTTTTAGATAATACGCAACACGCCTGCCACATTTTGTGTCACTTTTATGCTTAAAAACATATTCTGAAAGCTGTGCGGCAAAGTTACAAGGCTCTTAGTGATGCTTTTGCCCTTACAAGCAGGGTGTACGAAATAGACTTTTAGCGAGACAGGTTTTTGGGAGGATTATAAGTTGTATGAAACGCGCCGCAAAGGAACGCAAGCACTAATGCCCTAACACTATCTCAACCTCTAAACGCTACCTCCCAACACAACCACGCAACTCAAGCACACAACGCAAGCACACAACGCAAGCACTAATGGGGGCGACGCGTCTCGCGTCGGGGAAATTGCAATGTTTATTATTGCTGTCTTGTAAAAGTCCAAAGCACGTTTTAATGCTTTTGCCCTTTCAGGGCGCGACTGCTCCAACACGCGATACCCAGGGTGTCGCTTCGCTTGCCCTGGGCTTGGTGCTTTTGGCCTTTCAGGCCGTTCCCATCCAAATCCGAAACTTGAGGTTATATCCTTAACAACAAGTAGTGCAGAGCATACTTACTTGTCAACCTGTTAACCAGTCAACCCGTTAACCCTAAAATCCGCCAATACGTATTTACCTATTCCCCTTCAGCTTGTTGTAAAGCGTTTTGCGGTCAATGCCCAACAGTTGTGCAGCCCGGCTTTTGTTGCCGCCCGTTTGCTGCAAGGCCTGGTTGATACGTGCCAACTCCTCGTCGGGCGAGGGCTTGATGGCCAACAAGGCGCCTGGTGTGGCCGCTTGAGGGACACCGGCCCCCGGCAGATTGAGCAGCAAGGGCGTGATGACCGACGATTGCTCGGCCAACAGTGCGGCACGCACAATGACATTGCGCATCTCGCGCAGATTGCCCGGCCAGGGGTATGCCATCAGGGCAGCCTCAGCCTCGGGCGTGAACCCCGTGATGTGGCGGTGCAACTCCGTGTTGGCCTGTGCCAAAAAGTAGTTGGCAAACTCTACAATGTCGGTGCCGCGCTCACGCAACAGCGGAATGTGCAGCGTAAACTCGTTGATGCGGTGATAGAGGTCCTCACGAAACAGCCCGTCGGCAATGGCCTTTGGCAGATTTTCGTTGGTGGCACACACCAATCTGATGTCGATGGGGCGCTCTTCGTTACCGCCCACAGCACGTATGCGCCTTTCTTGCAGGGCGCGCAACAACTGCACCTGTACGTCGTAGCTGAGATTACCTATTTCGTCGAGAAAGAGCGTACCGCCCGAAGCCTGCTCAAACGCCCCCACCTTGTCGGCCGTAGCACCGGTAAAGGCACCTTTTTTATGTCCAAAAAGTTCGGAGGCAGCCAGTTCCTTGGTGAGCGACCCGCAGTCGAGCGCCACGAATGGGGCATTGGCACGGTTGCTCAACTCATGAATGCGGTGTGCCACATGCTCCTTGCCCGTGCCGCTGGCACCGATAATGAGCACCGACATGGGAGTGGGCGCCACGAGTGCTGCCAAACGGTATAGCTCGCGAGCGGGCGACGAATGTCCCTCAATGCCCGGGTGCCTTGGCGGTGTGGCAGTGGGGCCGGTGGCGTGGGTAGCCGGCTGTGAAGAAGCGGCAGGGGCACTTGGCAGACCCACCACCGGGGGCTGTGGCGCTGCGCCCTCGGTGCGGCATTGCGTACGGGCCGAAAGCGCATCACCTATCTTTTGCAACAGCAAGTCGGGCTGCACCGGTTTGCTAATGTAGTCGTTTGCCCCCAACTTCATGGCCTCAACAGCATTTTGCACATCGGCATAACTTGTCATGATGATAAAGGGCGTGTTCATGCCTTGCGTGCGCAACCACCGCAACAGATAAAGTCCGTCGTGGTCGGGCATGCGCAGGTCCGACAGCACCAGTTGCGGTGCATTACCCTCGGGCTGCCGCAACAGTTTGATGGCCGCCCCCACACTCGATGCGGTGCGTACCTCAAAACCTTTTTTGCGCAGCCATGTTGACAGCATGGTGCTGAAGGTGAGGTCGTCCTCAACCATCAGCAGCGATATGTTAGCTAAATCAGATTTATTCATTTCAAAAAAGCGTCGTTCTTCTGTTAACCCTCAAGGGCGTCAATCAGCCGCTGCAGTTCCGTCATCATCTGTGTGGCGGCCTCTGAGTCGTCGGGCTGCCATGCGGGTTGTGCGCGCTGCGTGTCAAGTTTGTGCAGCAAAGTTACAACAGGCGAGCCAATGAGCGTGAATGTGGGCAGCATTTTGTGCGCCACCTGGCACAAAGCAGCCTTGTCGTGCTGTGCGTTGGCTGCCGCAATGCGCTCAAGGTGTGTGTGGCAGTCGGTGCTGAATTGCTTGACAATGACTGTTTCGGCCTCGGCATCGCCCTCGGCAAAGGCCAGAAGCGGGGCTACAAAGGCCGGCCATTGCAACGACGGAACTGCCAGCGCATCAGCCGGCACGGCGCCTGCATTGCCGTCCGCATTGTCGTGATGGTGTGACAAAGCTGACGGTTGGGCCGCTGGCTGCGCACCGAACACACGCTGCAGGTCGTTTTGGTTGAAGGGCTTGAACAGCACATCGGCAAAGCCCTTTTGCTTGAAATGGCTCACAGGCAGCATGATGTGCGATGTCATGGCCACTATGGGCGTGTGCCATTGTGGCAGTTGGGTGCGCAGGTACTCGGCCAGTTCGTAGCCCGTCATGCCCGGCATTTCGATGTCGGTAAACAGCCATTGCGGCTGGTGGCCCTCGTCGAGCCAGGCAAAGAGTGCGTCGGGGGTGGTAAAGGCATTGATACTGCCGTCGGGCAACACATTGTGCAACATGGCTTCGGCCAGTTGCAACTGCAGGGTGTCGTCGTCGATTATGGCCACCAAGGCTTTGGCACTGGCTGCAGGCACCGTGGCCGGTGCGGCGTCAGACTGCGGAGCAGCAACCGCTGGCGCCACCTCGCTACAAGGCAGGGTGAGCGTAAAGCGCGACCCTTGTCCTACATGGCTGGTTACGCCAAGGTGGGCATTGAGCAAGGCCACAAGGCGCTGCGTAATGCTGAGTCCGAGTCCTGTGCCCTCTTGCCCCTCACTCCCCTTTACACGTGTGAAGGGTTCGAATATGCGGTCAAGGTCATACCGTGTCATACCGCAGCCTGTGTCGCTCACGCTGAGGGTGAGCTGGTGGGCGGTTGCGTCGTAATGCGCATCAAGGCTCACACTGCCCTGTTGGGTGTATTTGATGGCATTGCTCAGCAAGTTCTCGACAATTTGCCGCAGGCGGTAGGCATCGGTACTGATGCTGAGTGTGGACGGCACTTGCACATTGGCATTGAAAGCGAGTTGCTTGGCTTGTGCCAGCGGGGTGAAAGCGCGCACTATATTATCTATATAGGTGTATACATTGATGGTGTCGCACGTCGGCACAATGCCCCCCGCCTCGAGTTTGTGATAGTCGAGCAGGTCGGTCACAAGACGCTTCAGGTGCGTGGCCGATGCGCCGATGGCCTCGTAGGAGCGCGCATTGGCTGCCGCCGGGGTGAGCATGTGCAGATAGCCCAATATGGTGTTGATGGGTGCCTTGATGTCGTGCGATATGGTGAGCAGCAGCTGCTCGCGCCGCTGCATCAGCGTTTCGGCCTTTGTTTTGGCCAGCTCGAGGGCCTTGCGATAGCGGTTGGCCCGCTTCATGTCGCGCCACAGCCACACAAAGAGTATGGCCGACAGCAAGGTGGTGGCAAGGGCCAGCATGCCCAACTGCCACGCGGCCCCGGTGCGGCGTGCCTGTTCGTGCAGCGTGGCTTGCTTGAGCTGTTGCTGCTGGCTGGCAGTAAAATTGTCGATGGTGCGCGATATCTGTGCCGACAGTTGGGCCGATGCGTTGCGCAGTTTGTCAGACTTTTTGTAGATGCGGTGCTGCTGCGCGGCCGACTTGTTGGCCATGTCGTTGTGCAGGGTGCTGAGTATGCCGGCCAGGGTGTCGCCCAGATTGACGTTGGTGCGTGTGGTGTCGTGGCGCACGTGTTCGTTCTGCGTAACGGACGTGTGCACCGTGTCGTCCTTGGCACGGCGGAAGGCATCGCCCAAACGACGGAAAAAGCCTTTTTTACGACGCTCTATCACGATTTGCTCTCCCCGTTCAACCACGGGCACCTCCACCTGCATCTGCACGGGCTTGTCGCTGTGTTTCAGTGCCTTGATTTGCTGCTGCAGCGAGGAGCCTTGCTTATTTTCCTTACGCAGGGCATCTATCAAGTCGAGCGTACTGCTGCAGCGATAGTTTATCAGCGCCTGCAGTGTGTCAAGTCGCAGCCGTTGGGTGGTGTCAGTGCAGAGCCGCTTTACGCGCAGCAGTGCCGAGTCGGTTTCGGCGTTGGCTTGCAAGTAGCGTTTAAGTTCACGGTTGTCGGCATACTGCAAGGTGGCCGTTTCGGCTTGCGTGCCAGCGTTGAGCAGACTGGTGAGCAGGTGGTCGGTGGCCCGGCGCTGCGACATGACGGTTTGCTCGGCGTGTGAAATGTCATACACCGAGCGTGCCGATTTTACAACAAAGCCCACCGTAGCACAGAGCGCTGCGGTGAGCATGATGTAGCCTATGATTATTTTAAGTCCGTTGGACATGGGCAATATAAATTCTTGGGTGACGCGGTAACGGGTTGACGGGTTGACAGGTTAACAAGTAAGTATGCTCTGCACTATTAAGGTCTGAAAGATAAGATACGTAACCCAAATTTCAGCCCGCGCTTGCTAAATCCGAAACTTGAGTACTTAATAACTTAACTAACTTACTTGTCAACCCGTTTACCAATTCCGCCAACGCGTACATTTATGCCTTGCCGGCCAATGGGGCTGCCTGTGTATAGACGCGGGCGGCCAAATCTTTGTCCATCATAAAGATGCCATAGCCATTGCCGTTGAGCATCTTGAGGTTGTCGATGATGTTGGTGGCATTCTCCTCCTCTTCCACTTGTTCGTCTACAAACCACTTGAGCATGCTCTGTGTGGCATAGTCATTCTCCTGGTGAGTGAGAGCGTATAGGTTGTTGATAAGACTTGTCACGTGCTGCTCGTGCTTGAGTGTGGCCTCGAACACGTCGAGTTCCGACTGCCATTTGGTTGGCACCTCGGCAATGGGTTTGAGTTCTACCCTGCCGCCACGCTGCAGTACGTAGTTGAACAAGATGCGGGCGTGGTCCTGCTCCTCCTGGAATTGTACTTCGAACCAATGTGCCATGCCAGGTTTCCCCTCGCGTGCACACCAGGCTGACATTGACAGGTAAAGGTATGCCGACCAAAACTCTGCGTTGATTTGCGCGTTGAGCGCTTCTTCCATTTTATTGCTTAGCATAATACTTAATGGTTAATTGGTTATACGTTTAACTATTACAAAGGTAAGCAATAGTTGTGCCCTGGCATGATACATCGTGTTAAAAAACACTTGGTTGCCAAAGTTGACGGGCAAGGGGGGAGGGCGACAGTTTCCAATTTGGTTTGATACATAAGCGCTGCAAAGGTAACACTAAGGCATTGCACCCATCAAAAAAAGTGTACAATTTGTACACAAATATTTGCTCCCTCCCCGTCTGCCTACTTGTAAAAGAGTGTGTGCACTTTTACTGTCATCTTACACTTTTTGCACATAACAAATTGATACACAGATGTTTCGTGAGTGTAAGATGATTTCAAAGTATCTTACACACTCCTGCACACATCTTACACACCTTACCCCGCTGCCGCGCAGTCAACATGGACGTATGCAGTAGATAATACGGCATAGGGACGTAGAACAATCTGTCGGAGTAACAGACTTTTCTGTTCCCCTATGCCGTGATACTGTTCTCCCGTGCTTGGTGTCGTGTAGCAGCGTGAGGGTTGTGTAGGTCGCGTGTAGGTGGTATTGATAACATCTTACACTAAGTAAAATGTTGACTATCAATGAATTGCAACGTGTTAGTGTAAGATGTAAGATACTCGGCAAGTAAAGCTTTTGTAGTATTGTAAAGGTCCCGTAAGCATTAAACGCTACCACCAAATGCAAGCACTAATGGGGGCGACGCGTCTTGCGGGCTTTAAGGCAAAGGCTCATACACTAAACACAAAGGCTCTGCACTAATTACATGCCTGTCTGTGAATCTTTGCCTTGATGCCCGACGCGAGACGAGGCTGCTGAAAAATACCCGACGCGAGACGCGTCGCCCCCTTTAGTGCTTGCGTTTTGTGGTAGCGTTTTTTGCAGACTTCGTCAATGCGTCACCCAATCAAATGACACAACTCATTGATTTTCAATATGCGCTATGTAATGGCACAAAAAAGTGATGAAGTCAGGTATGGGAACATACAGATGAAGTTCGCTTTGACAGAAGCGAACCAATAAAATACAGAAAGCAGTTCTGCTTTCTCCAAACAAGCTTTGTCCGAAAGTTTCGGATAAAGCAAATGCGCCATCTCCGCAAGGCATTCCATGCTTTGCGTATGCAGGAAGTCTTGGTAATAGTTCTCGCAAGCGAGATAATCCTCAAAAGGTACGGCTTGCAAATCGGCAGCGACTGCCGATGTACCGCCAATGACAGAAATGCGCACAGGCTTGGGAGCAAAGCTTTCCAAGAACGCGAGCTGCCGCGCAGCAAAGGTGATTTGCCAATCGGCAAGCACCACTTGACGTTTGCTTTTTCTGTCCTTGACCAAACAGGAGTGTTTGTCTGCATGACAAAGCACAACAATTTCAGCCCATTTGCAAACGCAAAGGGCTAACACCTCATTCATCGGCAAATCGCGTGCGACTTGTCGGAAGAAAAACAGCAATTGCTGATCGGACAGTTCCGACCATGACTTGGGCTGGGATATAGAAAATGCTTCCATACCGCGAAAGTATGGAAGCATTTATTTGAGAGAAAAAACAAAATATACTCGTTGTTTTTTAATAAAAAACGTATTTTAGCAATCAAATTACATGGTTACATTCAATATATATAAAGTATGGTGAATTTAGATGATTATAATAATGAAAAAGAATGCTTCTATAAAGGTGAACATTATATAGTTCGCGATAATGGTGCTATTATGCGCCTTTCACGAGAAGGAAAACGTTCAAGAAAGTTAGATAACGAATGGACTTTTGGAGTTAAGAATTCAGAAAATGGTTATATGATTTTTGCCTCAAGTATACGAGTTCATCAAGTAGTGGCAACGGCTTTTCATGGCGAAGCTCCAGCCCCTAATATGGTAGTTGATCATATTGACACAAATCGTTGTAATAATCGACCTGAAAATCTTAGGTGGGTTACAAAGTTAGAAAATGCCCTTAATAATCCCATAACTAGGAAGAAAATTATATTCATTTGTGGTAGCGTTGAAAACTTTCTTAATAATCCAAGCTTGATGAAATACTCAGATTCGCGATCAAGTACTTCATGGATGAAAACCGTTACTTTAGAGGAAGCTGCAGCATGTAAGAGAAACCTTGATAAATGGGCAGAGGAAGATAAAAAATTTTCTTTAGGTACAGGGAATGGTTTCAATGAAAACATATACAAGAATAATGAATTGCATAACGGACCTATAAAAGAAGATTTGGACGAAGACAAGCCTCTTGAAGAATATCCAGGTTTCAGTTCTTTTGTTGCTAAAGAACGATCGAGTGCTGTTGAAAATGAAATAAAGGAATTTAACAATTCTAATTTGGAATATGAAGAAGATTTATTTACAGAATCACTAACTCCAAATGCAATACAGGAAAATTGGAATACACCTAGTACATTTCCCCTTTGTCCAAATAAGCCTCACAATATGGAAGGGTATTTTGCTTCGCTTGCAGTTAGTAGCGTAGTTTCTGAAAGTATTTATGGAAAAAGCCTTGTTATAGAACGAGCTATTTCTTCAACAAAAGATGTTATTACAATTATCACACACAATCCAAATAGCATCAAACCTTGGGGATTGGTTCAAATTTATGAGAAAGATAATAAGTATGTACACGTCAATTGCGGAACTTTTTTTGATCAAAATACAGCCCTAAGAGAAATCACAAAGTGGCAAGGTAAAGAATGGGTGGGTGAAGATACTATTGATGATTTGTGTTGAAAAAAATGGAGGACATTCCTCCATTTTTCAGAACCAATACCCACCCTTTCGTTTGTCATTCTTATACCCATGATTTTCAAAGAGAGCAGCGGTCACCGACTGCTTCCACTCCTCAAAAATGTCATCGGGAGCATTACGGAGGGAGTTCACGACCTCTATGCAAGATGGTATGGGGACTTCTCCTTCTTCCCGTAACATATACAGTTCTATTGCGAAGATGTGCCTCCAGGCACGCTTGTAGTGCGGTGCAGATGGGGTCTCGCCCCATTTGCCCAATAACTCTGCTTGGCGCAGAGTCGCCAAGAGTTCACAGGAGAAGAAATCATGCGCCAATCGTTCCTCGATGGCGATGAGTTTAGAATGCAGTTCCTGGTAACGCTGCCAAGAGTGGTCGGTGCTGCCGAGTTTCTGAGGCAGATCCAACCACGGGTAAAGCGTTTGCTCAAAGTATTGGCATGGGTCGCTTGTCGCCCATGCTTCCGTATTTGCCAACAAGGGAAGCAAGATAGAAAGCGTGTCATCACGCATTTTCTCCAACGACAGGAGCAAGCGTTCCACGCGCTCCTTGCTGGCAGGGGCTATATTGGTGTTTGAAACGACACCAAAGCCATTGGGCGTAAGCACCAAATCCAACTGTGGCACGGCATGAAGCATGGCTTCTGCCACCACAGCCATACGCGCGTAATGCAACAACTTGTTGGTGGCATCCTCATGGGGCAGTTTCGCAAGAACTGCCTCAGAAAGGAACGTGGTCGTGAGCCACGCTTCCGCCACTTCCAAGTGCGGAGCAATTTTATCAAAGAGCAAGGTCTCGCCTTGCACCGACTTCAGCACATTCGGCACGAATTGCAGAAGCACATTGTTATCGGGTATCAACAGAGACATAGTAGTTTTGAGGTTTTAGGTTATGAGGTTATAAAGTTACTCTTCTGTGCTTACCTGCTTTGCGTCCTTATTTTCATCGAGTGTCGTAAGCTGGATAAACGGACAGTCTCGGGATAAGCCCCGTCCCACTTGTTGAACCTTATAATCAGTCGGTGCACATTAAACAAAAGGTCGTGATACGGCTTTTGCAGCGCCTGTGCAATCGTATAAAGTTCGCGCTTGTCGCTGCCCGAATTGTTCGTTTGCGATTTGCCAGGCACCGAGCCCACAAGGTTTGAGTGCACACGCATGGTAAAGCACATCATGTTCACTGCCTCGATGATGTCCGTAGCCCAAATGTCGTACCAGCGAGAGCAAAGTCAAGCTTGCTTGAACTTTGCCGAGCGCAGCCGACATTCGCGAAGCAATCACCACCCTCCTTGTCCGTCTCAATCTTGTTGATCACCACATCATACTGTTCCTCCCCGTTGGGAGACACATAAAACTCCGAGAAAAGCACCTTGCCCGAATTTTCCATGCCTGTGAGGAAATTGATGATATTGTCCTTTTCCTCATTCACCCGTTCCTGCTGCTTCACGCGGTCAGTAATGCCCTCCGCCTTGAAGATGTTGCTCCAAAACGATTTGGCAATCTCAATGTGGTACTTGATAGGCGCAGAGTTTTTCAACTTAGCCTCCTTTGCCACCCCGATGAGTTGCTTGATGTTGTACCACTTGCCCTTGAAGAGCGAGGCATAATAAGGAATGGGATAATACGTGCTGTCAGGCGTCGGCACGCGGCTGACCACGGCAAACTTACGTTTGCCCTTCTTCACCTGTGCCTGCAAGTCCGTCCAAGGACTTTGCGGGTTGAGCAGTGGAATCACCTCCACCTGTTCCGCCCGCACCGAGTTGCGCCAATTCGCGTACAACACCTGTGGTATTACGCCCTCCTTGTTGGCAGGCGCAAAGCGCACATAGCAAGCCTCCTTGCGCAGCACCCTCACCACCTTGTTGCCTTGTTCATTGAGAATAATCACGCTCACGGCAAAGCCGAAGTGCTTGAAATCTTGGCAAACACCGAGGAAATAACTCGCCATGTCGTTATCCAAGAAGAACTCCTCCACCTCGTTCGCCACATTCCGTTTGCACATTTCATCAGTTTGGTAGACCAGTCCCGATCCATAGCACACCTCTGCATTGAACATCTGGCAAGTACTCAGTGTCTCATCACTCTCAATCAAATTGATAATGTCATACGGCATCTGGTCGTCCGCTCCCCAAGACATATAGCTCACTTTGTCGCTTACATGGCGCGGTGAAATTTCCTCCGCCTCCTTGAAAAACCTCGCTACTCTTGGTTGTGAACGCTGCCGCGGCATGATAGCCGGGCAGATCGTTCACGCCTGTTATGTGTAAGTAATTGAAATCGCCCATAGTTTTGCGTTTATGCGAAATTGGTCTGCGGTTCAGCAATTCAAGCGAGCTTGATTGCATTCACCTTGCACCAACTTTGGCTTGTTAGTTAATGCAAAACTATGGGCGAGAGATCATTTTAGAAAAGACAATTACTCAAATTCGATGAAGCTGTATAAATAAGTTATGTTTTTAGCATTATATCCACGATAAATACATATCTTTGCTTCTAAAACAAATATATATGGTTAATCTAAACAGAATTAAAATTGCACTTGTTGAGCATAACAAGACAGGGAAATGGCTTGCAACAGAATTAGGGAAGAACCCATGTACTGTAAGTAAATGGTGCAGCAATAGCGTTCAGCCTGATATTCCCACATTGAATGAAATAGCACGTTTGCTTGATATGAATGTAAAAGATTTGCTCAACGATACCAAGTTCTGAATTTATGGCAAAAAAACAACTAATAAAAAAACAAAAGAGATTAGTCTCGAAAATATACTCTTCAATTGTCGCGATTATTTGCGTGGAAAAGCGCAGATGACCGACAAACGCGATTTGCTCTTAACTCTGGTGTTCATCAAGTTTACTGGTGATCGTTTCAACCAACGCCGTGAAGAAATAGTTGAAGAAGTTAAGGCTCATGGCATTGATGACGAGTTTATGATACAAAGGCAACTTCAAAATCCCAATCAATACCAGCAAGAAGATTTTTTTCCTTTCTGACGATTGCTTGTGGGATAAGTTGATTGAACTTAACGCCAGTGATATGGCATTAAAATTTGATAATTGTATCACAGAATTGGAGCAAATGGAAGTGGGCAAAGATGCAAACGGGAAACCCATCTGTCCTTTGAAAAATGCCTTACCTGAGCAAATTTTCACCAAGACTGCGCTTGAAGCAGGAGTATTGAAGAAAGTATGCGATGAAATCAATAAGATAGACCCCAAGAAGTTTAAGGAAACCGACCTTATCGGTCGCGTTTATGAATACTTCTTGCAAGCATTTTCTATCAATGCCGACAAAGAAGAAGGATAGTTCTACACCCCACATAGCATTGTGGAATTGATAGCTTCACTCATAGAGCCTTACGACGGTACAATTTAGACCCAGCGTGCGGTTCTGGCGGTATGTTTGTGCAAAGTCTGAAAATGATTGCAGCCCATGGCGGTAACACGAAAGCTGTAAGTGTATATGGACAAGAGAGTGAACCTGCAACCTACCGTCTCTGTAAGATGAACTTGGCTGTTCGTGGCATCAGTTACAATTTAGGCGACAACGATTATAAGAAAACTAACAAAGTTCAAGCTATGAAGTTTGAGGAGATGCTATAGAAAATAATCGATGAATACAACACACGTGATAATCTCGTCTTCACTAACACAGTAGCCAAAGATACAGTTAATGCTGTATCGGATATTGTTGATGAGAAAGTAAACTCATTATCAGAGAAGATTTTGCAACTGTTCAAATCGCTGAATGCTGATAAAGAGAAATTCAAAGAGCTTGGCATTTCCTTTGAAGAAAAGGCATTTTACGATGTACTAGTAAATGTACGCGATACGCATGGTTTTGAATATGACGATGAACGATGTATAGAGCTTGCTAAAAAGATAAAGCTCTTGGTTGATGATGTAACCATCTATGCAGACTTTGCAAATAACAACAACTTAAAAAGTAAGCTCTCAATAGATTTGACTTACTTGATATACAAGGAGGGGTATCCTCCTCAGTGGGATCAAGAAGTGTTCCAAAAGGTACTGGAACAGGTTGAGAATTACAAGAATCATGAGTAAATATTAACAATCACTTTTAATTACAGATAAAGTAATTATGGATAAAGAAGGAGTTATAAAAGAAATAATTAATGTTGCAAAGGTATTGAATTTAGCTATTGAAACAAAGGTAAAGAAAGACAAGTGGAAAGCCGATATTGTGGTCACATACACAAATTACAAGGTCGCTTTTAACATCAGCAAATCTCCTCGTAACGTAAAGGAGCAATATAGTGAAATGAGAAGAGAGCGAGTATGTGGTTGTTGGCTGTTGCTTCCCTCTAAGTCATCAGGTTATTATGATAACGAGTTGCCAAGCTTTAGCATATCAGAAGCAGAACAAGTACGTGTAGGTGACCATAAAATACCTTTCAAGAACTTCATACGCTCAATTATTGTGGGAAAGGTCAGATATGCTAATATCGAAACTATATCAAGCGTAGAAGTTTGCTTTTATCAGAAAGAATGTTGGAGATGTCATCGACCAAGCTACCAATATTGGGTATCAAAGCTTATATCAGACAAAGGGGTGAGTTTTCGATTAGCGTTCTCTGAAGAAATTTCACCAACAGACGAAAATATTGCCAATGGTGTGACTCAATATTTACGAGCATTACCGAATTCAAACATAATAATGGGTGAGGTAAAACCAAGGTATAGCAAAACACGCGGACAAAGTTATCGTTCCTTTGGATGCCCTTACTGCGATAGTTTATTCGGAGAATACTTTGCAATGGACGATCAGATGGAAATGATGTATGAAGAGAATCGCCTACCTCATGCTATTATTAAGTTGCCCAAAAGTTTTACATTTGCAGTTAATCAATGGTATATACAGGATTAGTATTTGCTCTGTAACAGGTACGACTTCAAAACATTAAAACTATGAATAATACAGGAAGTAATCAGAACAAGCAGGAACTGAATATTTTTCTTTTCCTGTTTTTAGGATTTGTAATCCTTCAACACTTAGGAAAGATCCTAAGGAATCTAATGTTGCTATTTCAGCCACAAAGTGATTTCCTTGTTATAGATAAGAATATAGTGCTTTATTCTATCATCTTGAGTGTCGCTATGATAATAGTGGTAATAGGTACTATGTCCAAAAAAAAGTGGGGAGTAATAGGTTTCTTTTGTATTCAAATAGCCAATCTTATTGGCATACAGTCGTTGTCTACCGAATCACAAAATATAAGCTATAATTTTGGCGTAGCTTGCATACCCTGTATTCTCTTTGCCTTGCTTCTTTTGTTGCGTAGTAATGGTAAAAGTGCATGGAAAATTATTTTTGAACATACCGAGAGCAAGCCAAGAAAGAATTATCTTTTCTTTTTGCCAAATTTGCATTGGTTCAAGAAAAGAAATGAGGTAAATCTTGACAAGGATTTTAATGTAAAAGAAGATACTATCATTAAAGATTCGTCATCTATGGAAAATATGACAACAGACCGAGAAAGTAAGACTGCAACAAGCAACGTCAAGAAAAAACGTTTCCTCAAAGTCTTAATGATTGCGTTCCTTGCGTTTCTTGCTGTTTCGGTTTGCGCTGGTTCTTACATCATTTATAGACACTACACAAGCAATGAATATCTAATGAATAAGGCAAATGAAACATTCAAGAAAGGTGAGATAAAGAAGGCCTTGGAAATGTATGAAGAACTTGCGAATAAGAAAGATTATATACCAGCTAAATCAAGATTGGGATATTTGTACATAATCAATGATTCTGTTTCATTAGATGTAAAAAAAGGATTAAAGTATTTAGAAGAGGCTTCTACAACAGATTCTATTTCTTTATATTATTTGCTAAAAATATATCAGGGATCGACTTTTAAAGGAAAAAATATTAGAAATATGGACAAGGCGAAGTCCTATGCTGAAATAGCAATAAGAGAGAATACTCTATTGAAGTATGCCTATTTATTTTTAGGAAACTATTCCCTTGAACAAGAGGACTATGCTTCTGCATATTATTATTGGGAAAAAAGTTCAAAATATAAATATGCAAAAGCTTTCCGTAATTTAGGGCTTATGTATTATAATGGGTGGGGATGTAGGGCTGATTTGAATAAAGCATATCGATATTTTGAGAAAACTTTAAAATTGGATTCCAGAAATGAAGTTGCATTATATTTTATGGGGCTATTTTATCTCAATGGTGAAGTTGTAAAACAAGATAAATTGAAGGCTCGAGATTATTTTAAGCAAGCTGCCGATTTAGGAGATGAAAATGCTATAGAAGAATATTCAAAACTGCAATTGGAATATCCTTTATCTGATTTTTCTATTGATGATCCTTAATGTAATTCACGCTTGCAGACAATAGATCTGCAAGCGTGAATTGTGGATATGCTAGGAATATATTTATTGGCTAATAACTTATTTTGTATTTAAGTCAATGTCTTTGGGGTAAATTATAAAGCGTGCAAATACCTTATTGTTGCAGTCAAAGTATGTATAAACATAATATATACCTAATTCCGTAAAAAGTCGTTTCCATTCTTTAGGAGGCATTTTATTTGAATTAGATTGATACAGAAATGCTATATTCTCTTTAAGATTATCTTTAACTCCGATTGTCATTTGGTTGATTTCATCCTGAGTATAATCAGTTTTATCAATATCTACTCGATAGTTACAATATAGTGCGTTACCAATAAACAAAGTAGAATATAGAGTTGTGATTTCATCTATATTTAATGGGAGTTGTTCATTTATGGCTTTTACTCTTTCTTGCATGGATTTCTGTACATACCCCTTAAGTTCTGCCGCCGTGAATGTTGTTTCCTCACCATCTTCAATTATAGTATATGGTCTTTGTGCGAAAGCTGCTACAACAAGTAGCAAGCAGAACAATGTGGAAAGTAATCTCTTCATAGTTGAATGATTTTAAGTTTATGCAAATGTAAATAAAACATTTCACATAAACACCTCCATTCCATTAATTTCAAACACGCACACATCTCTCAGCTGCCGGATTTCATTGCTATCCAGTAATTTCATTCTTCGCGTGCCTTTGTAGAAGTCATAGCGGAGAGAGATGCAGCGGTGCCAGCATTGGATTTCACCCGAGCGCGTCCAGAGTTTGAGGTCTACGGGTTCAGGAGATTGGAGCATACGTTTGAGCATGGTGATATGAATAGCGTGGGGCATTAGTCGAAAGTATTGTTGTTAACCTGGTTAAAGATATTATGTAAGCGAGGAACGGTGAAAGGCACCTGCTTGCGAAGCGGTTTCCACTTGAACTTCACATGATTGTTCGCATTGGTGGCATCAGATAGTTCACTTTCAATGTCAGTAATGAGAATGGAACTGCCCACAGGAAGTTCGGGAGAGATCAAATAGAGTTTGTGAGACTGCAAAACCTACGTAAGATGACGGGCAAAGGAATAGGAAAGCGAGGACGTCTCGCTCTCGTACTCAATCTCCGTATTATCATCGTATGCAGAAGATTGTCCACAACACACGGCAAAGCTGCGGTCAAAGGAAACCTTGCGCTTGGTTTGGGCGGTGAGATACAAGGTATCATTCACATTGAACTCATTCTGAAAGATTAGCGTAAGCGTGGGAACTTCATCGGTCAAGAAGAACGTAAAAGTACGTTTTCCTCGGAAAAGCGTAACAGACAAGAGTTTTCCACTTACCCCTTGGGGCAAGTAACCCAATAGTTCCTCCTCGTTGATGTCCTCGAAACAAAAATCAAACTGCTTGGCAGCAATGGGAGTATCTGATATAGTAAGCGTTTCGGGCGCGTCTTTGTCATCGCGCTGGATAACATACTGCGTGGCACACTGCCCCGTTTCACCGGGAAGAACAATATACTGCAAATCAAGCTGAAAGCCATGCGGCACCAAACGCACCGCGTGCGTGGTGAGAAAATGCGATTGCAGGAACAAATCACAGTTTGTCCTTAGCATTTGCAGTTTACAGTAAACCAGAGTAAGCTCGCCCAAAGTATAATCGATGCGGTCCACCTGCATACGGAAACTGCACGTGACATGCACCAACTGCTTTGCCTCCATATAGTTCTCAATAATGCTGCGCAAATCATAGATGCTCGCCTTTCCCCCATGGGCATAAAGCGTGGTGGAAAAGACAGGCGACTGACTGCGGTTGAGATAGATAGCCAAATACACGGAACTGCCTTGGAAGTCAGATATCTCGAATACATCGGGAATGCTCGAAGTGAAATCGTATGTCTGCGGATTAAAGTTGAATTTCATAAGCGTTGAAAGAAAAAGCCAGGGAACGTGATAACCCTCGCAATATCGCACAAACCTCGAGTTACGGAAAAGACCGTCCTTTCGGGCGATCCTTTCTTTCAGCTTCAAGCCGTAGCATTGGCTCTCTTGCGTGTAGTGCGCTTGGCGGCAGGCTTTCTCGTGCGCTTGGGTGTGGTGGTAGGAGCGGCAGAGGCGGGCTGCATGGGAGCAGGGGCAGGACCCTCGGGGGCGGTGGCGGGCGCCTTGCTTCGTGCTATCTCGTGGCTGACGCGGCAGAGGCAATTATCGGAGATGTTCAGCCCCGTGCGCTTTTTCAGGAGGAAGGCATAGCGCATGGGGCTACCAAGAACATCTCCGATAATTGCTTCTGCCGTGTCAAGAGATTGCCGAAGCAAGGCTGCCGTCACAGCCCCTCTCCTCACCTAACCGCTCCCATGCTGCCCGCCTCACTCCTGCCACCACACAGAAGCGCACAAAAAACCGCCCCACGCACAGCAAGAAAGCCAATGCGTAAGGCGGCTGAAAGAAAGGATTGCCCGAAAGGGTGGGCTTTGGTGGAATACGGGTTACACCTTTTTAAGTGCACTCCGCTTAACAGATACAAATTTATCGAAGATACCTTTTTTCAAAGGTTCACATTGGACATAGCCATTATCTTCAAATCCAACAATCTTGTATTTTGTTCCATTAGATTTCAGTTCCACGATGTCACCTATTTTGAAATCTTCCCAATCAAGATCAGATGGACTTTGAACAAGAGGTATGCCCTCTTGTTTACTTGAAACGACTTTAGTCTTGGGCTGTTCTTGAGCAAGAGATATTTTAAGTTCATGCACTTCCTTTGTAAGTTGTTCTACGTTGTTTGTCATACCCCAAATCTTAAAGAATAGAATAAGACATAGAATGCTCCAAATGAGGGCAAAAAAGTAAGCGAAAAATTCCATAATTATAAAAACTAAAAATTATTCAAAATAGAAAGCAACAGGTAGCACAAACCATACTTTTACATTTTTCCCTTCGTTTGTAGCAGGAAGAAATCTAGACAATTTTTTGGCTGCATCTATCGCTATTTTATCGTACTTATCTGAAAGTGATTTGTCTACTTTTATTTCACCAATAGTTCCATTTTCTTTTATTTCTAATTTTAATATAGAATAAACTATTGCCTTTTTGCCGATGCTATGGTCATATATCAGGTTAGATTGAATGTCATTATAAAGTTCAATTGCCCCTTTTGCATACATGGCAGGTGAATCGACATAGCCATTATTGTTCGTACTATATGAGGAAATATAGTGATAAGATGAGGAATTGTCTGCTCCCATCTCATCAGTATAATTAGAGGTGTTATTAACTTGAAATTGACTTTTCCCTAAGACCTTCTGTGCCCCATTCATATAGGTTAATATAACTTTTGTTATTTCCATATTTGTAGCATCACCAGCTACATAATATGAAGATGAATCCCAGTTCCAATTAGCACTTGAATACTGCTTTAATGGACCAGTTCCTTTGAAATGTCCAGTTTTTCTAACGTCACCGACATCATTTGTGATTTTCCAATAAACATCAATGTATTTGATTGTCTTGGGATTCAAATTAACATAATCAAAATGAAATGAAACTGAGAATTCATCATCCCATCCCCAATCTTCAATGTATCCGAAAGGCGCTAATTTCTTTACGCGAGCATAATGGTCATATTCTTCTTCTTTATTAAAGAAATCAAGAAACTCCATGTTACAGATACTATCGTTGCATAAGCTATCCTTATAAGCTTGAATATGATACATAAAGTTGGGGTTCGTTTTCAATTCCTTCGATATAGGAGCAACATGCATTTCCGAATATTCATCATAAAGTTCCTTTGTAACGGTGGTCGTGAAATAAATGGAATCATTTTGTAAAGAAAGGCATTTAACATAATTGGGAGAAATGGTTTTATTGCAAACACTACATTTGAGTTCCATATGATTGACTGGAATTATCCTATAATAGGATTTCTGTCGATAAGATTCAAAGCCCTGTTCCTTGGCTAATTGAATCCTTTGCCTTTCTTCTTGTTCTTTTCTTTGCTCTTCAGCATATTTGATAGAATCTGCGATTTCTTTTTCCCTCTTTCGTTTTAGAAATAGCCTAATACTATCATTCTTTTCGCTATAAAGTTTAGATAAATCTTCATTTACGGCTTTAACAAGCTCATGTATCTCATTCTCTGACAGTTTGGGTATTTGTTTGTTGTTTTTGATAAATTTCGCATAGTCCTTGTTTAAGGTAATTACGTAATTTCCATTAGTTGTACGAGCGTAAAGGTTATTTGATTTCTTGTCGAACGCATATACAGATGTAACATTTAGTACAGATTCAACCATTACGTCTTCATCACATTTGTAAAATCCTTTTGAGTCTTTGTGATAAATAACCAACGCTTTTCTCATAAATGAGTTTTCACTTGTATATTGACCATTTGCCACAACGGAGGATAGCAGTAGCACAAAAGTTAGGAGAATTTTTATTGCTTTCATAAGTTGCTGATTTTGTTAAATAGAGTGGTTATGCTCTTGCAAAGATACAATATTATACTTAATATTTGAATTTCAATATATTTTATCTCACTCCACCCACCGAAAAACCATAAAAATCATGCTGCGGAAACTTCTCACACCCAATGTACAGCGTATCAAAAGCATCTGTGCCATCGGTACGATGCTCCAACAAGTTCTCCACCGATTTAGGATTCTTCTCTGTGGACTTGTTTTTGCGAAAGCCATTTCTTCCGCGTTCCACGCCAGCCGATTGCATCGCAAGAATAAGGTCATCATTGTTCTGGCGATTGAAATAAGGCATCAAGCGTTGCTTGCCTGAAAAACCTTGGTTGATGAGCAAATACTTTTCATCATGGCGCATGGGGTTGCCAAGATACACATCTTGTACACTCCAGCCGTGGCGCTCGAACTCATGGACGACTACCCAGTGAAAGTCTTGGTCGTTCACGGCATAGTTAGAGCCAAGAGCGGTAGTATCATAGTAATAGATGACACTGTGGTTGGCATGGGGCGCATAGTATGTGCAGAAGTCTGCAATGAGCGCAGGTATTTTGCGCTCAAATTTTACGTAGAAAGATTTGAGCACATTTTGGCGGTTGCCGCGAGGCTGACCGCACACAATCCAATTGATATTGGCATTGTAGTCCATACCAATACAAAACTCAAGGGGCGGCATTAATGCGGTAATTTAAGAACGGAAGGAGAGAAAGATGTCCAAGGCTATACGCTCAGCCCTTCTCAAAAAGCACATTGCCTTGCCACTTCACGAGATTGCCGAAGCAAGGCGCTTGCCACCGCCCCACATCTAACCTCTCCCCATGTAGTCCACCTCTCCCACCTCTCCACACCCAAGCGCACAAAAAAGCCGCCATGTACACAGCAAGAGAGCCAATGCGCACGGCGGCTGAAAGAATGAATTGCCCGAAAGGGAGGGCTTGGAATAAGTTATTCCTTAAAAGGATCTAGTTCAGAAGCATCATAAGTTGTAATGCCAGAGAACCAACCTCTATCACAATTTATACGGTTGCCTCTGACTCCAACGACTTTCATCTTTCTTCCATATTTCTTATGAGTGACATAATCACCCATCTTGAAGTTATGGGTTATAACATCTTTTTTTGTCTGCTCTTTTTCCTGTTCTTCTTTCTCTAGAACTATTTTCTGAGATTGCGTTTGTGGACGCTCTTGTCGTTCCTGTACAATTGTCATTTTAAGTTCATGTACTTCCCTCGTAAGTTGTTCCACGTTATTTGTCATACCCCAAATCTTAAAGAAAAGAATGAGACAAAGAATACTCCATACAAGAGCTAATAAATAAGCGAATACTTCCATTGATTAAGGTAATTTTATTTTATCAAGTGAATCCTTAGGTACTGCAACACCAAGAAGAATTATGCCTGAAACTATAAAAATATAGCCAAATCCTTTTTGAGCTATTTCAGCTACATCTGCTGCATTTTTTGCAGCTATTGCCGCTGCGTTTTGTATGCCTGTATAAGCATCTCCACCATATGTCTTTTCAGATACATACGAACCAGCACGTTCGTCAAAACATTTATGGCTAAAATAGAACGAACATAGTGCAGCAACTACAAAAATAAGAGATTTTATATACCTCATAGACTAAAGATTAGAGTTAATATTAATACTACAAAATTACGAATATTAGCAATATTGTTGGCAATCCATTTGTATGTTCTTAAACATATTATCTCACATCATCCACAAATTCCCAATAAAAATCATGCCGCGAGAACAGCACCAGCATATACAAGCACCTACCCCACGCACACCTCCCCCAAAACGCAACGCACGATGTATACCTTTGTGTATTCTGCCCCCATATTTGCTTGATTCGTTATTTTGTCTACACTCTGCACTTTCGTTCGTAACCCGTTGATTATTAACACGTAAATCAGTGTATGCACCACATCATTTCAACTACACGGACATCTGCACTTTTCTTTTTCAACAACTCCACGCCACGGTTACGACTGAGAGCCAGAACTGATACGGGAGGGCGGAAATGCTATCGGAGCTACAGAAATGCCTCGCCCCCATTACATAGAATGCCTGCAGACTATACTGTTGCCACAGCACCTCGTGTACGGTGTAACAGATTGCTGCCTGCACCAACACTTTCAAACTTAAGAAGTGCAGACAGTAGTGCAGATAGTGCAGACAAAATGCTATGGTGTATACACCGCATTTTGCGTTGATAATCAATACAAAGTGTAACAAAAGTGCAGAGTGCAGACAAAAGAGCGAAAAGAATCATAAGGCAGTGTATATCATAAGCAGGTATTCTGAATTAGTCGGTATGGATTGATGCGTTGTTTGTAACAGAAGCTTTGGTTAAAGAATGAGCGTAGCGAGCTACGCGTACAATGCAACCTAAATTTAGGAGATAAACAATGTGCCAAAGCATATCGAATAATGCAGCGCACTATTATATTGATATGTATTGACGGACGACTGCACCGATTTCTTGAGAAGCACCATGAGAGACACCGCGGTGAGGCGAACCTGGTGCAAAACCATTAAGAACGTCCAACTGTAATACAGACAAAAAAAGGAGGCCAAAGCCTCCCTAAAAATAGATCTCACTATTTGCAAGACGTTTGCTAAAAATTCACATTCAGCCCCAAAGACAATAGTTCATTGAACTCAAAATTCGATTGGTCTTCCGAACGTTTCCGGCTGTCATCAAAGCGAGGGAACAAAAAGACCCTTGCAGACAAGTAGCGGTTAATTGAGAGGTTGAAGGTATTTTCCCACTCCAATTGTGTCGAAGAGTAATCGGTAAAGAAGTAAATGCGTCCACTCCAACTCACATTTTTCACTATGTTCCAGGTGTAATTGACCGTCACATTCGAACCATACTCCCATTTAGAATGATGCTTACCATTTGAAACGCCAAAATCCTTGATAAGAGAAGGTCGACCTACATATTTTAATTTTAAGGCCAAAGGAGACAATGTCGCATTTACCTTGAAGCGGCCATTACGTGATGACTGCTGATAATCCATACCAATAGAAAGCAGAGACTCGAATGGTGACATAAAATCAGAATAGACCTTTTCGTCGTTGGCCTTATAACCTTTGTAAAACTGGGTCCAACTCTGCAACATGATGGTGTAGTACCAATGTTTAACTGCACGCAAACCAAGTTTGTTCGTCAAACGCAATAAATCGGAATTTGTTTTATACTTATGTTTTTCGTCATTATGCGATGTTTGAAACCCTAACTTCATCTCAAGTTTGTTGTCAAACGTCAGTTTACGCTGGTTATTATAATTTGCTTCTATCACTGTAGCTGCCAACAGGGCGTTATGACTCTCCCCTCCTTTGTACCAATTATCTGAAACATAGCTTTGGGTAAACTGTAAAGAGAAGTTCGTTTTGAAGTTCCAAAAATTGGGCTTTCTGACGACAATGCCATAATTACCATCACCAGCAGGCAAAGGCAATTTATCAGACGAGCTACTATCATAATGTTCAGACAACATCAGTTCAGGCGGTTCTGGCTGTTCCTCTATATTAGCTACTGGTTGGTGTATAGAATCGGGCAGTGCGATCTGAGGCTGCATCAAGCAGCCTTGTACTAAAGCATAATCGGTATGTTTCAATATCTCAAGTTTTGGTGCACTTAGTGAGCCATTTATTACTGACTTACAATCAGTTAGCGAGAACAATCTATTTAATACTTGAGCATATAAAGATGGCTTGCAGACAAGTGACACATAGTAAGGATTAACCAACGAATCTGAGGGTATATAAGAAGATATTCCCAGCTTTATTGAATCCATCTTCATTAAGGCACGCTTCACTATCCGTTGGTTAGCATCGTTCACCGAGTTATCATGCGCAACGTGATAATGTGATTTGTTTGCAAAAACAAACGATGCAGACGTAAACCATAGAAACCCCAATAACATACATGGCAATATATTTGCAGTATATTTGTTCTTTTGCATATATTCGATTATAAATAGGTGTTCAAAATCATTTTATACAACCAGCAGGTGACATTTTCACATTGAAAGCACATTCTCAAAACGCATCTGTCCATCTTCGCTCTCGGACACATTGCCCGTTCGATTCGTTTCCCCGTTATCGGGGGACAGAAGCCCTCACCGATGAAAACTTCTGCGCCCCGATAACGCACTTTCAATGTAAAAAAGTTTTTGAACACCTACTTGGATATTGTATATATGTGGCATTTTACAAGGCCACAAGTCTATTTGTTTCGCGAAGTTAAGCATTTATTCAGCAAAAAACTTTGTCAGTCAATGATAATAATCTATTTTTGGCTGATTTTTCAACATTAAATGCGACTACAGCCATGATGAGACAGCTAAAAATAACAGTTGCCATAACGTCTCGCGGCAGCGAAGCGCTTGAACGCTACCTGCAAGATATTAGCAAGGAAGAGATGGTCAGCACAGATGAGGAAGTGGAACTGGCTAAACGAATTCGCCAAGGTGACAAGAAGGCACTTGAGAGATTGGTGAAAGCCAACTTGCGTTTTGTTGTTTCTGTTGCCAAACAGTATCAAGGCCAAGGATTAGAGCTCACAGACCTTATTAACGAGGGCAATGTGGGACTCATAAATGCGGCAATGAAGTTTGACGAAACACGTGGCTTCAAGTTTATTTCCTACGCTGTTTGGTGGGTTCGTCAAAGCATACTGCAGGCATTGGCAGACAAGAGCAGACTCGTAAGATTACCATTAAACCAAATTGGCTATGTGAGTAAAGTTAATCACTTTTATCACGATTTCATGCAAAAGAACAACAGGGCGCCCTCCCTTGATGAAGTGGCTGATGCCCTTGGCATGGAAAAGAGCAAGGTAAACGCGGCCCTTCTCACATCAGGAAAACATATATCAATGAATGCCCCCTTGATAGATGATGAAGACAGTTGTCTACTCGACCTACTGACAAATGACGACAAGGGCAACGCTGACTCATCGTTAATTTCAGACTCTCTCAAAGAGGAAGTGCATCATGCACTGGACTTATTGCCAGAAAGAGAGTCGCAAGTCATACGAATGTACTTTGGAATAAACACGCCGGAGCTTAGCCTTGAAGAAATAGGTGAAAAACTCAACTTGAGCAGAGAGCGAGTCAGACAGATTAAAGAAAAAGCACTCACTTTGTTGCGCAACGCACAAATAGGAAGCGTATTAAAAGAGTATTTATAAGGAATAAGAACAAAAGCATACATTTGTCTTGCATATTTCACGTCGACATACTGATATTTTAGAGCTAACGGAGGCAAAGAGGTGCATTTGTCAAATAAAATAAGTAACTTTGCCACATAAACATATCTTATCAATATTGAAAACGAAGCACATGAGTAAAATTGCACAAACAATATCAGCCATTCTGATTATACTATTTACCTTTTGCACAAACATGCAAGCAGGAAACAGAAAGAGCGAAACTGTGTACGCCTTTGCATACGGCACTTGTTTTAATGATTCTATCATTTACTTATCAACCGTAGAGAAGCTCGACAGTGCTAATATCGACCCAAAGACAAAGTTCTTAACCGACCGAAAGTTTTACGCTAACAACTTTAAGTATTTCCTTGATAATCAGTACAAAGGAATACACACGTGTGCCATATTCTTCAACAAAAGCAAAGAGAAATTAGAAAAGACATATATTAAGCTACGACGCAATACAAACAAAGACAAGCACAGCACGTTAGTTGAAATTCCATTGTCAACATTCAGTTTATCAAAGATACAATGAGTCAACGCTACTAACATATATTTTTAATACATTGGAAACATTACTCTTCAAGGTGGCGGATTTGTGTTTTGCATTACACGCGCCACAAACACAGATCTTAAAAAGGCTCTTACCATCATACGCGCCATTTAACATTGACAAGGCAGACGGCAAAATTATGCTTAACGCCTTCGTCGAGAACGGACGCGTCAGCGCAGAGCCAGAAGGTGAGGAACTCGGCCAATTTGATTGCGGAGGCACAAACCATGGCATATACAAGTACAACACTGGTTACAAAATCATCATAAGCACAATTGAGGGGCACTTGGCTTCGGCCATGATTACGAACAACGATTTCAGCAAATGCGAAATTTCGCTCTTCGGCAATGAAAGCGACCAACAATTTGGGCTCGGAAACGCCATGATGATAGCTTTTGCCTTTTCGGCCGCATACTACGACACGCTGCTGATGCACTCGTCTGTCACTATAAACGACGGCTACGGCTACCTGTTCTTAGGTAAAAGTGGCACAGGCAAGAGCACACATTCAAGCCTGTGGCGCACATACATACAAGGATCGGATCTACTAAACGACGACAACCCTGCTGTACGCGTCAAAGGTGAAAACGAAATTATTGTCTATGGCACACCCTGGAGTGGGAAAACGCCATGCTATAGAAATTTGCAGTATCCCATAGGCGCTTTTGTACGCTTGGAACAACACCCGCAAAACATCATTGCTAAGGAATCGCCTTTGAAAGCTTTTGCATCAATAATATCGTCGTGCTCCACTATGATATGGGACAAACCATCGTACGCACATATCATGCACACGGCCGAAGCCGTTGCAAAAAAGATTGCTGTATATTATCTGAAATGCAGAGCTGATGAGGAAGCAGCCAAACTCAGCTACCAAACAATATCTAAACACTAAAATGGAAACGCGCAAGATACAAGTTCCGAATGACGTACTCATTGCCGAAATTAAACGCATGCTCGACAAGGGGCATAGCGCAACTTTCAGAGTAAAGGGCTACAGTATGCGGCCATTCTTAGAAAACGAACGCGATATTGTGAAAATTGAGCAGACTCCCGCCGAATCTATCAAGGAGAACGATGTCGTGTTAGCCGAAATTGCGACGAAAAAATATGTTTTACACCGTGTTATAGACCGCACAGACAATCAATTAACGCTGCGCGGCGACGGCAACATACAGGGCATTGAGCATTGTCTCGACACTGACGTGGTTGGCATCGCCACCGCTTTCTATAGAAAAGGTAGAGCCAAACCAGACACCATTGATGGCGTGAAATGGAAACTATACAGCAACATATGGCTGTTCCTCACACCATTCAGACGTATACTACTTGGCCTATACCGCAGATTGCCATTCAAATTATAAGTATTCACCTCACAACACAACCATACCGATATTTATGAAAATCAAAAAAGGATTTGAGTTACGTGACATCTGTGGCGAAAAGGTTATTATGGCTACAGGCATTGAGAATGTAGACTTTAACCAAATGATCGCTCTCAATGAAAGTGCTGCCTATTTGTGGCAGTCAATTACCGACAAAGACTTTGATGCCAATACGCTTGCCACCCTATTGTGCGAGAATTACGAAGTGAGCGAGCAAGAGGCACTTAACGATGCCCACAGCATAATTAAGGAATGGCTTGAGCAAGGCATTATCGAAGCCTGACACAAGCTTACTAATATGGTTGAACATACAATCAACACCAAAACAAACAATATAAAACTTATGAAAGAGCTTTCTCTCAAGTACGGTTGCAACCCCAACCAAAAACCAGCCCGCATATACATGGAACAGGGCGAACTCCCCATCGAAGTGTTGGGTGGACGCCCAGGATACATCAATTTTCTTGATGCACTTAATGGTTGGCAACTTGTTCGCGAACTTAAGGCTGCAACAGGCATTCCTGCTGCTACTTCGTTCAAACACGTTTCGCCAGCTGGTGCTGCGGTCGGAATACCTATGAGTGAAACACTCAAAAAGATATACTTCGTTGACGACATTAGCGAACCCCTCTCGCCTATCGCCACAGCCTATGCACGTGCACGCGGCGCCGACAGAATGTCTTCGTATGGCGATTTTATTTCATTATCTGACACTTGTGACAAGGCGACAGCGCTTATAATCAAAAGAGAAGTCAGTGATGGTATCATCGCACCAGACTACACACCTGAAGCGCTCGAAATATTACGTGCAAAGCGAAAGGGTACATACGTTATCTTAAAAGTAGACCCAAGCTACAAGCCTGCCCCTATTGAACACAAACAAGTATTTGGCGTAACATTTGAGCAGGGACGTAATGAAGTAGACCTTGCAAGCGACAGCCTTTTTGAAAATATCCCAACGGATAGCAAGAACTTTAGCGAAGAAGCGAAACGAGATCTTAAGATCGCGCTCATCACGCTCAAATACACCCAATCAAACTCTGTTTGCTATGTTAAAGACGGACAAGCCATTGGCATTGGTGCCGGACAACAAAGCCGCATTCATTGCACCAGACTGGCTGGCAACAAAGCCGATATTTGGTGGCTGCGCCAGCACCCTAAGGTGATGAACTTGCCCTGGGTGGAAAAGATCCGACGTGCCGATCGTGACAACACCATTGACATATACATTTCTGAAGACCACGACGACGTACTGGCTGATGGCACATGGCAACAGTTCTTCACCGAAAAGCCAGAAGTACTAACCATGGAGGAGAAAAAAGCCTGGATTGCACAGAACACCGAGGTGTCGTTGGGGTCAGATGCATTCTTCCCATTTGGCGACAATATTGAACGCGCCCACAAAAGCGGTGTACAATATGTTGCACAAGCTGGCGGCAGCGTACGTGACGACCATGTTATAGCTACATGCAACAAATACGGCATGACCATGGCATTCACTGGCATACGCCTTTTCCACCACTAAGCCTCAACTCGACAATGACTACTACACGCAAAGCGTCTGACGACGAGATTACGCAAGCCATGATGTCGGGGATAACCTTTAAGGGAGCCAAACTTAAAAAAGCCACGGCTGAGGCAAAGGTTAAAACAAAGGCTAAGAAGAAAACTTATATTACAGGCCTGCATGGTTCAGGATCAGCGAAGAAGAAAGCTGAAATCCGCCAACGACGCGCCAACCGCCACAAGAACAAGTGACAAACTATAGGTTTTTCAATTACCTGTTTACGCCCCAACAATAACAAGTTGATACAACAAATTTAAGCGCGTGCAACAAATGAATATAATTTGTTGCACGCGCTTTTTTTTATAAATTCGAGAGTGTTTGTGATAAAGCGTACCTTGCTTAAAGCAATATATCTGCAAATAAATGCACCTTTTCTCAATGATTTTGCGTAAGTTTGCATGAGATATAACACAACTGCAGATATGAAACAGTCCATCATCAAGCATTGTTAACAATCTGCGTAATAAAAAAAGAATAAATTATACCAGATCATGTCTTGTATACTAAATATTGAAACCTCAACAAACGTGTGCTCGGTAGCCCTTTCACAAGATGGCGTTTGCTTATATGAGGACGTTAACATGGAAGGTCCTTCTCATGCACAAGTCCTTGCCGGATATGTAAAAAATGCGGTATCATTTGCCGACAGCCATGCTATTCCAATCGATGCCATTGCCATTAGCAAAGGGCCTGGGTCATATACTGGATTGCGCATAGGCGTGTCCGAAGCAAAAGGCGTAGCCTATGGCCGTGATGCCAAGCTTTTGTCGGTGCCGACACTCAAGTTACTTACTGTGCCCATTCTTTTAGGACACGAAGAACTGCCCGAAGACGCCCTGTTATGCCCTATGATTGATGCCCGGCGTATGGAGGTATATTGCGCGCTCTACGACCGTGCACTAAACGAGGTCGTACAGACTCAGGCACTGGTAATTGACTCTGATTCGTTCAAAGAATACCTTGACAAGCAACCGATATACTTCATGGGGAATGGCGCAGATAAATGTGTTGAAACTATACAACACCCCAATGCACATTTTATTAAGAATATCGTTCCCCGGGCAAAGAACATGATACCATTAGCAGAAATGGCCATGGCCAAGGAACAATTTGAAGATGTTGCTTACTTTGAACCATTCTATCTCAAAGAATTTGTGGCAACGAAAAGCAAGAAATTGCTCTGAAAAAGCACATCACACATTTAGACAATCTTCATCATTTAAGACATGACGGCAAATAACACTACAGAGTATAGCATGCCCCACCCTACTACGCACGAAACGCTTGAATATAATTCAACTCGTGCCACTCTAAAATTGCCAGAGTATGGAAGGCTTGTTCAAAACATGATAGAATATGCCATTACAATAAAAGATAAAGACGAACGACAACTATATGCCGAAGCCATTGCTAATGTAATGATAGGGCTCAACCCCAAAATGAAGGACGTGCCTGACTATCAGCATAAGATATGGGATCACTTAGCCTATATTGCAAACTATCAATTGGACATTGACTATCCATTCGAAATAACCGAGCATAAGGGCGAACGTGTTAAGCCTGAAAAGCTGTCATACCCCAAAGGGAATATACGCTTCCGTCATTATGGCCGTCTGTTAGAAAGAGCCATCTCACAACTAAAACAAACTGCTGATGGCCCCGAACGCGACGAACTTATACGGCTTATTGCAAACCGCATGAAACGCAACCTTGCCGACTGGAAGGGAGATGGCGTACAAGACACAAAAGTCGCACGTGATATCAGTTTCTACACCGAAGGAGAGATTCAACCCGATTTCTCAATCCCCGGAAACGAATTGATGCAAATTGGCGAGAACCGCTTCCGCACGAGAAAGAACAAAGGTATGTTCTAAGCAAATCATTTGCTAACATGGGCCATAATCAAACCAAACAAGCCCAAACTGTCAGGCAAGCACACATGCCACCTATATTAAAAACGATATTAAAGCTACACAACATATATGAGTACGTTTATCATTGAGGGAGGACATCGCTTAAAGGGCGAGATAACACCACAGGGCGCTAAAAACGAAGCTCTTCAAGTGATATGTGCAACGTTGCTAACCCAAGAGAGTGTCCGCATACAAAACATTCCCAACATACTGGACGTTAACAACCTAATAGCACTGCTCGAGCAAATGGGCGTCACCACTCAATGGAATGGCAAGGGGGATTGCACATTCTGTGCAGCACACATTAACCTCGACTATCTGCTGAGCCCTGAATTTTTAGAACGTTGCTCACGTCTTCGTGGTTCGGTTCTTCTCATAGGACCACTCGTTGCCCGGTTTGGAAAGGCTACCATTGCCAAACCCGGAGGCGACAAAATCGGTCGCAGACGGCTCGATACGCATTTCTACGGCTTGCAAAAGCTTGGTGCACGTTTTTTCTACGACGAAGACGGTGGCACATACCACATCGAGGCACCCAAACTTAAAGGTACATACATGCTGTTAGACGAGGCCTCTATTACCGGCACCGCCAATATCATAATGGCAGCAGTCTTGGCCAAGGGTACTACAACCATCTACAATGCTGCATGCGAGCCATACATACAACAATTATGCCACTTGCTCAACCAAATGGGGGCACGCATTTCGGGCATTGCCTCAAACCTGCTCACCATTGTCGGTGTCAACGAGTTGCACACGGCAACACACCGTATACTACCTGACATGATTGAGATTGGCTCTTTCATTGGCATGGGAGCCATGGTAGGCGACGGATTAATTATACGACAGGCTGGCGTCAAACAACTTGGCATCATTCCCGAATCTTTCCGACGTTTAGGAATCAAACTTTACATAAAGGGTGATGATATTCTGATACCCGCTCAAAAGCACTATCAAATAGAGTCATTCATCGATGGATCATTCATGACGCTGGCTGATGCCCCCTGGCCCGGACTCACGCCCGACCTTTTGAGCGTACTAATCGTTGTGGCCACTCAAGCACGCGGTGCGGTGTTATTCCATCAAAAGATGTTTGAAAGCAGACTCTTCTTTGTTGATAAACTCATCGAAATGGGAGCCCAAATCATATTATGCGACCCCCACCGTGCTGTGGTGGTCGGCCACGACCACAAAATTAAGCTGCGCGGACGCCGCATGGTATCGCCCGACATTCGAGCAGGCATTACCTTGCTCATTGCAGCCCTTAGTGCCGATGGAACGAGCAAGATAGACAACGTTGAGCAGATAGATCGTGGATACGAGTGCATAGAGGAAAGACTCAACCAACTCGGTGCACACATTCAGCGCGTATGACACCAACCAAGCACAACGCAAATATTAGTAGTGAAGATTAACCTGAACATGATTCGCCACAACGAAGTTTTCAAAATAGGCTACATAGCAAAGCATCGCGGACTGCGGGGCGAAGTTGAAATGTCGTTTACAGACGACTGCTTCGACCGCGGAACAGCCCCCTACCTCGTACTTGACATGGACGGTATACTCGTACCTTTCTTTTGGGAGGAGTATCGTTTCAAAAACGACGACACTGTCATTATCAAGTTCGAAGACATTGATAATGAAGCACATGCACGCCAACTCGTAGGGCATGCCGTATACTATCCCAAATCACACATATCACAAACCGATACAGATACGAGTCTTTCATCATACAAAGCACTCACAGGGTACACCGTCTACGACCATGCCAACCAAATGATTGGTACAATCACGCATGTGGACGACTCTTCGGCCAACACACTGCTTACCATCACCACCCAAGACGGAAAGGACTTGTTAATACCATATCACGACGATTTCCTTATAAACTTCGACTTGCGCCAACGTGTCCTACAATTGCACATTCCCCAAGAGCTGCTGTCACTTAATGATGACGGCGCGAACTAAGAGACACGCGAGCATTTACTTATTGCGTACTTTATAAAATAGCAACACTACAACGCAACAAGAGGTATAGAGGAAAAGAGGGGAATAGGAAATAAATACATGTACCAAACATGTACCTTTTCAGACACTATCCTGTCTTGATATGCCCCAATCCCCTACCCTGTTTTTACTGTTAACAAATTACACCTCATCGCGTAATCCTTGACCACATACCCCATCACATGAAAAAAATAGCCATACTGGGATCGACAGGTTCAATAGGCACGCAAGCGCTTGATGTCATCAAGCAGCATCCCGACCAATTCCAAGCACACACCCTCACTGCCGGCAGTAACGCAGAGCTGTTAATAAAGCAGGCACGCGAGTTCAAGCCCGACACAGTAGTCATTGCCAACGAAGATAAATACACTACAGTATCTCAAGCACTGTCCGATCTACCTATAAAAGTATACGCAGGTCCCGATGCCCTGTGTCAAGTGGTTGAGAGCACACAAATAGACATGGTGCTCACCGCCATGGTAGGTTTTGCAGGTTTGCGTCCCACCATTGCTGCAATCAAAGCCGGCAAAGCCATAGCGCTAGCCAACAAAGAGACACTCGTGGTAGCAGGACAAATCATCAGCACCTTGTGCACTACACACAAAGTGCCCATACTGCCAGTCGACAGCGAGCACTCTGCTATATTTCAATGCCTCAATGGCGAAGCCTGCAATCCCATCAAACGCATTTTGCTCACCGCATCCGGAGGTCCGTTCCGAAGCAGCACATTGGCACAACTTGCCACTGTCACAGCCAAACAAGCGTTGCAGCACCCCAATTGGAAGATGGGCGCGAAAATTACCATAGACTCTGCCACCATGCTGAATAAAGGCTTTGAAATGATCGAAGCCCATTGGTTGTACAACGTCAAGCCACACGACATACAAATTGTCATCCACCCCGAAAGCATCATACATTCAGCCATCGAGTTTAACGATGGTGCCGTCATAGCCCAACTTGGCACACCCGACATGCGTTTGCCTATACAATACGCATTCAGCTTTCCATATCGTCTACCATTGCAAGGCAAACGCCTCAATTTGTTTGAGATTGGCACCTTACATTTCGAACAGCCCGACGCGCAACGTTTCCCGTGCCTCCAGTTGGCCTACGATGCCATTGAACGCAAGGGGAATATGCCGTGCATACTCAACGCCGCAGGCGAAATAACCAATGCTGCATTTCGTAACGAAAGAATTTCGTTCTTGCAAATTCCCCAAATCATAGCACAGGCTATGGAACAAGTTAACTTTATACCACAGCCAACGCTTGACGATCTGTTTCAAACAGACGCAATAACAAGACAAATTACTGAAAGCATTATATCGAACCATTAAAGTTAGACCGACCTCCTAAATAAATATTACAACGGGGGCGACCTACATGATTTGCTTGCCAAAACAAGATTTGTCGTTAAACCCAACACACTCATATCAAAACTAAAAAACTCAAACTACAATGGAAGTATTTTTTATCAGAGCATTACAACTCATACTCTGTTTCTCGCTGCTCATCATATTACACGAAGGCGGACATTTCTTCTTTGCCAAACTATTCAAGGTGCGTGTCGAAAAATTCTGCTTGTTCTTCGACCCCTGGTTAACTCTGTTCAAATTCAAACCCCGCCACAGCGACACAACCTACGCAATGGGGTGGTTGCCACTCGGCGGTTATGTTAAGATTGCGGGTATGATTGACGAATCTATGGACACCGCACAAATGAAGCAACCCGTTAAGCCGTGGGAATTTCGTGCAAAACCCGCCTGGCAACGCCTCTTCATCATGATTGGCGGCGTATTAGTCAATTTTATAGTTGCCTTCGTTATCTACGCCGCCGTATTATACACCTGGGGCGAGACCTATGTCCCCATGCGTAACATGACACATGGTTTCAAATTCAGCAATCAAGCCAAGAGCATGGGCTTCCGCGATGGCGACATATTATTGGGGGCTGACGGTAAAACATTTACAAAGTTCGACGGCAGCGTCTACCGTGTGCTAAGCGAGGCAAAGTGCGCAACAGTATTACGAGGCGACAAGGAAATAAGTATTCATATGCCCGGGCAACTTAACATGCTCGAAATGATCAAACAACAACCCCGTTTTATCGAACCTCTCGTACCATCACTTGTCGATAGCGTCATACCCAACAGCCCCGCGGCCAAAGCTGGCATCAGACCAGGCGACCGCATCACCTCGTTTAACGGTCAAAGCTTTACAACCGTCAATGACTTCAACACCATACGCGGAAAACTGACCGACATGCTGGCCGTAGCCACGCACAAGGATAGCGTGGCGTTACGCAATGCCACACTCGTCGTACAACGTGCCACCACACCACCCGACACACTACATGTGACACTTAACGCCGATTACACACTCGGCATTGGCTGGTACAACCCCCTGACAAACGACTATAAGAGTATAACACGCCACTACACTGCCCTCCAAAGCATACCGGCAGGTTTCGCACACGGGTGGGAAGTATTGGCAGGCTACGTTGACGACCTCAAATATCTGTTTACTGCCGATGGTGCAAAGAGCGTAGGCTCGTTTGGCGCAATAGGCAGTCTGTTCCCCACAACATGGGATTGGTGCCGTTTTTGGGAACTTACGGCATTCATTTCTCTCATGCTCGCCTTTATGAACATACTGCCAATACCAGCGCTTGATGGTGGACATGTATTTTTCCTCCTCATCGAAGTCATTACACGTCGCAAGCCAAGCGACAAGTTTATGGAGCGCGCCCAAGCAATCGGCATGACATTGTTGCTCTTGCTCATGGCCTTTGCCATATTCAACGACTTCCGCAACTTCTTGTTCTAAAAAACGGGCAAACACATATCTACCTTCCCTATTACACCACATATCAAGGGGCAATAGATACGCATTTATTGCTGCATGCCAATAGCACATGCAACAATCATGCATATCTATTGCCCCTATATTTTTTCATCACGCAGAACCTACAGAGCATTTTCGTCAATCCTTATACTATAGTTTGCCCACTCCCCGTCAGCCCATTTGTAAAAGAAAGCGTTTAATTTCACTGCCATCTTACACTTTTTGTATGTAACAAGTTGATATACAGATGTTTCAAGAGTGTAAGATGAGTTCAAAGTATCTTACACTCCCATGCATACATCTTACACACACCACCCCGCTGCCTCGCAGTCGGTTTGGATGTATGCAGTAGATTTTACGCCACAGGGACGTAGAACAATCTGTCGGAGCAACAGACTTTTCTGTTCCCCTATGCCGAGGTATCACCCTCCCGTGCTTGTGCCGTGTAGCAGCATGTGGGGTGTGTAGGTTGCGTGCAAGTGGAATTGGCTGCATCTTACACTGAGTAAAGTATTGATAGCCAATGAGTTGTAACATGTTAGTGTAAGATGTAAGATGCTCGGCGTGTAAGTTGTTGTAGTATGGTAAAAGTCCCAAGCGCAGGTTTCTCGTCTTGGCCCTTTTATAAATTACTCAACTTTCGGATTTAGCAAGTGCAGCTCGAATAACGGCGGCGATCGTCCGTTGTCAAAAGAAGAGGTGATGCACGTGTGGGAGTGATGAAAGCACATAACCGAGCCTAAGTCATGCCACATCGAACGTAGTAAGCATGTTGAACGACTGATATACATGTTACTTCGAACGTTGTAAGCATGTTGAACGACCGATATACATGTTTACTTCGAACGTTGTAAGCATGTTGAACGACCGTAATAAGATAACTCAAGTTTCGTATTTAACTAAAACGGGCCCAATGAATTCTATAGTCCAGGGCAAGCGAAGCTACACCCTGGGTGCGCTATTCAATGGCACAAAAAGTGGTGAAGTCAGGTGCATATCTATTGCCTCTGTATTTTTTTACGCAGAACCTATAAGAGCATTCCATCAATCCTTATACTATAATACCACAAAGATGTTCTTAAACACGCCATCAGGCAATCTATAAGAAATATAGGACAACAGCTATATGCCGAATTCAAGTATTTTTGTAAAGATTTTAGCAACCCCAAAAATACATACACTACTTGCTACACATGATACAGCACTTATTAAAAGACGGCATATTAGCCTTTTGTTGCAGCCTGATGGTAGCTTGCGACATGATAGACTATCACCCATACGACACAAAAATTGATGGTGTGCACAACATCAATCAGCAGAATTGTGAACGTATCAAACAACAATGCGCAAACCGTAGTTCCATAAAATTTGCGGTTATAAGTGATACACAAAGATGGTATGACGAAACCAAAGATGTTGTTTCAAGCATAAATAACAGAACGGACATCGACTTTGTCATACACTGTGGCGACATCTCAGATTTTGGCGTAACCAAAGAATTTACCCTACAACGTGACATTCTACAAAAATTACGCATACCATATGTCGTCATCTTGGGCAACCACGACTGCTTAGGAACAGGAGGCGACACTTTCCGTTATATCTTTGGCAATCCTAATTTCACTTTCGATGCAGGAAAAACGCATTTCGTATGCCTCAACACGAATGCTTTCGAATACGACTACTCAACTGCCATTCCTGATTTTACCTTTATACGCGATGACCAAAGCTGCATTTCACCTCATATAACAAATACCATCGTGGCCATGCATGCTATGCCACATTCCGACCAATTCAATAACAATGTAGCCGACGTGTTTGAATATGAGATATCAAAATACCCTCAACTTTTATTCTGCTTATGCGGACACGGTCACCATCGCACCGTTAACGACATCTTTGGCGATGGTATGAATTATTTTGAATGCGGCTCTGCAAAAACACGCGAATATTTGATTTTCACAATAAAAGGCGGAAACTATGATTACGAAGTCGTTCGATATTAAACATCTCTTGCACATAATCATACTCATGTTCGCATGCAGTATTTTAATGTGTGCCACCACCTACGCACAAAGTAATGACACCATAAAGGCACAATCACCCTCACTGTACGAATTACGCCATGAAAGATATATAAAAAGGTGGAACAAACTTATTCCAAATCAAGCTACCGTTCAATACGCTGGCAGCATTGGCATGTTCAGTGCGGGAGCGGGTTGGCGCTATGGCAGAAACCATCATTGGGAAACCGATTTGCTATTAGGTTTTTTGCCGAAATATCATTCCGAAACAGCACACATGACATTCACCATAAAGGAGCGTTATATTCCGTGGCATTGCAAAATCAGCTCCAGATGGGATATTGAACCACTAACAACCGGCATATTCTTTAACACCATTTCAGGTGAAGACTTTTGGAAACATCAGCCCTCACGCTACCCGAAGCACTATTACGGATTTTCGACAAAGATACGTTCCAATGTATTCTTAGGACAGAGATTGCGTTACAACATTCCCAAACGAAAGCGTCTGTTTCATCAAGCAGTGTTAGTATATTACGAAATCTCATCATGCGACCTGTACATTGTGTCAAAAGCCACTAACAAGGATTTTCCATGGCGTGAAACGCTTTCGCTCGCCATTGGAGTTAAATGGGAACTATAAAAAGCAGTTGGTAAAAGGCTGTCTGTCAAATGACAACCTTCTACCAACTGCTTTTTTAATACGCTGCACACATAATAAGCAAGTCTTCAATATTAGTTTACATAATCATGCTCAGTATTAGCCAATTCATGTCAACTAAATTTGAATACCTACTTATAATCTCACATTGTGTATGCCAGTCGTCGTACGAATGATTTCATAGTCTCCACACTTTGAGAACGCATCAGACGAGATATAAGTTACCGAACTTGGCACATACACACGTTTCAAATTCGGACAATTCTCCACAGCATAGTCTTCTATGCGTTCCGTACCATCGGCTATTACAATCTCTTCAAGTTTATCAAGCATGGTTATCACGTTTTTATCCATTACCTTCATCGGACGCAACTCTATCCGTCGGATACCAGCCGGAATAAAATAAGGGTACGCGTCATTAGCTCGCAAGTATACCACACCCTTGTATGAGTCAAAATCATTATTGCGCGGATCTACCACAACTTCTTCCAAATTGCCACAAGCCCAATTCAAACTTGACGGACTATCACCAAATGTGGAGATGTTCGCACCTATTATAAGCGTTGAAACGTTCTCCGGTAGTTTTACATTTGGTTGGAATGAAGTCACACGCAATCCGTTTATACTATAGGGGATCGTTACAACGGAAGCATCGGTATTCTTGACTTCTGAAACATTTAGCGCACCATTCAGGAAATTATAAACACATGCTTCATCTTCAAAAAGCGAAAAATCCATACGTAGCGGTATTAGTTGGTTCTTATAACCATCAACGTTAGCAGCCTTGTAATCACAGTTATTTGTAGGGTCACTAACATACCAATCACCACCCGCGTAGACATAATTCCACGCATGGCCGCCTATTGTGCTGAGCCAACCATTTGCTACAAAACAGGGTATGCCCTGAGTGAGACACATCGTTTTGAGCAAATTAGCATATCCCTGGCAAATACAACGCTTGTACTTGAACACATCATACGGGTACAAGTACGCATCACCATTGTAAGCGTATGTTACATTCTTTACAATCCACTGAAAGATGTTGAGATACGTTTTATAATCTGTTTCGTCCTTCAAATTAGCATCTACAAAGGTCTTGATCTCAGCATATTGCGCATCGCTGATCTGTGTTTCGCCCATTACCGTGGCTTGTTTCGGATCTACCTTTTGCAGTATTTGCCACACGGCTTGCGCAGTGTTTGAGCCAAATGCCACCGAAGCATCAGGCTCGGGAAAGGCCACACCATTCGTACTGTTGCTAACTGTCGTTTGACTGAAGTCTGACTTGCTGCCGCTTATTTGCAGTTCGCCGTCTTGTTCTGCTTGGCAAGCGCTCAATAGCACTGCTGTTGCAAGTAAAGCATTTAATAGTTTCATTTGCGTTTGAGTTACTTTATAATATTACACGTTCGTCTTATTTCTTAAGGGGACTAATCATTTCGTAGCTTCAACATGTTCTTCGCTTTTTTCTTTGGGCAGGATCAAATTAAGTATGACACCAATTATCGCAGAAAGACCAATACCAGACACTGCAAAACTGCCAGAGGATAGCACGGCACCACCTAATCCCATTGTCAGCATAATTGATACGATGATAACGTTACGCGTATCACTCATATTAACCTTACGCTGAATAAGATTTTGCACACCGACACTGGCAATCGTTCCAAAAAGTAACAACATAATTCCGCCCAAAACGGCCTGCGGTATGCTTTGTAACAAGGCGCTCAACTTTCCGACAATCGAAAAGCATATTGCTGTTGCAGCTGAAACTCTTATCACAGCAGGACTCGTAATTTTAGTAATAGACATTGCTCCCGTTACCTCTGAATATGTTGTTTCGGGCGGGCCGCCCAATACAGCAGAGGTCAGACAAGCCACGCCATCTCCCAGCATTGTGCGATGTAAACCTGGTTCCTTTACAAAATCCTTCTGCGCAACAGCACCAACAGCATAAACATCGCCTATATGTTCAATTACAGGTGCTATTGCTACAGGAATCATGTACAGGAAAGGACTCCATTCAAAATGCTTCAGTGTGTCAAAAGCCACAGGACAGGCTATCCATGAAGCCGAGGCCACGCCGCTAAAATCCACTTTGCCCATGCAAACCGCAACGATATAGCCTACAATCACACCGCTTATAATCGGCACCAACCTCATCATGCCTTTACAAAATGTCAATACACCTACTGCTGTTAACAGAGACACAAAAGCCAATACCCAACAATCCTTTGCCATATTCACAGCGCTGCCAGACAAAGACAGACCTATCAATATTATGACAGGACCAACCACCACTGGCGGAAATATACGGTCAAGCAATTTCCTTCCTTGCCATTTTACCAACGCACTCATCGCAAAGTAAACTAACGACACTGATGTCAAACCGGCCAAAGTGCCAGGCAACCCCCATTGCTTTGTTGCAGCCATAATAGGCGCTATAAATGCAAACGAGCTACCGAGAAATATCGGTACTTTGCCCTTTGTTATTATGTGGAATAAAAACGTGCCCAAGCCTGCTGTGAACAAAGCCGTAGCAGGATTGATGCCAATAAGCAGCGGTACAAGCACTGTTGCACCAAATGCCACGAACAAAAATTGCACACCAACTATTGTTCGTTTAGCAACTGAAAGGTTATCTGTATACATAATAATATTGATTTTTATGATTTCAAGCCATTTAATTCTATACCGCACTTACAAATTGTGGAAGTATGGGTTGGTGCATACGCCAATCAATGCTCATAGGTCTGTCGTCACGCGAGCAGATATGATCAATAAAACGGATTGGTATTGCCCTAAGTTCCTCATCGGTGACTTGGTTCACAGATGCTTGTAATTGACCGGTTATTAGATTTTCGTATACACCCTCGTGAAGTTTCATTTTGTAGATTTAAGTTTGTAGTATTGAAACGAACAAGTGATATTCAACAACTTGTATTGAACGTTTCTATACCACATATATACTTACTTGTATTGTTATTGTTTCGTAGGACACGCTTTTATTCTTCAATTTGTTGCAACAAGTGCGCCACCTTGTTCAGTATCGCAGCATCAGCAGGCAACCATTTCAAATCGTGCAGATTATCTGCACTGAGCCAACAGGCTGACTCGTGCTCTAACAATATGGGGGATTTCCCCGCAAATGTACAAACAAAGCAGTGCATGGTCAACCTGAAACGCGGATAGTCATATTGCACACAGGCTAACTCGGCACCTACATTGACCTCGGTAGCAAGTTCCTCGTTTATCTCGCGTTGCAAAGCATCGGACAAGGCCTCGCCTACTTTGACCTTGCCACCAGGAAATTCCCACCAATCCTTCCATTCGCCATAACCTCGCTGAGTGGCAAAGACCTTGCGACCGCTTACTATTACAGCCGCCACAACCTCAATATGCTTTTTATCTGTTTCCATATTCATATATCACCTTGCACTTCGGGCCGTCTGCGTCTTCTGCCAACAAAGTTCAGCCAGGGATTAACGTTACTAAAATGTAAATAATAACTCTTTTCGTTTGCTAATTTCGGCATTTGCCACGACATAGCCAACGCTTGATGCACAAAATGTAAAAGTCGTTTTGTATCTTTGCATAAGATAGGCTGCACCTCGGCATAAAGTTCAAGCAAGCTTGACTCTCTGCTCTCGGTTTGCACTATTAGATGCACCCAAGGTGCCCGTTGTGTAGGAATAGCACCTGCGTACCATAAAATAAAATTGAACACCTACTTATATATTTACTATGCGCATAAACGACAATGTATACTACGTTGGTGTAAACGATCGCACCAAACATCGGTTTGAGGGCCTATGGCCATTACCCTATGGAGTTTCATACAACTCCTATCTTATAGTTGACCATGATGCAATAGCTCTGGTTGATACAGTTGACGTTGCATTTTTTGGCGAATACATCGAAAAGATCAAGACTGTTATCGCAGACCGGCCTATCGACTATTTGATTATCAACCACATGGAGCCCGACCACTCGGGGTCAATAGCACTGATACGCAAGTACTACCCTGGCATAAAGCTGGTGGGGAACAAGAAAACCATGCAAATGGTGCAAGGCTTTTATGATGCTACCGCTGATGGCGATGTTTGTGTGGCCGATGGCGACACGCTCACCTTGGGGCATCATGAACTCAAATTCTATCTGACTCCCATGCTGCATTGGCCTGAGACAATGATGACTTTCGACACGACAAACGGCACACTTTTCTCAGGCGACGCCTTTGGTTGCTTTGGCGCGTTGAATGGACACGTGATTGACACACAAATGGAGGTAGCGCCATATTGGTCCGAAATGGAACGTTATTATGCGTGTATCTTAGGCAAATTCGGTGCACCTGTGCAAGCAGGGCTCAAAAAACTGGCCAACGTGCCTGTTAAAATGATATGTTCAACACACGGCCCCGTGTGGACAGAACTGATACCGCAGGCCATTGCCACCTATCAACGACTTGCTACCGGACAGACAGAGAAAGGACTGGTGGTGTGCTACGGCTCGATGTATGGCAACACAGCACGCATGGCGGAAGCTGTCTGTGAGGGTGCGGCTGAGGCTGGAATGAAGAAGATTGTTGTGCACAACCTAAGTGTATCTGACATTTCGCAGGTGCTTGCCGACATTTTCCGCTACAAAGCTTTAGCCATTGGCAGTCCTACTTACAACGGCGGACTGTTCCCCGTTGTCGACGACCTCATGCGCCGCCTTGCTGGTCGCAACGTCGGTCAGCACGAATTGGCTTTATTTGGTGGCTTTACATGGAGCAGCCAGGCCGTCAAGGCAATGGAGGCATACAACGAAAAGATAAAGATGCACTTAGTTTCCTCACCCGTTGAATGGAAACAGGGCGTTACAGAGAATGATTTGCAGAGTGCCCGCCAACTTGGCCGCATGTTAGCAGAACAATGCAACAACATGGCATAATAGCGCATTGGCATCTCTACTTCATTTTATAACAAAATCCTGTACATCGAACATGAAATAGCCCTACCAACATATAAGGCTATTTGATATGTAATAATTGAGTGCAGATACAAATCCTTTACCCCGGAGAAGGATAAATCTGAACAATTTTTATCTGCGCTTTTACATACAAACCGCTGATCTTCTTACAGCAGAATACTTTTTAATTACACACTTTCTTTATGCACTGCCGCCTACACTAACGTTAGACGGCAGTGTTCTATTTTTGAAGGCTGATACTCTCTTGCTATGAAGCAATAGATCATTTTGGAGGAGTATAGCCTACCGTCCAATTTCTTTTTCAAGTATATGGTAAGACTTCCGAGTATAACAATAATAGGTTTTATCTATTGATAGATAGCCAACATCTTTTGGTTTATCTATTATAAAATCGTTACTTTTGTACCCGTAAAGCAATAAACAAAAGGACAAAACATTATGGAAACAAGAAAAGAAATCGCAGTAGAAAAGAAACGTTGTGGTTCACATAATTGCACACAAGCTGTACTCTGCACATACCACGACTTCACTGGCATAGACGAAGGGGACATTAAGAATGCAGGCAATGCCTTTGCGGCAGGTATGGGTAATATGGAGGGAACTTGCGGAGCCCTCGTCGGAGCCGGCATCGTACTCGGACTCGCCACCCAGGACAAGACAAAATCGATCAAAGGAATGAGACAAATTATGGAAAAATTCAGGCAACGCAATGGAGCTACACAATGCAAATTGCTCAAAGGTGTGAGCACAGGAAAAATACTTCGCGAATGTCCTCTTTGCGTGGCTGATGCATCTGAATTTTTAGAAGATGTTCTGGAAGAATACGGTATCCATAAATGACTTATATCTCAGATACTTACGCCCAACGACATGGCTAAATATAAAGCGACTAATGAGCAAGACCGCTGCGTAGCATGCGGGGTTTGCGTTAAGGTATGTCCTAAGGATGCTATCAGTATCTACAAGGGATGCTATGCCCAAATAGATGAGGACAAGTGCATCGGCTGCGGAATCTGCGAGAAGAACTGTCCGGCGGGAGTGATGCACAAAGTGTTAAGGCAACCTGCTTAATATCTTAATTTCGACTCGTATGGCAAAACAGAAAAATAAAAAATGGAGTGACTACATGTGGCTCGTATCAGCCACATATTTTACTCTCGGATTTTTCAACATCGTATTCGCATGGCTCGGAGTCATCTGCTTTCTTATACCGCTGATAATGGCTATATTTGGTGGCGGTAAAGGATATTGCAACAACTATTGCGGAAGAGGACAACTCTTCTTGCAAATAGGGAACAACATGGGTTGGTCGCGTAAGAAAGTGGCACCAAGATGGCTCTCATCTAAATTATTCCGCCATGGTTTTCTACTGTTTTTCATGTTCTTCTTCATGCAGATGATTATCCTCACCACAATGGTTGCAAAAGGAGCTGAAGATCTACATCAAACCATTCATCTGCTATGGACTTTTAACGTGCCATGGCATTGGGCTTATCCTGTGGAGATTGAGCCATGGAAAGCACAGTTTGCCTTCGGACTCTATGGCATCATGCTCACCTCACTGATTGTGGGCGTTCTGCTCACCATTATCTATCGACCAAGGACCTGGTGCGTGTTCTGCCCAATGGGCAACATGACACAATTAATCTGTAGACTCAAAACAAGATGAATCTGCAACAACTCAAATACATCATAGCAATCAACCGCTTTCGCAACTTTGCGAAGGCGGCTGATTCGTGTAACATCTCCCAACCTACACTCAGCACCATGCTGCAGAAATTAGAAGATGAACTCGACGTGCGCATCTTCGATCGCTCCAACAAACAGGTTACACCGACGAGCGCAGGAGAGAAAATCATTATTCAGGCCCAAAAAACGCTAATAGAGGCAGAAAAGATTACAGAACTCGTTGCCGAAGAAAAAAACCAGATAGGCAATTCTTTGTCTCTATCCGTAGGTCCCTCCATTGCTCCTTACATTCTTCCCCAATTTATCAAGCATTACAGAAAAAAATACCCAGAAGTAAGTCTCTCCATACAAGAGAGAAAATCAGAAGAAATGCTTAATGCCTTACAAAATGGAGAAATAGATGCTGGCATTTCTGCCTCTGATATTCTGAATAAAGGAGTATTAGAAATTCCACTTTACACAGAACGCTTCTATGTGTATTTATCGGAAGACTGTTGGCGTAAATTGCCCGTGTTCAAACCAGAAAATCTGGAACACGAGAATATGTGGATTATGAAAGAAGCACAATGCCTTCGCAATAGCGCCTTCTCCTTCTGTAAAGCACGAAGCAAAGGGCAACACATCTATGAGGCTGGCAGCATAGAGACTTTGATTCGTATCGTGGACGAAAATGGAGGCTTTACCATCATTCCCGAAATGCACCTCGATTTCTTAAGCGAAGCACAACGTAAGAATGTTAGAAAAATAGAAGGAAATTATCTTTCTCAAAGACGCATATCCCTATACATCAGAAAAGATTTTGTCAAAGAGCGAATGCTCAATACCATTATCGACAGCATGAAGGAGTTTATGCCTGCACAGATGCTGAGTGAAGGCATCAGAAAAAATGATATAAGGCTGTAAAATACATGGCTTCGCTCAATATTAACTTTTACCGAGTTCAACGACAAATACAAAATTAGGGAAAGAGCTTGAAGAAGCCGTTCTTTGAAATTTCACAGGGCAGCAATAAACTTTCCAATTCTATCTGCGCTCTACACTTTTAATCGTAACGAATTGATATTCAATAAATAAAAGCAAGTAGACAGCATTATTCTTTCTATAAACCGATCCGTTGAATTGGTCTGATGAAGGTAATACCTTCGGAAGGGGATGGAAGCATAGGCTACTTTACAAAGAATACCTCCACGACCTTTCAGTATATCAGACGGGTAATCAAAAATGGGACTGATACCCCATGAGAGGTTTCAATCCCATTTTTTCTTTTATAAAAGTTTTGCCAGCAACAATATTCCACGATTTTACTGCTGCGCTGCACTTCCACCCGCTATGTCAAGCAGTTCATTGGTAATGGCCTGCTGACGCGTCTTATTGTAGGTAAGTGTCAGTTCGCGTAACAGGTCGTCAGCATTATCTGTTGCCACCTGCATGGCTATCACTCGCGCTGCATGTTCGCTTGCAAGACTGTCTAACAAAGCAGTGTACAACCTCAGATGGAGCGACTTTGGTATTAACTGATTTACAATATCACCAATAGATGGCTCTACAATAAAATTCAGATTGTTGGTAGCACCTTCCTCTGTTGAATCTGCGTGCAGATCTATAGGCAAGAATGTTTCCGTTGTCAGAATCTGTGTACCAGCACTTTTGAAATGATGATATATTAAATCAACCTCATCAATATCACCCTTAACATAGAGATCCATTAGTTCGGAGGCTACCTTTGCAGCCTCTTGATACGAGGGATGGTCTAACAACGCGCTCTTGTCTACCAAATCAAAATTCTTGAGTTTACCAACGGCCTCGGCAGCCTTTTTACCCATTGCATAGACTCTGCAAACCTCGATATTGCGGCTTCGATATTCTTCAACCTTTTTTACAAAAGCCTTTACTGCATTGGCATTGTAGCCGCCGCATAACGAAGAGTTTGAGGTAAACAAAACAATAACAACACGCTTTACATCGCGTTGGGCTGCATATGCTGTGTCAACCTCACCCTCCATACTGCCTACAAACGTGGACATAATACGAGTAAGTTGCCGCTCGTAAGGCCGCATACTTTCAATAGCTTGCTGCGCACGATGGAGCTTAGACGAAGCAACCATCTTCATAGCACTTGTAATTTTACGTGTGCTGTTTACAGAGGCTATTCGTGTTTTTACTTCTTTAAGTGAGGCCATATAACTTACGCTTTATATTGTCCTGCAATGTCGGCAGCCACCTTCTCTATTGTCTGGCAAACCTCATTGCTAAGATTGCCTTCACGTAGCTTTGCCAATACAGAGTCGGCATACTGTGAACGCATAACTTGGAGGAATGCTTCCTGGAAGTCGCATACCTTGTCAATATTGACGTCCTTCAGCAAACCATGAGTACCACAATACAATACCGCAACCTGCTCTTCAACCGGCATCGGGCTGTATTGAGCCTGAATAAGCAGCTGATTGTTTTTGCGGCCACGATCGATTGTCATTGCTGTTACGGGGTCCATATCGGAAGAGAATTTGGCGAAAGCTTCTAACTCGCGATATTGAGCTTGGTCTATTTTTAGCGTACCAGCAACTTTTTTCATACTCTTAATCTGTGCCGAACCACCTACACGACTTACTGATATACCGACATCAATAGCTGGACGGAATCCTTGGTTGAAGAGGTTGGAGTCAAGGTATATCTGACCATCTGTAATAGAAATCACATTTGTAGGAATATAGGCAGATACATCACCAGCCTGAGTTTCGATAATAGGCAAAGCTGTCAGAGAGCCTCCGCCCTTTACCTCTCCTTTCAGACACTCGGGAAGGTCATTCATTTTTTCAGCCACCTCTTGCTGGTTGTTTATCTTGGCTGCACGCTCCAACAAACGAGAATGCAAATAAAATACATCACCAGGATAAGCCTCACGACCAGAAGGACGACGAAGTATCAACGAAATCTCACGGTAGGCAACAGCTTGTTTTGACAAATCATCATAAACTACCAAAGCGTGCATACCTCTATCTCGGAAGTACTCACCAATGGCTGCACCGGCAAAAGGCGCATAGTACTGCATAGCAGCTGGCTCACCGGCAGTGGCACTGACAATGATGGTATAATCTAATGCGCCAGCCTGCTTCAAAGTGTTGACGATATTGGCAACTGTTGAGGCTTTCTGACCTATGGCTACATATATGCAATATACAGGGTCGCCTGCAGCGTAATTGTCTTTTTGATTGATAATAGTATCAATGGCAATAGCAGTTTTACCCGTTTGGCGATCGCCAATAATCAATTCACGCTGTCCACGGCCTATAGGTATCATTGAGTCGACACTCTTCAATCCTGTTTGCAAAGCCTGTGTTACGGGCTGACGGAATATGACACCTGGCGCTTTACGGTCCAATGGCATCAAATATTTCTTCCCTTCTATGGCCTTGCCACCATCGATTGCATTTCCAAGAGGGTCTATTACACGGCCCAACATGCCATCACAAACCTCTATAGATGCAACTTTATTGGTTCGTTTAACACTTTGACCTTCTTTGATGCCCTCTGAAGATCCGAGCAACACTGCGCCCACGTTATCCTCCTCGAGGTTCATGGCTACACCCATTACACCATTTTCAAATTCGATAAGTTCGTTTTCAGTCACATTGGTAAGGCCATATATATGGGCAACGCCATCACCAATAGAAAGAACAACGCCCACTTCCTCAAACTTGACATCTGTATTGACATCTTGAAGCTCGCGCAAGAGTACACCACTTACTTCACTGGGTTTTATATTGTTGGACATTTAATTCTTATATTTATTAAATTAGTTCTCGTTTAATTTTGGAAAGTTGCGTACGCACACTCGCATCAAGCTTGTAAGTGTCGTACTCCAAAATAAAGCCACCTTCAATAGAGGCATCCTCATCGACTTTGAAATCTACCTTACAATGTGCTCTGTTTTCGACCATCTGCTGCAACTTTTCCTTCAGATTTGGCTGTATGGCAGTTGGCACAACTAACCTGGCGGTTATCATGTGTTTTTTCTTACGATAAAGGGTGCCATAGGAGTGAGCCACAAACAACATAATATCTGCACGCGCTTTGTTTACAACAAGTTGCACAAAGCGCTTAAGAGAAGCCGATGGTTGCTGTTCACCGCATGCAGCAGTCAACAGTAATCTTGACTTACACTCGACAGACAGAACTGGATTTGTCATGGCCTGTTGTAATGCAGGTACAGCCAAGAATGAGTGGGCCAATGTTGTGGTCTCTTGATAGACTTGCTTGGTTTCACCTTTTTCCTCGGCAAAAAGCAACAACGCATTAGCGTATCGCGTAGATATGATGCCTAAATCCATATTTTACTATTGTTTCAATAAAGAAATTGCCGACATTTTTGTTGCCTCACTCAAAGGAGGCATTGCGTTTGCCGTATTCCTTTCTATTTTTAGCCTTTGCAGACTTCGTCAAGCATCTGCTCAACAAGTTTTTGCTGCTCAACATCATTTGACAACTTCTGTCGAACGACTTTCTCTGCTATAACAATAGAAAGATCTGCAACAGTTTGTCTGATGTCGCGAAGTGCATTTTCTTTTTCCACCGCGATTTGGGCTTTGGCCTCTTGCAAGAGTTTTGATCCTTCGTCTTGCGCTTTTTCACGTGCTTCGCGCACGATGCTATCACCTGTGGCTTTGGCCTGACTCAGTATTTCTGCTTGACGAGCACGCGCCTCGTCCAACAACCGCTCGCTTTCTTGTTTTATGCCAGCAAGCCGTTCGTTAGCCTCATGTGCTTTTTGCAAGGACTCATCAATAAAGTTCTTGCGCTCTTCCACCATCTTTGTAATGACAGGAAATCCAAATTTGGCCATTAAAAAGAATACAACGAGAAAAGCCAAGAGCATCCAAAATAACAAGCCGAAATCAGGAGTTAGTATGGATGGCAAATTGATTGACTGCATAACAATGCTTTTAATTGTTTCATGTAATAGGTATGTAGCTTATGAATTGGTTTTGAAAGCAATGCATATTCAGAGATGCATGCTTCCACGCCCAATTCATAAACCACAATAAACCAATCTTAGAGGAAAAGACAAAGCAAGCAAACAATAACTGCAAACAAAGCAACACCTTCAACAAGTGCAGCAATGATGATCATGTTTGCACGAATGTCGCTTGTTGACTCAGGCTGGCGAGCAATAGCCTCCATTGCGGCACTACCAATTCGGCCAATGCCGAGTCCTGCACCAATAGCAGCAATACTGGCACCAATACCGGCACCCAACTTTGCAAGTCCTGCAGCTTCTAACAAAGCAAGTAAAATAGTCATAATGTTATAAATTTATGGGTTATTATTGTATTTGATTATTCATGAGAGTGTTCAGTGTGTGCAAGCCCTATAAATACAGCACTTAACATAGTAAATACGTAAGCCTGTATGAAAGCAACCAAAAGTTCAAGACAATTCATGAACACCATCATCACAAAACTAACAATTGTTAGCGGTGTGCCTATTACCGCTCCAAGTTGGCATGTAATGAATATGACACAAGTGAGCGACAATATGATTGCGTGTCCACCCATCATATTTGCGAACAGACGTACCATAAGAGCAAACGGCTTAGTAAATATGCCAAAGAGTTCGATTACAGGCATCATAGGCACCGGACACTTCAACCAGGTTGGCACTGGAGGCCATAGAATTTCCATCCAATATTCCTTATTGCCGAATACATTGACCAACAACAAGGTGAACATTGCCAACACAAATGTTATGTTTATATTTCCGGTTATGTTTGCGCCACCCGGAAAAATTGGAAGAAGTCCTAACAGGTTCGTGATGAAAATGAAGAAAAACGCTGTAAGCAAGAAAGGGGCATATTGCTTGTAGTGTTTTTCGCCGACAGAGGGACGAATTAAGTCGTCGTTGATGGACATTACAAACATCTCCACCAAACCGACAAAACCACCCGGAGCCTTGTCTCCTGCCTGACGTCCTTTATACCATCGTGCTGAACTAATGAATATAACGGCCATTAGCAAAACGACAATCCATATTTGCACAACATTTTTAGTGATGCTCAAATCTATAGGACGCACATTCTGCCCATTTGCAAGATGTTCATATATCTTACCATTGTGTGTCTCGTCAAGGTAAAACCCTTCAAATGTACCATTTGTACTATCATGGAAACGCTCCGAACTGAATACGTGCCAGCCACCGGATTCTCCCTTTACTATCACAGGCAAAGGGATAGATATATGGTGGCCATTCCATGTGGTTATGTGCCATTCGTATGCATCACTCATGTGCCCAAGTACTATTTCCTTCACGTCTACGCCACTTGCCGAGCCTTCATTTGAAGCACACAGCGAAAATGACATTGTGAAGAATAAGCACAACAGGAGTACTGCACGGAATAAATTTCTGATTTTGAAGTATTTCATTGCTTCTTACTTAAGTTTTGCTCTACCTTGACATAGAATATGATCGAAGTAACCATACTCACAAGATAGAATGCCAATAGACTCATTGAAAATGCCAACAGACTACTACAGTCCGCTAAAGCATAGACAATAATCAGAAACACTACAAAAACGAGTCGAACAACTTTATCGATAAGATAAAAGCCTATGGCTCTCTTGCCGCCCTGCTTCATTATATACGTGTATATATTACACGCTCCACAATCCAGTAGGATAAAGAGCAAGGCAACTAAAAATGTTGGGGGCAATAAATGCATCATGGCATCTTTGGTAGCAAGCATCAATTCTGCCAAATTGACCAAAGCGAAAGCTGCCACCATACAGATGACCTTACTTATTATTGCCTCGCGTTTTAATTCATGTAGTGTTTTCATTGTCTTAGATTCAGCCGAAGGAAATGATAGAAATTACGATATTGTTCTTGTTACTGCACGATGATTATTTCTCAACGCACGCCAATACGACATTGTTCTCAACTTCTACAAATCCACCGCTTATCGAGATCTTGAAGGGAGATGAACCTTTGCATTCTATATCACCTGCTTCCAATACAGATATTATTGGAGCATGCCCATTCAACACCTCAAATTGCCCTAACGCACCAGGGAATTTCACGCCATCAGCCTCAGCCTCATAGAGTGTTTTCTCCGGAGATACTATGGTTACTTTCATTATTGTTGTCTATTTAACGTGTAAGAATTAAGCTTGCGCCATGAGTTTCTTACCCTTTTCTATCGCCTCGTCAATTGTACCAACATTCAAGAATGCCTGTTCTGGCAAATCATCAACTTCACCATCAAGTATCATATTAAATCCTCTGATGACTTCGTCAATGGGCACCATCACACCAGGAACACCGGTAAATTTCTCAGCTACGGTAAACGGCTGGCTCAAGAAACGCTGAACGCGTCTTGCTCTATTTACTGTCAAGCGGTCCTCGTCAGACAATTCGTCCATACCAAGAATTGCAATAATATCCTGCAGTTCCTTATACTTCTGGAGAATTTGCTTTACACGCTGTGCACAGTTGTAATGCGCGTCACCGACTACGGCAGGATCCAATATACGCGAAGTAGAATCCAATGGGTCCACAGCAGGATATATGCCAAGCTCCGTAATTTTTCTACTCAAAACAGTTGTCGCATCCAAGTGCGTAAAAGTCGTTGCAGGCGCGGGGTCTGTCAAGTCATCGGCAGGTACGTATACAGCCTGTATTGATGTAATAGAGCCATTCTTTGTCGAAGTAATACGCTCTTGCATGGCACCCATTTCACTTGCCAGCGTAGGTTGGTAGCCCACTGCCGAAGGCATACGTCCGAGCAGAGCAGACACTTCGGAACCTGCCTGAGTAAAACGGAAAATATTGTCGATAAAGAACAGAATGTCTGATGTTTTGCCCTCTTTCGCGCCAGCATCTCTAAAACTCTCGGCAATAGAGAGTCCTGACAATGCTACTGAAGAACGTGCTCCAGGTGGTTCATTCATCTGTCCATAGACAAGTGTAGCCTGGCTTTTTGCCACTTCACTGTAATCAACTTTTGACAGGTCCCACTCTCCACGTTCCATGGCTTCAGTAAATTCTTTACCATAACGTACTACGCCACTTTCAATCATTTCGCGAAGCAAGTCATTACCTTCTCTTGTACGTTCACCTACACCAGCAAAAACAGAGAAACCATCATGTCCTTTGGCAATATTATTGATCAATTCCATGATAAGCACAGTCTTACCAACACCTGCACCACCGAAAAGACCAATCTTACCACCTTTCGCATACGGCTCAAGCAAATCGATAACCTTTATACCTGTATAGAGGACTTCACTACTGGTCTTCAGATCCTCGAACTTTGGCGGTTCACGATGTATTGGATATGTACCAGTCGAACGGTCCAACGACGCGAGTCCATCAATAGAATCACCTGTTACATTCATCATTCGACCTTTGATTTGGTCACCCGTAGGCATTGATATTGGAGCCCCTGTACGTCGAACTTCCAAACCGCGACTTAAACCATCTGTATTGTCCATTGCTACCGTTCTTACGGTATCCTCGCCTATATGCTGCTGCACTTCAATTACAAGGGTTCGCCCATCGGGATGGGTTACCTCCAGTGCCTCATGGATACGTGGCAAAACTTTTTCTGGATCCTGGCCTTGCACATCAAATTTGACATCGACAACGGCGCCAATTATCTGTGAAATGTGGCCAATCGTCACGTTGTTTTTATTCATTTTACTTATATTATTAAGCATATTACTATCGATTCTTTCATGTAAAAGGTATGCCTTGTTGCGGACGAGCATGTTTTCATATGTAGGTCGTAACCAATGGTGCATATCTAAAAGAACCTGCGTAGAATCTTGCGCTGTTTCTTTTATCGAGGGCAAAATTAGCACTTACTTTCAAATGAGCAAACGCTTTACAGGTATAATTTGTATCAAAATCCTGTTACAAGCCATAACACAAGAATTTATGGAACAAACAATTATACATTCATACCAATTAAAGGCATTATATAACATGAATTATTCCACCAAAGCCCCACCCGACTTCATCAATGCGTCATCCAATCAAATGACGTAACTCATCGTTTTTCAATATGCGCTATATGATGGCGCAGAAAAGTGACGAAGTTGGGATTTTGTGGTGCTTCATTGTTTGTGAGTGATGAAATCTGCCGCTAACGCGGAGAACACAAGAACAAAAGAGCATAAGAACAAAAGTGCTGCGAAGGTAACACCAAGACATTGCACCCATCAAAAAAAGAGTACAATTTGTACACAAATATTTGTTCTCTCCCCGCCAGTCTACATGTAAAAGAGTGCGTGTGTTTTTACTGCCATCTTACACTTTTTGCGCGTAATAAATTGATACACAGATGTTTCAAGAGTGTAAGATGATTTCAAAGTATCTTACACTCCCCTGCATA
>ENA-OVGE01000201-OVGE01000201.1-human-gut-metagenome-genome-assembly--contig:-NODE-201-length-57808-cov-40.958236_pt1 | contig 57808 bp, 36 predicted proteins | sample MGYA00237769_ERZ505417 | MGnify/ENA primary metagenome ERZ505417 (study PRJEB26158, sample SAMN06016403) | human gut metagenome | biome: human gut; feature: ankylosing spondylitis patient; material... | reverse complement strand
CACGCGATACCCAGGGTGCCGCTTCGCTTGCCCTGGGCTATGTGCTCCATTGGGCCTTCAGCCCGCCCTTGCTAAATCCGAAATTAGAGTAAGTAGCGTATAGCGCACTTACCCGTCACCCCATTACCCCAAAACTGCTAAATATGACCCTTTCGATAATAGTACCCTGTTACAACGAAGAAGCTGTGCTGCACGAAACCAATGCACGGCTCACCGATGTGATAAAACGCATGGAGGCCAAGGCGCTGATAGACCACGGGCGCATCATGTACGTCAACGATGGGAGTGCCGACCGCACTTGGCAGATTGTAGAAGAACTGGCTCAGGCCGACCAACACGTGGGCGGCTTGTGTCTGGCCCACAACGTGGGACACCAGCAGGCATTGTGGGCGGGCCTTGAATGGGCCGCGGCACGCAGCGATGCTGCCATAAGCATTGACGCCGACCTGCAGGACGATGTGGAGGCCATACCGCAAATGGTGGAGCTGTGGCTGCACGGCGCCGATGTGGTGTATGGTGTAAGGCGCGAACGCAAGACCGACACGTGGTTTAAGCGCACCACGGCACAGGGCTTCTATCGCCTGATGCGCGTGATGGGCAGCGAGGTGGTGTACAACCATGCCGACTTCAGACTCATGAGCCGACGTGCCCTGCAAGCCTTGATGGCCTACCCGGAGCGCAACCTCTTTTTGCGTGGTATGGTGGCACAGTTGGGGTTCAACACCGCATCGGTTTACTACGACCGTGCAGAGCGCTTTGCCGGTGAGTCGAAGTATCCGCTGACCAAGATGCTTGGCTTTGCGCTCGATGGCATCACCTCGTTCTCGGTGCGCCCCTTGCAGTATATTACTTACCTGGGGGCCGTGTTTATGCTCATCTCGATATGCGCCATCGTTTACGGCATTGTGTCGTACGTTGAGGGCCGCACCATAGCGGGCTGGACCTCGCAGCTGGTGAGCATCTGGTTTATAGGTGGTGCCATACTGCTGGCCTGTGGCATCATAGGCGAATATGTGGGTAAGATATACACCGAGGTGAAACGTCGCCCACGCTACTTTATACAGAAAACGGCTGGCCATGAACTAAGTTAGTTGACGGGTTTGACGGGTTAACTGGTAAGTATGTGTTGTGCTACTTATAGTGTTAACGTAAAAGTTTGACTAACTTACCCGTCAACCCGTTCCCCCGTCACCCCTATATACTACTCTTGCAAGCAAGTTACCAACATAATACCTAATGTAATGAAGTTAAACCTAAAGAAACTGCTGCTGCTCAGTGCGCTGCTACCTACCGCCGCGTGGTCACAGAACGTAGACCGCAGCAAATATCCGGATTACTCGGATAAGGTGAACCCAGACCCCTCGTTGATGCAATCCCGCAAGATGAGGGGGAAGGCCGCCAGCGTTACGGGGCTGCCCGACTATGTAAATAACGCCGAAACACGCTACTTTCCGCCCGTGCTCAACCAGGACGGTGGCTCTTGTGGCTCGGCCTCACGTATCTGCTACATGTTTTCGCATGAGCTGAACTCTTTCCGCAATCTTGATGGCAAAGATGCCCACAACTATTATCCGTCACACTTTGTGTGGCTGCTAACTTATGGCAACTCGGGCAAGGACCAGTTTGTGCAGTATGTGGGCGTGCCCTCGGCTGCAACTTACGGCGGACAGACCACCTCGAAGTTGTTTGGCTATCAAGAAGCGTCGCAGAACGACTTTGGCTGGATGACGGGTTACGACAAGTGGTACGAAGCCATGTTCAACCGCATGCTTAAACCGGCACACTTCAGCGAGAACCTTGGCACTGAAGCCGGACGCGAAGCGCTGAAACGCTGGCTTTACGACCATAATGGCGACTCCGACTTCAGTTCGGGCGGTATTGCGGGCATTGGCTGTGCCTCGTCGGGCATACAAATGAAAGCTATCGAAACCACCCCGGCCAACACCGCTGCTGGTGTGGTGGGCAAACACTATCTCAGCGCCTGGGGCACTACCGTAGACCATGCCATGACTATTGTGGGCTACGACGACAGAATTGAGTTCGACCTTAACGGCAACGGTAAGTATGGCGAACAGGAGTCGGACGAGCGCGGTGCGTGGATAATGGTAAACTCGTGGGGCGACGATTGGGCCGATGGCGGCTTTATATATTGCCCCTACGCCTATGCTGGTGCTACCTTCAACGCCGATGGCAAATTTACTGGCAACTGGTGGACGCCCGAGGTGTACAAGGTGCGCAAAAACTACCGCCCGCTGCGTACGATCAAGGTGGAGATGGACTATAGCCGGCGCTCAGAGCTGTGTCTGTCGGGCGGTGTGGCCAAGGACTTGAATGCCACGCAGCCCGAATACTCTGTGCCTTTCCACCACTTTCAGTATGCTGGCGATGGCAACAATGGCAATACCAACCCCGCTCCCGAAATACCGATGCTGGGACGCTGGATTGACAACACACTGCACACAGAGCCGATGGAGTTTGGCTACGACCTGACAGACCTCAGCGACAACCTCGACCCCAACGAACCTCTGAAGTACTTCTTTATTATAGACACCAAGAGCTGGGCCAAGGGCACAGGACATGTGTACAAAGCCTCAATACTCGATTATGCGCAAGACAGCAAGGGGCTGGAAATTCCCTTTGAAACGGGTGACAATGGTGTGACCATTGAAAATCAGGGCAACCGCACCGTGCTGACAGTTGTAGTGCCCGGACGCGGCTACAGAGCACCGCTTAATGTGGCTGTGAACGGAAACACCCTGACGTGGAGCAAGCCCGCTGCCTCGAAAAATGTGCTGACAGGTTTCCGCGTGTACAAGGGCACTGACGAACTGTTGGCCACACTCGATGCCGGCACCACACAATATGTGCTGCCCGACGGCGCTGCGGGCTCGTATGCCGTGCAGGCTGTATATGGCAGCAAGCAGTCGGTGAGCGTAAGTGCCACCGTGCCGGCCAAGTCGACAAGCAACAAGTGTCTGAAGGCAGATCACACAGGCTTTACCATTCCTGGTGTGTTCGGCTCGAAATATGACAAGGCTACGATAGAGTATTGGATATATCCGATGTCGCTGTCGAACTGGAACCAAAGTGCTGGTCCGGGCTGGGGGCACTTTATGTTCCACGCCAACGCTAATGGCAACTTCACCGCTGGTTGGGGGCTTGGATCAGACCGCATGGAACTGTCGAGCGTGCTGAAGCGAAACCAATGGACTCACATTGCAATGGTGGTAGATGGTAACACGCTGACCACCTACGTAAATGGTGTGAAGAAGGGCAGCATAACGTCGGCCAATTACAGCGGCATAGGCGGTTTTGGCGACTTGGCGTTTAGTGGCAGCGGCGCTAACAGCGACCAGCACGCCTATTACGACGAAATACGTATATGGAACAAGGCACGCACGGCGGCCGAAATCAGTGCCGACTACAAGCTGATGTATACCGATGGCATACTGCCCGAAAACTTGATAGCCTACTACCCGGGCGACACGTTTGAAGTGGGCGGCGAAACTTTGCTGCGCGACCATACAGCCGGACAGCGTCATGCCTCATTTGCCAACAGCAAATTCAGCGTTAACAGTGGTTGGGCACAGTCGCTGGGCTACACCACGAAGACGGAGGTGAGCATTGTGCAACCCGACACGAAGGTGATGGTAGGACAGCCCGTAACACTGCGTGCCAAAGGCTCAACCAACATTGTGAAGATGGAGTGGACCGCTACCGGCACCGACGGCGGCACAACTGTGGCCTCGACTCTGACTACCACCTTTAAGCAGGCGGGCAAGCAAGAGGTTAAGGTGGTGGCCACCGATGTAAAAGGTAAGACGCAGGAGAATACCCTCAGCATCGATGTGGCCGAGGCACCCAAGGCCGACGCTTCATTTAAGATGACGAAGCAGCAGGTGACTGCAGGCGAGCGTGTGACATTTATGCCAGTACAGGTGTATGACGGCACTACTTACAAATGGACCCTGGCCGGGGCTTCTACCCGCACATCAGACCAACCGTATGTAACGGTGTCGTACGATGCTACCGGCACTTACGATGTGACGCTCGAAGTGACTGACGCCAACGGACAAAAGGCTACCTCTACACAACAAATAGGCGTGAAGGGTGTGGCGCCCAAGGTGTCGTTTGACGTGAATCCTGCCATTGTGATGAAGGGCGACGATGTGACGCTGACTAACCACTCGCTCTACAACCCGCAACATGGCCAGTGGACGCTGGTGAGCGCACAAACGGCTATGCAATGCGAAGGACTCGACGTGAGTTTCCGTCCTGAAGTGCCAGGTATCTACGATGTCACTTTCAAGGCTACTAACGATGTGGGCAGCGGCGAGGTTACCATGAACCGCGCATTGGTAGTATGCAACGCCGACAGCAAGACTGGCTTGAGCTTTATGCCAGAGGGCAGCGCCAAGGTGGAACTGTCGAAAGTGCCGTTAACCAAAGGCCAGGGCTACTTCACTATTGACTGGTGGATGCGTCCTAACTCGCTGCGTGCTGCCTGCAATGGCATTGGCGAGAGCAAGTCAACTTTCGAACTCATGACCACCGCCACGGGCAAGATGTGCCTCTACATCGGTGGCAAATGTGCACAATCAAGCGATGGCTTTGTCATTGCCAACGAGTGGCATCACTATGCAGTGACTTACAGCTCGCCGGGTATTGTATGCTTCTTCCGCGATGGCGAAAAGCAAGACTATAGTTCGGTAATACAACAAATACCCGAACTCTCAACCTTTAGCCTAGGCACCAACGATGCGCCTATGATGGGCACTGTCGACGAGTTCAGAGTGTGGAACTTTGCCTTTAACGAGAACAAGCCCGAAAAACTGCAAGGCTACATTTCAAGCCCCCTCGATGAGGCTGGTGTGGCTGCTGCACAGAATGAGGGCTTGCAGGTTTACTACAAGTTTGACCAAAGCAGCGGCAACGTGGCAGACGCTACCTCAAATGCCAATACGGGCGTAAGAAAGGGCTTTGGTCCCGATGGCGACGCTTGGACAAGTTCAAAGGGCGTGTTTGCGCTCTGCTTTGACAATAAGGCTGAGGACGTAACAGAAAAGTACCTTGCCAATTACAAAGCACCATTTGCTAATACCGGCGAAGTGTTCAACGATGTGTACGGCTTCTTGTATGGTTCACGCTTCATGACACTGAGCGACTGGAAACTCGATAATGTGGCTTACGACGAATATGGCAAGGAATCGAAATCGAACACCGGTGCTGCGGCCGACAACATGATAGCCAACTACCTTGTAATAAGCACCGGACAAGATGGCTTTGTCAGTGTACTGACAGACCACAAGGTGTATCAGACTGTAGAACTGCCTAAGGGCGCATACGTGTTCAGTGCAAACTATCCCGGCGACAAGGCTGTACAGCCTGATGGTTGCTATGTGGTAGCTGCCGAAGGCGACTCGCTGCCTGGCACCAACTATCTGGCAGAAGCGTTGGCTTCGCGTGCCTTGGGCGAGAAGAGTGCCTCGCTGCAGAATAGCGTGTTCTTTGTACTGACAGAACCCGCCAAGGTGAGTCTCGGCTTATTGGCCAGCATGACAGGCAAGCAGGCATTGTACATCAAATCGTTTGCCCTCAAGTGCTACGATATTACCCCCATGAATGGCGTCATCAACGGTTGCAACGGCATCAAGCTTGATGGCGTAGTGCCCGAAACGCCTGCCGACATCAACGCCGCAGGTAATGTTTACGACCTTTCAGGCCGCCGCGTAATGGTGCCCGGCAAGGGCATATACATCATTGGTGGCAAAAAGGTGGTGCGCTAAATCCCTCCAGCTATTCCCCCAAAGGGTACTGCGGATAGATACGAGGGGTAAAAAGCAGTACGCTAAATTGCCCCAGCTATCCTCATGCGACAGCATGCCAACCCGCTTATGACGGCGATACGTACGCTTATCAACAGCGTTATGTACCCCAAAAATGCAAGAAAAAGGTCGACAAACTAACATTGTCGGCCTTTTTTCTTGTAGATTTCAGCAATAACTTGTATATTTGCACTCGCAAAGAGCAGCAAAGGCTGTTCATATTTGCACGGACTTGTAGCTCAGTTGGTTAGAGCAACAGACTCATAATCTGGAGGTCCTAGGTTCAAGCCCTAGCTGGTCCACATTGAAAATCAAGCAGTTAAGTTAAAAACTTAACTGCTTTTTCTTTTATTAGTGACCTTCAAGTGACCTTTTTAAGACAAAATTCATCTCCCGTGACCTTTTGAAATTTCACGAAATAATTAGTAATTGAGCGACATTTCAATTACCAAACGAAGATAACCAATGACACCTTTTCTCTATGATGAAACCATGAAACACGATGCCACAACAAGGAGGGGTTCCGCAAACTAAGGTCGTTTGTTGGTTACGCCACCAGAGACAAAGAAGTTTATTGAAGAAATTCCCAGAACCCTCCTTTGTCTGGTCCCTTTCGCTTAACAACACCTCTTTCTTGTAGTTCCTTTATTCTCGTTGCAATAGTTTGGCGTGATTTACCTATTTGGATTGCTATCTGTGTGGTTGTAATGAATTTGTCGAACAATATTAGCTCAATAATTTTGCTTTCGACAATTGTATGGTTTCTGTGAAGTTTCTGTACAATCTCTTTCTGATCACCATGTTCATTATTGTTTTTTGCATCATTAGTATTACCTAACATAGACGCCTTCAATGGCATCTATTACATGAAATCCTGTGCAGTTATTGTTAAAAAACAAGATAAAATAAAGGATTTACGTTGACTGTGATCGTGATTTTAATATCTTTGCATCAAACATCAAGAAATTTACATGGAAAATCTGAATAGAATCAAAGGAGCATTGGCTGATGCTGGTAAAACTGGCATCTGGCTTGCCGGACAATTAGGGAAGGATCCCGTAACGGTTTCCAAGTGGTGCACAAACACCACACAACCCGATTTGCAGACGCTGGCAAAAATTTCAGAACTTCTTAAGATTAACATTCGAGAACTTCTCGTTGATAGAAATAAATGGTAAATCAATATGGCTAGAACAAGATCAACACAAGAGGAATGTACTGAAAGATATGCAAAATTCAAAGAATACATGTCTAAAGTACGCCAACACATTATAACCAAGAATTACAAAGATGCTCTTGGTGGAGATTTGCGTGGTGCAATAGAAAACATCTCGCCTATATTGTTGTTCGATATGGTGCCAAATGACGCTTTGGACGTGTTAGAGGGCAGAAAAGAATGGAGAAAGGATTCGAATGGTCAATATAGATGGATTCCAGCAACAACCACACCTTCGCCAATATCTGGTACTGCTAAAATTAAGAAGACAATACCCATATTGTATAACAACTTACATCAAGCTATTCAATGTTTGCGAGCATCTCATTTGAGTATTACAAGTGATATGGAGAGTATTACAAAAACTTATGACAACCTTTCCGTATACTATCGTGATACTTCTTATACTCCACATGGTAATGTAAATGCCTTGGATCTTGAAAATACAGCGTTAAGTGCCTATCGACAAATTGTACAATTATTTGACCGGCTCCATGGCTATAGTTTTGTTTCGCCAGAAACAGAGAATTTGTATAAAAGATTTTTAGACAATAACGATTTAGGGTTGCCAGAAGCAAGAACCATAGAATCAATAGCAGAATTAGATACATTTCCTACAGAAGAGAAAAATAGAATGACTGAGATCTTTTCTGATATTAAAGAAAATGTATTAAAGGGAGTACTTATCCTTCCTGCTAATTATCATTCATTTGTTGCCGAAGATTTTAGACAATTCTTTAACATACCATGGTCTTTAATTGTTGATTATAACAAGAACACAGCAGAAGGCATGTATGCGACTTTCTCAAATGAGGAAAAAGCATTTTTCCCAGAAGTAATGTTGCAGAGTTCCGACAACGATTTATACATTGCCGATGGAAAACATAGACATAGTTGGCTTTTTGCAGAGGGTAATAACAATAATTATTCAACAATTATTGTAAATAGAACTAATAGTGAATTACGAAGAAGAAACTCAAAAATTGCAAATTGCATAAAAAAAACGGAAGAATACAATGCAAGTGACTTTGCGTTCATTTTGGTTTATCCAGATTTTGAAAAAATCTCAAAACTAATTGAAATGCTCTACAATGATAGTGCATACATAGATAATTTTGAAACAAAATTTCATTTTTACATACTAACAGAAAACAGCGAGCAACAAGAAGTCTGGAAGCTAGCACAAGAAGAGAAAGATTATGGTGAAACAATTTATGTCCTTGATATTAAGGCCATGGATTTATTGTCATGCGCTTCCGAAATTGCCCCCTTAACTAATAACGCAGAAAAGAAATTTACATTATATTCAAACAATAAGATTATAGAGGTTCAAGATTCCGAAATGTGTAAATTCTACGAATCTGGAATAGAATTTGTTGATGTAACTTCAATAAGAGGAAAAAATGATTGGGATTTTTATGATGGTGCTGAGATTACATGGAAAGAAATACAAGAAGGTAAAGCTATCAAGAGACAAGGCTATAGTATTTATTTAGAGAATTTGAAACAAAAAATCAATAGTAATCGTTCTATCTATAAAGATCAGTTCAATTACTATCCTGGAAGTGGCGCTACAACTTTCTTAAGGCAAATAGCTTATGATATTGATATTTACAGTAAGAGTAGCTCAAATTTTCAATGTTTACCAGTTTTTATCAAAAGACATGAGCCAGCTCTTTTACTAGATTCCTTGACAAAACTTACTTCTATTTATGACGGGGCATTACTTGTCGTATTTGAGAGTCATGTTTTGTCAGAAGAATCTTATGAAAATTTATGTGATGAATTAAAAAAGCAGGAAAAGCATCGAATCTATTTTATCAGAATTACTCCAAGAACAAATATTTCTACCCAGTCAATCCTTTCAAATAAGTTAAAAAAAGAAGAAAGAGCAGAATTTAACCAATTGTTCCTCCAACAAGGATTTCTAACAAACAGCCAGATAGAGTATCTGAACAACCTCAACCAAGTCACCGCAATCGATTATCCTTTATTGGCAAGAGATTCTAAGAATGAGGATTCGTACGCAATGATACATTTTGCGGACAAGATGATTGAACGACTTCCTGAAGAATGGAAAGATGCCTGTTTGTTGATATCTTTTGTATACAAGTACACAGGAAAGAGTGTGTCTCTTTCTCTTCTAAAGACTACATTGAGCGGCAAGGATTCTTTATCCAAGTGGCCTTCCGAAGTACAAAAAGTAGTAAAGCGACTTTTAGTGGAAATTGATGATAACGGACATCCAACTAACTCATGGCGCCCAAGATATAGGGTTCTTGGGGAGTGTATCCTTGCTTCACATTTTAATACTGATGACCAGAAATGGATAACTCCTTCTAATCTTTATCTTCTTTCAAAGAGGTTGATCAATACATGTTCTTCCTTTACTTGCGAAATCAATACAGAAGACGAACAAATATTACAGAGATTGTTTACTGAAAAATCCGAGGAGGATTTCCGTAGATTCGATGATTCTTCAGATTATCTAAAGTCTTTCCCCCTTGTTGTTCAAGATATTAGGGATTATGGAATGATTAATGAATTAATGAATAATCTCATAACGTTCTATCCCGATAATCCTTATTTCCTTGCACACTATTCAAGGTATCTTTATGAATACACTTCTAATCAAAAAAATGTAAATGTAAATGATACTGCATTTGTAAAAGCTCAAGAACTAATTGACAAAGCGACAAGGTGCAATGAGAAGAGCGATAAGGTTTACCATATGCAGGGAACTCTTTATAACCGAATGATACGTGTGTTCAGACGAAACGCAGATAGAGATGTGGAAGATTCTAAACAATCGGCTAATAATGTAAAGTATTGGATTGACGAAGCAATTAAAGCATTTTCTTCCAGTGAACTTTACTCGCCATTGAACCCATATGGATACATGACAGAAGGGCAAACTATACAACAAGGTATTGAAGCATTAGCGATATGCCTTGATGATTCTAAGTATCTCTTTTGTGACAAGGAACCCTGGACGGAATATGTTAACAGATTCAATAAGACTATATCGCAACTGTCGGAATTGATAAAATCATCTGATAACAACCAAGGTAATGAAGAGATGTATCGTCGTTTATGTAACTTCCATGTCAAACTCATTGGTGCAGACAAAGAACGATGTGAAATATATTTTCAAAAGGCATTGAGTCTTTCTAAAACGAAAGCTGATCGTGTGCGATTTTCTCAACTTTATTATTGGTCAACCATATACTATGTTCAACAAAATAGTTTGAAGTTGAAAGACAACCAACTTTCTGATACTCTTTCTTTAATTAGAGGAGAAGATTATAATTGCATGGAGAAGGTGTTGCTACATGCAATTCAAGACGACTGTATTCCGGCATTTAAGCAACTACATGAACTACGACTCTATAGTGATGTTGATTACTCCATCGAAGACGCGATTCTGCATTGGAAACTTTGTGTTGAGAAATGCGAACGTCAAGACCGAGTGAATCTGTCATTTACTTTGATGAATGCATATTACATGTTAGAGTCCTACTATGCAGCAAAATATATAGTAGCGGCCATCAAGGGAGATGGGCTTGACGACAATGATAAACGTCAGTATTTTGAATATCGCGAAAAAGCAATAAACTCTGCACATAAGTACAACAGACGTGGAACAATTACCGCATATTATTATCTTGGAAATAACGAGGACGCAAGGATCTTGATATCCGCTCGTGATAACAGCGAGTTACGCAGAAAAGTAGAATGTCAGATTTCTGACATAAAACAAAGAAGCGGTGTAGCAATAATTCTCCCTTGTGGATTGGAGGCTTCGTTTGGTGCAGGAAAGAAAACTCGACAAAACATAGGAGATACTGATTATTGGCAATTAGGCTTCAGATACGAAGGCATTGGGTTGTATGACGAACGAGATCGTTATAAAGAAGAATTTAACATGGACACACATAGTTCAGAAAAGCAACTGATGAATCAAACGGATAAAGATACAACCGTAGATGATACTTATGATACCACCAGTTCTAAAACCATTGACAAATATAAAATTGGAGATAAAATAGAATTGTCAGAACGAGATGCAAATAGGTTATCATTGCTAGCTGCAAACAAGAAGAAAAACGATTCAATTATTCAAATTTCAGGGCAAGATAGCGCGGGCAGCACATTACTGAAAGGTGTGTATAAAAAGATGAGGAACGAGATTCTTATGGAAAACGGATTCCACTATGTAATAAAAAACAAGTTGGAAGATTTGTACGATGATGCTGATGTCGTATTTGAACTAGAGGAAGATCTTAACAATCCTAGATATAAGAAAGCAATAAATGTAAGAATCTCTGATTAATGCAACGCAAGAATCTCTTTGATGGCGAGAGCTATAAAGCAGAATTTGCAATAATAACCTATCGGTGGCTGATGAGTCGCCGATGGGTTACTAATGCAGATATTATGGCTGAAAGGTTAGGATGCTCTATAGAAGAACTACCAGCAAACTTATCCAATTGTGATGGTTATGGTGAACTAAAGAAGATAGTTTGCATTGTAAAGAAAGCCATTCGCGAGAAACTGGGTGTTCACAATAAGAATGTTGACGATTGCTTCGAGGAAGACGGCAATAACAAAAACAGGCGATTCCGTTATATAGGCAAGGACAATGATCCTCTTGCAGATATGCGAAATGCTAAGGCTGTCAATAATCTCCGTCAGTACTGGAAGTTCTGTCAGGATTCTGCTGGTTTTTTCCCTAAGTCATGGTTAGAGTACTTCTTCAAGGATTGCCAGGACTTGTTGGATATGAAAGCGAAGCGACAAAAGGGAGAACAGGTAATAAGTGCAAGCCTTGATCGTATTCTGGCCAACATAGAGTATCTGCCATCGTTGTATGAAGCCATCACGAACAAAATGGTGTTGGAGATTGACTACAAGCCATTTGACGAGGAAGAAGTCACACTTATGTTCCATCCCCACTATCTAAAAGAATATAATGGCAGATGGCATTTGTTTGGTCATGTAGAGGGAAGAGAACCGGAATATGGCTACAATATAGCTCTTGATAGAATTCAATCAAGACCTCGCGAGAGGGCTAAGGTCGAATACGTGCCAGCACCAAAGCATTTCTATGACGAGTTCTTCAAGGACATTGTGGGCGTAAGCCATAAAATAGATGTCAAGAAAGAGCATGTAATCATTCGCGCGCACTCATTTATTTATAAACTGATGGACACAAAGCCTCTTCATCAGAGTTATGCCATTGTTAAGCCATTTGGCATATATGACGATGGAGAGTATGCAGAGTTCTCTGTGGATGTAGAACCGAACAACGAGTTCTACGGACGCATACTACAAATGGGAGCAGGATTAGAGGTTATCTCCCCAGAGAATGTTCGAGATAAAATGGCACAACGAGCGCGTGCTTTATCCGACTTATACCCTAAGAAAGGATAGAGGAATGGTTCCAAATTAGAAGGAACCATTAGACTCTTGACCTCTTGATTTTATTAGCGAAAAGCGTATTACCTTTGCAGCGTCAAACTTCGACACCACCTCGGAGTTGACGCTACAAATCGTTTGGTGGGGTCAACAAAATCTGCATACTATGAAACAGACAACAAACAACAGCAAGAACACCATGAACAAGAAAGCTAACCAGAAGCAGGTCAAGAAAAGCAAGAAGGCAGAAGCCAATGCTTGCCGTAAGGTAAACAAGAGTTGGGAGAAGGTAGAACACAGTCCACGATACCGCTCAGCATCAGTAAAATATGTATGTGATACCATCACCAGAAAAATTGAGATAGAGGTGCTGGATGGAATTCTCCTAAACCTCAGCATCAAGAGCCAGGCGAAGCCTGCAAGCGTTCAGAACCGCATACTGAGACGTATCGTTGAGAAGCGTCAGGCACAGGCAAACCACAAGAAGTACGGCCGTACAGAAGACCTTACATCAGTACACGTCAGCATAACAAGCACCAGCCGTTGCATGGAAACTATCCGCAAGAAAAGGTTTGCAGCATAGGCTAACAGAGGACCACGTATTGGTTCCAAATACTGAGGAACTAGTACACTTTGGAAAGTCTTAGGCAGGATAACAAAAACTCTATAATTTTGCATCGCAATTCCGAGAGAGTTGGTTTTGTTTACACATTATTTCTTTATCACAACAGAGGTGGCGGCCTATTCCGCTAAACAGTAAAACAAAAATCGAATGACTATGAGCACATCACTCGCACTCGTTGCTGCAAAGGCACTCCCAGCCCTCTCGGGCAGTTCTCTCACCTACAATCCAGAGAAGAACGTGTATCTCACCCTTGGTTACACCAGCACAGCTGGCAATACCTACTACAAGGCAATACGCCTCTCTGACCGCCTGGCCGTGTACTACGACATAGGTGAAGGCTACGCTCACACCTTCCTGAACGGCATCACGCTCTTCGCATGGAACGGACAGAAGGCGAATATCATCGCACAGAAGTTCTGGGGCGGCTGCAACTGGAGATGGTTCAACGAGCGCACAGCCAAAGAGGAGAGCATCATCATGCTGAAGGACTTTCTCGCTGGACAGGCAAAGGCTATGGGAAGCGTCATTGCTGATAGCCAACTGCTCGCCTTCTCCAGAAACATGATTGAGGAAACTCGGCAGAAGTTGATCCGATGACTCGGGAAGATAGAGAGAAATGACAACCAAAGTTGCAAACCAAGAAAACAGACAAGAAGATGGCGTCACTTACAAAAGCAATCAACAAAGACTTGTTCGACAAGATTCTGCCAACGTTCGGCAACCCAAGAGTTCACGTTCCTGTGTGGGACGAAGGTCAGAAGATGTTCCTCTGCGAGGAATACGAGAGTGGCAACGGACACCGATACTATAAAGGCGTGCGATTCTGCGACCGCATTGTCATAGTGGAAAAAGTGGGACTCTACCACACTTGGACTTACATCGACGGCATCGAGGTCTATGCTTTCAACGGCAAAAAGCTTGAGCTCGTTCAGAAACGCGACTACGACAAGACGTTCCGCAGTGAAGAGTTCATTCGTCAGGAGTCGGAAACTATGGTGCGCAACTACTTCGAGGGTGTTCTGAAGGCACAGAGGTCATCCATGCTAAAGGAGCAACTCGAAGCACACGCCAAAGGCATCATCGAAGGCTGCTACAAGAGCTTCCTCGACAGCGACTTCAACATACGTCTCACCCAAATCCTCCCGCAAATCGAACAGAAGTAGGACATGCAGAACATACAGATAGACTCACAGGACCACGAGCAACAGCTTGCATACGAGCTCGTTGCTAACACAAGTTCCAGTTTCTTCCTTACAGGACGCGCTGGTACAGGTAAGACAACCTTCCTTCACAACGTGCAGAAGTTGGTTGGAAAGCAGTTCATCACCCTTGCGCCAACAGGTGTGGCAGCCATCCTTGCCGGTGGTGACACTATCCACTCTTTCTTCGGTCTTCCGATGGAGGTTTGCACTCCTGGCACCTGTGGAAAGATGAACGAGGCAAGAATCCTCACCCTCCTCCATGCAGATACCATCATCATCGATGAGGTGTCAATGGTAAGATGCGATGTGATGGATGCCATCGACTACACCATGCGCAAGGCACTTAGGAACAACATGCCATTCGGAGGTAAGCAGATGATTTTCGTGGGCGACATGTTCCAACTGCCACCTGTAGTGAAGCAAGGACTTGAGAAAGACCTTCTGAAGGATCTGTACCATACGGATGACTTTTTCTTCTACAAGTCGGATGCTATCAAGCGCATGCGACTTGTGAAGATAGAGTTCCAGAAAGTGTATCGTCAGGATGATGAGCACTTTCTTCACATCCTAGAGAATGTGCGCATGAACAAAGTGACTCCAGAGGACATAATGCACCTTAATAGTCGCGTACGTATACCAAGCGAAGAAGATGGTGCGGTCATCACCTTGGCATCCATCAACAAGACGGCAGACAAGATCAACCTTCAGCGACTAGAGGAAATCGAAACAGAGGAGTTCGTGTACGAAGGTACTATTGACGGCAACTTTGAAGAGAAGCGTTTCCCCGTGGAGTTGAAGCTTCGTCTAAAGGTTGGTGCCCAGGTAATGTTCACACGCAACGACCAGCAGAAGCGATGGGCAAATGGTACGCTCGGAAAGGTGACCAAGCTCACCAAAGACGAGATAAGCATCACGCTCAACAATGATGAGACATACGTTGTGCCTTGTTGCTCATGGGAATCGTACAGCTACGACTACAACAAGGAGGAACGCAAAATGAAGAAGGAGCTGACCGGCATCTTCATGCAGTTCCCTTTGAAGTTGGCATGGGCGATAACGGTACACAAGAGCCAGGGTATGACCTTCGACAGGCTTTCGCTCGACCTAAGTCGAGGCATGTTTGCTGCAGGACAGCTATATGTGGCACTAAGCCGTGTGCGTACTCTAGATGGTCTTTACCTCTCGAAGAACGTCATCCCTCAGTATGCCCATACAAGTCGTGAGGTGCTCTCTTACGCAAGCGAGTACAACAACGAACAGCGGATTGGCAACGAGATTGAGAGTGGCAAGGCTGTCTATGGCGCTCTTCTGCAGAATGACTATGATGAGGCTGCTAAACAGTACCTAATGCTTGTAGCAAAGAAGGCAGAGGATGGCGACTTCAAGGAGGCGATGCAACAAGCAAAGCGTTTCCTGGATATACTGGTGTGTGATGAGCACTTGTATGGTTCGGTAGAGAACATACCCGAAAGCCTTCTTCGCACAAGCCATTGGGCTCCGAAGTTCCTTGCAGCCTTACTGAGTCTTTATGCTCAGAAGTACGAGGAGGCATTGACTCTCATCAGCGAGGTGCTGGAAATACATCAATGTGGAGAGGCTCTGTACGTCAAGTCTCGTGCTTTGGCAAAACTTAAACGCTACACGGAAGCAGATGAAACCAATTGCCAGTTGGCGAACGTGTTCGAGATGGCAACGCCTGATGCAAAGGTTCTATTCATGATTGCCATGCTCAACGAGATGTATATTGGCGATCCAGGGCTTGACCTCATGCGTAAACTTGTGGAGGCACGTCCAAAGTACGACCTTGGTATCCTTGCCTTGCGCACGTTGATGAAGAAGCATGGCTTGCAGCTTGACAAGTTGTCGGACAACAACTGTGAGTTGGTGGATGTCTTCAACTCTGCTGCCACAAAAGAAGAGTTCCTTGCTCAACTGAAGGTGTGTCGCGAGAAAGCGCCAAATGCAATTGCTTACCTTATTCGCAGAATCAAGAAGCAGGAGTTCAATGAAAAGCAACCCGTCAATGAATAATGGGAGGCTCTTCTCAAACGCAAAAGAAATATGGAGAATTTTACAGCAAAACAGAGAGACATACAAGAAACAAAGTTCCCTATTGTCAAAGCAGCATTCAAGGGAAAGGGTGACCAGATATTCATTGGTGTTATGATGATTGACACTGGTTCGGCAAACTGCATCCTGAATAAGTCTATCCTCCCGTACCTTACAGATGATGCAGCCATTGAAGGCAAAACGATGAAGAACACTCCGTACAGGGCAAGGGCGTGGAGTGTCAAGGGTGCTCGTTGTCGTTCCACATAGGCAACGGAGAGTTTTCTGATACGTTCTATGTCGACAAGGACATGGACTTTGGTCAGATATTTATTATCCCGAACTGAGGTAGAGAATACTCTATATCTCAAAGTCAACAAGGAAAAGACCATAGTGTCATACGTGCGTGGAGTGAAATACCTTGGCTACTCCTTTTATGCGATGAAAGGCAAATGCCAACTCACGGTGCATTCAAAGTTACTTCCGTATGGCACCTCACGGAAATATAATTAAATTCCGTGAGGTTACAAGCACTTTTCCGTAAGATATAAGCTAAGTCTACATATGTATTTGTGCTGACAATCAGTCTATTACAGTCGCTGGTGAGCTTGCGGAAAATTATTTATTTCAGAGAAATTCCGTGAGGTTTCTGCACATAAACCCTCAAAACAGACTCTTATTATGGAAGACATTCAAGAGAAATGCAACCATCTTCTCCAGCAGAATGAGGCTCTTCGGCAAGAGAATGAGGTGTTGAAATCGCTTCTGTATGCGCACGGCATAGAATATAAGCCCAAGCATGTGGAGGAGAAGGTCGTTGCATATTCACCCATCACTCTCCCATCTGTCAAACTTTCCATAGAGGAGCGTGTCGCCATTTTTCATTCCTTGTTCAAGGGCAGAGAAGATGTGTTTGCGCGAAGATGGTTCAGCAAAACAACAGGCAAGAGCGGTTACCAACCTGTCTGTATCAATGAATGGAGGCGAGGCGTATGCGACAAAAAGAAATACAAATGTGCAGATTGTCCTAACAGACATTTCGCGCCACTCACTTATCAAGACCTCTATCGTCATTTGGAGGGCAAGGACGAGAACTGTTGTGATGTTGTCGGGTTGTATGCCATCATGCCCGATAACAACTGCGCCTTTCTTTGCACCGATTTCGATGACAAGAGCTGCAAACATGGCTATAAAGACGATGTCCTTGCATTTGTTGGAGTATGCAAAGAATGGAATATTCCTTATGCCATTGAACGCTCGCGCTCAGGTAACGGTGCCCATGTATGGATTTTCTTTGAGGAGCCAATACCAGCTTTCAAGGCAAGACGATTAGGAAATGCCATCCTTACAGAGGCTATGCGACATAATGGTCGTATGTCCTTCAATTCATACGACAGATTTTTCCCAAACCAAGACAGAATGCCTGAAGGAGGTTTTGGCAACTTGGTCGCCTTGCCATTGCAGGGACAGGCTCGTAAAAGACGAAATAGTGTTTTCGTAGATGACGATTTCCTGGCGTACAAAGACCAATGGGCTTTTCTTTATAACATTAACAAGGTGAAGGATACAGAAGTTGACATGCTGCTAAACCTACATATCAGTGAAGAACTTGGAGCACTCACAACTTCAAGTGAAAGCAAGCCTTGGGTTACTCCTATACCACAAGATATTTCCAAGGGCGATTTTTATTCCGAAATAGAAATCACCAAAGCCGATAAGATTTATATTCCGCTAAAGGCTGTTTCGGCAAAAGTTCTGAATCACCTTAAAAGAATAGCATCATTCAAGAACCCTGAGTTTTATAGCAAGCAAGCGCTGAGACTTTCCACATATTCTACACCTCGCATTATCTCGTGTTTTGATATCACAGACGACTATCTTGCCATGCCTCGCGGTTGCGAAGATGCAATTCTTTCTTTCCTCAATGAGAATGGAGTAAAGTATAATATTGTTGACGAGACCAACCACGGTACGCCGATATCTGTTTCTTTTCAAGGTAAAGAACGAGAAGAACAACTGGCAGCTATCAACGCATTGCTAATGCACAGTAATGGTGTGCTTCACGCTACTACAGCATTTGGAAAAACAGTTACAGCGGCCGCAATCATTGCACGAAAAAAGGTGAACACTCTCATTCTCGTCCATTCAAAGGCATTGCTTGCCCAATGGCATGAACGCTTGACGGAGTTCTTGAGTATTGACTATGTAGAACCACCAGTGCCGAAGAAGCGTGGCCGCCATAAGAAATTCTCCCCAATAGGCTGTCTCGACTCTACTGACAACTCGCTTCATGGCATTGTTGATATTGCACTCCTCCAGTCATGTCTTGATGGCGATAGCGTAAAGCCTTTTGTTGAAAACTATGGAATGGTAATAGTTGATGAATGTCATCACGTGTCGTCAGTGACATTTGAGAATGTGCTGAAGGGCGTAAAGGCACATACCGTTTACGGCCTGACGGCAACCCCTATCCGCAAAGATGGACATCAACCTATCATTTTCATGCAATGTGGTCCCATTCGTTTCTCTGCCGATGCAAAAAGCCAGATAGCGAAACAGACATTTGAGAGGCATCTCATTCCTCGATTCACATCATACCGTTCCATTACTAATGACAAACAGTCTATAACAACATTGTATCAGTTGCTTTCAGAAGACGAAATACGCAATACGCTCATAGTAGAAGATGTGTGTAAGGCTGTTGAAGCTGGAAGAACGCCAATCATTCTGACCAGCAGAACCGCACATGTCACTATATTAGCCGAAAAGTTGAGGGGAAAAGTGAAGAATGTTGTGACATTGACAGGGACAGGAAGCACGAAAGAAAAACGGGAGACGCTGCAACACCTGCATGAGATTCCCAGCGAAGAACCTTTGGCGATAGTTGCCACGGGAAAATATGTAGGCGAAGGTTTTGACTATCCTCGCCTTGACACCCTTTTCCTCGCTCTGCCCATTTCATGGAAGGGTCTTGTGGCCCAATATGCGGGCCGACTGCATCGTGAAAACGAGGGAAAGACAGATGTGCGCATCTATGATTACATTGACATTCATGAACCTGTCTGCGACAATATGTACAGGAAACGCCTGAAGGGGTATGCTTCTATTGGATATAAAATCATTTCCCGACATTCACCCACATTGTTTGACAATGTGAAAGATATAGGCATGCCTGTTAGTAAGGAGCAGATATTCAACGGTAGAACATTTTACCATCCTTACGCTTCAAGTATTGGAGATGCCAAGCGCTCTATCGTTGTTTCTTCTCCCAAGTTATATAGGGTAGAGCGTAATGTTTTGGTCAATCAGTTGAGCGAGTTAGCTCATATTGGAATCGAAGTTCTTATTATCACGACAGCAAGTAACCCTGAAACAGAATATCTTTTGCAAAGAGGATTATCTGTAAGAATATTGCCAGAAGTAAAACTGTGCACAACTATTATAGACAAAGACATCGTATGGTATGGCGCTATAAATACTCTTGGCTATGCAACAGAAGATGATAATGTGATAAAAGTGATAGACAACAAACTTGCCAATGAATTGTTAGAAGTTCTGCTCACTTCCTAAATTCTGCGTAAACAATGCGTAAACAAACTGTTTGAGTCATGGACATTCAATGGTATGCCACAAAATATCAAATAAAGATAACTCATTGATAATCAATAAAAGTTAATAATAACAAAAGTAAGCGTGACCTTTTGAAATTTCACGAAATGATTGGTATTTGAGCGACATTTCAATTACCAAGCGAAAAATATTGGTGTCGATTTTATGACTTATAGTCTCAATTGAACTAAAAGACAAAGAAGATTGCGAAATATTTGTAATATCTTTGTTTGTTATTACACGTTCTACATGAATAATTAGTATTTTTGCCACATAAAATTTTCGCAAAATGGCAAAAAACGACCTCAACAGATTGAAAGTGGTGCTTGTTGAACAGCACAAAACGGCAAAATGGTTAGCAGAACAAATGGAAAAAGACCCTGCAACTATTAGCAAGTGGTGTACAACAAGGCACAGCCATCATTAGAGACTATCAAAAAGATTGCAGAAATCCTACAGGTTAAAATGAGCGACCTTGTAAGCAACGAACAACCTTTATAATTGGACCTATAGGTCGATTTTTATATGGCAAAAGACTATAGCGAAGACCAACTAATACAGAAATCGACAGCCGAACTCTTGGAAAATGAGTATGGCTCGAAGTCTGTGTACGCTTTCGACAATGAGGTACTTGGCGAACAAGGTACACTTGGACGCAAGACACAGGGAGAGGTTGTGCTGACACGTCATCTTCGCATGGCTTTGAAACGTCAGAATCCATGGATGATGGACAAGCAAATGACAGAAGCCGTGTCACTTACTCCCAAGGCTGATGAATGAAGAAATTACAGTTTAAATTTCCGATGGAAAGAACAGATTACATAGAAAAGCGTGAGGACATCATTTCGAACATCGAAACCTTGTATTCATATCTTCATGGCGAGAGCGGTGAAAACTACAAGCAATGGGCTGTTGACAAATTGAAGCGAGGCAAAAATATGGTTGTCGAGGTGATTAACGGTCATATTTGTTTTGCTCCAAGCAGATTTGTTGGCTACTTAAATAACACCCGAGAAAAGCACGATGATAATCATGGTGATGGCACTGATACCGATAAGGTTCTTAAAACTTACTACAACAAAGTACAGGACGGTCGCTTGGATTTCATTTTGCAGAAGGAATTGGCTAAATATGATGAATCTTCCGCAGAAAAGAAATACTGGATTCATAACGAAATGACCGTTGAAGATATTCTAAAAGTAGAGCAAGTGCATGTACCCATATTGCCCTTAAAAATAGAATATGACAAATTCTGGCATATTCAAATGCATCTTCCTGAGGGCAAAGGTGGAACCATCATTGATCCTAATCTAATGTTGATGGAGTCAGAGCCTGTAATTGGAACTGGAGAATGGAATGATGCTCAATGCCAAAATTTCAAAACAATTGAAAATGGGAATATCGTTCTGGTTAGAAGAGGCAGCCAAGCATTAGCATTATGTCAGATTATAGGTGATAATTTCAATAGTGATTCTCTGCGTGAGAAGTTCATCAATGTTAATTTTAGAAAAGTCAAGATCCTGGCATGGGCAAACGAGTTTAGGCAACCACGAGCAGGATTATTCTCGCAAGGAACATTCTCTTCATGCAGAAAAGGCACAGAACAATATCGTTATGTCGAAAGTTGGTTAAAGTATATGAATGACGTTGAATATTTGGAGAAATACTCCAATCTTCTCTTAAAGAAGTGTAACATAATTCTTCAAGGTGCTCCTGGCACAGGTAAGACATATAATACTGCCGCAATAGCCTTAAAGACATTAGGTGTTACAGATATTGACCTCACAGACCATAAAGCTGTGATGAAACGCTATGACTCATTGCTTGGAGATCAGATATTTTTCACGACATTCCATCAGTCACTTGACTATGAGGATTTTGTCGAAGGACTAAAACCACATGTACAAACTGATGTAGATGGCAATTCTATTGGTGTAACCTATGAGCCAGACGATGGCATCTTCAAACGCGCCTGCAATGCAGTTCAAACAGACCAAAGTAAAGATATTGTAGAGTGTATTGACGATTATCTCCAAAAGATAAAAGGGTATCAGAACAAACGAGAGATACCAACCGTCACAGGGAGATCATCACTTTATGTCTGGTGGAAAGAAGGGAACTCTACTGTCAGTTGTAGAAGTACTAACTCCACAAGTTCACGAGGAGAGGAATACACGCCATCACCTCTAAATATCGAGAAGATAAAGCTGCAGGCTCAGGGAAAAGGTGTGGAGAATAATTGGCAACAGTATGCTCAGGCCTTTATTGAAGCTGTTAAGAAAGAATTTCATGCAACTACAAATAAGCCTGTCGTACTGATCATTGACGAAATCAACCGAGGAAATGTGTCAAAGATATTTGGCGAACTTATTACCTTGTTGGAGTCAGACAAACGTCTAAATGGCAATCATCCTATTAAAGTGATGCTGCCTTATTCAAAGAACGAAGTGTTTGGTGTACCTTCAAACCTGTACATTATCGGTACGATGAATACCACTGATAGAAGTACAGGAACCCTTGACTATGCTTTACGTAGAAGATTTGCTTTCATTACACTCAAATCTCAGGATTCTGTGATTAAGAAATTCTATTCTGAAACAGACAATGAGGAACTTGGAACTATTGCTTTAGGATTATTTGAGGACATTAAGAGATTCATTGAGAATCCTAAACATCTATGTGGAGACATGAGCATAGATGATTTGATGGTAGGTCATAGTTACTTCATGGCAGAAAGTGAAGATGAACTTCATGACAAAGTAGAGTATGAAATTCTTCCGCTTATAAACGAATATATCAATGATGGCATCCTCAATGTTAAGAACGACGAAAAGGAAACAGCCTTTAATTCATGGCTTTCACTGAGTCCTGCCCAAGAGATTGAGAATGAAGACCAAGAAGATGAAAACGAATAATAGATAACTGGCATGAAATCCATTCTTATTCAAGAACACGAACGTCTGAGCATCGAACATAACGACAGATATGATAATCTGAACCTTGTTCGATGGGACAAACCTATGGAACACGATCCATGGGGATATTATGCATCGTATTTTATTGGTGCAGAATGGATAGACGATAAAGAAGCATTAGTTGTAACGACAAAGAGAGGGATGGAAGAAATAGATTTCCTCACTATGTTCATGATGTGCTTCTCATCAGATTTGTCAGTGGAATCTTTCGCCGAGATTTATAACATCGATAGTGAGGCTCCTGTCATACATGCACCATCACTAAAAGGTGTTTTAAGTCCTCTTATTGTTCTGCATTTTCTTGGAGTCGTAAGTAGAATCAGGTCTTTGAAGAAAGGCTATGTACATTACAGCGAGAACCTGAAAAAAGTCAAAGGACACATACAAGTGATGAAGAATGAACGAAAGAACATTGCTTCAAAAAGATTCGATAGAGTCTTTTGTGACTTTGACGAATATACGGTTGACATTCCTGAAAACAGACTTATCAAGAAAGCCTTATTGTTCTGTTCTCAGATACTCAGAATAATAACAGAGAATCATTCCATGGGGAACAAAGCAAAACTGATGCTATCAAAGTCTTTGGCTTTGTTCGAAAATGTAACCGATGAAGTACAGATAAAGGAAGTGTCTCTGATAAAAGGGCATAAACTTTTTAGTGAATACAATGAGGCTGTACGTTTGGCAAAACTTATTCTTCGAAGATACGATTATTGTATAAGTAAAACAAGTTCATTGGACGAGAATGTCCCTCCATTTACATTGAATATGTCATTGCTCTATGAGCATTATGTTTATGGATTGCTAAATGAAGCGTATGGAGATAAAATAACGTATCAGTTCAGTGGAAAGACGGGATCCCCAGACTTCCTTTATTGCTCAACAGGATTCAAAGCAATACTTGACACAAAATACATTCCAAAGTATGAGAGTTCATCGCTTGACAATAATGTCATACGACAACTAAGTGGTTATAGTAGAGACATTCCTATCCTATGGCACCTTGGCTATGAGGATATAGTTGAAGAATCTCCTATTCCAAACGTTCCTTGCGTTATCATCTACCCGAAGGAAGGACGCGATGTGAAAAATCCGTTTGCAAATAAGAGACTTCGAGATTTATGTACTACTCCAGTACGTAAATTGGCAAGATTTTATAAAATATGTGTTCCTCTGCCTATTATGTGTTCCAATAAATAAAATCAGAAATACATTCTTTCAAATATAGGATATGAAATTGTCCATAAGCAATAATGGAACGATTACATTAATCGTGGGTGCTTGTAAACCAATAAAATTCACATGCGTTTACGTGAGAACTCCGTAAACCTTACATTAAAAACTGCATCGCAGTCGCACTAAATTGGGTGGTTTGGGATATAATAAAGAATGTTGGACGTGATTGAAGGCATTTTGAAATGCCAAACTGGCACTTCATACTGGTGAAATGGGCTTGCATAATTCAAAGCATTCAAAAAATATCAGATCCTTTCCAGTATTTGCAAAACTGGAAAGAATTTGATACAATGATTGCCCATAAGATATATCATTGGGATAGCAAAGAGTCTAACCCTTCTCCTCTAATATAAGCCCTTTTCACTTTGTTTAATGCGATCTCTGTTATGATATTTTTTTTCAGCAAGCCAATGATGTCGCTTTTTGCAGTGGTTGGGCTAATTCCAAATTTTATCTGCAGATCTTTTATCGTTATTAATGCTTTAGGATCATCTGCATATAATTTAATAATTTGTGCTTGACGTTCATTGAAATCACCCATGCGCAAATATATATATGCTGCTTTTTTTTCGTTTTGTTTTCTCTTGATATAATCTTGTAATTGCTTAAAAGATTGTTCCAACACTCTTAGATTGTACGAAACAAAGTAACCAATATCCATGTCATCAGCCTCTGTGTATAAGAACGCTTTTTCATAGGATTTTTTTGATTTGGCAATAACTCTTGAGATGGAGAGGTATTCTGTCAACCAGTATCCTTGTCTTAACATGTACCAATAAAACATAGCTCTAGCAGTACGTCCATTACCATCAGAAAAAGGATGGACATAGGATATCATGAAATGGATGGTTATTCCACGAATGATAGGATGAATAAATTGTTTGTTATTTTTCTCATTAAAAAATTCACAGAGATCATCTACAAACTGAGGAATTTCCGTATAGGAAGGCGGAGTATGGACAATTTCATGCGTGATACCATTCTCAACCACAACGTCATTATTATTCCTAAAACGTCCTGCGTCATCAGGATTCTGCATGGTTTTCTCTGTCATTAGACGATGTATCTGCAATAACAACCCTTCGGACAAAGGTTCATCTTTATGGTCAACAATAAATTGAATTGTTTGATAGTTATTATGAATCATTTGTTGGGATTTGTCTCTCGGAGTCATTTTCTTCTTAAGCATTTCTTTGGCGACCTTTCTTGTTGTTGCGGCTCCTTCCATTTGACTGGAATATATGGCTTCTTCCATTAACGAGCTAACAAGATATTGTTCCTTATTTTTGGAATCAATAGTTGAGTCTGCTCCCCAACTTCCTCCCCAAAACATGTCAAATTCATGACACATTCTCTGCATCACATTTGTCAAACTCAAATTCACTCCGTATTTCTCCCATACTTTCACCATACTTTTTAGTCTGGAGGCTTTGACAAAGGTCCACAGTCGCGTAGGTGTATATCCGGCAGGGCACTTTTTGTATTTTACAGTATCCCAATAATCGAAGGAATTATTGATTTTTTCCACAATATCTTCGATTTGTATATTTGGAGGAGATATTATAGCTTCAAATAAATCTTCCTTATTTATTTCTGGAGTTCTTTCAATTACCATACTATTGATTTTTGCGCAAAGCTATCAAATACTTTCCAGTTTTACAAACATTGGAAAGAATTTGGTGATTTCTCATTGGCAATTTTAACATGTTAGCCTATGTTTCGCAATTTTCAAGGAGTACATTTGTTGTATTGGAGTCCATAAAATGAGTAGAACACAAAATTAGTTCCCAAAGAATATTGTATCTACTGAGCCCAATAAAACCATTGATAGGTTTCGCGGACAGCACTCCCCTTAGAGTATGCAGGAACCAGAGAATATATATCCACTAAGGGGCTGGTGCTATTGTGCAATATTTTCTGCGTAAACAAACTATTTCAGTTAGGGGTGTTTTTTGAGATTCAAAGAAGATGATAATTTCGTAAAGCACTGATAATCAGGAGTGATTGCAAATAACAAAATCTCATGGAATATCACTTTGCGAGACTCATAATCTGGAGGTCCTAGGTTCAAGTCCAAGCTGGTCCACATTGAAAATGAAGCAGTTACGACATTCGTAACTGCTTTTTCCGTATAGTAGCGCAAACATACTGTTTGAATAATTGGGAATGTTTGCGCCATGATGCGCTGTGAAACGCCGCAACCATATAATCAAAACAACAAGTCCCATCGACATATAGTATATATGCGGTTGGGACTTTAATCGTTAAAGGGCAAAAGATAATTCTGCCGTTGTTATATCAGTGTTCGTATGTTCTCTATCAAAGAGTAGGTGTGAGTTAGGTGTTCCAATGAAGATAATACACATGTTTTCTTCCTTTCCACGGCATCTACAAACCCCTTTATCGTGTCGTAATAGCCTTGAGACACAATTTGGTTATTCACTTGCAAAGGTACAAAATTGTTCCTTTCAAGCAGACTGACGGTTGTCTTTCCACACGGAAACACTTTTTCCATCGGTATTCCCATTAGTATTCTTGATTTGTGCCGAAGAGTTAAGTTGTCGAATTGATCCATCTCATAAACCCCTCTGTCTGTGTTTATGGTCCAGTGTTCTTTTGCATCACTCCAAGAATAACCCGTCGACAGTTCAAGAATGCCTGTGGCACAATGGTGCTCAAGAATGAGCATCAGAGTATGATTTTCAACATTTACCGCAGATTTTACTTGGCCTTCGCCAAATAGATATGTCATGCAATCTAATGGGTGGATAAAGAGGTCGAGCAAAGCATCACCTTCAGGATAGGCACCTGTCAGATATTTAAGATTATAGCATACAGCACCTTTGCTCTTTTTCAACTCCTTCTGCAAAATGCGCATGATTGGCGAGTTCCGCTTTTGTAGTCCAACTTCCACTATGGTGTCATGCTCCTTTTGCAAATCCATCAGCCGTGCCAACTCTTCCAAGCTTTGACAAGGGGGCTTTTCGATGAATAGTGCCTTGCCGCTCTTCAGCACTTCTGTGGCTATTGCAAAATGCGCTTGTGGAGCAGCTGAGACAAAAACGCCTTTAACATCTTTGTCAGCCAGTATTTCCTGCAAGGAAGTGGTGGCATGCACACCAGGGTAAGCGTTTTCTATCAAAGGCAATTTATTAGCGGACTTGCAGCAAATGTATTTCAAGGGCACATGCAGGAAGGCAAGCACAGGATACAGATTATTCATGCTATGATTGCCTATTCCGACAAATGCGTATTTGCCGAGATAATTGTGCCTTAAAAGACTGGTGCTTCGAGAGTGCTTGTAGCGGTCGATTAATTGCTTTGTGTATCTCATCTTCTGATAATCCGTTTCATGTATTGTTTGTAGGTCACGTCCTGATTGCTTGTCCATTGATATTTGCCGTAGAACCATTCTATCATTCTCTTGGTAAAGACTTTCTCGAAGTTGCGCAACAAGATGATGTCATACTTGCGATGGAAGTTAATCCAGCAGGCATTGCAGCTCTTGGAATGCTGGCACTGTACATGGACGGCTTGGCGAGAGTTAAATATCTCGTCCAAAGAGTTCTCATGTATATTGCCGAGTTTTACGCCCAGGTTTTGGCACAACGGCACATCACCATTAGAATGAATGACCAGTTCGCTGAATATGCTTTGGCATCGCAGTTTCAGATGGCCGTTTCTCCACTCTTCATACAAAGCTACAAAGTCGAAATTCTCTTCTGTCTCATGAATATTGGCAGGAATGTTTTGTATGAAGTTGCTCATGTCTGCTTGGAGCAAACCGGCTGTAGTGTTGAAGAAATCCATCGTTCCATAAATGCCGATGCGGATATCTACCTCGTATTTCTTTGCCACACGTATCACATAGTCCATATCCTTGAAGGTGTTCCATGGAGAAAGGCAGAACATCAAAGAAACGGGAACCTCATCTTTCAAGGTCTCAACCACTTCTACCACCTTGTCATGACCATTGCAACCTCTCATTGCTTTGTATGTGTCTTTGTCACCGTCCAACGACACATACAGATGGCGGGGACGGTATCTACGCACAGCATCAATAACCTTCTTCGGGTTGAGGCAATTGGACAATAGCGTGTAGTTAGGGTGGTGGTGCATAAACCACTCCATGATGTCAGTGGCTTCAGGGTGGAGAATAAACTCTCCGCCTTCCAATCCCACAACAGTGTTTTTGGTGATACATCGGCTTGCCATAATCTGCTGAATGTCGTGTAACGACAAATGCTCTTCAGGCTTTTGCCAAATAGAGCAATGCTTGCAGCGCGATTGGCATTTTGTTGTGGAATAAATCATCAGTGTGCTCAGCTTCTTATGCCGAGGGCGAAGAATATTGTTGAGGTATAGAACCCCATTGCGCAGGTAGTCTGTTGTATTGTACATTTTGTCTTTTGAAACGTTTATGCTTCTGTCAATAAGAGGCGACAAAAGTTCAAAAGACTGCATGACAAGCGTATTACCATGTAAACCTGATGCCGAAAGGTATAGTGAAAGAGAACGGATTTTCAGTCCAAGTTGTATGGATAGAGCTGCCGTTTGGCACATACCAGTTAAACGAAGGTTCTATGTAGGCACCCCACTTAGGAGCAAATTTATATTGCACTCCAATACTTGTGCCAATGCTCCATTGCAGCGAAGGCATGACGTGCCAATCTTTCGTATATGGTGTAACGTTTCCTACAACATATCTTTCGCTTGTTTTACCATATATAGGTATATGTAGGGCACCGCCCAACGAAGAGTAAACAGACCAATTCTTGACATCAATCCATTTATACGACACCTGCAAAGGTATTCCCAAGTAATGCACCTGTTGGTCCCGATAGAGGTAATACGCACCTTCGCCTAACGTGAAGTCGGACTTCAGCAAAGAATACTGCAAGCCTGTCTCCAGCTTCCAATTTTTCCCGAATGATTTTGTTACAGAAAGTCCAAAGGTAATTGGCTTGCTGTGGTGTTCATGCTCCTCTATTTTACCCTTGTTGTTTTTGGCTATTTCCATGAGAGCCTTTTCCTCCTCCGACATACCGTCATGCCCAGTCCGCTGCAGATATTGATAATATTCCTCCCAAGTTGTGAATGTTTCAGGAGCAGAGGGGTGAGGCCCATCTGTAATATCGTCATCAGTGTTGCCCACAAACATTCTATAACCATTCTGAGCCAAATCCGAGCCAAGAGAACCTGTTGCAAGCAACTGCCATTGGTGTTTTTTGCCCGTTTGCCTGTTTGCAGCAAGGTGATGTCCTGTTTCTATGCAAGGCAGTTTGAATGTATCAGGTAAAATGCTATCATTATTTTCCACCGCCACTAACTTATGCGATACGGAATCCATAGGAGTATATGCACTATCCTTAGATAGAATTTCTACAGGTGGCATAATCGTTGATACACCGCATCTGTTGCGGCGTACTTCTGCAACAGAATTCGCAGAAACCACATTCACTGCATAGTGAGGCTCTATCTTTCCTGCTTGCCTAATTGGGTATCTCTTTTCACTGGCTATATTGGACTTTTGTACATTGTCCTTACCTTTGTTTATGAGCCAATATATGCCAAGAGGTGTGCATGCCAATACCAATATAACAAGCCCCATACCCCTCCTGTTGATAATCTTGCGCAACATGGCCTTAGCCCTTGATAGTTGAGAAGAAGAACTATGTGGTTCAATGCCCAATCTTTCGGCTATTTCTTGATGCGAATAGCCTTCAATAACCGACATTCTAAACACTCGTCCATATCCTTTAGGCAACTGGTCTATCAACTCAAGCAAATCCTTCTCAGCCAATAGCGAATCGGAAGATACGGCACGACCATTATCCATTTCCTCTTCCATAGTACTCGAAAAAGGAACCAGTGGCATCTTTCGTTTCTGTGCCAGATGTTTCAAAGCCACATTTTTCGTAATTGTAGCCACCCACTCTCCGAACTTTGAAGCATCTCGGAGTTGGAAGATAGAATAATAAGCACGAATAAACGCCATTTGGACGAGGTCATTCACTATGTCCTCGTCCTCATTGGTTATGTTGACACATACATTTCTCATCATCGGAGCGTATGTTTCATATAATGTTTCCAGAGCTACATTGTCTCCTTCTTTTATTCGTTCTATCAGTTCTTCTATATCCATGTTTAGGGCATGAGTATGCAATTTCTATATTAAGATACCTCGTTACAGAAAAAGACTGCATGGCAATGGTGAAATTCTGCTGCCCCTGCCATGGGACACCAAGGCACGCGGTAAAAACGAAACCGCGCCCGCACCTCAACCCACAAAGGAGGAGGCACGGGCGCGGTTTGCTGCGCTGGTGGGGGGTGGGCTAATTATCGCTGCTCCCCATCCACCATGGCATAGTCCAGTCGCCATCAAGCGCTTGGCGCGCCGACCACGAAATAGACCCTGATATGACAGCCACTACAAATAGCGCCGTGCTTAAGTATATCAAAAAGTCGCAGATATACACATTGTAAAGGATTGTAATGGGGACAAAAAGGGCTATCAAGGATAACACGCACACCGCTCCAGCCCGCTCCATGCGTCGCTCAAGGGCTATGCGCTTAGGGTCAGTTTCGGGGCTCTCTGTTATTTTGATTTCGAGCCGCGCGTCTATTCGTTTTGGAAATTTGCTCATAATCGCAGATTGTTAAGACACATGCCGCAAATATAGGCAAATATAATTGTATATAGTAAAAAAGATGGGGAAAACGACATAACATTCAGTCTGCACCTCACGCTCAACGGCAAGGAGCACCTTGTGACGGCGGCTGCTGCGGCCAAGGAAGTGCGGCGCGCTGTAGACCAGTCGTGCACGGCGTACAGTTCGTACACAAATATTTGCCCCCTCCCCGTCTGCCTACTAGTAAAAGAGTGCGTGTGTTTTTACTGCCATCTTACACTTTTTGTGCGTAACGAGTTGATATACAGAGGTTTCATGAGTGTAAGATAATTTCAAAGTATCTTACACTCCCCTGCATACATCTTACACACCCCACCCCACCGTCGCGCAGTCGGTTTGGACGTATGCAGTAGATAATACGCCATAGGGACGTAGAAAAATCAGTCGGAGCAACAGACATTTCTGCTCCCCTATGCCGTAATATTCTCCTCCCGTGCTTGTGCCGTGTGGCAGTGTGCAGGTTGTGTAGGTTGAGTGTAGGTGGCGTTGGCAGTATCTTACACTAAGTAAAGTGTTGATAGTCAATGAGTTGCAACGTGTTAGTGTAAGATGCAAGATACTCGGTATGTAAAGTTTTTGTAGTATGGTAAGGGGTCCAAGTACAACTTTTTCGTCTTGCATCTTTTATAAATTATGCAGTTCGGTGAAACGTAAACACGCGAACGGACTCAAGCATCAAACGCAAGTACCAAACGCAAGCATCAAACGCTACCTCTAATGGGGGCGACGCGTCTCGCGTCGGGATTTGAGACAAAGGCTCACAGTCTGAAATGTAATTAGTGCTATTTGTAAGTCTTTATTTATTTTTCCGACGCGAGACGCGTCGCCCCCATTAGAGGTAGCGTTTGGTGGTGGCGTTTGGTGGTAGCGTTTAGTGATAGCGTTTGATGCTTGAGTCCGTTCATTACATTGGGCGTTCAGCCCGCACTCGCTAAATTCGAAACTCGAGTAGTTAATTCTCTACACACGGCTTTTTAGGTGGCTGTAAATAATATACCGAAGAGCCATAACCACACCAATAGCCAAGGCCTCCACTGACATTTCCACGCAGATTGCTATTGGTTGAGAAGAACGGACTGCCCGACAGCGACACATCGTCCTCAAAGCTATCCCAAAAAGCATAGGAGGGGCCATCTAACGTGGTGAACTTTATCTTCAGTGTATCTGAATACGAGAAAAACGGCGAGAAATGACTATTATTAGGCCGATGCAGATTATAAACTGGAAGCGCCGAATGCGGGCTGATATTCTCGGGCTTATACAGACCCATATAGCACGACTTGTAATTCACATCACGACACTTGCTGATGCCGAAAAACTTGTATCCCCCATCCTGTGGTAAATCCAGCTGCTGCGACACATGCGCCATCACCTGGTAGAGCGTATCATTCTCTAAGCATGGTGTCACAGTAAAGGAATCTACCACTGCCTTAGGCGGAATAGTAGTTACAGCCTCAGCATGATAGGGCGGACAGTCTACTGTCAATTTATAAGTATGTCCGCTACGGCCCATAATACGCGTCGTGGTAAAGCCATACGGAGGTGTTTGATGCTTCATCACGCGCCCCGTTAGCACCACAGACTTCTCCTCGTCGCTCACAGTCACCGTAGCCCACTTTAGCACATGTTGCACAAGATCGACATCTGTAGTGTCACTGGTCGTAAACGGCAGACTGGTGGTTACGAATACCGTCGGAAAATCGCCATCATCAATCCAGCCCTCTACCACGAGCTGGGGTTGAGTATGGCTGTAAGGATCTTCCACACACGAGGCTAAAGCTATCGCTGCCACCAGCAGGGGCAACGCATTTTTACACAACACTACCATACGGCTAATATTTAATATAATAACTGAACGAAGGCAACGGATATTTGAGGAAACACACTGGAGCGAACCTAAAGTTACCATCTCTGCGTATTCGCAGCCGATAAAACAATGGGTTATTAAAGCCGAAGGCATTAAACAGCGACACGTTAAAGCCATGTCTAAAGTGCCTCTGTCTCTTCTGCTTAAGATCCACATTTACAGCCATATCCACACGCTTGTACCACGGTAGATGGCACCCATTATGTTTACCATATTGTGCTACCACATAGCCATTCATTAAATAGAATTCGTTAGCTGACGTAAAGGGGGTGCCCGAGGCAAACACTGCCGAGCACGTAAAGGTCACACGCTTCAGTGCCTGCCAGGTGGCCACAAGGTTAAACTCATGCACTCTTTCGTGGTTTGCAGGATAAGAACTTCTTTCCCGCGACTCTGGGAATTTTCGTAAAGAGCGGCCAAAAGCATATCCCACCCAACCGGTTACAGGACCACTTTGACGTGTTAGTTGCACACCGAAGCCATAATTTAGGCCCCGCCCCTGTAACAAGGACGTGTTAAGAGAATATGCCTCATTTATCAAGTCAAGCACATTATCCTTATATTCCTTTTGATGATGTAATCGTTTTACATAGGCATTTGCTGTAAATGCCCACGCATTATTTGGTGTCTGTCCATCATACAACAGAGACAGCCCCTCTGCACGCTGCGGTTTTAGTTCGTGCGACGCCGAAAACCAAAATTCTGTGGGCAATCCTAACGACGTAAACCCTGTTTGCTGCACATACTGATTGGCCACCGACAGTTGCACGCCCAAGCGATGCTGCGGAGCCGCCTGCCACGACAATGTCAGCATAGGCGAAATTGAGAACCAGCTCTTTTGGTCTACATCACGATAGTAAGTCACGCGTCCCTCTGGTTTCAGCACCCATTGCCCATCATGCCAGCCATATTGCCAACCTGCATAGACGTTTGCCTCATGAGCCACGCCTTTTTCCTGCCTGTCAGTCTCTATCTGCGTGTAGGTACTTTCTATTTGCGGCGACTGCGGCAGTATTTGATACAAGCTGTACGAGCCTCCTATTTGCCATGAGTTACAGCTCCACTCTGCTTGATAGCCATACTGACGAATATGTGAGGGCAAAGACATCTTCTGCCCTGCTTGACGCAATCTAAAATCATTCTGATACCCCGAGGCCACCAGCCTCTGCGTCAGTTGCCACGATTTGCCCATCACCCTCCAAGAGGCCTCAGCAGCATAATTCAACCAGTTTAGTCGTACGTGCATAAGATGTGCACCTTCTGTATACGAGGCTCTGTCTTGCCCGAAATAAGCATTTAAGTCAAACCTGTGCCGCATCGAAGGCCTGTAACTCAGCGTTACATTATAATCGCCAAAACTGTACCGCAATGGCGACCCGTCAAAATCAAGCCACTTGCCATAAAGCAAGTTCATGTACGCCTGACGGGCCGAAGCCACAAACAGCAATTTGCCATTAGGCCGCACACGTATCGTGCCTTGCGACGACATCGGACCTACATTCAACTCTGCCCCTTCCACTTTCCTTTCGCGTTGCGCCAGACTATCCACGCCACCATCTTTTATGGAAAATGGGCGCATCTGCACCACACCGCCCAGTCTGTTAGGTTGGGCAGCACCAGCAAGTGCCGTAAAATCCAGCGTCTCAAAATGACTCGCATTGAACGCAGAGAATATGCCCAACAGATGCGAGGGGTTAAACACTGTTGCACCTCCCATCATAAAAGCATTTTGCCCCATATCACAACCTTGCACATGCAATCCGGCATCATACTCTGTCGAAGTTTGCACCATAGGCAAGCTCTGCACATACCGCAAGGGGTCTGCATTACCTAAAATTTGGGGCAAAGTTTGCAACTGCTTCATCTCCCAATGTATGCGTCCCGCCGAGCTTCCACGCAAAGGCGAACGGTTTCGCCATGCCGTTACCGACGCCTCTCCCGCTATATCAACCTGACGTAGCGAGTCAACATGCTGAGCATGCACAACCATACTTGTATGCACGCCCAACAACAGCATATATATATAATAAGGTATAAACTTCAACATAGCACTTTAGCCAAACCACACACTTAGCAGCGTTGTCAACTTGCTGGTTGACAGTTTGACAAATCTACAAGCAAATGTGCTTCATACGCCACTATCTGCAGACAATGAAAAACATAATCCCAGGCTTTATGGGCAAAGGCCGTATGTCCCCCCACCAGCCACTACACCCTTAGATAACAAAAAGCAGGAACCGATTTCGCACTCTGGCCAAACCAGTTCCTGCTATTTATATCAGATACGTACTTGGGTGGTTCTAATTTAATATTCGAACTTCTTGCCCAGTTTCTCGTAACCTCTGAGCAGACTTTCAAAGGTATCGATCACAGACTTGAAAGATGTTTCATCGAAATAGTCCTCAAAACTTATGCCATACGAACTGTTATCATTGAAATAGATAGCTGGTTCAAAGTCCCAATAGTCCTCGTAATAGTCTGATTCCTTAAACACTTCCAATTTAACAGAAGCCTGTTCCACCTTGGTTCCGTCGTAGTACACCTTGCAATCTAACAAGCTGTTAGCCTGTGCTATACAACTTTCAAATTTACGCTGGTTCTCGCAGTTATCGTAAGCTTCTTCTATCCAGCGATTAAAATCCATAGCGTTTGCACAAGTGGCTTTTATCTGCATTTTGCCCATCACGTCTACGCTGACATTCACCGAGCCCACTTTCTGCACATCATCATTAGTCAGTTTAAGGCCTGCGCCACTGGCTTCAAACGAAATGAGTGTCACATTGCCTTTTTTCATGCAGCCTTTTACAGCCACCTTACCCTCTTGCGCAGAGTAGCCAGCACGATCTATTATCCAAGAGTAGTCGTTCACACTGGTTGTCGTGCTTACATCTACGCCATCGCGGCTCAGGTCATATTCCGGGCCGTTAAACTTGCTGTGGTCTATTTTTGTCACAGAGTTCACACGGGTCACACCATCTTGCGTTAGCGTTACTATCACGCGCTCTGGCACATTAACGTAGTATTTGTACTTATCCACATACTCTACACCAGTACCCGTACTGCTATCGTAAACATAGTCTCTGTAATCTTCGTCATCCGTAATATAGGCCTTCTTAACGCTGCCCTCCTGTTTTACCGACAGCACACATTGCTTCCCGTCTTGGTCCGTAAATATAAACTGCAAGTCATTGGCCTCTGTGCGAGTCCACTTATTTGCACCCGCAGTAAAATGTCCCTTAAAGTCTGAGAGCATAATCAGCCGGTTGTAGTAATTACAGTCCTGCAACCACCCATATCCATCACTTCCTTTCTTGTTAGTCACAAATTTTGTCATGCCCTTAAGTACCGTGTCAAACCAGTTCGTTACAACGCTATGGTCAAAACGGTCATTATCCACATAATGATTGTAGATATAGCTTGACAGGTCTGCCAAGCCATTAAAGTCACTTGAGGGCACCTGTGCCATAAAGCCTTTAGCTATCGCCTCAAGTTTTTGCTTCTGTTCATGGCTCGTCAACGGGTTTTGGGCCGATGGTTCGTTGGGCAGAACATCATCTGCGTCATCACCACCGCCGCCTCCAGGAATTTCTTCAGGGTCATCGTCTCCACACGAGGTAAAAGTCACGGCTGGCGCAGCCAATACCAGGCTTGCTGCCAACATGTAAATAAAATGCTTCTTCATAGCTAATATTGTTAGGGGTTGTTCTAATCGCGGCATTATTTGCACACTTTATTCGCAAAGTTAAACATCTTTTTTGACGCACGCAACCCCCTTTCGGCGCACGAATGCATAAGTGGTACAAAACCGTGCATAAGTGGCAAAATTTAAGGTCTGCAGAAAGCGATTTCTGCAGACCTTGTTATTGAGATAACTTCAAACTGAAGATATTGGGGCTATCATGCGTTACCCTCGGGCACGCCAAACGGAGTGGCTGTGCGGCCACCCTGAGGAGCCTCAGCTGCACCAGGAAGGTTAATAGGGCCAAAAGCCTTCTCATACTTCTGGATATTGTCCTGAAGAGCAAAGAGCAAGCGCTTTGCGTGTTCGGGAGCCAAAATGATGCGGCTCTTTACGTTTGCCTTGGGCACACCAGGCAATACGCGAATGAAATCCATTACAACCTCAGCGCTCGAATGAGTGATAATTGCCAGGTTTGCATAAATGCCTTCAGCCACTTCGGGAGTGAGCTCAATCTTCAACTGTCCGTCGTTCTGTTCTTGATTTTCCATGGGGAATAATTCGTTTATGGTGTTACTATATATTTATTATATGCGTATATCAAGTCTGCAAGATGCCCTGCAAACCTCTTTCGCAGCACAAATATAGGCCCAACCATCGGATTAGCCAAAGAAAATGGGCGTTTTTTCCGTTTTATCATGCCATTTGCGCGTTTTATCATTGCGATCATTAGCAATTTGTTAAAAGAATACTTAATTTTGCACACAGAAAAACAAAGAGTGACAAAATCCCTAACAACCAACAAGTCCTGCGGTTGTCACAATTATGGTTGCCACAAATAGACTTTGTAAACTATTTATCAATTCATTTATAATACAACAAAATGAAAAAGTTTTTTACTATCATCGCTTTGGGCGCAACTGTACTTACAGCTGGTGCTCAGAAATCTGTACAAGGTGCAGGTTTCTTTGACAATTGGTCAGTAGGTCTCGTTGGTGGCGGCATTCTCCCCACCACTCACACCTCATTCGACAAGTTCCGCGCCACTTATGGTGTTGAACTCACAAAGCAAATCACTCCAGTGTTCGCTCTCGGTGGCCAGTTCCTTGCCAACAACAACACAACTGCCAGCCGCACAGTGTTTGACCAGTCTAACCTCAGCCTCCTCGGCAAGGTTAACTTCTCAAACCTTTTCTGTGGTTACAACGGCCAGCCCCGCTTGTTCGAGGTTGAAGGTGTTGTAGGTGCAGGTTGGGGCCACGACTACATCAACAAGAGCTATGGCAAAGATGCCAACTACTTCACTTCTAAGTTCGGCTTCAACTTCAATTTCAACGTTGGCGAGAAGAAGGCTTGGACCATCGCTGTTAAGCCCTCTATCGTTTACAACATGGAGGCTGACCGCAAGCAGAGCTACAACGCTTACAACGTTAACAACAGTGCCATCGAGCTCCTCGCCGGTGTAACTTACCACTTCAAGAACAAGAACAACGGCAAGAACTACATGACCCTCGTTAAGGCATACGACCAGGCCGAAGTTGACGGTTTGAACGCAAAGGTTAACGACCTCCGCGCTCAGGTTAACGACAAGGACGCTCAGCTTGCCAAACTCGCTGCCGACAACCGCGACCTCCAGCAGAAGCTCAATGATTGCCGCAACCAGAAGCCCGCTGTTCAGACTATAACTAAGAACTCTGCTTCACTCGAGCAAACCGTTACATTCCGTCAGGGCAAGAGCACTGTCGACGCTTCTCAGCTCCCCAACGTTGAGCGCGTTGCTACATTCTTGAAGAACCACAAGAACAGCACCGTTGACATCAAGGGTTACGCTTCACCCGAAGGTAGCGCCGAAATCAACGCCAAGATTGCCAAGGCCCGTGCCGAAGCTGTTAAGTCTATCCTCGTTAACAAGTACAAGATTGCTGCCAGCCGCATCAACGCCGAAGGCCAGGGTGTAGGCAACATGTTCTCAGAGGACGATTGGAACCGCGTAAGCATCTGCACCATCAACGAGTCTAAGTAAGTAAATACCAAAGTCCTACATAACGGACTTTCAATTACAAACTAACAGGAGATGAACACCATGCCTCATGGTGTTTACCTCCTGTTTTTTGTTGTTTTGCAACAAAACGTTCGAGCCCCATACACAAGCCAAAAGAGCAATATAACCTACTAAAACTGTTATATTTCACACAAAAAGCCTTCTTTACGCACAGAACAAGCAACAAAAGTTGTGCCATTAGCAGAATGTAAGTATATTTGCACTAACATTATCTAAACCATGTAACACCTAACATATAAATCATAAAACTACAAATCAACAATGAATCACTTACACTTCAAGCGCAGCGTATGGCTCGTATGCTTGTTCAGCCTGTTGGCAGGCTTTGCCCATGCCATCGACATCAACAAGCCCGGTGTTGTGTACCGCATTGTCAACAAGTCTAACGGCCAGGCCGTGACCAATGGCAATCAAAGTGCACACGACACTTACCTCAGCACCGCTGCAATCGACAACAATTCTGAAGGACAGGATTGGATGATTGTACCCGTATCGGCAGCCGACGGCATCTACGCCTTCTACAATCCACACTGCGACATGGGTATCGACATGGCACCGAGTGCTACAGAGAAATGGCACGTACTGCAATGGGACGCCAAGTTTACAGACACTAACCAGCAGTTCCTTATCAAGGAGGTTGGCACCGACGAGTTCCAATTCCTCAACACCGACGGCACGCGCGTTATGACGCGCCGCGACAACGGCGACATCTACATGGACGAGGACCTCACCGCGGCCAGCAGCTACTTCACGCTGCAAGCCACCGACAAGGTTATCAACACCCCCATCAAGGGCTACACCTACCTGCTCCGCAACAAAAACACAGGCTGGGTGCTCAGCAACAATGAGAGCCGCAACTCAGAATCTCTCATCTACACCGAGCCCTACAAAGAGGGGCAGTACGGACAACACTGGCAATATCGCAATGTAGAATACAAAAGTGGCAAGGACACCAAATACGCCGCTGTGTTATACAACGAGAAATACAAATATGCCATTGATGCAGCCATTCAGTCTAAAGGAAAGGTTCCTCTGCAATATGCACTCAATGGCAGCAACCCCAACCAACAAGTTCGTTTCGTACCCGTTGAGGGCCAGGAGGGTGTATACCGCATAGCTTACACCAACAATAACACTACCTACTACATAGCGGCCAACAGCAAAGGCGACACCAAAATGGTGGAGGACGCCAATGACGAAACTACCTACTTCACGCTCGAATACACCGACGCCTACGTGCCCGTCTACAACGATTGGGAAAATCCCAAGGTATTTGCAGTCAACAAGGAAGAAGGCCACGCCGCCTACCTGCCTTATGCCAACACCGAGGCACTGCGTGCCGACATAGCACGTTATGACAAGCCTTGGCTCGACCCTGCAGACAACAGCCGCTGGCTCTCGCTCAACGGCACATGGAAGATTAACTTTGTAAAGGACCCCGCCGACCGACCGGGCGAAACCGACTTCTATGGCAACAGCGTAGACGTGTCGGCATGGGACAATATCGAAGTGCCCTCATGCGTTGAAATGAATGGCTACGGCGACCCTTGGTACGTTAACGTTGAATATCCATTCTTCGACAACCCGCCTTACATCGAAATGAAGGGCAACCTCTACAACTCTGTAAGTTCACTCCGTCGCAATTTCACCCTGCCTGAGGGTTGGAACAACAAGCGCATCTTCCTCCACTTCGATGGTATCTACAGCGGAGCCTACGTATGGGTTAACGGCCAAAAGGTTGGCTACACCCAAGGCTCTAACAACGATGCCGAATTTGACATCACAGCATACGTACATGAGGGCGACAACAACCTCAGCGTACAGGTGTTCCGTTTCACCGACGGCTCATACCTCGAAGGCCAAGACTGCTGGCACATGAGCGGCATTCACCGCGATGTTTACCTCTTTGCCACACCCAAGACCTACCTGCGCGACCACTACATCACCAGCACACTCGATGCTGGCAGCAACTACAAGAGCGGCAGCATGAATGTGGAGCTGACCATGGCCAACAAGGAGCGTGAAGCCGCCAACAAGCAGGTACGCGTGCGCCTTATCAATCCGGCAGGCACACAAATAGCCGAAAAGAGCGTCGACTTTGCCTTCACAGCCAATGGCGACAGCACCATGGTTAAAGATGTAACCTTCGACGGCCTTACTGACCTGCAACTTTGGTCAGCCGAAACGCCCAACCTCTACACCGTAGAGTTGGCACAGCTCAATGCTGATGGCACCGAAGAAGAAGCCTTTGCCACCAAGTACGGCTTCCGCCACATCGAAATTCCCGACAACGACCACCGCGTCTACATCAACGGCCAGCAAGTATACTTCAAGGGTGTCAACACCCAAGACACCCACCCCACCCGCGGCCGCAGCATCGACGTGCCCACTATGATTAAGGACATCACCTTGATGAAGCAGGCCAACGTCAACACCGTACGCACCAGCCACTACCCCCGTCAGGCCAAAATGAACGCCATGTTCGACTACTATGGTATCTACGTCATGGACGAGGCCGACATCGAGTGTCACAAAAACTGGGGCGACCACGGCACAGGCTATAACAGTGGCACATCAACTGGCATTTCAGCCGACGACAGTTGGAAGGCTGCCTACCTCGACCGCGCGGGCCGCATGGTGTTGCGCGACCGCAACTTCCCCTCTATCATCTTCTGGAGCCTCGGCAACGAGAGCGGCTACGGCAGCAACCATGTGGCTGAGTTCAACCTCATGAAGCAACTCGACAACCGCATCATTCACTACGAAGGAGCCACTAACGCCGGCAAGAACGACGTAACAGAACTCTGGAGCCAGATGTACCCTTCTATCGAAGGTTCATCAAAACCCATCAAGAGCGAGGCTAACAGCAACTGGGCAGCACAGCCCTACTTCATGTGCGAGTACGACCACGCCATGGGCAACTCTTTGGGCAACCTCCAGGAGTACTGGGACGTGATTGAATCAAGCAAATACGGTATCGGTGGCTGCGTTTGGGACTGGGTTGACCAGGCTATCGTCTCAGCCGACGACATCAAGGCAGGCAACCTCACCCAAAATGGTTTCAACAAGTACCGCACAGGCTACGACTGGCCCGACGCACCCCACCAAGGCAACTTCGTAAACAATGGTATTATCGGTGCCGACCGCGCATGGAGCGCCAAGCTCGACGAACTGAAAAAGGTGTACCAGTACATCAAGTTCACTTACAATGCCGACAAAAACTCAGTAGGACTTAAAAACTGCTACGACTTTACCACACTCGGCAGCGGTTATACCCTTAACGCTCAGATATTGGTTGATGGCAAACAAGTGACCAAGGGTTCAACCACTCTGCCCACCATTGCACCTGCCAAATCACTCGAGGTAGCCGTACCTGCCAACTACGACTTGGCTGAAGCCAAGGCACAAGGCAAGGAGGTTCTGCTCAACATTGAGGTAACACGCGATGCCGCTACTGACTATGCCGACGCCGGCTACGCCATCGCCTCTGCACAATTCACCCTGGCCGAACGTGCCGCACTGCCCGCAGTCAGCACTACGGGGGCCAGCAAGCTCACACTTGCCAACAAGAACGGCAGCACCACCATCAGCAATGACAAGGTGACAATGACCTTCTACAACAACAACGGCAATGTGGCCGAATGGATACAGAACGGCATCAAGGTTAAGAAAGACGCCAAATTCCCCGACTACGAAAACTACCGTTGGATTGAGAATGATGCGCCCTATGGTAGCGACCCAGTATACACTCAGGGCAACTGCGTCACATCACGCTCTGCAGCCTTTGCCATTGCCAACGATGGCATGAGCGCTACAGCCACTGTAAGCGCCAAGGGCACATTGGCCAACTTTACCTACACATACACCATCTATGCCGATGGTACAGTTGACCTCAACACACAATATGAGCCTACGCAGCCCTCTACCGCTCTCAAACACGCCATTCGCCGTCTTGGTGTGCAGATACCCTTCTCTGGCGAATTTGGCAATGTGACTTACTACGCCCGCGGTCCGCTCGAAAACTACAACGACCGCTGCACAGGTTCGTACCTCGGACAGTACACCACCACCGTGTGGGACATGAACGAGTACTACCTGCGTCCGCAGTCAATGGGCAACCGCATGGATTTGCGCAAGCTGGCACTGGCCGACGACAAGGGCAACACCATCTATGTTGAGACCGAGGGCAACGTGGCCTTCTCTACCCTCTACTGGACAGACCAGGAACTCAAGGCCAAGAGCCACAACTGGGAGCTCACCATCGACGACGAACCCGCCAACCGCACCATCTACGCTCACTTCGACTGTGCACAGCGTGGTGTTGGTTCTGGCAGCTGCGGTCCCGATGTGCTCAGCAAATATTGTGCGCCCACCAGCGGCACACAGAGCTGCACACTGCGTTTCACCACTGCCGATGCTTCTATCACGGCCATCAGCCCCGCAGTTCAAAGCACCGATGCACTGAAGGTGAGCCACAATGCTCAAACCGTCAGCATCAGCGGCAGTATCGAAGCTGGCACCACTGCCACCCTCTACAACATAGGCGGCATCAGCCTCGGCACCGTCAAGGCCTCAGCACCTGCCACACAGCTCAGCCTCAGCATTGCCGGCCAGCCCACTGGCTCATACCTGCTGCAAATTGACGCCCCCAACGGCCACCGCGTACACAAGTTGTTCCACGTGGCGCAGTAAGCAGCCTGGCTGCCTGCAAGCACTGAACCATCAGGCTCAACTCTGAGCCTTACATAACCAACGCATCCCACCCGTCCTACTGCGGACGAGTGGGATGCGTTTTTTTGTTTTATGCCATTCTGCAATAGCACTAAACGCTAATACCAAACACAAAACGCTAACAACAAACGAAAGCACTAAACGCAAGCACTAAACGCTACCTCTAATGGGGGCGACGCGTCTCGCGTCGGGAACAGAAAAAGAGGAAAATTACAAACTCTACTAAATAATAACTGCATCTGTTCCCGACGCGAGACGCGTCGCCCCCATTAGAGGTAGCGCTTTGTGGTAGCGCTTAGAGGCAACGTTTGTGCTTTCCCCCATTACATCATGCTGTGCAAGCGTACACACTAAAATGCCTGACTATTCAACTACATATCCTTCTGACAATAATTTCTTTGCAATATTATTTACCGGCTGCAAAATTCTGAATGGCATATTACGTTGATGTGACTTGTGTATTTCGATAATACGAAGATTTGGGCAGTAGCTTCGCAGTTAATTAACTAACTTTGTACCGCCGCAAGCGGCTGCATGCCGCATGGCTTGTGTTTTTCATTTTGACTATTTTACAATCATCATGCTCCTATCACCTACCCTCGACCCCATGGGGCAAGCCATTTGGGACTATGCCTCGACCGGACATGCCGGCACGCTGCGGGTGTTGTCGTCGATGTTTGACGATGACGAGATTCCCGTGGCTACTTTGTTTCGCACCGAACTGCAAATGCCTCCGCTTGAACGTATGGCACTCAATCTGTGCCGCGGCCATGTGCTTGACGTGGGGGCCGGGGCCGGTTGCCACTCGCTGGCGCTGCAAGACAGGGGCATCGAGGTGTGCTCTATCGACATTTCGCCACTCTCGACGCGCGCACGCACTTTGCGCGGCGTGAGGGACGCCCGCTGCACCGACTTTTTTGGTCAGGAACTGGACGGCATGCGGTTTGACACCATCGTACTGCTGATGAACGGGCTTGGCATTGCTGGCACACTCGACCGTCTGCCCTCACTGCTCAACCGCTGCAAGGCGCTGCTGGCTCCGGGTGGACGGGTGCTGGCCGACTCGTCGGACTTGTGCTATGTGTTTGAGGACGAAGATGGAAACTTTGACTGGAACCCTGCGGAGGGGTATTATGGCGAGGTGGACTATCAGATGGTTTACAAGCAATGCAAGGGGCAGCCTTTTGACTGGCTTTACGTGGACTTTGACACACTGCAGCGCACGGCCCAACAATGTGGCCTCGTGGCACGCAAGGTGGCTGATGGCGAGCACTACGACTACCTTGCCGAACTGAAGGCTTTGTAAAGGGATTTTTGCCGTCTGGCAAAACGTAAACATACAAACGGACTCAAGCACCAAACGCTATCACTAATGGGGGTGACGCGTCCCACGTTATCGGGATAGAGAAATGGGAGGGAAAAACGAACTCTACTAAATAATAGCTGCATCTTTCTCGCGAGACGAGGCTGCTGAAAAAATTCCCGACGCGAGACGCGTCGCCCCCATTAGAGCTAGCGCTTAGTGGTAGCGTTTGGTGCTTGAAGAAACGCTAACACTAATGGGGGCGACGCGTCCCGCGTCGGAGTATTTTTCAGCAACCTCGGGACGCGTCGCCCTCATTAGAGGTAGCGCTTGGGCTTGAGTCCGTTTGCATGTTTGTGTTTTGCCGGACTGCAATCTGTTAAAGCATGATTTGAATTTTGCTAAAATATAAATGACGTATAACGCAAAACGCTTCCGAAAGCATTGAACTTTCGGAAGCGTTTGCGGTGTGTACGGGACTCGAACCCGTGACCCCATGCGTGACAGGCATGTATTCTAACCAGCTGAACTAACACACCAGTAAGCAAAACTCTGTAAGGTTTTTCGTTTTTGCGAGTGCAAAGGTACTATTATTTTCATTTCCCACAAACTTTTCGACTAAAAATCGCATATATTGCGCGTTTTTTACCCGTCTGAACGCTCCGACGGCGCTGTAAATGGCCTTGGAATACGCTCAAACGGAGGGCACGCTTCGGCAAATCGTTGGCTTTGCGCACGGGCGTGAAGTGGCGCGGACTGGGCAAAACACGCTTGCGGGCGCCTCATCATCGGCAAACTTTGGCCGATAACACGCTTGGCAGTGAGGACAACTGCCTGGCAAAGTGTATATGGCCGCGACTACTTGTCACGGTGGAAATGGGGGGACTTGATACGAAAAAGGGCCCGGCACACGTAATGCGCCGGGCCGCTATCAGTTTAATTTGTTTGTATTTACTATTTTATTATTCTATGTGCGCTTATTTGCCTTGACGTTCCTTGTACTTGTCAATCTGGCGAAGCAATGTGTCTACGCAGAGATCTACGCCTTCCTCAAAGGTGTCGCACACCTTTTCTGCATGAAGGTCGGTGCCGGGAAGTGACACGTTGAGTGCGGTTTCTTTGTTCTTGGCTGTTTCAGGCTTAACAACCTTCAGTATAAACTCTGCTTTGATTATATTGTCACACGTTTTTTCGAGTTTTGCAGCCTTTTTAGCGATAAAGGCATTGAGTTTCTCAGTAGCGTCGAAGTGAATTGCTTGAATCTTGAGTTCCATAGTAACCTCCTTTGTTAGTTTACGCCCTGGGGTGGGCAAGTTTGTATTGTTTTTTAAGGTCGGCAAACGTGGTATGCGTGTACACCTCGGTTGTTGCTACGCTTTCGTGACCGAGCAACTCCTTGATGGCCTCAAGGTCGGCGCCGTTATTAAGCATGGCAGAAGCAAAGGTGTGACGCAGCACGTGCGGGCTTTTTTTGCGTTGTGTGGTGACTAAAGACAGATAATGCTTGACTATGAGCCCTACCCTGCGGCGGTCGATGCGCAACTTGCGGCGGTTGAAGAACAGGGCACCTGCATCGGTACTCACATACGCCTGGCGTACTGGCAGATAGGCTTTGAACGCGTTGGCTAACTCTGCGGAGAATGGCACTATGCGCTGCTTGTTGCGCTTGCCCGTCACCTTCAATTCACGTTGGTTCAGGTCGATGTCCTCCACATCAAGGCCGATAAGCTCGGCGAGGCGGATGCCTGTGTGGTAGAAGGTGAGGAGTATGGTGCGGTCGCGCATGCCCTCGTAGCCGCTGGGGTAGTCAATGTCGTCGAACAACTGGTTGACCTCACTATTACGCAGGAAAGAAGGCAACTTTGGGTGTATCTTGGGCGATTTGACCGCTGTCACCGGACTGTGGTCCATACGCCCCACTCTGCGCATATACTTGTAGAAGCTGCGCACACCGCTCAGTTGCTTTGATATGGTGCGGGCATTCTCACCACGCGCCATCTCACGTGCCATCCATTGTCTGACGACATCGGCATCGAGCGTGTACCAAGTGAGTTGGTTGTCGAGCGAACGGTAGAAGATTTGTAACGACTGCAAAGCGCTGCGGTACTCTTTGGCTGTCAGCTTGGAGTAACCCTTGTCGGCTAACAGATAGTTTATGAAATCATCTATCTCGTTCATCATTGTCTCTCTTTACGAAAGCGAATATCGCAACTTTTTTTGAATGCGCCAAATTTTCGCACTGAAATTTGTTACAACCGCATTACTCTATCGAATAAAATGGCTACCGCTGCACCGCAACGGGCTCGGGGCTGTAAATTATTGCTGTTCGGTTAAACCATTCTGATATTACAACTCACGGATCGCACCGATTGCACGGATTCTTTTGCCCGTGTAACGTGTTTTAGCACCACGGAGATGACGGATTTTACAGATTTTGTGAGCATTGCATGCTCACTTCGCTATTGGCCCGTAACGTACCCATGGCGAAATACGTTAGCACAGATTACGTAGCAAGGTATCTATCCGCAGCAACGAGCTAATGGCGAAGTGAGCATGCAATGCTCACAAAATCCGTAGAATCCGTCATCTCCGTGGTGCTAAAGCACGTTGCACTAGCAAAGAAATCCGTGCTATCGGTGCGATCCGTGAGCGATAGTAATATATTGCTTTCTGGTAAAAACTACAGAGCATAAAAAAAACTGTCACGGACAACGTGGTCGCTGCCATATTTTGTGATTCGCTTTTATGCCAATAAGAGTTCTGCGGCTATGTACAAACTAAAGGGGCTTACTTATTGAAATAAAGAGCCTGAAGTCCTATTTATGAAGGGTTTAAGACGGGAAAAGTTGCGTTTCAACATTTTGCCGGACAGCAATAGTTGTAAATGCAAAACCGCTGCACAGCGTGTGGCTGTGCAGCGGTCTATACGAACATTTATGTATTATCTTGTGCTAAGACTGCGGCTGTGTGTGGTGGCCGCTCTGTGTCGCAAAAGCGTTGCGATTTTATGGAGCTAATATTTGTTGTATTAGTCCTCGTCGCGGTGAAGCTGCTGTACGTAAACAGCGTGCTCCTTGGCCAAACGCTTCAATACGCTGGGCTTGTCAAACTGCTGACGGGCACGGAGTTCCTTTACAACACCGGTCCTTTCGAACTTTCTCTTGAACTTCTTCAGGGCGCGTTCAATGTTTTCGCCCTCTTTAACCTGTACTACGATCATTTTGTGAGTTTAGATTTTATTTTGTTATTACTTTATTGCGTGATTTTTTGATGCAAGAGCCGACTTTTACGCGCGCTGAGCAACGCGTTTTTGCATACTCTATGCGAGGTGCAAAATTACGCATTTATTTTATTACGCACAAACTTTTGTGTTGATTTTCTGCAACAATGTGAATTTACGATGCCTTTTGCAGAACGCTTTCGCAGTGATTGTCATACTAACCATTTGGATAAAGCGGCGCACGGGCTTCGACTTTTCAAGTTTTTGCCACATGCACAACCTGCTGCGGATAGGGTATGTTGATGCCCTCGCGGTTGAACATGTCGTAAAGCTGCTGCTGTCCCTGGTAAAACACGGGCCAATAGTCGTCGGTTTTGACCCATACGCGCACCACGAGGTTGACGCTGCTGTCGGCCAGGGCTTCGACTCCCACAAAAGGCTTGTGGGCATCGGGCGACTGAAGTATGCGCGGGTCGGAGGCAAAAAGTGCGAGCACCTTTTGGCGCACAGCGTCTATGTCCTGCCCATAATCAACGCCTATGATCCACTGCACACGGCGGGTGTCCTCACGCGAGTGGTTGACCACTACCGAGGTGCTGAGTGAGCCGTTGGGTATGTACACCACCTTGTTGTCGTAGGTGGTGAGTATGGTGTGAAATATCTGTATCTCACGCACGTGGCCAAGGGTGCCTTGTGCCTCGATGAGGTCGCCCACGCGATAGGGTTTGAACAATAGTATGACCAAACCGCCCGCAAAATTTTGCAGGTTACCCGACAGGGCCATGCCTACTGCTACACCGGCTGATGCCAGCAGGGCCGCAAATGACGTGGTGTTGATGCCCAAGGCACTGATTACGCTGATAACGAGCAATATGGTGAGCAATATGTGCACCAAACTGCGCAGGAAACTCTGTACGCCCACATCTACATGGCGGCGACTGAGCATGGCTGACACAACGCGGTTGATGATCTTGATGATAAAACGGCCTGCTATGTAAATGAGGGCTGCCACTAATATGCGCTTGCCGGCTGTGAGCGAAAGGGCTAACAACTTGTCGAGCAGCATGTCTATTCGCGATATGCTCACCTCGTTTACGGCCTGGTTGACAACACCGGGCAGCGATTGCAATAATATCAAACTATTCATATCAGAGTTATGGGAGATTATAAAAACAACGCAGTTGCCACCCTTATGCAAGGAACGGCAACTGCGTTGGGCAGCATCTGCATCTGCCTCATATTCGTATCTAATGTACGATGGATTGTTCTGTCGTTAGTTTTCGACAATGCGACGTGCACCAATGTAGCGGCGGCTGTAGTATGCCTCGCTGGAGTCTGACACCTTGACGCCACCGCTCGCAGCATGAACAAACGAGAAGTTGTTGCCCGAGGGATCAACGTCCATTACAATGCCCACATGGCCTACCGAACGGGAATTGCCACGACCGCCAAAGAACACGAGATCGCCCTTCTTAAGGTCAGAAATTCGGGCGATGGGGGTGCCTTGTGTGTACTGCGAGCGCGAAGAGCGCAAGATTGACACATTCTGCTTGCGGTAAACATAGCTGGTAAAGCCTGAGCAGTCGAAAGCATAGGGGCCTGACATGCCTGAGCGGTAACTTGCGCCAAGGTATTGCAAAGCTGTTTGTACTACACTTTCGCCAAAGTTGGCATTATAAGGCACTGAGGCCTCTTTTACTTCAGCAGCAACTTGCTGCACAGCACCTACGGGTGCTACTTCTTTCACGATTTTCTCTGCGGTGGGACGTGTCGGGAGTGCTTCAGGCATAATGTCCTGGGCATTTGCCGTAAAAAATGACATGACGCCCATAGCCACACACGCAGCATATTTCTTTATGTGCACTATCTTAATGGTTTAATGGGTTCTACATCACATTTTGAAGAACCACCGCCCATGCCATGCAATCTCCCCTGATTGCGCGACGGCAAGCGAGCAGCAATAATGCTCTTCAAAATCAACATTCGCAAAGTTACTACATTTCGGAGCAAAATGCAAGTGTTTTAAGAACTTTTGCGAATACAATAAGCATGCCAACCCCTATTTCGCACAGATATATTTAATGTGTGCGACAAGCCAAAGCGCGCAATAAGGCATTTTGGGGTGGTTCTAATAATTCTGAAATAGGGATTTGTGCGCTATCGGAAGTGTATTTTTGAAAGGTTGTGAGGGAGCATAGCGGGCTATGTGACCGAACAACCTTTCAAAAATACACTTTCGAGAGCGTGCAAATCACATTTCAGAATAACAGAACTCTAAAACAGAATTTTTAGGACCACCCCTTTGTCTATTCAAAGAAGGATTCTGCCTCGGCCTCGCGTTGCATTTCTTCTTGCTTATGCTTGTTTTCGTCGGCAGACTTATGGTGCTCATGACGGCCTTCCGTGTTGTCTGCCGCACCACTGTGTGACGCACCTCTTCGGTGCAGCGAGTCTTTTTCGTGCTTAACTGGTTCGTTTCTTACAGACTCGTCCTCGTCCTTTTTGGGGGCAGCAAGTCCCTTGAACGCGGGCAATGGTGCACCTTCGGCCGACACCTCGACTGGCATGCCCGAATAGGCGTATTCATTAAACAAGGTAATAATATTGGCACTGTTCACACGTATGCAGCCCTCTGACGCACGTTTGCCAATGCTTCGAGGCGAATTGGTGCCATGTATGCCTATGCCTCCAAGGCGTCCCGTGGCCAACCGCAGAAAGTGCGGCCCGTAGCACCCCTTGACCGCTCGCCCGTCGCGAGTGCGATGCACCCAGTCGGTGCTGTTAAACATACCCGAGATATGAAATTGGCCCTCAGGTGTGCGATAGTCGCCCTTAGCTGTTTTGTTGCCACGACGCAAACCACAAGCAATGCCGCAATTAAACAGAACACTGTCATTGGCGTCGAGCACGTAAAGATGCATGGTCGTTTTTGACACATAAATGTGCAGACCACGGTATTTCTCGTCAAGGGCTTTGGGCTTTTCCTGCTTGGCCGAGTCTGTCAGAGCTGCTATTTCGTCTTCGGTAGGCCCCTCGTTGGCCATTTGCTGCAACACGGAGTCCTCGGTTACTTGTGTGCTGTCGTCACACACGGCATCGCTCTGTGACTTTGATCCACAAGCGGCAAAGAAGCCACAAACAGCCAACAAGCATATAGCACATATCAATCTCATATCAAGGTAATTAACGCTTTAACGTAAATATTGGTGCAAAATTACAAAATCCTTTGCCTAATATGGCGCTTCTGAATATATTCTTTTGACTTTACGCCCATCAGCGGGACACGATGCAAGCAAAGGGCCCTGCCAACTCGCCTCGAAGGGTAGTTAGCAGGGCACACAAACAAATGGTTACAAGGGTTGTTACTTTACTTTACAATCTTTACTGCACTGTTCACATTACCTTGGCTCAAACGAACGATATATGCGCCCCTCGAAAGGGCAGACATATCTATCCGCTGACCTGGCATCACATTCATACAATTCAATTTTGCACCATTAAGCGCATATACAGCCACTCTTACGGGAGCTGCCACAGGCGCTGTCACCACAGCTTGACCGCCAGCATAGCGTATGTTGAGTTCTGAGCCATTGCTTTCAGCCACCACCTGCTCTACCGGAGTAAACTGATTTCCGAGCACAATGCGTGCCGTGGTGCCACTTTGATTGTCTACATGCAAGGTGGCATCGTGCTCAATCTTCTGGCTCCAGTCACCCACAAACAATTTCACACCATAGTCTCCCTCTGGTATGAACAAGCCTTCATCTTCATAACTGCTTACGTAGCAATCTGCAAGAAGGTCCTGCCCTTTATAGAAACTTGCATAACACAGCGGTGTCCAAAGATCGAGCCAGTCTATTTCGTTGCCCTCTGCATCAAAATAGCCGATGGTATTAAAATAATGCAGTCCCGAAAGGTCGAGTTGAACGGCCTTGGTGTCGTCACCTACTGTTACCTTGCGCTCATGCCCCACTACGTAATGGTGCTTTTCGTCAAACTTGAGTCCTTTTACACTATAATCATAATCACCCTTCAACACTCTGAAAGGCACCTCTGTATTTACGGTTTTATAGTTTTCACCGCTAACAGCCAAGGGAATCTGTCCATTATACAGGAATTTCACCTCTGCCTCTGCCTTTGCACCTGCCAAGAAGAAGATGCCATCAAGCTTCAGCGGTACTTGCACATAATCCTCGTCAGGCAATGTGGTCAATGCTACTTCCACTTCACTATTTTCTACCGAACATTCAACCTTGAACGACGGTACGTAAGCATTGATATAGGACAATTTTGACGCATTATTCGGAGACACTACACACGCATAATAATTGCCTGGCAGCAAGAACTCCGGCGCAAGCGCACTGCTCCATTCCGCCACTGGTGCCTGGCCTACTGGTGCAGCCATCAAGCCCTCGCTATTATATCCTGCCTGCAACCGCTTGCCATCAAGCGTATACTTGACATAGGCATACTTTGTATAATCAAAGTTCAATTCACCTGCATCAGATACCTTCATCATCGCTACGCTATCTCTCAAGTCACGTTGCACAAGATAACCGCACAACCAACCATCTTGCATGTACAAGTTTACGGTAAACACATGTGAGGTGTCACTCATCGAATCCCAATTACAGCGTATGTATGTATCATCATAAAAGCCAGGCATTGCGTCCAATTTGTCAGCTGTCCGGTACAAATGGAGTTCTGGATTTCCATACTTGTTTGCAAACATCTGCTCATGCTGCTTGACAGTTACTTTTACCTTGCGGAGATCCTTGCTCACGTCTATATGGTGAGTCTGCATGCCAATGGGCGAATTATCAGTCCAAGTAAGCTTAGCCGTGTTACGAATGCCCGATATTACACCAGAGCATTCACCGGGATATTCGTGGAATACGACACCTCGGCCGGCACTATCCAATACCGCCCCTAATACTCTGCCATCTTTGCCAGAGAGGAAGAAGTACGCACCTTGTGCCGGATTGCCATCAGCATCAACAGCTGTCACCTCATAACCCGCATAATCGCCATGTTTGTACACTCTGTCATATTCCTGCACATTCATCGCATCTTTCACCACAATAGTGCGCAATGACTTTTTACCATCGTTTTCATACACAACAGAACTACTTTCCGTTGCAGCAGACACATCAATCACATGCTCACCTTGTGGCAAACAAACAACCGGGTCATTATAATCATAGTCGACAGGTCGCACTCCGTCTACCCACAAGTTTCTTGGCACAAGTGCTGTGCCGAGATCGTCCTTTACGTTTATACGCACAGGGCGCCAAGTGGTGGGCGAGAGTTCGAATTCGTAATCACCTTCCAACTTGTCATATTCACGATAGAAAGGATATGAAGAGAAGGTGTTGACACTCTTGTCTCCACTGAATGAGAAACGATACCAGGCCTTTGTGATAGGACAATTTTCGTCATTATTGGCCATACTGTAGTACACACGATCACTGCCCTCGTCTACATAAGCACTACGCACAAACGATGTTGTGCTCTGTCCATTGCGCACAGTCTCATACGACAGATTATAGTTTGTAGTCAATTCGTCGCTGAACATACGCTTGCGCAAATCTGTGTTGAAATCCTTGACGCGCATAAGGAACAAGTGCATTTTTGAGTAGTCTATCAGCGTGTTCGAAGCATAATATGTCTTGTTATACTTGGTTGATGGTACAGCATAAGCAGTATGATACTTGGCTTGTGGTACCACGGTAATCGGCATGGGTCTATAATTTGCTCTGCTGTCATCTACAAGGTAAAAGTTGGCTATACCCTCCGCATCAGTTTGAGCCAAGGTCACTTTCGGATTATTCGATGTGGTCGACACCAACTCCGCACCCGGCAGCAAAGCACCGTCATGCGCCACAACCTTCCATTTGGCCGGTCGAGCTACATCTCGCAAGTCAATGGTAATTTCAGGAGACTCACCGTAAGTCCAGTCATAATAAAACGATTCATACCCCGGCAAGGTGAAATCCATACCAACCTCTGACCGGTAGCCCCCGTCGTCAGTTATCTTCAACGGCAGGCCCTTAGAAATGTCAAGGCCATACACATAGCCACTCGTAATTGGTTGCCCGTCATAACCAATCACACTCTTTAATACGATATCAGTTACCTTCCTTTCACTGTTCTGCGCCAGCAGCACAAATGAAGTGGAGAACATGAAAGCAAATACAAGTAATAAACGCTTCATACCATATAACTTTATAATTTAACAATACGCACTGTGCAGACAATGCTGCACGTCTCTATACAAGCAAAGTTATATAAAAATGTCATAAATTTCAACCGACATAAAACGCACACGGACGTATGTGGTTGCAGATAAGACCTAAGCGGTCGAAATAAATGTCTAAGCGGTAAAAAAAATATTGCAGATAGCGAGTGGATATGCTCACTGATATGGTGGCGATGCGTCTCGCGAGTATCTTTCTGTTGAAGACGCTACCTCTAATGGGGGCGACGCGTCTCGCGTCGGAAAAGATGCAGCTATTATTTAATAGAATTCGTTTTACACTACTTTCTCTATCCCGACGCGGGACGCGTCGCCCCCATTAGAGCTAGCGTTTAGAGCTAGCGTTTTATTAGTGGTAGCGTTTCGTGCAGCGCATTTCTGACAACTACTGACCTCAGCAGATTCGCAAACGCGCAGACATGCTCAGACATAAAAAAGCCTCTCTCAGTTGTGACACTGAAAGAGGCTGTGAAAATAAAGTTGGCGGCGACCTACTCTCCCGCGGGTGTGCAGTACCATCGGCGCGGTTGGGCTTAACTTCTCTGTTCGGAATGGGAAGAGGTGATCCCCAACGCTATAACCACCAGAATATCGTTTGGACAACACAAGCTGAACTTGCAAATACTTCCGTGCAAGCAACAATGGCTGCAGCTCCTGCTGCAACGGCACATCTTCATTCATGTACCGCTCATTGTACCAACTTTGAGCAGGCACGCCCCGTGCGGCGGGGGCGGCTGCAAGTTTCGGGCAATTAGTAAGGCTCGGCTTTGACATCGCTGTCTTTACACCTGCCTCCTATCAACGTCATCGTCTTTGACGACCCTCATGAGGAAATCTAATCTTGTGGCCGGCTTCGCACTTAGATGCTTTCAGCGCTTATCCGATCCCGACATGGATACCCGGCGGTGCGCCTGGCGGCACAACCGGTAAACCAGAGGTCAGTCCAACACGGTCCTCTCGTACTAGTGTCAGAGCCACGCAAATTTCCAACGCCCACGATAGATAGAGACCGAACTGTCTCACGACGTTCTGAACCCAGCTCGCGTGCCACTTTAATGGGCGAACAGCCCAACCCTTGGGACCTTCTCCAGCCCCAGGATGTGACGAGCCGACATCGAGGTGCCAAACCACTCCGTCGATATGAGCTCTTGGGAGGGATCAGCCTGTTATCCCCGGAGTACCTTTTATCCTTTGAGCGATGGCCCTTCCATACGGAACCACCGGATCACTATGCTCTGGTTTCCCACCTGATCGGCTTGTCGGCCTCCCAGTCAAGCGCCCTTTTGCCATTACACTCTGCGGCCGGTTACCAATCGGCCTGAGGGCACCTTTAGAAGCCTCCGTTACGCTTTTGGAGGCGACCACCCCAGTCAAACTGCCCGCCAAACGGTGTCCCCGCATCAAGCGGGTTAGGAACCAGACAGAGGAAGGGCCGTATTTCAACGGCGGCTCCAAGAACACTGGCGTGCCCCCTTCATAGCCTCCGGCCTATCCTACACATCCGCTGCCCGGTCACAACGTTAAGCTGCAGTAAAGGTTCACGGGGTCTTTTCGTCCCATCGCGGGTAATCGGCATCTTCACCGATACTACAATTTCACTGAGCTCATGGTTGAGACAGCGTCCGGATCATTACACCATTCGTGCAGGTCGGAACTTACCCGACAAGGAATTTCGCTACCTTAGGACCGTTATAGTTACGGCCGCCGTTTACCGGGGCTTCAATTCGATGCTTCCCTTGCGGTGACATCTCCTCTTAACCTTCCGGCACCGGGCAGGTGTCAGACTGTATACATCATCTTTCGATTTCGCACAGCCCTGTGTTTTTGTTAAACAGTTGCCTGGACCTATTCTCTGCGCCTCACTCGCGTGAGGACCCCTTATTCCGAAGTTACGGGGTCAATTTGCCTAGTTCCTTAACCGTGAATCTTCCAAGCGCCTTGGTATATTCTACCCGACTACGTGTGTCCGTTTGCGGTACGGGTACCTCTATGGTTGAGCTTAGCGGATTTTCTCGGGAGCTTGCTTACCTCCGCTGTCACGCCGCCCGAAGGCTTTGTGTACTGTCAGGTTCGGCTCTCGCGGTGGATTTGCCTGCCGCGATCAACGCCTACACCCTTTAACGCGCTATTCCGTCAGCGCGCGGGAGTTCCACTTCTCCGTCTCCGCATCGCCCATAAAGGTAGTAAGGGAATATTAACCCTTTCTGCCATCGGCCTCGCCTTTCGGCTTATCCTTAGGTCCCGACTGACCCCGGGCCGATTAACGTTGCCCGGGAAACCTTAGTCTTACGGCGAGAGTGCATCTCACACTCTTTATCGTTACTTATACCTACATTTGCTTTTCCAGATGCTCCACCGTGAGTCGTCCTCACGGCTTCAGCGCGGCTGGAATGCTCCCCTACCGACACATAAAGTGTCCCGCGGCTTCGGCAATGGGTTTCATACCCGATTATTATCCATGCACAGTCCCTCGACTAGTGAGCTGTTACGCACTCTTTGAATGAATGGCTGCTTCCAAGCCAACATCCTAGCTGTCACCGGGACCGCACTTCGTTAGTTTAACTTAACCCATATTTCGGGGCCTTAGCCGGCGGTCTGGATTCTTCTCCTCTCGGGCACGGACCTTAGCACCCATGCCCTCACTCCCGGGATTGGCCCGCGCGCATTCGGAGTTTGTCCGGACTTGATAGGCGGTGAAGCCCTCGCATCCGATCAGTCGCTCTACCTCACGCGGGGAACTCCCGAGGCTGCACCTAAATGCATTTCGGGGAGTACGAGCTATCTCCGAGTTTGATTGGCCTTTCACTCCTACCCTCACCTCATCCAGAAGCTTTTCAACGCTTATTGGTGCGGTCCTCCATCCGGTGTTACCCGGACTTCAACCTGGACAAGGGTAGATCACTCGGTTTCGCGTCTGCCGCCGCTGACTCGGCGCCTCGTTGGGACTCGCTTTCGCTTCGGTTCCGTGCTTCATAGCACTTAACCTCGCCGGCGACGGCAACTCGTAGGTTCATTATGCAAAAGGCACGCCGTCACGCCACGAAGGCGCTCCGACCGCTTGTAGGCGTACGGTTTCAGGAACTTTTTCACTCCGCTGCTCGCGGTGCTTTTCACCTTTCCCTCACGGTACTGGTTCGCTATCGGTCTCTTGCGAGTATTTAGCCTTGGCGGATGGTCCCGCCGGATTCACACAGGATTTCTCGTGTCCCGCGCTACTCAGGGTCCCGCTACGCTTCGCATGGCTTCGTGTACGGGGCGTTCGCCCGCTATGGCAAGGTGTTCCAACCTTTTCCACTCACCATGTTTCTTGCGATGTCGCGGCCCTACAACCCCATGCGTGCCGGAACACGCATGGTTTGGGCTCTTCCCCGTTCGCTCGCCACTACTTGGGGAATCATTGTTATTTTCTCTTCCTGCGGGTACTAAGATGTTTCAGTTCCCCGCGTTCGCCTGCCGCATCAGCGGCATGACAGGCCTTCAGCCTGCCGGGTTGTCCCATTCGGATATCCTCGGATCAAAGGTCATTTGCACCTCCCCGGGGCTTTTCGCAGCTTATCACGTCCTTCTTCGCCTGCAAGAGCCTAGGCATCCACCGTACGCCCTTTCTTACTTGTTTGCCGCCCCGCGTTGCCGCGGGCGGTGTCTGCTGAAAGTTGTACTTAAAAGATTACCTTTATTGCTTAATAAATTTGCTCGTATTCTTTACTGAGATTGTTCTCTTAAAGAATCTTGTGTTGTCCAATATGTCAAAGATCGTGTGCAGCCTTGAGGGCTGACTTTCAAAGTGGAGAATAACGGATTCGAACCGTTGACCCCCTGCTTGCAAAGCAGGTGCTCTAGCCA
>ENA-OVGE01000197-OVGE01000197.1-human-gut-metagenome-genome-assembly--contig:-NODE-197-length-58304-cov-5.635359_pt1 | contig 58304 bp, 46 predicted proteins | sample MGYA00237769_ERZ505417 | MGnify/ENA primary metagenome ERZ505417 (study PRJEB26158, sample SAMN06016403) | human gut metagenome | biome: human gut; feature: ankylosing spondylitis patient; material... | reverse complement strand
TGCGGCCTCTGTCTGCGGCTCGTTGGCGTCAGACTCGTCTGCGGCCGCGGGCTGCTCGGCCTTCTCGACGGCGGCAGCTGCGGGCTCGGTGGCCTCGGCAGCCGTCGTGGCGCTGCCCGCGGGCTGCTCGGCCTGCTCGGCCTCAACCGCGGCCTCGGGCTCAACGGCAGCCGCAGGCTCAGGCTCGGCCTCAGACGCGACCTCAGGCTCCGGCTCAATCACACGCACCTTGGGGCGCACGGGCTTGATCTGGCCCTTCTTGCGCTTCCAGGGCTTGCCCGGCTTGCCGCCGGCCTGGCCCTTGCTCTTCTCGGCGGCCTCGAGCATTGCGTCCCAGGCGGGCAGCTGCCTCACGGTGACGTAGTAGCGGCCGCCCTTGAAGGCCGTGAGCTGGCAGATGTCGTCCAGCTTGGCGAAGAGGGCCGGGGCGTCGGCATAGCCCAGGTTCTCGGGCGTGATGCCGGCCTGCTCCAGCGCCTCGAGGACGCGCGGCATGAACTCCTGGCGGCCGCAGCCAATCGCGTCGCGCAGCAGGCGGTAGAGATAGAGCTTGTTTGCCTCGGTGAGCGAGACGGGCAGGTCGTCGACGATTTTCTTTGCCATGGTTGCTCCTTGTCTTGCGCGCGGCGCGGCGGGACGCGGGGACGCGTCTTTCGTTCCCTCTGGGCATGCCGGGCGGGCGCGGCCGCCAAGACGTGCCTGCCCGCCTAGGCATGCCATGCCAGCAGACCCGTCCCCTTTGGTACGCGCGCGTGAGTGTCTGCTCCCTAGGCTATCACGATGCCCGCGGTGAGCGGTAAAGTAGGAGTGTTGAAGACACGCCCAAAGGAGGAACCATGCCCAGCTACAGCCCTAAGCCCAGCGACGTTCTCGAGCGCTTCGTGCGCTACGTCAGGGTCGACACCCAGTCCGACCCGCACCACGAGGACCAGACACCCTCGACCGCCTGCCAGCTCGACCTCGCCCGCATGCTTGCCGACGAACTCGAGGGCCTGGGCTGCGAGGGCGTTTCCTGCACCGAGCACGCCTACGTCACGGCGACCCTGCCCGCGAGCGAGGGGGCGCAGGACCTGCCGGCGCTTGGCCTCATCGCCCACATCGACACGGCCATCGACGCGCCCGCGAGCGGCGTGGCGCCCCACATCGTTCACTACGAGGGCGGCGACCTCGTGCACGGCGAGCGCGACGGCCGCGCCGTGGTGACCACGCCCAAGCAGCTCCCCGACCTCGCGAGCCTCGTGGGCCAGGACCTCGTCTGCACCGATGGCACCACCCTCCTGGGCGCCGACGACAAGGCCGGCGTGGCAGAGATCATGGCCCTCGTGGCGCGCCTCGCCGCCCACCCCGAGCTCTCCCACCCCACGCTCAAGCTGGCCTTTGTTCCCGACGAGGAGATTGGCCACGGCGCGGCGCTTCTCGACCTCGACGACTTTGGCGCCACGTGGGCCTACACGGTCGACGGCGAGACGCTTGGCGAGTTCAACTGGGAGTGCTTCTCGGCCGCGCAGGCCACCGTCACGGCGCACGGCGTCGAGGTGCATCCGGGCAGCGCCAAGAACGTGCTGGTGAACGCCATCACGCTGCTGCGCGAGTTCGACGAGCTGCTGCCGGCGGCCGAGCGCCCCGAGCACACCGAGGGCTACGAGGGCTTCTTCCATCCCATCGAGGTCTCGGGCAGCGCCGGCGTGGCCACGCTCACCTACATCGTTCGCGACTTCGACTCGGCCAAGTTCGAGGCCCGCAAGCAGCTGCTTGCCGACTGCGCGGCCTTCCTCAACGCCCGCTATGGCGAGGGCGCCATCGAGATTGAGGTACGCGAGCAGTACCGCAACATGGTCGAGCACATGGACGGCATGGACTTTTTGCGCGACAACGCCTATGTCGCGATGCGCGCCGTGGGCCTTGACCCCGTGACCGTGCCCGTGCGCGGCGGCACCGATGGCTCGCAGCTGACCCTGCGCGGCCTTCCGTGCCCCAACCTGCCCACGGGTGGGTACAACTGCCATGGCGTGCGCGAGTTCATCCCGGTGCGCAGCCTCGAGCTCACGGTCGACATGCTCGAGCAGCTCGTGGCGCGCTTCGCGGTGGCCCAGCGGTAACGCGCCCGCGGCCGCTGGCCGGCGCTGCCTGCGGCCGAGAGCGGCGCCGCACAGCCCGCCAGCGCCACGCCGCGATGTCTCTCGCACGACGCTTCCTCCACGTAGAAGGGACGCACATGATCAAGCTCATTGCCTCGGATATGGACGGCACCCTGCTCGACGAGAACTCACAGGTTCCGCCCGAGACCTTTGGCCTCATCCACGAGCTGCGCTGCGCGGGCATCCACTTCGCCGCGAGCTCGGGCCGCCGCCTCGACACCCTCCACGAGTTCTTTGCCCCGGTGGTGAATGAGATGGACTTCGTGGCGAGCAACGGCGCCCAGGTCATGGTGGCGGGTAAGCTCATCGACCGCGAAGTCTTCTCGCACATTGGCCTGCAGCGGCTCAAGGAGACGGTCGACCGCTTCGACTGCCTGCACATCGCCCTGTTCGACCGCACGCGCAGCTTCCTGCTCGACGACGAGAACCGCTTTGAGCGTGAGATCGACAAGGACCTGCTCGAGGCCGTGCGCGTCTTTGACGTGCCCGATCCCGAGGTCAACATCCTCAAGGCGTCGGTCTTCTGCGACACCCCGTCCTACACGATGGACATGGCCTACGTGCTGCAGCGCGAGCTGGGCGACTGGTTCGTCTTTGCGCCGTCGGGCTCCAAGTGGATCGACGTCATGCAGATGGGCGTGAGCAAGGCGAGCGGCATCCAGCAGATCATGGGCTACCTGGGCATCTGCGCCGACGAGGTCATGGCCTTTGGCGATGCGATGAACGACTACGAGATCCTGCGCCTGGTGGGCCACCCCATCGCGATGGGCAACGGCCGCTACGCGGCCAAGCAGGTGGCCGAGCGCGTTATTGGCAACAACACCGAGCAGGCCGTTCAGGCCGAGATGCGCCGCATTCTCGAGGCGGCGCGCAGATAGGGGAGGGCACATGGGTGCACAGGTTCTGGTTCCGGGCCGCGAGGCGGCACGCGAGGAAGCGGCCGAGGAGTCCGTGGGCGGGCCCACCATCAGGCAGTACGTGGTGGTCGACCGCTCGCTGGGCATGAGCGCGGGCAAGCTCGCCGCCCAGGTGGCGCACGCGAGCGTGGCGCCGCTTCTGGCGGGCACGCAGCGCTACGTCGAGGAGGCGGACGCCGCGGCGGGCCCCATTGGCCTCGAGTTTGGCGGCAGCCTCGTGCGCACGGCCGTTGACGCCGACGTGCTGGCGGCCTGGGTGCGCCAGGGCGAACCCAAGATCGTGCTCGCGGTCGACGGCGAGCGGGCGCTCGCGGCGCTGGTCAACCGGGCCGAGAGCCGCGGCCTCATGGAGGGCCTCGACTTCTTCTGCATCCGCGACGCCTGCCGCACCGAGCTCACGCCCGACGAGAGCGGTAGCCGCTGGACCTGCGTGGGCTTTGCCCCCATGGACGTCGAGCTGATTGCTCCCGTAACCGGGCAGCTGCCCCTCTATCGCTAGCACCTGCGGCCCCTCGCCTACCTGGTGAGGGGCCTCCTTTGTGCGCGCGGCGCCGCGGGGCGGTCTCTTCGCCTCATCCGTGCGCGGGCACAGCGACGCTCTCAGGCATCTGTGACTTTCTCCATTTTCTTGACGATGGGGCACAGAGCGTTGCGTTTGGGGATAAGGTACTTAACAGTATTAGGTATCTATCCGTGGTGGGCAGGGGCATGCCCGCCACGAACGGGTAAACGACACGTGCGGCGGGCGAGGGGCTCGCCGGCCGCAGAGATGGGAAGCGCATGATCGAGATACGCGACATCCGCAAGTCATACAAGACGGGCGACTTTGTGCAGCGGGCGCTTGACGGTGTCTCCATCACCTTCCGCGAGAGCGAGTTCGTGGCGGTGCTGGGCCCCTCGGGCTCGGGAAAGACCACATTCCTCAACATCCTCGGCGGCTTTGACCACGCGGACTCCGGCGACATCGTGGTCAACGGCGTCTCGACCAAGGACTACTCCGACGCGGACTGGGACACCTACCGCAACCACCGCATCGGCTTCGTCTTCCAGAGCTACAACCTCATCCCGCACCAGACGATTCTGCAGAACGTCGAGCTGGCCCTGACCCTTGCGGGCGTGAGCCGCTCCGAGCGCCGCGAACGCGTCCGCGCGGCGCTGGAGCGCGTGGGCCTGGGCGATCACGTCGACAAGCGCCCCGCGCAGCTCTCGGGCGGTCAGATGCAGCGCGTGGCCATCGCTCGCGCCCTCGTGAACGACCCCGAGATCGTGCTGGCCGACGAGCCCACGGGCGCCCTCGACACCGAGACGGGCATCCAGGTCATGAACCTGCTCGCCGAGGTGGCCCGCGACCGCCTCGTGATCATGGTTACGCATAACCCGCAGCTTGCCGAGGACTACGCCACGCGCATCGTGCGCATCAAGGACGGCCAGGTTGTCGACGACACCCGCCCCGTCACGGACGCCGAGCGCGAGCGGCTCGCCGCGGCCGAGGTGGGCTCCGAGCAGCCACACCGCCGCAGCTCGATGAGCTTCCTCGCGGCGCTGGCGCTCTCTGCCAACAACCTCATGACCAAGAAGGGCCGCACGTTCATGACGGCCTTTGCGGGGTCGATCGGCATCATCGGCATCGCGGCGATCCTGGCGCTCTCCAACGGCGTCAACGACTACATCGCCCGCGTCGAGCAGGACACGCTGTCGAGTTACCCGCTGTCGATCGCCAAGCAGAGCTACGACCTGTCGGGCATGCTGGGCGAGGCCCGCACTGGCGACGACTCCGGCGACGTCACCGACGCCTCGCAGGTCGACGCCACCCAGCCCATCCCCGAGGCCACCGTGCTGCGCGACATGTTCGCGAGCGTCAAGTCAAACGACATGACGAGCTTCAAGGCCTGGCTCGACGCCGGCGGCGACGGCATCTCCGACGACGTGAGCGCCATCCAGTACGACTACGGCATCAGCCCGATCGTCTACACCTCGGGCGCCGACGGGGCGGACCCCGTGAAGCTCAGCCCCAACTCGATGACGCAGGCCTATGGCGGCGGTGCCTCGAGCGGCGCCATGGCGGGCGCGATGATGGGCACGGGCTCGGCCTTCAGCGAGATGATCGACGACCAGGACCTGCTCGACTCCCAGTATGACGTCGTGGCCGGCCGCTGGGCGAGCGCGCCCGACGAGGCGGTGCTCGTGCTGTCGCAGACGGGCAAGATCAGCGACTACACGCTCTACAGCATCGGCGTGCTCGACATCGACGAGATGAACGACCTGGTCTCGAGCGCCCTCTCTGCCGACGGCAACGTTGAGACGCCCGACACCGCCGTGGACTTCACCTACGACGACGCCCTCAACACGAGCTTCAAGATCCTGAGCCCATCTGACGCCTACAAGAAGAATGACGAGACGGGCGGCTGGACCGACATGTCCAACGACGCCGACTTCATGGCGGGCCAGGTGGCAGGCGGCCTCGACCTCAAGATCGTGGGCGTCGTGAAGCCCAACGGCTCCTCGAGCGCCAACGCCCTGTCCTCGGGTGTCAACTACACCCATGGCCTCACTGAGGAGCTCATGGCGCGCGCCGCGAGCTCGCAGGTGGTGCAGCAGCAGCTCGCGAACCCCGACGTCGACGTCTTTACCGGCAAGACCTTCGACGAGCTGCAGGACGAGAGCAAGAAGGGCATGGACCTCTCGAGCATGTTCTCGGTCGACCAAGCCGCTCTGCAGCGCGCCTTCAGCTTCGACGCGAGCGCCCTCAACCTCCAGGGCTTCGACCTGTCGGGCCTCGACGTGGGCAACGTCCAGATTGACCTGTCGGGCGTGGCCGACGGCATCGACGTCGAGAAGATCATGGCCGACGCACCCGCGCCCGACCTCTCGGGCGCCATCGACGGCTCGCTCGACCCCGACCAGCTCGAGCAGCTGAGCCAGCTCGCGAACCAGCTGCTCAACGGCTTCCTCAACTCGCAGCAGTTCAGGGACGTGCTGAACGAGTACCTCGCCAACCCCTCGGCCGGCCTCGACGCGCAGAAGCTCGCCGACGCCTTCACGGCCTACGTGGCCGCCGACGAGGGCGCCCAACAGATCGTGGCCCAGCTGCGCGCCGCCGTGGGCACCGTCATCGCCGACAGGCTCCAGAAGGTCCTTGCCGACTACGTCCAGAACAGCCTCGCCCCCTATCTTCAGGGCGTGGTGGAACAGCTCGTGGCCCAGGTGAGCCAGGGCATCATGGCGAGCGTCTCGGCCCAGCTGCAGCAGGGCCTCGCGAACAGCATGGGTCAGCTCATGGGCGGCCTGTCGAGCCAGATCGCGAGCGGCATGCAGAACGCCTTCCACGTCGACGCGAGCGCCTTTGCGAGCGCCATCCAGTTCAACATGGACGCCGACGACCTCACCTCGCTCATGACGAACTACGCCAACGCGAGCCGCCTCACCTATGACAACAACCTCGCCACGCTGGGCTACGCCGACGAGGAGGACCCGCAGTCCGTCAAGATTTACCCCGTCGACTTCGAGGCCAAGGAGCGCGTGCTCTCCCACATCGACGCCTACAACGACGCCGCCAAGGCCGCCGGCGACGACGACCGCGCCATCTCCTATACCGACTACATGGGCGTCATGATGGGCAGCGTCACCGACATCGTGAACATGATCTCGCTCGTGCTCATCGCCTTCGTGAGCATCTCGCTCGTGGTGAGCTCGATCATGATCGGCATCATCACCTACATCTCGGTGCTCGAGCGCAAGAAGGAGATTGGCATCCTGCGCGCGATGGGCGCCTCGAAGGGCAACATCGCCAACGTCTTCAACGCCGAGACCTTCATCGAGGGCCTCATCGCGGGCGTGCTCGCCATCGCCGTGGTGATGCTCGTGTCGTTCCCGGTGAACGCCTGGGTGCTCGCCGACTACAACGTCGAGAACATCATGAGCCTGCCGCCCACGGCCGCGGTGATTCTCATTTGCATCTCGGTGCTGCTCACGGTGGTCGCGGGCGTCATCCCGTCCGTGGGCGCCTCGCGCCGTGACCCCGTCGAGGCGCTGCGCAGCGAGTAGCCCGTGTGGCGCTAGCTCAGGGCGAGGGTGGCGAGCAGGGCGGCGTGGTCGCTGCCGGGGATGGCGAGAGTTTGCACGCTCGTGGCGACCGCAGCATCGCTCGTGACCACGTGGTCGATGCCCGCGAGGGGCGCCACGAGGGCGTTTGAGGGCCAGGTGGCGACGAGCCCCTGGCCGCACTCATGCGCGGCGTCGTGGAGGGTCACGAAGCCGCCTGTGGCGTCTTGCCCGGCGTGCGCGGCGTTGTTGCCGACGCCCTTCTCGGCATCCGTGGTGGCTGCGTCGGTGGTACCCGCGGGTCCTGCACCGCCTGCGCCATCCACGCCGAGCATGGCGCGGAAGGGTGCGTGGTCCCAGGTGGCGTTGAAGTCGCCCATGAGCACGTAGGCGCACGTGGGGTCTGCCGCGACGCGGCTGCGCACCATGCCAATCTCCTCGATGCTCCTGCGCCACAGGTTCCAGTAGCCGGGGCCGGGCGAGCAGGTGTGCACGCTCACGAGGCGCACGCGGGCGTTGGTGCCGTTTGCGCGCGTGACCTCGATGGTGCCCGCCGGCATGGCGCTCGCGCTCGAGCCGATGTCGTCGCTCGCGACGTCCGCGAGCGGGTGGGCGCTCCAAACGCCGTTGCCATAGACGCCGTCGGACGAGGAGCGCTGGGAGTGGGGGAGCAGCTCGTCGAGCCCCGCGGCCCTGAGGCGCGCCACGAAGTCGACGGTCGTCTCCTGCAGGGCCAGCACCTCGACGCGGTTCTCGCGCACGGCGGCGACGATCGCCGTAGGGTCGGCGGCCCCCTTGTAGACATTGCAGGTCATGACCGTGAGGGTGGTGGCATCACCGGCGTCCTGGCGCGCGTCGCTCACGCGCTGGGCGGGCAGGGCGTAGGGTGCGAGCCACGTCGTCTCGAGCGCGAGCACGACGACGGCTGCCGCGCGCACGAGCAGGCGCGCCGCGCGGTGTCCCGCCCAGGCGCGTGGCAGGAGCGTGAGGACGAGCGCAACCCCTGCGAGCAGGGCAAACGCAGGCGTCATCGCGACGACGAGGGGCACGAGGGGAAGCGCCGAGAGCTGCTCGGGCAGCATGCGGCAGGTCGCGCCCGCAAGCGCGCAGGCGGCAAGTGCCGTGGCCGTGACCCTCATGCGCGCTCCTCTCGACATGCCCGTTGGGGCCTTTGGGCTATCTACTATGCCACCGGTTGGGTAAGCTTCATGCAAAAGCCAGCGCCGCGCTTTGGCGGACGGTCGGCGGCGAGCCGGCGTTGCCCGCACGGTGCGCGTCCACCGCTAGCGCGCAGGAAGGGACCCGCATGCCCAAGGACAGAGCAAAAGAGATTGGCGAGGCCATCGTTGCCGCCAACGACGCGCTCGACCATCTCGAGCGCGCGGCCGACAAGCTCGACGACGCCCGCCGCTGGGGCATGGTCGACATGCTGGGCGGCGGCTTCGTCACGAGCCTGCTCAAGTATCGCGGCATCGACGACGCGCAGGACGAGATAAACGCCGCCAAGCGGGCGCTGCAGGTCTTCGTGGGCGAGCTCGACGACGTCGAGGGCGTGGGCCTCAACGTGGAGCTGGGCGGCCTGCTGCAGTTCACGGACCTGTTCCTCGACAACGTGATTGCGGACTGGATTGCCCAGCGGCGCATCGACGACGCCCAGTACCAGGTGGCACGTGCCATCCGCGAGGTCGAGCGCGTGCGCGACCAGCTCTGCCGCATGTAGTTAGTGCATCACGTACATCGTCATCGTGGCGACAGCCAGGGGCCTGTCGTCCTGGTTGGTGAGCGTCACCTGGTTCACGACGGTGGTGCGGCCCCAGTGCAGCGCCCTGACCTCGATGTCGACCGTGTCGCCGGGCCAGCCGCCGTGCAGGTAGTTGATCGAGGCGTTCTGCGTCACGCAGTCGAGCCCGCGCGAGAAGACGAGGGCGCCGCTCGAGGCGTCGCACAGGGTGAACAGCCAGCCGCCGTGGGCAAAGCCGCGCGGGTTGAGGGCGTCGTCGGAGATGTGCGTGCGCAGGCGGATGAGGCGTGGCCCGACCTCGAGCAGCTCCATGTCGCCCAGGCAGCGGACCTCGCGGAAGTCCACGGGGAGGCGCTTCTCGAGCAGCGTCCGCTGGGCCTCGAGTGACTGGTCGGTGGTCTGCTGCTTGTCGCTCACGATGTTCTCCTCATGCGTGTTGATGTGCCGGGTCATGATAGCGCGTCCCCGTGGAGGGCCGGTGAGGAAGCGGACGAGAGGGGTGCAGCTGGCCCGCTGCGGCATGGTGCGTGCCAAACGCAGGTAATTATCGGGTCTCGGAGGCCATAACTACCTGCGGCTGGCACGCACTTGGCCGCGCGGGGCCGAGCCGCCTGTCTTTGTGCCCTTATCGGCCTAGAGAACCAGCTGGTAGGCCAGGCGTGGGTCGCCGTCGGCCAGGTGGATGACGCCGCAATAGGCAAAGCCCGCCTTGGCGATGAGATGCTGCATGGGCTTGTTGTCCTCGTGCGTGTCGACGCGCACGTTGGCGACGTCGGCGGCCGCGGCGCGCTCGCGGGCAAAGGCTACGATGGCCGCGAAGACCCCATGGAGCGCGCCGTCGCTCGCGACTCGGTGAATCGTGAGGTAGGGGGCGTCGTTGGGCCAGGCGCCCTCGATGGTCGCGTAGGTGGGGTCGGCCTCGGAGTAGAGCGAGAACGCGAAGTGGGGGACGTCGTGCTCGTCAACGCCAACCAGGCAGGCGCCCTGCTCGACCGTCTCGGCGATCTCGGCGGCGGTGGGGCGGCCATCGCCCCACTGGGTGGGGTTGCCGTTCTCGGCCATGAAACGGCGGGCGGCGGCGTAGATGCGCGCGAGGTCGTCGAGGTCGGCCGCGGTGGCGGTGCGAATCTGCATGTGGGTCTCCAAACCTGGGTAAGGGACGTGGGAGTGCAGATTCCTAGGAAAGTGACGTTAACGCTATCCGCTAAATATGGATAACCGCATTTTCCTAGGAATTTGCGGAGCGTGACGAGCCGGGCACGTGACGAGCCGTGCGCGTGACGAGCTGACGTGGCGAGCCTGGCGCGTGACGAGGGCGCGTGACGAGCTGACGTGACGAGTCGGGCACGTTACGAGTCGGGCGCGTGACGAGCCGGGCGCGTGACGAGCCGGGCGCGTGACGAGCCGGGCGCGTGGCGAGGACGCGCCTACCGCGTCACGAGCGGGGTGAGCTCGCCCTGGGCCAGCAGGGTCACGCCGTGCATGGCGCGCGAGACGGCTGTGTAGAGCCTGCGGCGGGCGAGCGGGGTGTCGGGGTAGGCCTCGGCGCTCGCATCGGGGATGATGACCTGGTCGAACTCGAGGCCCTTGGCAAGGCGCAGCGACATGAGGACCACGCCCGCGGCGGGCAGCTCGTTGTTGTTCTTGATGACCGTGACGTCGCAGTCGCGCAGCTGCTTGGCGAGCCAGCTCACGGCCCCGTCGTCGGCGGCGACGAGTGCGGTGAGGCCCTCCATCTCGTGCGCGGCGGCCACCTGCTTGCGCAGGGCGGCAAGGAACTCGTCGCGGCCGGGCAGGGCCTCGATGTGCGGGGCCACGCCGGCGCGGTGGACGCTCGCGAGCTTCACGGGCGCGTCATGCTCGACCAGCCCGCTGAACAGGGTCGTGATCTCGGGGCTCGAGCGGTAGCTCGTAAGCAGGCGGCACTCGTCGACCTGCCCGTGGGTGCGGCCGAACAGCTCACGGATCTGGGCAAAGCTCGCGGTTCCCTCGCGGATGGCCTGGTGCTCGTCGCCCAGCATGAGGAAGTGCGCGCGCGAGAAGTGCCTGCTAAGCACCATGAGTTGGGCCACCGTGTAGTCCTGCACCTCGTCGATCATGACGTAGCGGGCGTCGGTGTCGCCGCGGCCCGTCACGAGGAGGCGCAGGTAGAGCCACTCGCTGGCGCTCACACTGGGCTTGCCGAGCATACGCATGGCCACGCGGTCGAGCTTGAGCCAAGCCAGGCGGTCGACCTCGTCGTGGGCGCCGGCGAAGACCTGCTCGAGCCAGCGGCGGGTGAGGGCCACGGTCTCCTGCTCGTTCTCGGGGCTCACCGTCTCGCCAAAGAAGCGCACCTGGTCGTCAACGTCGAGGCCCAGCATCTCCTCCTGCAGCTCCTCGTCGCGTGCCATCAAGGCGATGCGGCGGCTCACGCGGTCGTGTAGCTCGTCGGTGACCAGCGCGCAGAAGCGCGGGCCCACGCCAAAGCGGGCGAACTTGGCCACGGCGCTCTCGACGCTCGCGACCTTGAGCAGCACGGTGCCGTCGCAGCGGATCTCGCGCAGGTCGTCGGCCGTGAGGAACAGGCTCGAGATGTCGCTCTCGAGCTTCTCGAGGCAGGCAGGGTCGGTGTCCTCGCCCAGGTCGCGGCCACCGGCACCCTGCGCCTCGCAGAAGTCGCGCCAGGTGTAGACCTGCGGGTTCGACTCGCCCATCGAGGGCAGGACGTTGTCGATGTAGTGCTCGAAGACGGCGTTGGGGCCAAAGAGGTGCACCTGCGAGGCGCTGAGCGTCTCGCGCTCGCCGTAGAGCAGGTAGGCGATGCGCTGCAGCATCACCGAGGTCTTGCCCGAGCCGGCGATGCCGTTCACGAGAAGCGCCGGCACGTCGGCGTGGCGCACGACCTGGTTCTGCTCGCGCTGGATCGTGGCCGTGATGTCCTTGAGCTTCTCGGAGTGGTGGCGGCGCAGCGCGCCCAGCAGCAGCGAGTCCTCGATGGCGACGGTGGTGTCGAAGTACATGTTGAGGTGGTCGCGCGTGATGTCGAACTGGCGGCGCAGCTCGAGCTCGACGGTGCGCGTGCGGCCGTTGACGGTGTAGCTGGTCTGGCCGTTCTCCTGGTTGTAGTAGGTCTCGGCGACGGGGTTGCGCCAGTCGACGATGAGGGGGCGGCTGCGCTCGTCGGTCATGCCGGCGGCGCCGATGTAGACGTCGCGGGCCGGGCGGTCGGGTGACATCTTGAGGCGGACCTTGGCGAAGTAGGGCTGGCGCAGCAGGAGCAGCAGGCGGCGCAGCTTGTCGACCGAGAAGTCGTGGTACTGGTTGTAGGCGTCGATGACGGCGTTGAGCGTCTCGATGGCGGCGAGAGTCTCCATGACCTCGTCGGCCGCGCCGCCAAAGTCGGGGCGGATCTCGTCGGAGAGCTCGCGCAGGTCTGCCGCGGCACCCTCGTGGCCGTGCTCGAGCTCGGCGGCGAGGTCGTCGCGCATGGCGGTGAGCTTGGCGTAGATCTCGTCGAGGTGCGCCTGCTCCTCGGCCATGATGGGGTCGTCTGCGGGCCGGAGGTCGTCTGTGTCGTCGATGACGGTCTCTAGCTGGGGCTTATTGATGTCGCTCATGGGTGGGTGGGACCCTTTCGCTCGCTGGTTCGCTCAAAATTGCGGCTATCAATCGTAGCGCAGCGCACGTGGCCGGCGGCGCCTGCTCGCACGGCTTCTCCTGATGTTCACGTTGTGTTTGGGCGGGGTTGGGGCGGGGCGCCCCTGTGGGGGGGCGGGGGCGGGCCTGTTGGCGCGGCCGACCCGCTCGTACCGCCCTCGTCTCGTGGCAGGCGGGGCCAGAGGCGGGACGTGCCTTTTGTCCCCGTTTGGCGGGGACGAAGGACCCGTCCCTCTGTCCCCGCAGGGCTTCTCGCGCTAGGACAGCTTGGGGCCGCGGGCGTACCACAGCAGCGTGCCCGAGATGGAGGGGTCGCGCGGGTCGCCGTCGAGCTCGACGGCTGCGATGGAGCCCGGGGCAAAGTCGATCTGGCAGTCGCAGAGGCGCGTCAGCAGCTCGTCCATGAAGGGGATGTGGCCCACGACGGCCACGCAGGCGTCGTCGGGCGTGGCGGCGAGCTCGTCGAGGAAGGTGGCCTGGTCCTGCTCGAACAGGCAGGGCAGGTCGCGGGTCTCGACGATCTGGATGCCGTTGCCCACGAGCGCGGGTGCCAGCGCGGCGCTCGTCTGCTTGGCGCGCAGGGCCGGGCTCACCCACAGGTGCGCCTGGCGCGCGCCGTGGAGCTGGGCCATCGCGTGGCGGAAGGTGGGGGCGAGCGCCTCGGCGGCGCCGGGAACGAGCGGACGGTTGATGTCGTCCGTGCCAAGCTGGGCCTTTTTCGCCTTGCCGTGACGGACGAGGATGATGGTGCGTGCCATTGTTGGCCTCCTTTTGTCGTAGTTGTTCTTCTCCCCGTTTTGGGGGTGGTTTAGCAGGGATTCTTGAGATTCGATTTCGTTTGCGTGGGGCGCGGTATAGTTGACGCCTGCAATCCGCGCCCGGCGTCGCGGGCGGTTGCGCCCGCGCGGGCCCACCATATGGAGGGGTTCATGATCATTCGCCTCAACAAGGCCGTTCTGCACGTCCTCGACCTCGACTCGGCCGTGAGCGTGCTGTCGAAGGCCGAGCTCGACCTCGAGGAGAAGCCCGTCAAGGCCTACGTGCAGAGCATCTGCCGCAAGGCTCTGGGGTCGACCGACTGCCGCCATGGCAGGTTTGGCTCCGACAACGCGCTGTCCACGAAGGTGAGCCGCTACCTGCACGGCGCCGACGAGTTCGTTCCGCTGACGGCCGACATGGCCAACTTCGTGTTTGGCGAGATCCAGCGCGCCGACGGGGCCAAGAGCACCGACATGCTCGTGGTCGACTTCATGGATGGCGAGGACGTGCGCTACCTGGGGCTTTTCCTGCTCGAGGGCAAGAAGGCGTTCGTGCATGAGGTGAGCCAGGCGGGCACGATGGTGAGCTGCGACATCGTGAGGCGCTATGGCGTGCTGCCAGCGGCGACGCAGAAGCTCGCGAGCTGGGCGGTCGTGCGCGCCGATAACCTCGAGATTTCCTACGTGGACAAGCCGCGCACGATCGACGGGCAGGAGACGCTCGTGCTGCCCGAGGGCCTCTTGCAGTGCACGAGCGAGGCGAGCGCGCGCGAGACGATCGACTGCGTGACCGAGATCGTCGAGAAGGTGGCCGAGGAGCACGGCGCCAACGCGGCGCTCGCGCTGTCGAAGGCCAAGGCGTTCGTGGCCGAACAGGTCGACGAGTGCGACAGCTTCTCGCGCGACGGGCTGGCCGAGAAGGTGTTCGAGGATTCCGAGCCCGCGCGCAAGGCGTTCGAGACCGAGGCCGAGGTGCGCCACCTGCCCGAGAACGTGGCGGTCGACCGCAGGGCCGTGGCGCAGAAGCGCGTGCGGTGCCACCGCATCGTGACCGATACGGGCATCGAGGTGTCGTTCCCGGCCGAGTACGGCGACGACCCCGAGTTCATCCAGTTCTCGACCGAGGAAAACGGTTTGATCTCGATTGAGCTCAAGAACATCGGCAGCATCGAGAACAAGTAGGTGCGCGAGGGCGGCGCGGGGAGACCCGCGTCGCCTATTTTGTTGGGCGGGGGCGGCCGGCGAGGCTGCCGCGCCGTGTGCGGCCGCGGTGGGCGTGCGGCTAAGATTGCCGCGCCGTGGGGCGGACCGACCGTTTGGAGGAACCCTAATCGACCTCTGTACACCATGGCTGGGTATGGGTGAGTAGCCTGGTATCTGTCAACCTTTCTACCTGCGATTTTGTGGGGCATTGCGTTGCTCTACTCGAGCTGCCGCCAAGTTGGTGTACATAGGCTGATCAGCTTGCGTCCGCGTTGGCCGCTGGAGCCGTGCGCGCTCGGCGGCTTCGCTGAGGGGCTAATCAGCTTATTCTTGCTTGTTTAGCGACCGGGCGGGTATGCAGGATGCCACCGGCCTTTCTACCAGCAGCTTTACAGGGGCGCCGTGCCGCTCTACTCGAGCTGGCGCCATACAAGCACGAAAAAGTTGATCAGCCTTGTGTTTGAGCGCGCTCGAGGGCGGCAACGGCACGGTGGGGCTCGGTTGGCGTCCATGCCCTTCTGGGTCGGGTACACTTTTGACTGTTGTCGCGGCTACCGTACGACAACGTGGGACGTGATATGTGATTGGCCGGAATGCGAGCGCGATTCCGGCATCCGAGAGGAGCACGCTTGGGCGAGTCGAAGACGCAGGGTCGCGCGACGATGCGCGACATCGCCGCCAAGCTTGGCGTGTCCATCAACACGGTCCACAAGGCCATTACGGGCAAGCCCGGTCTCTCTGACCAGATGCGCGAGAAGATTCTCAAGACCGCAGATCAGATGGGCTATCGACGCAACGAGGGCGCCGCCAACCTCAGTCGCAAGGACATTCGCGTCGTGGCGTGCCTGCCCACCTCGCGCGAGGAGGGCAGCTATTTCTACGCCTACCTTTGGGAGGGCTGCCGCCGCTACGTGGCCGAGTCCCGCGACACGGGCCTCGTCTTCGAGGCGGTCGACTTCGAGCTGGGCGGCTACGCCCGTGCGCTCGCGTCGCTGGAGGGGCGCCTGGCCGCGGGGGAGAGCGTTGGCGGGCTTCTTGCCTTTGCCCCCACCTTGCGGGACGAGAGGGATGCGCTCGAGCGCATCGCGAGGGCCGGCGTGTCGGTTCTGCTGCTCGACGGCGACTGCGAGGAGCTCGACCACGTGGGCGCCGTCATCACCGACTACCATGCCGCGGGCTGCCTCATGGCCGAGCAGGCCGCCAATCTCGTTGCGGGCGACAACACTCCTCGCGTCCTGCTCCTGAGTGGCGACGAGGGCACCGACTCGCACCGCCTCGTTGCCCAGGCGTTCGAGTCCGAGCTCGCGACCCTTGCTCCCGCGGCCCAGGTCGAGCGCATTCCCGGTGCCCATGGAAACGTCGGGCGTCTGAGCTCCGACCTGGCGCGGGCGCTCGAGGCACGCGGGGCCGCGCTGGTCTGCAGCGTCTCTGCCGTGGGAACCGAGGTGGCCTCACGGGTGTTGGGCGAGCTGCCCGCAAGCGGCGTGCGTGCCATAGGCAGCGACCTGTTCCCGGGCAGTGCCCACGCCCTCGAGAGCGGCGTGCTCACGAACCTCGTGTACAAGGACCCCTCGGGCATGGCCTATCGCGCCGCCAAGACGCTGGGCGACTACCTGCTGTGGGGCAAGCGTCCCGAGCCGAGCGTCCAGATGGGCCCCGTCGAGCTCGTCTTTCGCAGCAACCTTGCCCAGTACTGCCGCCTCGCCGGCGTGAGCGCATAGCGGGCGCTGGCTTCGCGCCGCCCACGTCATAATCCTCGAGCTCGGCTGCAGCAAACGAAAAGGGGAGGGCCAGCCGTCCGCGCGGCTGACCCTCCCCTCGCATTCGGGTTGCGTACCCTTCCCTACGCAATGCCCGCGGTGCGCTTGAAGCTCTCGAACGCCTCCTCGATCTGCGCCTCGGAGGCGCTGCCCCCAAGCCCCTCGAGGTACTCGACCACCCCGCTCGCGCAGAGAGCGGGGTAGGGGCAGCTGACGCCCGAGAGGTCGCTGCCGTCGTCAAAGCAGAGGGCGTACGAGACGGGAAGCTTGCCGAAGGTCTTCGAGAGGAACTTCTGCTGCTTGCGAATGTAGGTGAGGGGCGAGCCCAGCGGCCTCGTGACGCCGTCGCGCTCGATGTGCCAGGCGCCGTTCTCGCCGCCGGTCACGGCGCCGCTCGTGTGGATGCAGCACACGCAGGCAAGGCCGCGCTCGCTCAGGACGGTGACAAACTGCGCCGCCTCGTGGCCCGCGTGGTCGCGATAGGAGTTGTACAGCAGGCGGTGCTTGCCGATTCTGCTTGCGAGGTATCCCGAGCTCGACAGGTCGCGACTCACCGAGTACTTCCAGAAGTACTCGAGGAAGCTCCCAAAGAGCTGCTGGTAGATGGTGCCACGGTAGCTGGGCCAGGCAAACCAGGCCTTGCCGATCATGACAACGAGAAAGACGGCGCAGAGGGCAACGAGCAGCTCGGTCATGGGACCCTCCAATCGAGATTGGGCGGATGGGCGATGCCGGCGCGCCCCAACATCCGCAGCGCTGCGGGGCGAGCCGGCACCCGGCCGTTAGAACGGGAAGAAGACGAAGACGAAGGCAATGGCGATGAGCCCAAAGGCGAGTACGCGTGCGTGGTGCTCGCGCGGGCTGAACGCGTTGACGCTCGGGTCGACCTGGGCGCGGCGCATGTAGGACATCTTCACCCAGGTGATGATTGCAAGCCCCACCGCAACGAGCCCAAGCTGAAGGTACTCAGAGGTCTGCATGGCAACTCCTCACGTGTCTGCACTGCTTGCCCAGATGCGCCGACGTGCGGCGCGCCCGGGCAAACGGTGCCCCAAGGGACGGGGCGGCAGGTGCGAGGGGAGCGCCCCTGCCGCCCCAACGCGGTGCCACGGCACCGCGAGAGAGGGGGTAAAGCTAAGACGAGAAACTAGTCAACGAACTCGTGGACGAGGGCCTTGAGCTCGGGGTCCTTGCAGCCCTCGTCGAAGCAGGCGAGGAACTCGGGCGTGATGGCCTCCTTGACGAACTGCGGGTCGAGCGAGCGGATGATCTCGGGCAGCGGCTTGGCGACGCGCTGCTTGAAGTCGTCGAGCAGGCCAGCGTTGCGGTTCTGCGAAGCCTTGTTGGCCGTGGGGTAGCCCTGACCCTTGGGGGAGCCAAAGGCGCGCGTGAAGATGTTCTCGAGGTTGAGCTCGGCGCCCCAGCCAAAGCCCTTGGCGTAGGGGATCGAGAGGCAGTTGCCGTTGTTGATCTGCAGGAACAGGTACGCGTCAGTGGGCTCGATGCAGTAGCCGCAGACGACGCCCGGGTACATGTTGCAGCTCATGAGGGCGCCCTGGCCGGTGCCGCAGCCCGTGACGACGAAGTCGACGGCGCCGGAGTTGAGCAGCAGGGCGGCCTGGATGCCGATGTGCAGGTAGGTGCGGCGGGGGTTGTCGGCCGGGTAGAGCTCGGGGAGGTCCTTGGGGTTGTCGATCTGCTTCATGAGCGTGTTGTAGACCGTGTGGCCCATCGGCTCAACGACCTTCTTGAGCGTGCCAAGGATGATGTCGTTCTTGCCGGCCTGGGAGAACTCCTGGATGAGTGCGATCTTCATTGCGTAATCCCTTCGATGGTTGCGTGCGTGGTCGTCGTGCGTGCTACTCCTGCGAGCCGCTCTCGAAGTCGGTGAAGGCGTAGCGGTCGTTGGAGCCGATGATGTGGATGTAGTCCTTGACGAACGCCTTGACGGAGGCCTCGGCCTTCATCTGGAGGGCCAGGAAGTCGGCGTTGGGGTTCTCCTCGAGAAGTTCGAGCATGCCGGCCTTGGCGGCGGCGAAGGCGTCGGTACAGACGTTGATCTTGTTGATGCCGCCGGCAACGGCCTTCCTCAGGTTCTCCTCGCCCGAGCCGGAGCCGCCGTGGAGGACGAGCGGCATCTGCAGGGCCTCCTTGAGCTCGCGCAGGCGGTCAAAGTCGAGCTTGGGGACGAAGCCCTTGGGGTAGTTGCCGTGGGCGGTGCCAATGGCAACGGCGAGGGCGTCGCAGCCGGTCTGTGCAACAAAGTCCTTGGCCTGCTCAACGTTGGTGTACAGGTCGTCGGTGATGCCGTCGCCGTCGGCCGCCTGGCCAACGTGGCCAAGCTCGGCCTCGACGGAGACGCCCATGGGGTGGGCCAGCGACACGATGGTCTTGGTCTTCTGGACGTTCTCCTCGTAGGGCAGCGACGAGGCGTCGATCATGACGTTGGTGAAGCCGGCCTGGATGGCGGCGATCTCGTCGTCGAGCTTGGAGCCGTGGTCGAGGTTGAGGGCCACGGGGATGGGGGCCTTCGCGGCGAGCTCCTTCACGACCGGGACGATCTCGGACATGTGGGCGTGCTTAGCGATCTGGCCGGGGCCCATCTGGATGATGATGGGGGAGTGCTCCTCGGTTGCAGCCTCGATGCCGCCGCGGACCATCTCAATGTTGATGCTGTTCATCGACATGACGCCGTAGTAGTTCTTGCTGGCGTCGTCGAGGATGGACTTCATGGAGACTAGCATGTGTACCTCTGTTTCTTTGGAGCTGTCTGTTAATTGGTGGGGCCGGCGACTAGGCCGGCCCCACGCAGGTTCGATCTGACTAGAAGTCGATGTCGAGATCGTCGGTGACTTCCTCTTCGACCTGCTCGGCCTCCTCGGGCTTCTTCTTGATGACGGCATAGATGACGCCGGTCAGGACGGAGCCAACGACGAGGGCGACGACGGCCCACAGCGGGTTGGCCATGGCGGGGAAGACGAAGATTCCGCCGTGGCCGGCCATGGACTCGACGCCCATGCCAACGGCGATGGCGTAGTCGATGGCGTGCTGGCCGTCGAAGTCGTGGAGCAGGGCGTGCAGGAGCCCCGCGTTGAAGGCGTCGCCCGCGCCGACCCCCTCGAGGACGTGGGCGTCGTGGACCTGCGAGCGCCAGCTGGCGCCTTGCTCGGCGTCGTAGAGCAGACCCATCCACTGGGAGCGTTCCACGCACTGGACGTTGCGGACGACGGAGGCAACCATCTTGCAGCCGTACTCGTCGCAGATGAGGCGGGCCATCTTCTCATAGGAGTCGAGCTCGGCGATGCCGTTTTGCAGCGAGCCCGAGACGCAGTCCATGCCAAGCGCGGCAGGGGCGTCCTCGTCGTTTGCGATGCAGATATCGACCAACGGTAGCAGCGACTTCATGGTTTGCTGCGCCTGGGCCGGGGTCCAGAGCTTGCCGCGGTAGTTGAGGTCGCAGACCGTGGTGATGCCCAGCTCGCGACAGGTGACGAGTGCCTCGGCGCAGGCGGCCGCCATCTCGGCCGAGACCGCGGGCGTGACGCCCGAGAAGTAGAAGACGCCAACGTTGTCGAGGAGGGCGTGCCAGTTGAAGGCATCGCGCGTGGCGAGCGCGATGGCCGAGTACTTGCGGTCGTAGACGCAGCCGTTGGGGCGCTGCGAGGCACCGAGCTCAAAGACGTAGGCTCCCAGGCGGTCGCCCTGGCGAACGACGCGCGAGGTATCGACGCCCCACTGGGAGATGGAACGCACGGCGCAGTCGCCGAGGCGGTTGGGTGCCACCACCGAGACGAATGCGGCGGAATCGCCCTGGCAGGCGAGCGAGATGGCGGTGTTCGCCTCGGCCCCGCCGTAGCGAACGTCGAACTCGGTCGCTTGCTCGATGCGGAGGTTGTCTTTGGGAGACAGCCTCATCATTACCTCGCCAAATGCGAGGACGGTGCCTCTTAGGTTCATTGCGCCCCTTTCGCCGCGTGTCATAGGGCGAGCGTAACGCTGAGAAGGTGAACGTTCACTATTCATTTAGGTGAACGTTCACGTAGATGGGTTAAACGGTGGGCGGGGCTTGCGTGCGAGGGTCATCGGGGTGCTAATCAGCTTTCGAGTACTTAGATGTGGCGCGGTCAAGTAGTCGGGATGCCGCCAATCCTTTTACCAGCAGCTTTACAGGGGCGCTATGCCGTTCTACTCAAGCTGGCGCCATACAAGCACGAAAAAGTTGATCAACGCATTGCGGGTGAGTGACCGCCACGTCGAGCGTCTGCGGGGCGAGTACTGGGCGGCCTGCGCGCGCTTTACGAGGGCTGGGGTTGCTTGCTGGGCGGGCGCTGATCCTGCTGGGGCTAATCAACTTATTCGTGCTTGTTTGTCGGTTGGCCTGGCAGGGCTGCCAAATGGGCTTCTGCCAACTGGGGTTTTACCGCGGTGGTCGCCCCTTCTACTTGGCCTGCCCCGTTTAAAGCACGAAAAAGCTGATTAGCGTATCGTCGGCTTTGCCGCTCGACGCGCCGCTGCCTCTGTTGGACGAGCAAATTGTGGAGATATCTTCACATTGTTGACGCGGTGGGGAAGGGCGCGTATATTTCTTTCTTGCGCAAGCGCGCACTTACACAGTGCGGGGTGGAGCAGTCTGGTAGCTCGTCGGGCTCATAACCCGAAGGTCGTAGGTTCAAATCCTGCCCCCGCGACCAAATGTTCAAGGCCATCGACTTAGTCGATGGCCTTTTTCGTGTCTCGATGCTGTTTCCGCGCTCAACGGCTCGGTGGCCTGCTCCGCTTGGGGCACTTGGGCTCATAGGGCAAATGCGTGCTCGGTTCCAGAGCGCCTACGCAGGTTGATGCCCCTAAGTTCTGGTCGAGCCGTCGCCCTGCAAAACGGCCGTCGAGCACTCGTCGGTTAGCTGCTCGATCTCCTTCTGTGGGTTCCTGTCGTTCATGCGTCTCCGGTTCTGTGACCATGCGGGCTGCTAATGGCCTCAAAGTGCGCCCTGGCGCGCGACAAAAGCGTGGCTGGCCGGGCCAACCTTGCCTTTGGATTAATGTCCGCGTTGAGCGATACATTCGGGATGCCCAGATGAATCGGGACAAGTCAAAAGGACCGAGCCGAAGGCCGTGACGCGTCATGACAGTACTGCTTACCAGGATGATTCTTGTCACCCTGTGCACCTTGCTTGTCGATTTGGGAATCGACCTCTTGGACAGGCACCGTGCCAAAGCGGCGGGGCATGCCGAGATTGAGCCGATGCGCAGCCCACTGGCCCGAGCCCTGCTTAAGGCGGTGCTGGCCGGAATCATCTACGGCATCCTGCTTTTGATTCTTGGCCGTGCGCTGTGATGCGTTGCCCACGCTCCGCCCATCATAGCTCTCCGCTAAAGTGCAAGGATCGCGGAGGGCTATGCTGGAGCAAGTGACAGGTTCGCCCGAACAGGGGAGTGCGTATGGGCAAGAAGATCACCGTCGTTCACAAGAAGCGGGGCTGCCTGTGGTATTGCGCGGCATTCGTGTTGCTGTGCCTGGCCATTTACGCCCTGGCCTTCGTGGCGTGCGCCGCCGCGGGCGTGGGCCTGTGGTTCCTCGTCCGTTACTGCTGGCGCAAGCTTGCCCAGCAGGCGCCCGACTCCAAGTTCGTGAGGCGCGTGGGCTCGTGGCCTCCCGTCGTGCGGCAGGTGCTCGCGGGCGTCGCATGCGCCTTCGTGTCGCTGCTGCTCATGGGGTCGCTCGCGCCCAGCAAGTCCCCGCAGCAGCAGGCGGCCCCGGCGGTCGCCACCGCCGCAGCCTCGACTGCCGCAGCGACCACGGCCCCCGCAACGACCGAGGCCCCCGCGGCCACGCCCGCGCTCGACAACCTCGTCGTGCGCTTCGTTGACGTGGGCCAGGGCGACGCGAGCATCATCGAGTTTCCCGACGGCAAAACCATGCTCATCGACACGCCCACGGGCGAGGCCGGTACGGTAAAGTCCCAGCTTGCGACCGATGGACGCAACACGATCGACTGGCTCGTGGCCACCCATCCTGACGCCGACCACATCGGTGGGCTCGACACGATCATCTCGACCATGGACGTGCGCAGCGTCTGGGCGCCCGAGGTCAACAGCTCGACCAAGACCTACACGCGCTTCCTCACTGCCATTGCCGACAAGGGTCTTTCGATTGAGCCGTGCTATGCCGGCCGCACCGTCGCGAGCGGGGAGAACTATACTGCCGAGCTCCTGTGGCCCGAGCAGGGCGCGAGCTATTCCGAGGACAACGCCTACTCGGCCATCATCAAGGTGACCTACGGCAACAGCACGTTCCTCTTTACGGGGGACGCCCCGGCCGAGGCCCAGAAGCTGTGCGGGGCAGGCCATGTTGACGTGCTCAAGGTGGCCCACCACGGCAGCGCTTCGGGCATGGACACCGAGCTCGCGAGCAAGCTGACCCCAAGCGCGGCCGTCATCTCCTACGGCCAGAACAACTACGGCCACCCCACCCAGGTGGTGCTTGATGCGCTCGCGGGCGTGGGCACGCACGTGTACGGCACGCGCGTAAACGGCACCGTCACGGCCGCCTCGGACGGCACCACGGTGAGCGTCACGTGCGAGCGCGAGGGTAGCGTCGAGGCGGCGAGCCAGGACGCGGGCAAGAGCGGCCGCTCCATCGGGCACGGCTCTGGCACCGGCTCGGGAGGCGGCTCCAGTGGCGGTTCGAGCAGTTCGAGCCCGGGTGGCTCGGGCGAGTCGTCGGGCGCGGCGGCTGGTGGCGGCCAGAGCGTGAGCGGCGACGAGCAGGTGGGCGACGTGGTGTACGTGACGGCCTCGGGCAAGGGCAAGCGCTACCATCGCAAGGGCTGCTCGAGCCTGAGCAACTCGAGCGGCCTCGTGGCGATGTCGCGCTCCGAGGCGGAGTCGCAGGGGTATACCCCGTGCAAGAGGTGCAACCCGTAGGGTGCCTGTGGGCGCCGACGTGGTGCGCGAGAAGCGAGGAGGAGACATGCAGGCAATCATCGACCGCATCGAGGGCAACATCGCGGTGCTCGAGGTCGACGGCACACGCTTCATGGACGTGCCGCTGGCCGAGCTGCCGGCGGGCTGCGGCAAGGGCGACGTGCTGCGCGGCATGCCCGGCGCCTGGGCCAAGGACGATGCCGAGAAGGCCGCGCGTCTCAAGCTCAACGCCGACCTCATGGCCAAGTTGTTCAAGCACTAAGGGCGGCGCGCGAAGGCAGTGAGAGGCGCCGGCGATATCTGTTTGGGCTGGGCGCGCGAAGGCTGCGGAGCGAAAGCGCGCCAGAGACGCCCACCCCGGCATGGTGGTGCGCGAGCCATGCCGGGCGCTGCGAGATGCGAAAGCCTGGCTCCCGCTAGGCTTCCTATGCCCTCTCCCTCGCGAGGTAGCTGACCAGGTAGCCGGTGGCCTCCTTGAGCACGGCACCGTGGAAGCCATGGCCGGCACCGTCGATGAGGTGCAGATCAGCGTGGTCGTAGACCGCGGCCGCCCTCTGCGAGTAGCGTGGGTCTACCAGCTCGTCTGCCGTGCCGTGGGTGATGAGCACGGGTCGCCCGTAGACACCAATCTCCGCATAGGGGTCGAGGTTCCAGGCGTCCAGCGCAAACACGCGGCCCACGTCCATGCTGAGCGAGTAGAACGTCTCGGGCACGTCGCCGGGCGTGGCAAAGTCCGCGTGCACCACGTCCGCGATGCAAAAGCCCGGGTAGTGGAGCACCAGGCCGCGGATTTTCTCGGGCATCCGCGCCGCCACGAGGGCGGACACGAGGTCGCCGAAGCTTGCCCCAAACAGGAAGACGTTGCGTTCGTCGAAGCGCGAATCTGCTGCCATGGTGCCTACGACCTCGGCGAGGTCCGCGCATTCGGTCTCGATCGACATCTCAAGCGGGTTGCCCTCGCTGCGGCTCTCGATGGCGCCGCCGCGAAAGTCGAATCCGTAGAGGGCAAAGCCGGCCCGCGTGACGGCCTCGGCAAAGCGAAGGCCGCGGCTGCCGCTCGAGTTGAACCCATGCGAGAAGATTACGAGGGGGAGCGGGGCGTCTGCCAGCGAGTTGTTGGTTGATGGTGCGGCCGGGGCCGGCGCCCCGCTCGTCTCGGCCGCGAACTGAACGGGCGCATTCGCGCGCGCCCCCGCATCGAGCGCATCGCCGCCCGTCTCGGCCATGCCGTGGGTCGCCGCATCCGCCACCCCGCTCTTCTCGGCCAATGCCGACGCTGCCGTTCCGCCCGTCTCGGCCGCGAAGTCTGGCAGGGCGAGGTCACCCACGATGCGACCCTTCTCGGACTCGATCACGTGCTCGACGACGTGCACGGCCCCTCCTTGGTTGCGCCTCTTCTGCCACTCATGCTACTCGTTATCATCATTTATCGATAACGCTTCAACTTCTGATATTAAGGACTGAAGAAATGGTTAAAACAATGATGCGCGCCATCGAGCGCGAGGCAGGCCCGAAGGCGCGGGGGCGCGGCTGCGGGCGCAACCCATGGAGGGGGAAACATGGATCTGAAGCTCAAGGACAAGGTCGTTCTCATCACCGGCGCCACGGGCGGCATTGGCTCGGCCATCACCCGCGCGTTTGCGGCCGAGGGCGCCAAGCTCGCCATCTCGTCCACGCGCCAGGAGAAGCTCGACGCTCTTATCCCCACGCTGGGCCTCGACGAGGACCACGTGAAGGGATTTGTGGTCAACGCCACTAAGGAAGACCAGGTCAAGGCCTTTGTCGAGGGCGCGGCCGAGTACTTTGGCACCGTTGACGTCGCCATTCCCAACGCCGGCTACGAGGGCAAGTGCGTGCCCATCCAGGACGTTGACATGGACGAGGTCAACAAGGTCTACGCGCTCAACGTCTTTAGCCCGATGTATGTCATGAAGTACGCCGTGCCCTACATGCTCAAGCAGCAGTCGGGCTCGATCGTGGTCATTGCCTCGGCCGGTTCCTACACCCCGGCCGCGACGATGAGCACCTATTGCTCGAGCAAGTATGCGGTGGCCGGCCTCACCAAGTGCGTGGCCAACGAGGTGGGCGCCGCGGGCGTGCACGTCAACTACATCTGCCCGGGCCCGGTCGACACCGACATGATGCGCCGCATCGAGTTCGACACGTTTGGCGACACGATGAGCCACGAGGAGGCCGAGAAGATCTTTGCCGGCACCGCGCTCGACAAGCGCTACTGCCAGCCCGAGGAGGTTGCCTTCGCGGCCCTCTACCTGGCCAGCGAGGTCTCTGCGCACACGACGGGCATGCCGCTGCACCTCGATTCAATCGTCACGGGGTAGTCGCTGGTTTTATAAGCATGGCTGTGGGGCTGCTCCTTTTCGGAGCGGCCCCTTTTTGCTGTACGCTTTCCTGAGAGCCTGTTTGATTGGGGAGATATGGTTACGCTGGATACGCTACGAGAACAAGGAAGCGTCGTTGTGCTGCGCGCACCGGTCTCCGGGCGCGTTGCGGCGATGGGCGACGTGCCTGACCCTGTGTTTTCCGCCGGTATGCTTGGAGCGGGCTGTGCCGTTTGGCCCGACGAGGATGTTGCGTATGCGCCGGCCGCCGGCACGGTGAGCGCGGCCATGCCTCATGCCTTTGGCATCGCCGCCGATGACGGCGTCGAGCTCCTCGTCCATGTGGGCATCGACACCGTTGAGATGCGTGGCGAGGGCTTTGAACTGCTTGTTTCCCAGGGCGACCATGTCGAGGCCGGTCAGCCCCTTGTGCGCTTTGATCGCGAGCGCGTGGCCGCGGCGGGCCATCCCGATTGCGTGGTGCTTGCCGTGACGAACTCTGCGGACATGACCTGCGTCGATTTGCTTGTAGAGCCAGGCGAGGAGGTCTTTGCGGGCGATGAGTTTGTGAAGTGCGTGTTGGGATAAGGTGCGGCCGCATTCTGGATAGCGCTGCAAAGTGCTCGCTGGGTTTGCTGGCTCAAATCTGTCAATGTAAACGATTTCCGGTGCAGTAGATGCAGCGCAAGAAGCAAAGTGCACCCCCGTTTGGTACGAATTTCGTACCAAACGGGGGTGCGATGGGTTCAGTTGCACCCGCTGAAAGCAGAATGGGCCGTCTGTGCTATCCGCTAATTGAAGGGCGCTGCACCGGAAAACGTTTACACTGACACTTCTGCCGTGGCGAGCTGCCTCTCATGCGCGTCTTACTCGATGTGGGTGAGAATAGAGTGGGGCGTTGCGAGCTGAGCTCGCAACGCCCCATCGTACTTGATGCGCTTGGCTCCTACTGCGCGGTGTAGCCGCCGTCGATGTAGAGGTTGTGACCCGTGGTGAACTCGTTCTCAACCAGGAAGACGACGCCGTGGGCAATCTCCTCGGAGCGGCCGAGGCGTCCCAGCGGGTGCAGGCTCTTGAGGTGCTCAATGCCCTCCTTGCCCATGGTGGCCTCGTTGACCATGCCCGTCTTGATGTAGCCGGGGTTCACGGTGTTAACGCGGATGCCGTACTTGGCGAGTGCCAGCGCACTCGACTTCGTGAGCAGGTTGACGCCGCCCTTGGCCGCGTTGTAGTGCGGCACCATCGGGTCGCCCACACAGCCCTCGATGGACGAGGTGCTCACGATGGCGCCGCCGTTGCCCTGCTTCTCCATCTGCAGCGCCGCGTACTTGATGCCGTAGAACACGCCCGTGAGGTTGATGTCGATGAGCTTGCGGAACTCCTCGCCACTCATCTGGTCGATGGGCGCCATGCCGCCGATGCCGGCGTTGTTGAACATGATATCGACCGAGCCAAAGGTCTCGACCGCGAAGTTGATGAGCGCCTTGACGTCGTCCTCATCGATGGTGTCGGTCTGGCGGAAGACGACGTCGGGTGCTACCCGCTTGAGCTGGGCCTCGGCGTCGGCGCCACGCTGGGCGTTGCGGCCGGCGATGACGACCTTGGCGCCCTTTTTGAGGAATGCCTTGGCGGTGGCCAGGCCAATGCCCGAGGTACCGCCCGTGATCACAGCTGTCTTGCCGTTGATGCCACACATGTCATGCCCCTTTCGCTGATTGAACGCAACGGTCTCGTTATGTCTAGCGGGGCGATATGAGTTAGCAATTGATGCGTGAACGGTGGGTTCACGGGCTTGAACGAGCGCCTTATGGGTTCCGAGGGATTCGTGTGTCTGGATTTGTCACTGTAACCGGTTTCTGGTGCAGCGGGTGGGGCGCCAGGAGGTGGCTGGCCCCCCATTTAGTACGGAAGTCGTACTAAATGGGGGCGCATAGGACCGCTGGGGCCTTCTAGGCTGTCCCCTAAAGGTGTGCGTGAGCGTTTGGGCTGTCCGCTAAATCGGGGGCGGTGCACCGGAAGCCGGTTTCACTGACAGTTTGGTCCATCCGAACATGTTTGTGCGCTCCGGACTGTCAGTGAAACCGGTTACACGTGCGGTCGATGCAGCGCTTGGGACCGTATCGACCGCCATTTAGTCCGAGATTCGTACAAAATGACGGTTGCTGGTGCTTCGAATGTGGCTCGACAGGACCGCGGAGGGCTCTGGGACTTGCACGGCCTGTCTGCTAATTAGCCGCCGTCGCACGTGTAACCGTTTACACTGACAGTTTCGTCAGCACGAACTGCTCGGGATGGCCGTGACGGTGCCATTGGGGCCGGTCGACTGTTCGGGGTGGCTGTGACGGTGCCATTGGGGCCAACTGTCTGCAGGCAAGCTGGGCGGGGAGATTGTTAACTCGATTGCGCAGCAAGCTGATGCTTGCATGCGTGGCCCGTGAGAGTTTGGCTGCGTAGCCCATGGCCATCTGGCCGGCTGCGAGCCTGGCTGCGTAGCCTATGGCCATTCGGCTTGCTGCGCGGATGACCGCGAGCCCGTTCGCGCAGCAGGTACCGCCCCACGTGGCCCTGCGCCTATCCCATCACGCCGCTGGCGATTACGATTCCCGTCATCACGACCACCGCGACGATCACGCTGATAGCGTTGGCAAACCCCGCCAGGCCGTGGTCGCCCTGGCACCACATCGTGAAGACGGGCCCCATGGCGCCAATGGGTGCCCAGATCGCCATGCAGACGATGATTTTCACGGCGGAGGCAAACGGCAAAAACGCCAGCGTGGTTACCGTAAAGGCAACGTTGCAGACCAAGCGGGCGCCAAGCAGGCGAACGAGCCTGCCAACCTTCTGGGCGTCGACGTGCAGGTTGGTCACGAGGCCAAGCATGAACATCGCGAGAAACGCGTTGGCGTTCGCCATGGGCTCGGTGAACTGCACGATCGCGCCGGGAACGGGGATGCCCAGCAGGGCCAGCGCCACCAGCACGAGGTAGGCGTCGATGGTGACGGAGGAGAAGAGGCGCTTGGCCACGAGGCGCATGGGGTGCTCGGGCTTCTCCTCGCCGGCGATGACGCTGGTGAGGGCATAGGTTCCGCCGCTCATCATGAGCGAGTTGCCGGCGTCGAAGAGACAGACGGCAACCGCCTGAGAGGCCGGGAAAAAGGCCTGGACAAACGGCAGTGCGAAGCAGCCCAGGTTGTAGCCGCTTATGTTGCAGAGGTAGAAGACGCGGTTGGCCCGCTCGCTGCGCGGGGTGAGGGCGAGCATCGCAAAGTAGGCCACGAAGTTAAACACGAGGGAGACGAGGATGAGCCAGAGGAGGTCGGGCGTGAACTCGGCCGCGCCAAAGGCGTGGATGACCGCACAGGGGAGGGTGAGGTTGAAGACGATCTTCGACAGGACGTTGCCGGTGCCTCGGCCAAGCTTGCCCGTGCGGCCGGCGATGTAGCCGGCGACGATGATGCTGACGAACGCCCCGACCTTGATGAAGACGACTTCCAAGACTGCTCCTCGTGCGTGCTCCCATGATGGTCGCGGGTGGGCGACCGCCTGGCCGCCCACCCGCGACGTTGCTAGTCTACGCGCTCTGATCCCGATGGGCCTTGAGCCCGCAGCCTAGTGAATCTTGCGGGTCGAGTAGTTGTCGAGGTGCGGGCCGCAGCTCGAGACGACGATCTTGCCGCTCGTGCGGTCGAATGCAAAGTAGACGCGGATGTCGCCTCGGTCCTTGCTGTGGCCATTGCCCTTGCCGATGTGCGCCTCGCAGTTGAGCTCGCGACCCTGGTAGACGTCGCGATACTGGGCCATGAGCCCGGGGTCCTTGCGCGTCATCATCCCGGCGTTGGACGCAAACTCGAAGGTCGACCGCGCGTGGAACTCGCCCTCGATGTCGCGCGCGCCGCTCGCGTACAGCCCGTGCGCCACGCACGCGAGGTCGCGCAGGGCGTTCCAGACCAGCTCGGTGCTCGCCTTGCATTCCTTGCGAAGAGACTTCCAGCCGCGTTCGGTAAAGTCGAGCCTCTCGGGATACGCATCCACCATGAGCTGCCCCACGGCCTCGGGGGTCTTGGGCCAGCTGGGTAGCTCAACGGTCTCGCCCGCCCCAGCACCGCCGTTCGTCCCCAGCGTCCACGAGCTGCTGAGCTGTGCCGTGAGCTGTCGATTCTCCTCCTCGAGCTGCAGCGACAGGTCGAGGTTGGGAAGCCCCGCGTCCATCTCGGCGCAAAAGTCCTGGTCAATGGAGTAATAGACGCGAGCGCTCGTGCCCAGCATGGCGGCGAGCGCCCGAACGTCGAGCGCGTGGCGCACCACGGTCCCATCGAACTTGGGGCTCACGAGAACGGCCGGCGTCGTGCGCCCCGGCTTGCTCGCAAACCGCCAGAACGCATCAAAGTCGCCGGCCCCAAGGCCAATCGCGTGCAGCGACGCGGGCAGCCCCGACGTCGTGGCCTCGAGCCAGTCGCACTCGACGATGCCCCTCACGAGTCCCGGCACGCTTGCCTGCGGTTCGTCTAGGATGGGGCCGAGAAACCCGGAATAGTCAGCGTACGAGACGGCGACGGAGACGGTGCCGCTCGCGAGGCCCTCGCGCGCCGCAAAGCCAACCGAGGTGCGCCACTCGCGCGGGGCGCACCCGCCCTCGCGAAAGGTCTCGCGAATGGTGCCCGCCCAGCTCACGCTGCCGTCCTCGCGCTGAACGAAGGCCGACTCAAAGGCCACGCCTGGCACGTCGAGCTCGGCGCGCGTGCCCACCTTGAACCTGCTCCAGCGCTCGATGTCTCGCGGGACCTCGGGCCACTTGCGGCATATCCAGCCGCGGACGCACTGGATGAGGCCCCAGAGCGCGTCGGCGCCATCGACCGCGGCAACCTCGAAGGTGGTGGAGTAGAACGGCACGTGTTCAAGGTCGCTGGCGCGCATGGGCTATCCCTCTAGTAGCTCGGTAATCTCTCTCACGATGTTATCGCAGGTCATGCCGCATGCGGCGAGAAGCTCCGCGGGTTCGTAGCGGTCGGGGAAGCCATGGGGCAGGCCAAAGCAGCGCACGCGCGTGCCGTCTGCACCCAGCAGGCAGGCGATGCGACTGCCAAACCCGCCGTCGAGCACGCCGTCCTCGAGCGTTGCGACGAGGCGCGCGGTGCATCCCAGGCGCACCACCCAGTCGCGGTCGATCCCGCAGGCGTAGCGCGGGTTCACCAGGGTGACGTCGATGCCCGTGGCGGCAAGGCGCTCGACCACCTGCTGACCCAGCGGCATCGTGGCACCGAGGGCGAGAAGTGCCACCTCTCCTGACCCCTCGCGCACGATCTCGGGCTCGGCGGCGGCAAAGCCGTTGGTCGGCAGCGCAACGTCGGCGCGGCTCACGACGCCCGCGCCTGGCACGCGAATGGCGACCGGGCCGCCCTCGTAGCCGCAGGCCCAGTCGAGCATGGCGAGGTACTCCTCGCGGCAGGTGGGCGCCAGGTAGGTGAGGCCTGGCATGTCGCCCAGCATCGCGATGTCATAAAAGCCCAGGTGAGTGGCATCGGTCGTGCCAAAGGCGCTCGAGCCAAACACAAGGATCGTGGCGGGCGAGGCGTTGAGGCAGATGTCGTGCCACAGCTGGTCGTAGGCGCGTTGCAGAAACGTGCCGTAGACGCCCCAGACGGGGTGCGCGCCGCCAGCGGCGAGGCCCGCGCAGAGCGTGGCCGCGTGCTCCTCGGCAATGCCAACGTCAACAAACTGCTGGCCAGCGGCATCGCGGCGGTCTGCCGTGAAGCCCATCATGTAGGGCGTGGCGCTCGAGACGGCAACGAGGTCGCGGTCGGTGCGCATGCGGCCCAGCAGGTACTCGCCCGTGAGGTCGGCGTAGGTGGCGGGCGGCGCTTCGACGATGCCGCCGCTTGCGCGCCCACCGCCCAGCTTGGCGCCCGTCTCGGGGTTAAAGGGACCCACGTGGTGCCAGCTCTCCTCGTTGGCCTCGGCGGGCGCAAAGCCCAGGCCCTTGCGGGTGTGCACGTGCACCACGATGGGGTGCGCGCAGCCCTTTACCTGCCGCAATGCCGCCTCGACGGCAGCCTCGTCGTTGCCGTTCTCGACATAGTGGTAGTCGAGGCCCAGCGCGCGGAAGGGGTTGTCGGTCGCGGTGCCGCCCGTCTCGCGCAGGTGGGCGAGGCTCGCGTACAGGCCGCCATGGTTGGGACAGATCGACCATTCGTTGTCATTCACCACGATGACGAGGCCGCTGGCGAGCGTCGCCGCGTCGTCGAGGCCCTCGAAGGCGAGGCCGCCCGAGAGCGATCCGTCGCCAATCACGGCAACGACGTCGTGGCTCTGGCCGGCGAGGTCGCGAGCGCGGGCGAGGCCCACCGCGAGGCTCACCGAGGTGGAGGTGTGGCCCATCGAGAAGTGGTCGTGCTCGCTCTCGACCGGGCTCGCGAAGCCCGAGAGGGTGCCCATGCGCTTGGGGTCGAGGTAGTTCCATGCGCGGCCGGTGAGCATCTTGTGGGCGTAGGTCTGGTGCGAGACGTCGAAGACGAGCTTGTCAGTGGGGGAGTCGAACACGCGGTGGAGCGCCACCGTGAGCTCGACGATGCCAAGGTTGGGGCCGAGGTGGCCACCAATCTTGGCGCAGCTGTCGATGATGGCGTGGCGAATCTCGGCGCAGAGGGCGGGCATGGCCTCGCGGGGCAACGCCCGCACGTCGGCGGGGGAGTCGATGCCCTCAAGATACATGTGCCCTCCTTAGTTGCTGCCTGGTGTCGCGCGCGTTCGTGACCTTATAGATTGGCACACTTACCCGCTTAAGTTGTGGCGGGCTCGTGCGGGCGCAGAATTTGGGGAGTGAGCGGCGCGCGTGACAAAGGGGCCAGAGCCCTTTGTCACCTTTTCTGAAAAAGAGGGGGCGGCCGGCGGTCGTGGCGCGTGGGCGCGGGGGTGGCTGGGGAGTGAGCGCGCCTTGCCGCCCTGCCCGTCTTGCCCTAGTGCCGCACGAAGTTGCGGATGGGCTCGCCGGCCGCGAGGTGGGCGAGGTTCTCGGCCGCGATGCCCACGATGTTGTCGAGCACGCAGGCCATGTGGAAGCCGCCCGAGACATGGGGCGTGAGCAGCAGGTTCTTGGTGTCCCAGAAGAGGTGGTCGGCCGGCAGGGGCTCGGGCGCCGTGACGTCGAGCGCGGCTCCGGCGAGCCTTTCGCTCTCGAGCGCGGCCACGAGGGCGTCTGCCACCACGAGGTCGCCGCGCCCGCCGTTAGCAAAGTAGGCGCCCGGCTTGCATACCGAGAAGAACTTCTCGTTCGCAAGGCCGCGGGTGGCCGGCGTGCTGGGGAGAAACGACGCTACGACGTCTGCCTCCGCAAGCTCAGCGGCCAGCGCGTCCATCGTCACGACGCGGCTGAAGCCCGCCGGGGCCTCGCCACCGTGGCGGTTGGCGCCCACGACGGTGGCGCCCATGCCGGCGCACAGGCGCGCGAAGTGGCCGCCAATGTCTCCCGTGCCCAGCACGAGCACGCGCGCCCCGCCAAAGGTCGTGACCGGCCCCAGGTCTGCCCAGTTGTGCTTGCGCTGGCAGTCCTGGTAGGCGGGGAGGCGCTTCATGAGCGAGAGCGTCATGGCAAAGAGTTGCTCGGAGACCGCCTGGCCATAGGCGCCAACGGCACAGGCAAGCGCGGCTGCGGCGGGCACGGTACCTGCGGAGATGTAGTTGTCGTAGCCGGCCGAGTTGAGCTGCAGCAGCCTGAGGTTGGCGGCGTGGCCAAGCAGTGCGGGCGAGACGTTGCCCACGATGACGTTGGCCTCGGCTACCTGCTCGGCCGAGGGCGCGCCCACGTCCAGCGGGCTTGTGGGCGTCACGTAGGTGTAGCGGGCGTGGGGCGCGCCGGCCTCGAAGCGAGCGCGCTGCTCGTCCGTAAGCGGCAGCAGCACGAGGACGTTGAGTGGGTTCGATGCGGTCACGCGGGTCTCCTCTCGTCGATTCTTCGCCGCCATTGTACGGCGCGGGGTGGGGGAGACGCCCCGTTCGCCCGCGTCCTTCTCGGCTGCGGCATCACGGGTGCTATAGACTGGACGAGGCAATAACCCAAGGAAGGGAAAACCATGGCCAACACCAGCAAGACCTCCGCGGCCGACGTGGCGCTTGCCGAGGAGCTCATCGATTTCATCCAGAAGAGCCCGAGCATGTTCCACACGGCGGCGACCATCCGCACCTATCTCGACGAGGCGGGCTTCACCTACCTGCCCGAGACCGCGGCTTGGGAGGTGCGTCCCGGCGGCTCGTACTACACCTGCCGCAACAACTCGAGCGTCATCGCCTGGAAGGTGGGCGAGAAACTCAACGACGAGGCCAGCTCGTACCACTTCCAGCTTGCCGCCTCGCACTCCGACTCGCCCACGTTCAAGCTCAAGACGGCCTGCGAGCTCGACGGCCCCAGCTCCTACCTGCGCCTCGACACCGAGGCCTACGGCGGCATGATCGACTACACCTGGTTCGACAAGCCGCTGTCGCTGGCCGGTCGCGTGCTCGTACGCGACGGCGCGCGCATCGAGAGCCACCTCGTGTCGCTCGACCGCGACGTGGCGCTCATCCCGAGCCTCGCCATCCACATGAACCGCGCCATGAACGAGAAGTTCTCGCCCAACCGCGCGAGCGACCTGTGCCCCATCATGTCGGCCGGCGACTGCACGGTGGGCACCGTTGACGCCCTGGTGGCCGAGGCCCTGGACATTGCGCCCGAGCAGATCGTGGCGCGCGACCTGTTCCTCGTGAACCGCCAGCGCGCCTGCGTGTGGGGCGCGGCGAGCGAGTTTGTGTCCTCGCCCAAGCTCGACGATCTGGCCTGCGCGTTTACCTCGCTCAAGGCGCTCCTCGCGAGCGACAACCAGCGCGACGTGAGCGTCTACTGCTGCTTTGACAACGAGGAGGTTGGCTCCAACACCAAGCAGGGCGCGATGTCGACCCTGCTCGCCGACACCCTGGGTCGCATCAACGCGGCGCTGGGCAAGGACGAGGAGGCCCTGCGCCGCGCCATTGCCGGCTCGATGCTCGTGAGCTGCGACAACGCGCACGCCGTGCACCCCAACCAGTCCGACAAGTCCGACGCCCTCAACCGCTGCGTGCTGAACGGTGGCATCGTGGTGAAGGAGGCCGCGAACCAGAAGTACTGCACCGACGCCTTCTCGCGCGCGGTCTTCGCGGCGGTGTGCACAGACGCCGGCGTGCCCGTGCAGGTGTTTGCCAACCGCAGCGACATGGCGGGCGGCTCCACGCTGGGCAACCTGTCGAACACGCAGGTCAGCATGCACGCCGTTGACGTGGGCCTGCCGCAGCTGGCCATGCACTCGAGCTATGAGACGGGCGGCACGCGCGACGTGGCCCTGGCGATCGCGGCGGTGAAGGCGTTCTACGACGCCGACGTCCGCATCGACGGTGCCGATGGCGCCACGCTGGCGTAGTGGCTGCTAATTTGGATTGACGCGCGGGCGTCCCGCTGCCGACGGTGTTCGGCGGCGGGACGCCTTTTTGGTTGGATGGGTGCGGGAGTGAGGTGGGGCGCGATGCCGGCGGGCCGGTTCGAGCCGGTACGATGCCGGCGGTCCAGGTAGGCCGGTGCGATGCTGACGGGCCGGGCGGGTACGCCGCGCGGACTCGCGGCCTGTCAGCTACTTCCACAGCTTCTTGACGATGAGGACGACCAGGGCAACGACGCCCAGGAACAGGGCGATCTGCAACAGCGTTGCCACCAACGTGATGACGATGAACCACATGAACTGAACGGTCGTCTCGCTCATGGTCGCCTCCCCGCTGGCGGCTGTCCTTTATTAAATTGTACGGGATGCGTCTCTCAAAAAAGCCCGCGATGGCGGCGCTTGCGCGTGTCATCGCGGGCATGGGTTGGTGCCTGCAGATTTTCTCGGCCAAGTCGTTCGGGTGTCGCCCGGCGCCGTTCTCGGCTGGGCCATTGGGGCGCCGCCTGACCTCCCTCTCGGCCTACTCGTCGCCGAAGGAGATGCCCAGGAGCTTGGCCTCCCGGATGAGCTCGCAGTTGGGGTCGACGTACTTGAGCTTGCCGGCCACCCGCTCGAGCGGGACGCGCGCCATGTGGCCGTCACGCTGGGCAATCATGTAGCCAAACTCCCCCGCGAGCGCGCCGCGCGCGGCCTCGACGCCGCACTGGGTGGCAAAGATTCGGTCCTGGGCGCTCGGCTCGCCACCGCGCTGGGTGTGGCCCGGCACCGCCACGCGAATCTCGCGGTCGGTGCGCTGGGCAATCTCCTCGGCGATGTCGTAGGCAACGGAAGGCTGCACCCTCGCGGCCACCTTCTTCTTGTAGTCCTTCTTCTTCATGGCCGCCTCCTCGCGCGAGATGGCGCCCTCGGCCACCACGACGATCGCGAAGCGCCCGCCGTCCTTCTCGCGCCGCTCGATCGCGGCGACCACGTTGTCCATGCTGTAGGGAATCTCGGGGATGAGGATGACGTCCGCGCCACCGGCGATGCCCGCGTACAGCGGAATCCAGCCCACCTTGTGGCCCATAATCTCGATGACGAAGACGCGACGGTGGCTGTTGGCCGTGGTGTGGATGTCGTCGATGCACTTGGTGGCGATATCGATGGCGCTGGGGAAGCCAAACGTCATGTCGGTGCCCCAGGTGTCGTTGTCGATGGTCTTGGGCAGTGCGATGACGTTGAGGCCCTCCTCGCGCAGACGGTTGGCCGTCTTGGTCGAGCCGTTACCGCCCAGTACGAACAACACGTCGAGCTTGAGCTTGCGGTAGGTGGCGATCATCGCCGGGACCTTCTCGACGCCGTCGGCCTCGGGGGCGTCGAGCAGCTTGAACGGGGTGCGCGAGGTGCCCAGGATGGTGCCGCCCTGCGTGAGGATGCCCGAGAAGTCCTTCCACTTCATCTGACGGTAGCGGCCGTAGATGAGGCCCTGGTAGCCGTCCTCGAAGCCGAAGATCTCGACCTTGTCCTTTGAGTTCTTGAGGATGGTCTTGACGATGCCGCGCATCGTGGCGTTGAGAGCCTGGCAGTCGCCGCCGCTCGTGAGCAGGCCGATTCTAAACATGTTCATCCCTCCTGTGGGCGCGCGCAGGGGCGCGGTCGCGGCCGGGGAGCGCCGCGGCGTTGGTTGCGGTTTTCCTTGCGCATTAGTGTTGCACAAGCGGGCGCGGCCGTTGCGTAAACGTTTGGGTAGTGACGGGGCGGCGGGCTGGGTAGTCGGCCCGGTCGTCCGTTGCCCAACTGGGGTTTGCCGGTTTGGGAAGTTCTCTACTTTGGCAACCACCGATTTGGCTACACAACTGATGGGATTATTTGCCGGGTCCGACCTGCGAGGGGGCATCAGTCTGCCAAAAAACACGTCAAATAGGTAACCTCTGGCGCGCGTGCCAAGTAGGTCGTCTGCCGGCCCATTGGCCAACTGGGATTTTATCGCCATGAGGGTCGCTCTACTCGAAGAGCCCTTCGTAGGTTACCTATTTGATGGGTTTTTCGAATCAGGGGCTTCCCCAATGCCCTGCCGCCAACAACGACACTTGACGTGGCAACCGCTCGCCGTATAATCCAATGCCGTTGCGCGAACAAAGGCTTGCGCAACACAGCTGGGGGTGCTCGCAAGAGCTGAGAGGATTTCCAACCCCTTGAACCTGACCTGGTTAGGACCAGCGTAGGGAAGCTCTCCGCTTTACGGCGGCTTTTCTCGTGCCACGGCCGTGTGCCGTTGGCCACCGGTCCCACCTTGCAGATTCATCCTCTCTACCGAGCCCGCGCCTGCCACCTGCGAAAACGCAACTCATAGGGAGAGGAAACCATGTCCGACGAATCCTGCTGCGAGGGCTGCAACCGCCCCGATCTTCCTTGGGCCGGCCGCGGCACCAGCCTGCCCATCTCTGGCTGCCGCTTCTCGCTCTACCCCATGTGCGACAACTTCGTCGACATCATCCTGGGCGCCCTCGGCCGCGTCGACACCTCGGCCGTTTGGAGCGAGTCCGATGCCCTCTCTACCGTCTACCGCGGCAAGCTGCCCTACGTCATGGACGCCGTGGCGGGCCTGTTCGCAAGTGCCTGGACCGAGAACGTCCACATGGCGCTCGAGGGCCAGGTCTCCAAGGGCTGCCCCGGCGACGTCTCGGGCGACTCGGTCCTGAGCGTCGAGGGCGAGGCCCCCAACCACGCGCTGGTCGAGGCGGCCACCCAGCCGGCCCTGTGCAAGCTCGCCCTCTATCCCATGGGCGTGGGCGACTACATCGACGACATCGCGGCCGTCTGGCGCATGGCCGAGGACCGCGGCCTCAACCCCACCACGATCCACTATGCCACGCGCATCGAGGGATCGATCCGTGACATCTTTGCCTACCTGCAGGACGTCTGCCAGCTCATGGAGGACACCGAGAGCGTCCACCACTACGTGCTGCACTTCACCATCAACGTCAACAGCCCGACGGACGAGTCCGCCGAGTAGGACCGCGCGGTGCCGCCGTCCATGGCGGCCGTGCAACCGTGCGCGCATCCACCGCGCACCGCGAGGGATGCGCAAAAGACCAGCGTTACGGGCCCGCGGGGTGCGGGCCAACACGATGCCCGCGAGCCGGGCGAGAGGGGATAGCAATGGCTAACGAGAAGGACAGCGCCAAGGGCGGCTGGAAGCTTCAGGAGATCATCTTCGTGGCGATGCTCTGCATCGTCTTTGGCGTGGTCTACCTCATCGCGGTGTACGCCGCCGCCGCGATGGTCGCCGCGTTCACGCCGATGGGAATCGGCCCCATGGGCAACGAGATCGTCTTTGGCATCTGGTTCATGGTCTCGACGCTTGCCGCCTACATCATCCAGCGCCCGGGCGTGGCCCTCGTGTCCGAGGTCATCGCCGCGCTCATCGAGGTACTGCTTGGCAACATGTACGGCCCCATGGTCATCGTGACCGGCCTCGTGCAGGGCGCCGGCGCCGAGCTTGCCTTTGCCCTGGGCCGCTACAAGAGCTTCAAGACCAAGGACATGATGCTCGCCGCCGTCTTCTGCACCGTCATCAGCTTCGTGTGGAGCTTCATCCGCTCGGGCTACGGCCTGCTCTCGATTCCCGTGCTCGTCATGTTCTTCGTGGTACGCCTCGTGAGCTCCGTCGTGTTCTGCGGCTTCCTGTCCAAGGCCATCGGCGACGGCCTGGCCAAGACCGGCCTGCTCAAGGGCTATGCCCTGGGCCGCAACCGTGCCTAGCGCAAGCGTCGACAACTGCGTCGCGGGTGATCGGGGCGTCGCAAGCGCCCAGGCCGCCGCGAGCGGCTACGGCGCCACTGCCGCTGCCGCCCCCGCGCCCGCACTCGAGGCGCGGGGCCTCGCCTTTCGCTACGGCGAGGGCGCAGGCCCCGTGTTCAGCGACCTCTCCCTGACCGTTGGCCGGGGGGAGGTCGTCCTCGTGATGGGGGCGTCTGGCTGCGGAAAGTCGACCCTGGCCCTGTGCCTGGCGGGCCTCTACCCCACCTATGCGGGCGAGATGGAGGGCCTCGTGCTCGCCGGCGGGCGCGACGTGGCTCAGATGGGCGCGCGCGAGCGCAGCCGCGAGGTCTCGATCCTGTTCCAGAACCCCGACAACCAGTTCTGCATGGACACGGTCGAGCGCGAAGTGCTCTTTGCCCTGGAGAACGTGGGTTACGAGGGCAGCCTGCGCGACCGCTGCCATGAGCTGCTGACCCTCGTGGGCCTCGAGGACCGCGCTGCCGAGAAGATCGGGCGACTCTCCGGCGGCCTCAAGCAGAAGCTCGCCCTGTGCACCGCGCTTGCCTGCGGGGCCCGCACGCTCGTGCTCGACGAGCCGTTCGCGAACCTCGACCCCGCGTCGTGTGCCGCGGTCTCTGCCGAGCTGCGTCGTCTTAATGCCGAGATGGGCGTGACGCTTGTGGTCGTTGACCACCGCGCGGAGTGGTGGCTGCCGTTTGCTACGCGCGTGGTGCTCATGCGCGGGGAGGGCAGCCTCGACGACGCCTCGTTTTCGGCGGGGGAGTGGCCCGCCCATGCGGCCGATCTTGCCGCTGCCGGGCTCTTCTCGGGCAACGAGTGGGCCGCGGGCTATGCGCCCGTCGACCTGGGCGAGAGGGGCGGCGCGGGCGATGACGCCGGCGATGGCGTTGCCAGCTGCGGTGCCGTCGTGCTTGCGCATGGCCTGAGCTGCGGCTATGGTCGCCGCCGTGCCTACGCCCCGGTGCTTAAGGACGTGAGCCTCGACGTGGCCCGCGGCAGCGTCGTGGCCCTGGTGGGCGCGTGCGGCAGCGGCAAGTCGACGCTGCTCCACGCCATCGCCGGTGCGTGCGAGACGCGCGGGAGCCTTGTCGTCGAGGGTCGCGTGGGCCTCGTCTTCCAGAACCCGCGCCTACAGTTTCTGGCCCTCACGGTTGCCGAGGAGGTGCTCGTGACGCTGCGTGCGGCCAACCCCGGTACCAGCGAGGAGGAGCTCGCGGCCCGCGTACCGGCGCTTCTCGACGAGTTTGCCCTCTCCGGCCTTGACGGGCGCTCGCCCTACGAGATCTCCCAGGGGCAGCAGCGCCGCCTCGCCATGCTCTCGATGCTTGCCGGAGCGGCCGACGTGCTGCTGCTCGATGAGCCCACCTATGCGCAGGACGAGCGCTCGACGCGCCTCATGCTCGACATGCTCATGGGCCGCGTGGCGGCGGGCCTCACCGTGGTCATGGCCACGCACGACCTCACGCTTGCCCGAGCCATTGCCAATAAAGTGCTGCTCGTGGAGGATGGGCGCGTCCGCGAGATCTCGCGCGACGAGCTTACGCGCTTCGAGCGGAGCCTGGAGGGGGTGGGTGAGCGATGAGGAGCCTCAACCCCGGAGTCAAGCTCGCGGCGCTCATCGTGGCGTCGCTGCTCCTGTCCGTGACGTTCAACACGCGCGTGAACCTGGCCGTGGCGGCGCTGGCTATCGTGGCCACGCTCTTCTCGCGCGGGTGCAACCGCAGGGGCCTTGCGCTCGCGATGCTGCCGTTTGCCGTCACGGCGCTCGCTATGTTCGTTACCGGCCTCATGTACGGCGCGAGCGGCAATGCCTCGGCGGGCGTCGAGGCAGACATGTTTGGCCAGCGCACGCTGTTTGCGAGCGACTGGACCACGGCCGCGCAGCTTGCGAGTCGCGTGCTGGCCTACGGAGGCCTGGGCATGGCGTTTGCCTTCACGAGCGACGCGTTCGAGCTGGTCATGAGCCTGATGCAGCAGTTCCGCCTGCCGCCTAAGTTTGCCTACGGCGTGCTTGCCGCCTACCACTTCTTCCCCGTGGTGCGCGACGAGTACGGCGAGGTGGGCCTTGCGCTCAGGGCGCGCGGCGTGCGCGTGGGGCCCTTCTCGCCCCGTCGCGTGGTGCCCATGCTGGCCCACGCCCTCGAACGCTCCGAGAGCCTTGCAATGGCGATGGAGTCGCGCGGGTTCGAGGACGGGGCGCCGCGCCGCTGCGCCTTCGAGGTGCCCCTGCGCGCCCGCGACCTCGTGTTTGCCATGGGCCTCAACGCAGGAATCGTCGCCGCGCTCGTGCTCGTTCCGTAATCCGTGACAGGGGGACGGGTCTAATGTCCCCGTTTGGCGGGGACAAAGGGCACGTCCCCCTGTCCCCGCTGATAGATGATTGGAGAGACGGAGTCATGGTGGAGTCGAAGGCTGCCGAGTGGCGCAGGCTGTGCGCGGAGTACCCCGATATGAGCCCGCTTGTGCTGCTCAAGATTTCGATGGTGTGGCATGGCGCGCGCCTGACCGCCCGCGCGCTCGCGCGGCTGCAGCGGCCCGACTACCGCTTTGCCTCGGACGAGCCGTTTGAGATTGCCTTCGCCGGCCGCGCCACCCAGCGCGCCGTCATGCCCGGCGGCGTGCTGCTGCGCGACGCCACCTACGTCTACATCAACTGGGGCGAGACCTACGACGATCCCTACGTTATCGACTACGACGCCGCCACCTGCGAGTTCACGCTGCGTGAGCCGGCGTCGGGCACGATTTTGGCCGATGGCGACGAGGCGCCCGGCGATGCGCGCGAGGGCCTCGTCGACGTGATCGGCTTTACCCCGCGCCCCGCGCTCTATGACTTCGAGACGAGTGCGGGCACGCCGGCCGACGCCCTGGCAGACGCCCGCGCCCAGAAGCTCATCCTCACCGCCTACCGCCGCTGCGAGTTCTGGCGCGAGGGCAGGCAGTGCCGCTTCTGCGCCCTGTTCACCCGTCGTGGCCAGGACCCCGAGGTGCCCTGCGCCGAGATCGCCGAGGTCGTGCGGGCAGCGCTCTCCGAGCCGGGCCGCTACTCCCAGCTCTACATCTCGGGCGGCTCCGACTTCGACGGCGAGCCGCCCTTCTCGCGCGAGGTCGCCCGCTACGTCCGCGCGCTCTCGGCCATGGGGCAGGGCTTCTCGGCGCCCTTTGCCTCGCAGCTCATGGCGCCTGCCTATGACGCCGACGCCCTGGCCCACCTGCGCGAGCTTGCGCCCGTGAGCTCCTACAGCCCCAACCTCGAGGTCTGGGGAGCGGGCCAGTTTGCCCGCCTGTGCCCGGGCAAGGACGCCCACGTTGGCTACGACGAGTGGTTGCGTCGCACGGTGGACGCCGTGGATGTCTTTGGCCGCGGCAACGTGTACACGCAGCTCGTGGGCGGTGCCGAGCTCGCGGGCGAGGGGGCCGTCGCGAGCGTCGGTGACGCGGTGGCGCAAAACGTCGAGGCGTGCGACTGGTTTGCCCAGCGCGGCGTCACATGCCTCTCGGTGATTTGGCGCCCGCACCGCCGCGCGGTGCTGGGCTGGCGCCCCATGCCGCCCATCGACTACTACGTTCGCCTTGCGCGCGAGATGCACGCCGTGCGCGCCCGCGCGGGGCTTGCCGCCTTCGAGGACGACTACAAGGCCTGCGGCAACCACCCCGACGCAGACCTCGAGCGCTGCGACCTGGACGTCTGGCGTCGCCTGGGCGAGACGAGCGCGAGCGACCCCGCCTTTTCCGCGGGCGCCACGCCTGCGGGCGACGATGCGACCCGCCTGCACGCCCCGTTCGTTGCCGACGCTCTGGCCGTTGAGGTCTTCTCGGCCTCTGAACTGGGCATTATTGGTGGCAGCGTGACGAACGACACCTACGTGGTGGCCCTGCGCGAGGACCGCAGCGACGCCGGCGCGGCCCTCGCGCATGCCCTGTGGTTCAACGAGCCCGTGGAGCTGTGGTTGCGTGAGCAGGGTGGCTGGCGCTACGTGCAGGCCCGCGTGTGGCGCTGCGACATCGTGGGGCCGGTCTTCTCGGCTGCGCTCGCACGCGTGCGCGCGGGGTCGGGCGCGGCCGAGGTCGCCAGTGCCTGGGAGCTGCGGGTTGTTCGCAGTGAGCTCGTCTCGAGCGCACCCGTCGCGAAGGCCCCCAGCCGCTCTCCCCGCCCCGAGCTCCACCTCGACAACCCGCTTCTGCACTAGGCTGGTCGCCCGCCCTGCAGGCGTGCACCGTTGGTGACGGGGGGACGTGTCTTTTGTCCCGTCTCGAGCGTGACAAAAACACGTCCCTCTGCCACGCCGCAAGCTTTCAGCCGTTTATCAACCTCGTGTCGAGCTGGTAACGAGGTCTCCCAAACGACCCCGCGCCGTCACATACTTGTCCGCGAATAACACGCGAGGACGTCCAACGTGACGCGGACGGGAGAACAAATGCCAGCTCATAAGGCTCGTATGCAGCAAGCTCAGGCAGAGGCGGCCGACAAGGCCGAGCAGGTTGAGCAGGACGGCAAGGCCGAGAACCGCGCGCCCGGCGGCGCGGCCGCAGCTCCTGCCGCGCCCGGCGACGCCGCCGCTCCTTCGGCCAAGACCTGCGCGCAGGTCCTCGTTGACTGCCTCAAGGCCGAGGGCGTGGAGTACGTCTTTGGCATCCCGGGCGAGGAGAATCTCGACCTGATGTTTGCCCTCAAGGGCTCGGGCATCCGCTTCGTCCCCACACGCCACGAGCAGGGCGCCGCCTTCATGGCCGACGTCTACGGCCGCCTCACGGGCCACGCCGGTGTCTGCCTCGCCACCCTGGGGCCGGGCGCCACGAACCTCGTCACCGGCGTGGCCGACGCCTTCCTCGACGGTGCGCCCCTCGTGGCCATCACGGGGCAGGTCTCCAGCGATCTCATGCAGCTCACGAGTCACCAGTACCTCGACCTTTCGGCGATGTTTGCGCCCATTACCAAGCGCAGCAAGGTTGTGATGCGCCCTGACACCGTGGCAGAGATCTGCCGCCTGGCCTTCAAGTACGCCGAGGCCGCAAAGCCCGGCTCCACCCACATCGACCTGCCCAAGAACGTGGCGCACATGCCCAGCACGGCTCGCCCCATGCGTCGCCAGCAGCCGCCCGCGCTCTACGCCGACCCCGCGAGCGTCATCGAGGCGGCCCGTCTCATCTCCGAGGCCAGAAATCCGCTGCTCCTGGTGGGTGCCGGCGCCGTGCGCGCCAACGCGGCTGAGGCCGTGAGGTCGCTGTCCGAGCGCCTGCACATCCCCGTGGTGCAGACCATGATGGGCAAGGGCATCGTCCCCTGGGACAGCCCCTGGCGCCTGGGCGTGGTGGGCATCCCGCAGCACGACTACATCATCGACGCGTTCGACCAGACAGACCTTGTGATCGGCGTGGGCTACGACCTCATCGAGTGCGCGCCCAAGAAGTGGCACACCCACGAGATGAAGATCGTGAACATCTCGGGCCTTCCGGCCGACGTCAACCAGCTCTACGAGCCCGACGTCGAGGTCACGGGCGACATCTCCGACAGCATCTACCAGATTCTGCGCGTGGCAAAGCGCGAGGGAGCGCCCGAGCCCGCGGCGCTGCTCGCGGTGGGCAAGCGCCTGCGCGACGACTTCGACCGCATGGCCGCAAGCGACGCCTACCCCATGAAGCCGGCGCGCATCCTGGCCGACGTGCGCTCGGTGCTGGGCCGCCACGACATCCTTGTCTCCGACGTGGGCGCCCACAAGATCTGGATTGGCCGCAACTACCCCTGCTACGAGCCGCGCACCTGCCTCATCTCCAACGGCTTCGCCTCGATGGGCTTCTCGGTTCCCGGCGCCATCGCGGCCAAGCTCGTGCACCCCGAGCGCCGTGTGCTGGCCGTCACCGGCGACGGCGGCTTCATGATGAACTCGCAGGAGCTCGAGACCGCCGTGCGCGAGCGCATTCCCATCGTGGTCCTCATCTGGGAGGACGAGCACTACGGGCTCATCCGCTGGAAGGAGGAGGAGCAGTTTGGCGACACGTTTGGCGTGGGCTTCTCCAACCCGGACTTCAAGGCCTACGCCGAGGCCATGCACTGCCACGGCTACGAGGTGACGAGCGCCGCCGAGCTCGTGCCCACCCTCGACGTGGCCTTCTCCCACGACGACGCGCCGAGCGTGGTGGTCGTGCGTGTCGACTACTCCGAGAACATGGCCTTGACCGAGCGCCTGCGCGAGCGCTACGGAGAGTAGGGGCTAGCTCGGCTGCCACCCTCGCTGGTGGGGACAGAGGGACGTGTCTTTTGTCCTCGCCAGACGGGGACAGTGGGCGCGTCCCCCTGTCCCTGCGCGCGTTTCTCTCGCAAAAGGCGAACTATTGTTCTATACTGATGCCGAGAAGAACACGCCTAGACTGGGAGCACTCATGGCCTCCGACGCAATCGTCATCCGCGGCGCGCGCGAGCACAACCTGCGCAACGTCGACGTCTCCATCCCGCGCGACAAGCTCGTTGTCATCACGGGTCTGTCGGGCTCGGGTAAGTCGAGCCTGGCGTTCGACACCATCTACGCCGAGGGCCAGCGTCGCTACGTCGAGAGTCTCTCGAGCTACGCGCGCCAGTTCCTGGGCCAGATGGACAAGCCGGACCTCGACAGCATCGACGGCCTGTCGCCGGCCGTGTCGATCGACCAGAAGACCACGAGCAAGAACCCGCGCTCCACGGTGGGCACCGTCACAGAGATCTATGACTACCTGCGCCTGCTCTACGCGCGCGTGGGCACGCCGCACTGCCCGGAGTGCGGCCGCGTCATCGAGCGCCAGACCACGGACCAGGTGGCGGACAAGGTGCTGGCTGCGGGCCAGGGCCGCCGCGCCCTGGTGCTCGCGCCTGTGGTGCTGGGTCGCAAGGGCGAGTACGCCAAGCTCTTCGAGGACCTGCGCGGTGAGGGCTTCTCGCGCGTGCGCGTCGACGAGGAGGTCCGCGGCCTCGACGAGGAGATCAAGCTCGACAAGAAGCTCAAGCACACCATCGAGGTCGTGGTGGACCGCATCGTCATTCGCGAGACGAGCCTGGGCCGCATCGCCGAGGCGGTCGAGACGGCCACGCGCCTCGCCGCGGGCAAGGTGGGCGTCTACCTGCTGCCAGACCGCGACGACCCCGAGCGCATGCCCGGCGAGCTGCTGCAGTACTCGCTGGCGCTGGCCTGCCCCATCCACGGCCACTCGATGGACGACCCGCAGCCTCGCGATTTTTCGTTCAACGCCCCCTACGGCGCCTGCCCCGACTGCGACGGCCTGGGCTTCAGGCGCGTGGTCGACGCGGAGGCCCTCATCGAGGACCCCGAGAAGTCCGTGGCAGACGGCGTGTTCGGCAGCTTCTTTGGTCGCTCCAACTACTACCCGCAGATTCTCGCGGCGGTGTGCCGCCACTTTGGCGAGAGCCCCGAGACCCCGTGGAAGAAGCTTCCCAAGAAGGTGCGCACCGCCCTTCTCGACGGCCTGGGCGCCACCAAGATCCGCGTCGACTACCACACGGTCGACGGGCGCGACACGCACTGGCTCACCACCTACGCCGGCGTGCGCTCGATCCTGTTCGAGAAGTACGGCGAGACCGCCAACGAGAAGCTGCGCGCCCGCCTGGAGAAGTACATCCACGAGATGCCGTGCCCCACGTGCCACGGAGCGCGCCTCAAGCCCGAGATGCTGGCCGTGACGGTGGGCGACAAGTCGATCTACGACGTCTGCTGCATGAGCTGTCGCGAGTCGCTCGAGTTCTTCCGCGGCCTTACGCTCACCGAGCGCCAGGAGTTCATTGGCGGGCGCATCGTCAAGGAGATCGTCGAGCGCCTGCGCTTTCTGGTCGACGTGGGTCTCGACTATCTCACGCTGGCCCGCGCCTCCGCCACGCTCTCGGGCGGCGAGGCCCAGCGCATCCGCCTGGCCACGCAGATTGGCGCCGGCCTCATGGGCGTGCTCTACATCCTGGACGAGCCCTCGATTGGCCTGCACCAGAGGGACAACGACCGCCTCATCCACACGCTCGAGCGCCTGAGGGACCAGGGCAACACCGTGATCGTGGTCGAACACGACGAGGACACGATTCGCGCGGCGGACTACGTGCTCGACATGGGGCCTGGTGCGGGCGAACTGGGCGGCGAGGTCGTGGCCGCGGGCACCCCGCAGCAGATCTGCGCCTGCCAGGACTCCATCACGGGCGCCTACCTCACGGGCCGCAGGCTCATCCGCCTGCCCGAGAAGCGCCGCAAGCCCGGCCGCGGCGCCCTCAAGATTACGGGGGCCACGCACAACAACCTCAAGAACGTCACGGCGAGCATCGAGTTTGGCACGCTCACCGTGGTCACGGGCGTGTCGGGCTCGGGCAAGAGCTCGCTGGTGACCGACACGATTGCCCCCGCGCTCACGAACGCCATCCAGCGCTCGCAGCGCCCGGTGGGCGAGTACAAGAAGATTGTGGGCATCGACCGGATCGACAAGGTCATCGACGTCGACCAGAGTCCCATCGGCCGCACCCCGCGCTCGAACCCCGCCACCTACATTGGCCTGTGGGACGACCTGCGCGCCCTGTTCGCCAGCACGCCCGAGAGCCGCGCCCGTGGCTACAGCCCCGGTCGCTTCAGCTTCAACGTCTCGGGCGGCCGCTGCGAGGCCTGCAAGGGAGACGGACAAATCAAGATCGAGATGAACTTCCTGCCCGACGTCTACGTTCCGTGCGAGGTCTGCCACGGCGCGCGCTACAACCGCGAGACGCTCGAGGTCACCTACCACGGCAAGAACATCTCGCAGGTGCTCGACATGAGCGTCACCGAGGCCCTCAAGTTCTTCGCGAACATCCCGCGCATCAAGAACAAGCTCCAGACGCTCTACGACGTGGGCCTGGGCTACATCCGCCTGGGCCAGCCCGCCACGACGCTCTCGGGCGGCGAGGCGCAGCGCGTGAAGCTCGCCAAGGAGCTCCACCGCCAGCAGACAGGGCGTACGTTCTACATCCTCGACGAGCCCACCACGGGCCTGCACTTCGAGGACGTGCGCCAGCTGCTCGACGTGCTGCAGCGCCTGGTCGACGCGGGCAACACCGTGCTGGTCATCGAGCACAACCTCGACGTCATCAAGGTGGCCGACCGCCTCATCGACATGGGTCCCGAGGGCGGCGACGGCGGCGGCCAGGTGGTCGTGTCCGGCACGCCCGAGCAGGTGGCCGCCTGCCCCGAGTCGTACACGGGCCGCTTTCTGGCGCCGGTGCTCGAGCACACCCGCGAGCTGCAGCGCAAGCTCGACGAGAGCGGCGAGGGCGAATGGGTGCCCAACATCCCCGTGCCCGAGCCAGCGCTCGAGGAATAAGCGCGTGACGTGCCAAAGGGGTCAGAGCCCTTTGGCACGCTTGCGCCTGCTGGACGGGAACCCCTTTCGGCCTTGTTATCTTGCGAGCTTGGCCAGGCGTGGCGTGGCCTAGCTCTCGTCTTGCGGCCGGGCGTCCCGCGCGCCAACGTACCTGTCCTTGGCTTGCGTTCGGGCACTCACCACAGACCCTTCACGGCGGTCTTGCGCGGTGGGGTAGACTTCATGGGTCGCATGTTGGGCGTGGTCTCGCGTGCGGCCCGTTTTGCTAGCTCAAGGGAGGTGCGGCGTGGCCCGCAAGGAGAAGGTTCAGAAGACCAACGCGATGCGCGAGCTCGAGCGCGCCGGTGTGGCCTTCGAGGCAATCGCGTTCGAGGAGCCCGACCCCACGGGCGTGCGCGACCTGGGCGTCCAGATTGCCAACATGCTGGGCTATGACCCCGGGCAGGGCTTCAAGACCCTCGTCTGCGTGGCGCCGCACGGCGGCCACATCGTCTGCTGTGTGCCCTCGGGCGCCGAGCTCGACCTCAAGAAGGCGGCCGCTGCTACCGGCGAGAAGTCGCTCTCCCTCATGCACGTGCGCGACCTCGAGCCCACCACGGGCTACGTCCGCGGCGGCTGCTCGCCCGTGGGCATGAAGAAGCGCTTTCCCACCCTCATCGACGAGACGGCGCAGCTCTTCGATGACATCTACATCTCCGGCGGTCGCCTGGGCCTTACGCTCAAGGTGAACTCCGAGGCACTCGTCGCGTTTCTCGGCGCCACGCTTGCCGACATCTGCCGAGAGGACGCCTAATGGCCAATCATCTAACGCCCGAAGCCCCCGAGCACGACGACGCCCACGTCGCCGAGCACCTCGCACCCCACGCGCCCGAGCACCTTGCGGCCGAGACGCCCGAGCGCCTCGCCGTGGATGCCGCGCCCGATGCCCCCGCACCCGACGCCAACGTGGGCCGCTCGGCCGCGATGATGAGCGTGCTCGTCATCATCAGCCGCCTCACGGGCTTCGTGCGCACCTGGGGCCAGGCCTTCGCCCTAGGCACCACGCTGCTCTCGAGCTGCTACACGGTGGCCAACAACCTGCCCAACCAGCTCTACGAGCTCGTTATCGGCGGCATGCTCATCACGGCCTTCCTGCCCGTCTACCTCGACGTTCGCGAGCGCAAGGGTCGCCGCGGCGCCAACGAGTACGTGTCCAACCTGCTTTCGGTCCTGCTCGTGATCCTGGGCGTCTGCTTCGTGCTCTGCCTCGTCTTTGCCGCGCCCCTCATCTGGGTGCAGTCGGCCGGTACCGACCAGTCCCAGATGGCAGACGGCGTGACGCTCTTCCGCTTCTTTGCCATCGAGGTCGTGCTCTACTGCCTGTCGAGCGTGGCCTCGGGCGTGCTCAACGCCGAACGCGACTACTTCTGGAGCAACGCCGCCCCCATCTTCAACAACATCATCACGATTAGCTCGTTCGTGCTGTTCGCGGTGCTCAAGGACGCCAACCCGTCGCTTGCCTTCCTCGCCCTTGCCCTGGGCAATCCCCTGGGCGTGCTCGTGCAGGTCATCATGCAGCTGCCGAGCCTGCGCCGCCATGGCGTCCACCTGAGCTTCAAGATCGACCTCCATGACCCCGCCCTGCTCGACACCGTCAAGCTCGGCGCCCCCACCCTCGTTGCCACGGCCTGCTCGTTTGTGACCGTCTCGGTCATGACGTCGATGGCCCTCGTGGCCGTGCCCGAGCAGGGAAGCTCGATTACCTACTACGCGCGCCTGTGGTACACACTGCCCTACGCCGTGTTCGCGGTGCCCATCACCGTGGCCATGTTCACCGAGATGAGCGAGTCGTTTGCCAAGGGCGACCGCGCCCGCTACGCCCGTCAGTTGTCCTCGGGCATGAGCCAGGTCATGTTCGTGCTCATTCCGTTCATGCTCTACCTCATCGTGTTCTCGCGCCCGCTCATGAGCCTGCTGCGCATTGGCCAGTTCGACGCCCAGAGCGCCGAGCTCACGGCCGCCTACCTCTCGAGCCTGGCCCTGTGCCTGCCGTTCTACGGTTTGTCGACCTTCTTCCAGAAGGCCTTCTCGTCGATGCGCAAGATGGTGCCGTTTGCCGTGGCCAACGTCATCGCCTCGGTGGCGCAGGTGGTCTTCACGGTTGCGGCCACGCCCATCCTGGGCATCCACGCCGTGTCGCTGGGTAGTTTTGTCTACATGGTGCTGCTCGACGTCATTTCGCTGGCGCAGATTCGCCGGGATATCGAGGGCGTTGACCTCGCGGGCTTCATCAAGAGCAGTCTGCGCGCCGTGGCTCTGGGCCTGCTGGGTGCCGCCGCGGGAGCGCTCATCAGCCACCTGCTGGGAGGCGCGGGCTCGCTCACCGCTGGGCACGCGCTGGTGATCCTTGCGTGCGGAGGCGTCGTCGCGGTTGCCGTGACCTTTGGCGCGGCGATGCTGCTGCGCCTGACCGAGGTCGACTTCCTCACCGGCATGGTGCGCCGCCTCACCGCCAAGCTCCACCACTAGGGGAGGGCGTTTCCCTACCAGCCTCCAATGCTGGGGGCGAGCCACAGCCAAATACCGTCCTTCGAGCGTCGTGGGCTTTGAGCCCGCGGCGCTTTTGCTTAAGAAGGGTCATGCTCGTTCGATTAGTGAGCGTAAGTTGGCAAAACAGGCCGATTTGAGCCTTGATAGCAGTACATTTGCCAACTTGTGTACACTAATCAGCCTCGCTTGCGCCGACGTGGCCGAGCAGAGCCGCGTGTCAGCAGACCCGCCCCCCGATGCGTGGCCGAGACGGCCGCAGCAACCTCGCCCCACAGCCGTGCCATCAACGTTGAAACCAGCGCCGCGGAGGCCATCGCAGACCCGTCACGCTGCGACTTTGCCGTTCACCCAAATATGGGGTCGCTCGCTGTCAGATACGTTTATTACGGCGCGGTTAAAACACGGCGAGCTGTTGAAAAAGTGCTGACAAATTCAACATTTTGCCGCTATCGTGTTCAACCAACACAAACGGGGTAGGCCTTCCCCGCGCGTGTCAGTCAATCGCTAAAGGCCACGCATCGAGGAGGATGAAAGATGGAGTCCAATCGTTTTGGCATGTCCCGTAGGAACTTCGTGAAGCTGTCTGGTGCAGCGGGCATTCTAAGCGTCGCTGGCCTCGCCGGCTGCGGCAACTCCGGTTCCTCGAGCGCTGGCTCCTCCAGCAGCGACTCGGCCGACACCTTCAAGATCGGCAACATCGGCCCGCTGACCGGTGCCGCCGCCATCTATGGCAACGCCACCAAGAACGGTGCCCAGCTCGCTGTCGACGAGATCAACGCCGCCGGCGGCTCGGTCAAGTTCGAGCACAACTGCCAGGACGACGAGCACGATCCCGAGAAGTCCATCAACGCCTACAACAACCTCAAGGACTGGGGCCTGCAGGTTCTCGTTGGCACCACGACCACCGCTCCCTGCGTGGCCGTCTCCGCCGAGACCAACGCCGACAACGTGTTCGAGATCACGCCGTCCGCCAGCTCCAACGACGTCATCGGTGGCCAGGAGGACGTCGACGGCAACGTCACGACCCCGCGCAAGGACAACGTCTTCCAGATGTGCTTCACCGACCCCAACCAGGGCACCGCTTCCGCTCAGTACCTCGCCAAGAAGGCCCTGAGCAAGGAGAACAAGATCGCCGTCATCTACAACAACTCCGATGCCTACTCCACGGGCATCTACAAGAAGTTCGAGGCCGAGGCCGCCAACCAGGGCCTGAACATCGTCTCGACCACGACCTTCACGGATGACTCCGCCAACGACTTCTCCGTGCAGCTCAACGACGCCAAGAACAACGGCGCCGACCTCGTCTTCCTGCCGATCTACTACACCCCCGCCGCGCTGATTCTCAAGCAGGCCGATGGCATGGGCTATGCCCCCGGCTTCTTTGGCTGCGACGGCATGGACGGCATCCTGACGGTCGAGGGCTTCGACACCAAGCTCGCCGAGGGTCTCATGCTGCTGACCCCGTTCGTCGCCACCGCCACCGACGAGAAGACCTCCAAGTTCACGAAGGCCTACAAGGACGCCTACGGTGACGACCCGATTCAGTTCGCCGCCGACGCCTATGACTGCGTCTACGTCGTTAAGGAGCTGCTCGAGAAGACCGGCTGCACGCCTGACATGAGTGCCTCCGACATCTGCGACAAGCTCAAGGCCGCCATCGTCGATGGCTACACCTACTCCGGTCTCACCGGCGAGAACGTCACCTGGAAGGACACGGGCGAGGTCTCCAAGGAGCCCAAGGGCATGGTCATCAAGGACGGCGTGTACCAGCCGCTGGACTAGTTCAGCGTCGTCACGGGCGAGCGTCTCGCGCGCTTCGTCTGAGTCGTGTCGTCCGTAATCTATTGATAGTGCGAGCGGGGGCCATCTGCGCGATGGTCCCCGCTTGTCGGTAGGAAAGAGAAGTTGCCGGGGCGTGTCCACCCCATTTCGGAGGCGTTACCGGCAGCGCGAATTGAAAGGAGGCGGCATGACATGGGCCTTCTGACGAACCTCATCAACGGCCTGTCGCTGGGCAGCGTCTACGCGATCATCGCCCTGGGCTACACCATGGTGTACGGCATCGCCAAGATGCTGAACTTCGCCCACGGCGACATCATCATGGTTGGCGGCTACGTGTGCTTCTGTGCCGTTAACTACCTGGGCCTGCCCGCCGGCGTGGGCGTGCTGCTCTCGATCGTGGCGTGCACCGTGCTCGGCATTGTGGTCGAGCGCCTGGCCTACAAGCCGCTGCGCAACGCCCCGTCGCTCGACGTCCTGATCACCGCCATCGGCGTGAGCTACTTCCTGCAGAACGCCGCGCTGCTCATCTGGGGCTCCGACACCAAGTCGTTCCCGAGCGTCGTCGACCTGCCCAGCGTGAGCCTGTTCGACGGCCAGCTCGTCATCAGCGCCATCACGATCGTCACCGTGCTCTCGGGCATCGTCGTCATGATCGCCCTCACGGCCTTTACCGGCAAGACCCGCATGGGCAAGGCCATGCGCGCCTGCTCCGAGGACCGCGGCGCCGCCACGCTCATGGGCATCAACGTGAACTCGACCATCTCGCTCACGTTCGCCATCGGCTCGGGCCTGGCCGCCATCGCCGGCGTGCTCATGTGCTCGGCCTATCCCACGCTGATCCCCACGACTGGCTCGCTACCTGGCATCAAGGCCTTCACCGCCGCCGTCATCGGCGGCATCGGCTCGATCCCCGGCGCCTTCGTGGGCGGCCTCGTCCTTGGCGTCATCGAGATCTTCGCCAAGGCCTACGTGGGCACCCAGCTCGCCGACGCCATCGTGTTCGGCGTCCTCATCGTCGTGCTGCTCGTGAAGCCGAGCGGCCTGCTCGGCAAGACCGTCAGGGAGAAGGTGTAGCGCCATGGCAGATACCAACACCGCCACCACCGCAGCCGCTCCCCGCCGCATGAGCAAGCGCCTGCAGTCCAACCTCATCACCTATGGCATCATCGTCGCGTTCTTTGCCATCATGACCGCGCTCGACGCCACGGGCATCCTCACCAACTCGCTCGCCGGCCAGCTGATCCCCATCTGCGCCTACGTGTGCATGGCCGTCTCGCTCAACCTGGTCGTCGGCATCTCCGGCGAGCTGTCGCTGGGCCACGCCGGCTTCATGAGCGTGGGCGCCTTCTCGGGCGTCGTCGTCTTCTCGCTCGTGGGCGGCATGGTGGGCAACGGTCTTCTGGCCTACGTCATCGCCCTCGTCGCTGCGGCGCTGCTCGCCGCCGTCGCCGGCTTCATCATCGGCATCCCGGTCATGCGCCTGCGCGGTGACTACCTCGCCATCGTGACCCTGGCCTTTGGCGAGATCATCAAGAACATCCTCAACAACCTCTACGTTGGCCTCGACGGCTCCGGCCTGCACTTCTCGATGACCGACGCCAAGTCGCTGGGCATGCAGGGCGGCACGCTGCTCATCAACGGCCCGCAGGGCGCCACGGGCATCAATAAGATGTCGACGTTCGTCATCGGCATCGTGCTCGTGCTCATCACCGTAACGGTCGTGCTCAACCTCGTGAACAGCCGCTCGGGCCGCGCCATCATGGCCGTGCGCGACAATCGCATCGCCGCCGAGTCCGTGGGCATCAACGTCACCAAGTACCGCCTCATCGCCTTCGTCGTGGCCGCCGCCCTGGCAGGTGCGGCCGGCTGCTTCTACGCGATGGGCTACAGCTCGATCGTTCCCAAGAAGTTCGACTTCAACACCTCGATCCTGGTGCTGGTCTTCGTCGTGCTGGGCGGCATGGGTAACATTCGCGGCTCGATCATCTCCGCGGCGCTGCTCACCGTGCTGCCCGAGATGCTGCGCGCCATCTCCGACTGGCGCATGCTCATCTACGCCGTGGTGCTGATCCTCGTCATGATCGTCTCGAACAACCCACTGCTGCGCCAGTTCGTTGACACCTTCAAGGCCAAGTTCAAGCGTCCGGCCAAGGTTGCCGAGAAGGGAGGCGAGGCCAGTGAGCGCTAAGACCAACGCCTTCGAGCGCCACGCCGCCGAGCGTCGCGAGCACACCAAGATGGTGCCGCTGCCCACCGACTCGATCGTTCCCGAGCGCGACGTCAACGAGCGCCCCGTCCTCGAGTGCCGCCACCTCGGCATCGAGTTTGGCGGACTCAAGGCCGTCGACAACTTCAACTTCGCCGTGGGCAAGACCGAGATCGCGGGCCTCATTGGCCCCAACGGCGCCGGCAAGACCACCGTGTTCAACCTGCTCACGAAGGTTTACCAGCCCACGCACGGCATGGTCATGCTTGACGGCATCGACACCGCTGGCATGGACGCGGCCGCCGCGAGCCGCCTGGGCGTGGCCCGCACCTTCCAGAACATCCGCCTCTTCTCGTCGCTGTCCGTCGAGGACAACGTCAAGATTGGCCTGCACAACCAGGTCAAGGAGGGCATGTGGAGCTCGATGTTCCGCCTGCCGGCCTACTGGAGTGCCGAGAAGGAGATGCACGAGCGCGCCCTCGAGCTGCTCGACGTCTTTGACATGAGCGTCTACGCCAACCACATCGCGGGGTCTCTGCCCTACGGCGCCCAGCGTCGCCTCGAGATCGTGCGCGCGCTTGCCACCAAACCCAAGCTGCTGCTGCTCGACGAGCCGGCCGCCGGCATGAACCCGTCCGAGACGGCCGAGCTCATGGACAACATCCGCAAGATTCGCGACCAGTTCCAGATCGCCGTCATGCTCATCGAGCACGACATGGACCTGGTCATGGGCATCTGCGAGGGCATCGCCGTCCTCAACTACGGCAAGATCATCGCCAAGGGCACGCCCGAGCAGATCCAGAGCAACCCGCAGGTCATCGAGGCTTACCTCGGCAAGCAGGATGAGGAGGCCTAGCATGAGCATCCTTCACGTTGACGACCTCAACGTCTACTACGGCTCGATCCACGCGGTGAAGGGCATCTCGTTTGACGTCGAGGAGGGCGAGATCGTGACCCTCATCGGCGCGAACGGCGCCGGCAAGTCCACGACGCTCAACACCGTCGCGGGCCTGCTCAAGCCCCGCGAGGGCAAGGTGGAGTTCGAGGGCGAGAGCCTGCTGGGCATTCCGCCGCACACCATCGTGAGCAAGGGCATGGCCCTGTGCCCTGAGGGTAGGCGCGTGTTTTTGCAGATGAGCGTTCGCGAGAACCTCGAGATGGGCGCCTTCACCCGTAGGGACTCGACCGAGATCGCCGACTCGCTCGAGATGGTGTTCGACCGCTTCCCGCGCCTCAAGGAACGCGAGGGCCAGAGCGCCGGCACCCTGTCGGGCGGCGAGCAGCAGATGCTTGCCATGGGCCGCGCCCTCATGAGCAAGCCGCGCCTGCTCATGCTCGACGAGCCGTCGATGGGCCTGGCGCCCATCCTGGTGCAGGAGATCTTCAACATCATCAAGTCCCTGCACGAGACGGGCACGACGGTTCTGCTGGTCGAGCAGAACGCGCGCATGGCCCTGTCCGTGGCCGACCGCGCCTACGTGCTCGAGACCGGCCGCGTGTCGATGAGCGGCAACGCCGCAGACCTCGCGAACGACGACCGCGTGAAGCAGGCCTACCTCGGCGGCTGATGCGGCTCGCGTCTCGTCAATAGCGTTCGCTTGAGCGCCCAGCCCGGCATCCGCCCGCGGCTGGGCGCTTTTGTGTTGGCCGCGTCCGCCGCGCACCCGCCATTACGCGTTTGCTTCTCCTCGTACACCCTCCTCGTGCACCCACTATTACGTGCCCCGGTTCTCGCACCCACTATTACGCGCCTCAGTTGCTTGAGCACCCGCTATTACGTGCTAGGAAGGCTTTGAGCGCGTAATAGTGGGTGCTCAATACGAGGGCGCGTAATTATGGGTGCTCGCCGGCGCTAGCCGTTTACTCGTGGATGCTCGGCACCTGCCCGAGCTTGCGTGGAATTCCAAACTGCTCGAGCTTCGCCACGAGTCGTTGCTCGTCCTTTACGTCGTCCCAGGTGAAGCGCAGCACGCGGTCAACGGCGAGCGTGAGCTGCGACTCGCGGATGCGCTCGTTGCTCATGACCTTCATGGCGCTTTGGCCCTTTGTCATCTCGGGGTTTGTGTACTTCTCGAGCCCGTCGAGCTCGCCGGCCACGCGCGTTCCATCAGCGAGCACCCAAAAGAAGTCACAGCGCCAGCTTTCGCCCTTCCTGGAGGGGTCGCCAACAACAACCTGCAGCTCGGGCAGCATGAATCCGTGTTCGATCATGACGGCGCGCGCGATCGACTCGCCCCCGCTCTCGCTGCGGGAATCGGCCCAGCGGATGGTCTCGAGCGCCTGGCGCAGTCCCGGGCGCCTGCGTCCCCGTTCGCGTACCAGTCTCTCGAGCCGCTCGCCGTCGTTGCCGAGACGGGCAAGAGCTGCGTCCGCGATGGCAAGGCCGTCCTTGAAGTCGAACGCCAGCAGGCAGTCGACGATGGTGTCCTCAAGCGAGGTGACTTGCACGATGCCCGCGGCGGCAGTTGCTCTGGGCACCTTGCTCTGGCACTTGAGCGCAATGCCTGCCTTTGAGTGTGTCCCCGGCATAATGACGTGCGCTTTCTTGAGCCGCCGCAGCGAAACCGGCAAGCCCAGCATGAGCGCCGCGCTTGCCTGACAGAATACCCAGTCTGGGTGCAGTGCGGCAAGACCGCGGATGATGTGACGTTCGCGCTCCGACTTGCCCAGCTTCTCCCAGTAGGCTTTTCGCGCATAAAGGCGCGGGCGAGGGCGCACGAGTTGCTCGCCGATTCGCCTATCGAGCGCTTCTCGCATAATTCTGTTGGTTGCGCCAAGGCAACTCTGCTCAGACTGCGCCTTGTCGAGTAGCCGCTCGATTTCTCTGTCCCTGCGCGTGCCCATCCGACCTCCCACGGAATCTTTAGCAAGAGGCTAACAAGAGCGTCCAACACAACTCTGTGCACGGTCTGACGCAAATCTGACATTGCAGGTAGAGACGACGTTGATGATGCCTGGTTCATGCTGCCGTATATTTCAGCACCCGTTATTACGTCTTTTAATAAGTTGAGCACCCGCTATTACGTGCTAGAGAGGTTCTGAGCGCGTAATAGTGGGTGCTCAATACGAGGGCGCGTAATTATGGGTGCCCAATGAAGAGGGGCCTTCGCAATGCCGTCACAAATGGCCGAGAAGTGCGCTGAAGAGTGGGACCCGGGTCGTGGGCGCTGCCGAGGGGTGCGCTGAGGGCGGGGCGCCTCGGGCTGCGGGGCGCTGAAGGGCGGAGCGCCTCGGGTTGCGGGAGCGCTGAAGTGCGGGGCGCCTTGGGCTGCGGGGGCGCTGAAGGGCGGGGCGCCTCGGGTTGTGGGAGCGCCGCCGAGAGGGGTGCTGCCGAGAGGGGCGCTGCGGCTTGCGGCCCAAACGTATCAAATTGGTAAACCACTTTAGCAAAGTAAAGTCAATGGCGTGAGAAGCACTTTACTATGCTAAAGTGTCAGTCACGTTGCGGATGGCTCGCATGCCGCAACCGTCGCGGGCTTGCCCGCGAACGGTTGCCGCCATGCTCCGCGCCGGACCGTGGCGCTGGCGCAGCGGCACCGCGTCGCGCCGTGGCACCGGGGCGGCAGCGCCCTGGCGGCACCGCGCCACGCCGTGCGAGCAGCGCAACGGTGGCATCGCTGCCATCAGAAGCGAAACCAACGAGAAACGGGCGCGTGCTAGCTTGGTGCACACCCGATACTGCGAGGAGGAGCCTGTGGTCATTGGAACGCCGAGGGGCTTTCGCGACATCCTGCCCGCCGAGGCGAAGGCGCGCGAGCAGATCCGCGACCGCGTGCGCGCCGTCTTCGACGCGCACGGCTACGTTCCGGTCGA